>Ga0209831_1002377_pt1 | contig 16417 bp, 24 predicted proteins | sample Maine_Asex4_meta_FD_187451 | JGI IMG/M metagenome (GOLD analysis project Ga0209831, IMG submission 187451) | Marine algal microbial communities from Maine, USA - Maine_Asex4_metaG (SPAdes) (version 2) | ecosystem: Host-associated > Algae > Red algae > Unclassified | place: Maine, USA | collected...
AGAGGTACACGGGTACCGACACACCCGAACCGGTGGAATTTGACGACGTTGTTGAAGCTAAACAAACGGACGACTATTGTGTCGCAATGACCGAACGTGTCGAACTCGGAAAGGCAAAGGCCTTCTTCCGCGATGAGCATCACGCTCTGTACCGCCGTGCGCCTTACGGCAATCAACTGGTTATTCCAAAGGCTTTACGCGAACGCGTGTTGACCCTCGGGCACCACGCAACCGTGGCCGCCCATCCTGGTATGAACCGGATGTATTACACAATGCGTAAGGCATACTACTGGCCTTCAATGGTGACGGATATTCATTCGACCATCACCAAATGCACAGCGTGTGCGCAAAATCGCCTCGCCTTGCGGCGACGCACCACGCCCTTGACCCTGTTCCAGGCTACCGAGCCTCTCACGGAGCTGTCCGTTGACATCTTTGGGCCCACCCCGGCCTCCAAGAAGGGCAACCGCTTCATCTTGGTTATCACCGATCGCTTCGCCAAGCTCACCAATTGTATGCCTTACGACGAATCACGGCCATGTCCGTGGCGTCAGCTATCATAGATGCGTGGGTGTCCGCCTACGGGCCACCGGACCGGATCCTATCGGACCAAGGGCCCAAGTTCATGTCGAACTTCTTCATCGCTGTGATAAAAATGCTTGGCACTGAAACGGTTCGCACCACGGCGTATCACCCCCAAACTGATGGGCAAGTTGAACCGTACAACCGTACCATGGCTACTCATCTGTGACACTACGTCGCTGATGACGCATCACGATGGGACGAGTTACTCCCGGTAATCACCATGGCGTCTAATAGCCAACCGCATCGGTCGACGGGCATCGCCCCATTTGAGCTCGTTATCCCAGAGCGGATCCCCAACCTCACGGTTCGCAACCTGCCCCCGGGCACTTCGCTGTCCAATAGGGGAACGCTCAAGAATGGATCACCCCTAGCCCGCAAACGCGAATTCATGGCACGCCTTCGTAGGCAGATCCCCGTTGTCGTTGAGGCCTTGCGTAAGACGCAACAATGTTACAAACATAACTTCGATTACCGGGTCGCAACCCGCAATGCGGACGTCAAGATCGGCGACTACGTATACACGACCAACCACGATCGGCAAAACAAGCTGCAAAGCAAAGCCATTGGATCCTTCGTGGTCGTTGACGCCGATGCGGACGCCTCCACGTTTGTCATTGACATTGACGGGGAGGAGAAACGCGTCAGCAGTGACCATGTCACTCAAGCTCCTCGTCCAACGACGGCGGACACTGTGCCGCACCCCTCACGAGATGGTCTAGACCAACGCAAGTCACCCCCGGCAACCGCCGATGAGTATGTGATCGACAAATTCCTATTGCTGATCCCCCAATTCTGTCCTCATCGCCCCGGAACGGTAGTGGAACGGCAATGAATGCAGATATCTCATTGGTCGAGCAGTCCGACAGCAGTACATGTCCGGCCCGATCTTTACAGAATGTGCCCGTACGGCCCCCAATCGCGCAATCGACGCCTTCGTTTTTCTGCACTTTTCTGCGTATCTCCCAGAAAATCTCGATATCCCAACGATTGCGGGCCGATTGCTCCCTTGACACGGAAGGGATCGGAAGAAAATTTCAAGAAAAAGAAGGATCTCGGTTCTGCACGGTAGTGGCGGTGGGAGAGCCAATAGGACGTCTCAGATTCGTGCTGAGCAGCTGTTTACCGCTGCGTTTAACCAATAGATGGCCAGTTCCACAAGAACCGTACCGCCAGGAACCATTCCTGGTCGATGAGGACAGAATTGGGGGATCAGCAATAGGCTTACGCCAGACGGGTGACAGCTATTGCGCTAAGGTGCGCTGGTTCGACTACGGGTCGAAGGACGACACCTGGGAACCCCTGGAGAACCTCCCCCGCGACCTGGTGGTGCGTTTCCATCGACAGAAGAAGAAGCATGTCCCGGGGTACGAGTGGCAAACGCCAAAACGACGAAGTCGCGGACAAGCCGGGCTCACAACTGTGGCCAACATCGTCATGGACCCCACGTGGACACCCACGATCCAACATGCCCATGTTACCGGTGACGGAGTTATCCATGCCAATGTCTCGTGGACAGAGTCAACTACTGCCACCGCTGTGAAGGAAGTAATTCCTGTCACATGGCTTAAGTCCACCCTGCCCTCGATGACCCGCAATTTTGCGTATGATCCAGAACTGGTCTTTCGGCATTTCGCTTGCTTGAATGCTGAATACGGCCCGTACACATATGTGTGGCCGAAAGCCTCGCAATCGACACTGATCAAACCTGATCCCACCGAGTCCGAACACCCCAACGGGTTCTTCGTACCCCCGGTACAACACCTCGACTCTGTTCTGAGACGCTTGGTATCGACCAAAGAAGAGGCCACCGTGGTAATCCCACAGTAGACCAACACCAGCTGGTGCGCCACCGCCATCCGTGCGTGTTTCAAGTACCAAGTACTTTTATCATCCGATACAAGGGATACGACTCCCACACCGTGGGCCGTGCTCACCTGCCACTTTCTTCATCGATACGATGACTAACAGGAAACTGGGAAGCGGACGAACACACGGCACGCGACAGACACACAACAAGGGCACGCGCCCTACAACCCCACCACGGTCAACCGAACCGCTCACTTTGCAGTGGCAGTCACTCCTCCTCCTCTTCACCACGACGCGAGTCCCGGCGGGAATCGCGGCGCGCGCCAACACTGGCCGCCGACTCCTGCGAGACATTACGCGCACGCGTGTTGCGCGCCGAGGGCGAAGCCCCCGTCGAAGGTCCCCCGCCCTCATGGGTCGGACGACCAAGGATGCTCTGCGCGTTGAGACGCGCCGGCGTGGCCTCCTCCTCTGGCTGGATAGCCTCGAGGTGCTGGGCGAATCGCCCGTAGTTGGCATCTCCGTGAACGGCGCGAGCCACGGCCTGTCCAATGATGGACAGAGCCGACTCGACACCCCGTCCGTCCGCGCGCTTAACAGCGGTCCGCAGGCCGGCGATCTGCTCGACCCAGGCGTTAGCCACCGCCGACAAGGCCGCCCCACGGGGCGCGCGAGCGCGTACATCGCGCGCGCGCGCCGACCCAAACAAGGCAACCGCCGCGGAGGAAGACGCGCTGGTTGGCCAAGTGGCATCCATCGCCCAGGGCGGAGACGGCGAGCGATCGCGCCACCGCGAACGCAAGCGGTCGCGGCCCTCTCAAGCGTCGCCAACGGCGTGAGCCCAGTTCCGACGATCGCGACGCCACACCCCGGGGTGGTTCGAAGTGATTCGAGCCATCGGGAGGGGCGCGTTCGGGTCCAATGCCCCGTCGAAATCGACACAAGGGTGACGAAGGCAAAAGCCGTACTCCTTGGTCGCGTCGACCGTGATCAGGGGTTGTCATGGATACATCCCCGAGGATTATATCCGTGCGTTATATCCGAATCCACTTCGGATACGAGCCGGGGACGCATATCCCAAATGCATTATGAGAAAAGGAGGAGAGGATATATCTATCCTGTCCAACAGAAATTGCAAGATTATATCGGATCCGTATCCCAGATATGAGAGTGAGGATACAGGGATTCATACGGTTATGAGGCTCTCCGCGCCCGACGAATTCTGGTTAAACACAGTCGACCTCTCTTTTCGCGTGCCGACAATCGCGGAATTAATGTCCGAACATTTGGGAGCGACAAGCGGCGATCCAGCCCGACCCAGGTGGAACCGTTCAATCACGCGATTCGACCCGATTGCGTTGTTGCCAGAGTGTAACACGAGATTCCAAGCGGTCATTCTGACGTCCGTTTACATAAACGGCAGGAAACCGCCCCGACGCTTGGGGCGTTGAAATCAAGTGTGGATTTCAAGTCGTACTGACGTCCATGTGGCGCTCGAATATGGCTGGATGGCGTTCTTCTTGGTCTCTAATTGGGCTGTCCGTCGGACTTGGGGGATTATATCCGGATCTAATAATCGTATCCAGATACGAATATATTCTACTCAAATATCCGGTTCCGGAGGCAATTATCCTGATCCGGATCTCAGCTGAGGAAGTTATCCGTAATCAGATACGAAGGATCGGCGTGTGTCCGTATCCTACTACGGCCAAAAAACCATATCCTGACAACCCCTGACCGTGATCCGCACTTGACGGGCTTCCCCGGAGTCGCGGTCGCGCCAGACAACGTCCTAAAGGACCTCCCGCCAGGGAAACGCCTTTACGGCCTGACGCATCTTGCCGTAAAAGATGGACTTGGCCTCGCCGTCGGGCGCGTCCTTCAACTTGGACGTGTCCAACACGTCGAAATGACGAAGCGTCCTATCGTCCAGGTGGACGAAGAGTTTGTCCTCCTGTAGGGTGTGAACCCACGCAGCAACTAAGTTGCAGTAGTTCTCAGAGTACACCTCCTGCCAGACTGAGCTGTAGGCGTTGCGCAACGCATCCGCCAGGTACGACACCACTACGGGGGTCGCCACACACAGCCCCGTGTGTGGCTCCCATGCCGGGATAGGCGGAAACCAACGGGACAAGTCCAACGTCCGTTGCGCACGGAGAAATCCAGCCGCCCACGCGGTGGGCATCAACTCGCGACCGCGAAAGAAGCGCGTGTCGGCGGCCCGACGGTGGTCGGATGGAAACATCGGCAACCAGAAGTGGTTCGGTAACCCGGTGACACGCGAACTGCGGTCGTCCTCGACGCCGTCGTTCTCCTCGTGCTTCACCAGCGCGAGCTGTTCAAGGTACGGCTCCGGACCGGAGTCGTGCCCGAACGGGACCGAATGGTCCTCGGCGAGAGTCCGCGTGAGGAAGACGGCCCTCGGCCAATTGCGCAACAAGCGGAAAAACGAGTTGGCCGCCGCCTCGACCGTCTCTGTCCCCTTCACAGGGAACAGAAGCGCATTGGCGTAAACCAAGCGGTGAAACGGGTGCAGAGGCACTTCGTAGCGCACGACCTCGTTGCAAAACGACATCACCTCGTAGACACGACGCTGGGGGCCCTGGTTCCCAAAGTAAGGGTCCCCATGGACCTCGGCCACGCAGTCGCCCGCGTGGTCCGGCAACCCGGCTTGTGCCATCACGTCAATGAAGTCAGGCAACGCCTCGTACCGCGCGTGTACACGACGCGTGTGCGCACGAGCGCGATTGCGCACGCACATGTCGTGGAGGTAGTTGTCGGTGACCCGCGGGACCCCGTCAACCACCTCCACAGGTTCCGCGTGTGCGTAGTACGAGCCGCGAGGCCGAAACTTGCGCAAGACCTCCGGGTCCGTGGAGCAATCCACATCCGGATGGCCCCCCGCGGCGGCATGCGCCCCGTCGACGACCGCCCTGCCATCGGCAGCGCCGCCGTCCACCGCCATCGCGGCCGAGTCCGCCATAGCTTTGGACGTTTGGGGGTGTTGACCCATGCCGCCGAGGCCGCGCTTGCCGCCGACGCCGCGCTTGCCGCCCGTGCCGCGCTTGCCGCCCTTGCCGCGCTTGCCGCCCTTGCCGCGCTTGCCGCCGACGCCGCGCTTGCCGCCCGTGCCGCGCTTGCCGCCGACGCCGCGCTTGCCTCACTTGCCGCGCTTGCCGCCGACGCCGCGCTTGCCGCACTTGCCGCGCTTGCCGCCCTTGCCACGCTTGCCGCCCTTGACGCACTTGCCGTCGTTGCCGCCCCTGCCGACGGGCGCGCCGCTCGTGGCCCGCCCGCACATCAACTCCACCAACCCCAAGGTTACCCACCTTGCGGTAGCGCGCCCAAACTCAAGCAACGCCGTAAGGCAGCAACCTGTGCAAGTGCACTAGGGCACGGGAAGGCCCCGTGCCGCTGGACGACCACCACCCGCTTGCACTCCGCACGGTATGAACCGGCCACGGGGGTTTTCACCCCCCTCCGCGTCGTGGCTTTCGCCTTGTCGACGGGGTAGCGAAACCCAGACGACAACGGCGCCAAGTGGCGCTGACAAAGATGGCGCAGCGCACGCTGGCCACCCCGCCGCCGCGACCACGGGTCTTAACCCTGCCCGTCCGCCCGCGCCCGCGCGTACGCTCCCGGCGACCCGCCTGCGCAGGCACGCTCCACCACGAGCCTCGGCCCCACAGCGCGAGCTGCCGACCACGCGCCCGCGCATGCGTGTTGTTGAGCGGTCGCGGTCGCCACCGACCAACCGCCACCCCCAAGGGGGCCGGATCGGCGCCCTTCACTGCTCGTGCCGCCGGCGCGGTGACACCCGCTCGGGCCTGTGCGGGCACGCGATCGCCCAATCGGGCGCCGACCTTCCGGGATCTCGCCGGGACGGCTCGAATCTCGCGTTGGAGGTATGTAGCATATATCTGCTCGCAATTGGAAAATTGCCACTGGTAGCCCCCTTGACTGGCTGAATCCACGGATTTGTGTGACTCGGCTTGTGGCAAGCCCTTTGGGGGGGTATCTCCGCATTGTTCATTTTCTTGTTTGCTTGCCTGTTCTATCTGTTTGCCGGCACTCATTACGATCGATTGATCGGATGGTCGATCGACCAGTGCCGTTGTTTGTATTAAACCACCGTGGGTCCGAGGTCGCCGTCGTGGGCACCACCCGGCTCCCCATCGGATGCCCTTCAACAAAAGGTCTTCTTCCTCGCCGCGACGGCGATAGAACTCGCTTTATTGCTTGGCTACGGTCGGTCTCAGTACAGTGGTAATTGAACAAACGTTATTATTACCACACTCTTTGCCATGGGAGCGGGGGGGTTGCCATTCGTCCACCAAACAGACGAGGTGGCGGCCGACTTCGAAGGGCGTCCGGGATGTCTGGTGGTGTATGGCGGCGAGGGCGGGCGGTCGTATGGACCCTGCGCGGGGGTGCTTCCGTGGCGGCGCGTGGCCGCACTGGCGCACCTGTGTGTTGCGTGTGGGTGTGGAATCACTGGCGTCGTGGCGGTCCGACGTCGCCACGATGGGGAGGTTCTGCGACGCCCCGTTGGTTGAGGGTGGCGTCTTCCCCGTGCACAGTTGTGGCGCTGCGCCACCGCTCGCTTTGCCTGTACGCTGACCAAGCCGGTACGATCCCTTGGTGGTGCAGCCATACGAGGAGCAGCACCGCGGCCCAAGCCACTGGCTGCAGTACAGACAGATTCCTTTTTCACACTTCATGCGCCGCCAGATATCGCGCACGGCCGCGAGCACGTGGCCACCCGCCATCATCGTACCCCCTCCGATGCCAGTTCGCGCGCCGTCCGCCTGTCCGCCCCCCCCCCCAGGCCCCAGGCGTCTACCCCTCAATGGCCGAGCAAGATGCAGAGTCAATCCGCGAGCGGACAGGCTCGGCGTAACTACTATCTCCCAGTGCGTCCCCCAACCCTCGTCGTCTGCATCGTCTAACTCAGCCAAACACTCCCTACGCCCGCTTGTAGCTCCAGTCCCCCACCCCGCCGTAATCACAGGTTTTGGCGCGGGCACTGAGCCCCCCTCCACCTCCTGCCCCACCCAAAAAACTCGAGGATGCCGCTGATCTACTTTCGCCCCGCCGCGGCCTGCCGCCGCCAGGGGGAATGGCAAAGCACGGGCGCCGCCGTCGCGTCGCGAGCAGGCGGCCGCAGCCGAGGCGGCGGCGGCGGCGGCGGTGGCGGCTGAGAGGGCGGCGGCTACCATGGGCGGTTGAAGAAGGCTGCGCCGCGACCGCCTGTGTCTCTGGCCGGCGCGCGACGCAGGGGATTGGGTGGCCTCACCCACCGCGGCCGTCCGCGACGCTCGTTCCCAACGCCGTGACGCCTCCCCATCTGCCAAGGACGACGCAGGCGCCTTTCACCGCGTCCGTGTCGGCCGCAGGGCCGGAATGTCTCACGGCACGGCCGCTGCTGGCGCTGCTGCTGCCCTAACGGCGGCGGGAGCGGGTCGGCCACAGTTGCGGTTGCGACTAATACACGACGGGTCGGGAGGGGGGGGGAAGCGCGCGCGCCCGATGACCGGCCTCACTGCGACGGCGCGGCCCCCACATCTCATGTCACTGCTTGGTCTCGCTCCTATCTTCCACTTGTCTGGGTACAGGAGCGGGTCGCGGGATGGCACCAAATAGGCGCACAGACGCTGGCTCTGCACCACTAGTGAGAGGCGCTCTGGCCGCACGTTCTGTGTGGATCGTTGCACGGTGAGAACTTGGACGCGTGCGGTGCGAAACCTGTACAACGACCGCCGTGTGCAGGAACGACGGAAGGAATGCCAGGAGGGACCGCCGCACATCACATGCATGCGCGCGTCGCATGTTGCGGAGCAGAAGCACTGGCGACCGCCGGGAAGGAGTGCCGTCACCGTGGTCGGCTGCGGCGGTGCTAGTGTCTATTCTACCGCAGCATCATTTGATGCGAATCGCATCAAATGATGCCCATTTTTGGAGCGTTTGTTTTCGTTCTTCCCGACCTTTGACGCTCTTTTTGACAGCAGAAACGGACTCAGCGATGCCTTTTTACTCTTGAGGGAGATCCCAGCCAATATGCTATGGATACAAACGGGGTGTGCTCCAGATGCCTCAACAGGGGGGTTCGAACCGTCGTTTTCTGGCCCTGTGAGAGAGTGCATCATTTGATGCCCGACCGGGCATCATTTGTTGCCCAATTGCGGTAGAATAGACGCTAGGGCCCGCCGGAAATGCCCTTGGGGCCCCCGCATGTTCAGCTGCAATTGCAGCCGTACCCGCAAGGCCACAACGTGCGCCACCGGCGGCAGCGCCCGACGTGTAGCTCACTATCGGCCGGAGCGCAACAACGAGAGCGGAGCGCGGCACGCGGCGTGGAAGTTGTTGGGCGACAACGGTCTCACCGCGCCGAAGGACCCTCCAGAAGGGCCGCGTTACGATGGTCACCTGCGACCTGTCCACAGGCACAGCGGTCACTCTCCACGCACGGCAGAAAATCGTCTCCGTCTCGTTTTTGCGAATGCCCGTGACGACGTAGCCGGGACAGGTCATGCCCTCCTCGTGGTTTCCTTCTAGTGCGGCGTTCACCGACGCGGCGCGGTCTGACAAAAACGTCGAGACCGCCGCATCACCCCGCATGTTATCCCGGTACACGTGGTCGAAAGCGCGCGACGCGTGGCCGGGGTAGAAGGCGGAACAGTAGTCGTCGTGCCTTGTGCGCGACCCGCTTCCCTGTGGGAAGGAGCGCGAGAGGAAGGTACTGCCCTAGAGACAGCAGTAATGGTACACGTTGGGGCACTGCTCCACGTAGCAGCCGTCCGTGGCGCCTTTGGGCCGGCACACGCAGCACAACAAGCCACGGCTGCGGGTGTAGGCGGACACCACGGTCTGCAGCTGATCAGTGTTGGGGTCGTGGAAGACCTCGGGGGCCCACATGGCACACACATGATGCACGTGAATCTTCTTGCTCCCCCGGTGGAACGGGCCCAGCATCAGAGATTCCAATGTCCCCTCATTGCGGTTGACCCTTGGACAACAGTCACAGGTGGGATCCTCCTGCTGCGGCTCATCCGAAGACTCCGCACAACTGCTCTGCATGGGCTCCTTGGAGCGTCTAGAGGCCCGCCGGAACCTTCAGACACCGCCCCCGAGCACCGTACCCTGGGGGAGCCGGGACGGTCCTGCGTCGTGCGTGGACCAGCGGCCCGCTGGGCGCTTTCCCTTGCCGTCGTACAACAGCCACTTGCTGGCTCGTTTCCCTTGCGGGCAGACGACGACCCGCGGTCCGTCCGACCTTCGCTCACTGGTCCATCGCCCAGGCCTGTGCGAGGCGCCCGGCCAACCGCGCCGTCACGGGCTGCTGCATGGTCCTGCTGACGCGTTTTCGCCCAAAGCATTCGCGTCCACCAAGCCCTATCTCGATCCGCCTTCCTCCGCGTCCGAACAGAAGAGGGAAAATCAAGGATGCCGACGACGGCACGTGGAGGGACTGGGAGGCCGTTTTCGACCTCCCTGGAAGAACGACCCAAGGGATGTGTTCGAGATATGCTGACCCAGCGGCGAGCACGAGAACGAACGGCATCTCGAGCAACAAGGAAAGCCGCAGCAGCGTGGGGGGGAAATGATGAGGGCGAACGAGAGGCAGCTGAATTCGGCGACGGCGGTGGAGGAGGACGCGGCAACGCCGCCCTTGGTGAGGGCGGGGGGGTGATGAGCGACAGCACTGGGATGCGTGCCGCACCTGGGCGGTGCGTATCGACGAAAAGAGACTGTCGAGGTGCCCGTCGCGTAGCGGTACGTACCACTAGCGCCGAAAGCGTCGGCGCGCGCGGCCCTTGCGCCAGCGCCGGCATGGCCGCCAGCGTGTCCGCCGCCGGCCCTGGCTACGGTGGCTGCGCCGGTGGATGCGGCGGGGAATGCGGCGAAGGATGAGGCGGGAGATGCGGCGGGGAATGCGATGGCGTTGGCGACGGGCGGGCCGGCGCCGACATCGACGTGGGCGCCGGCGTGGGCGCCGACGGCCATGACGACGGTGGCGGCGATAATGGATCCGGCCGCGCTGGCGCTGGCGTGGGCTCGGGCGTCGGCGCCCGTACCGGCGGCCGTAAAGATGATGTCACAAACAAAGGAGGTGACAACGCTTGCGGGGGCGGCGGCGCTGGTAGTGGAGCTGGCATGGGCGTCGGCGTGTGTGCCGGCGGCCATGACAACGTTGGCGGCAGCGGAGGACGTGGGGGCCCTCGTGGCAGCGGCGCAGGTGCAACCTCCACCCTGGTCGCCAACGTGGGCTCCGTACCCCATGAAGGCGGCGGCGGCGGCTCTGGCATCGCCACTGGCGTCGTCGCCAACGTGAGCGCCCTGCGCCACGAAGACATTGGCGGCGGCGCTTGACTGAGCCCAGTCGTCGTCACCAAAGCGGGTTTCGTCACCCATTGCAAAGGCGCCGGCGGCGAGTGCACCAGCAGCGGCCTGGATGCCGACGTGGGCGCCGGCGGCGATGCCCTCGGCGCTGGTGGCGCTGGTACCAGAACTGGCGTTCTCGCCAACGTAAGTGCCAGAGGCCATGGCCATGAAGCCGGCGGCGCTAACGCCAGCACCGGTGTGCCCGCCAATGTTGGCACCGGCGGCCACGACAGTGGCACCGGTGGCGCCGGCGCCCACACCGGCGTCGTCTCCAACGTCGCTGCCGGCTGCCCTGTTTACGGCGCCGACGTCTCTTGCGCCGACACCGGCGTCGTGTCCGACGTGGGCGCCGGCGGCCTGGACCATGGCGCCGGCGCTGCCGGCGCCAACACCGGCGTAGTCTCCAACGTCAGTGTCGGCTTCCATAAAGACGGCGCCGACAGCTCTTGCGCCAGCACCGACGTCTTTTCTAACGTCGCTGCGGCCTGCCATGGCGACGACGACGTCGGCGCTGGCGCTAACAGCGGCGTGGGCGCCAACGTGGCCAACGGCGGCCACGACGGCGGCGCCGGCAGCACAGATGTCAGAACAGGCGTCGTGGCCGACGTTGGCGCCGTCGGCCATGGGAACGGTGCCGTCTGCAATCGCGCCCGGACCGGTCTGGTCGCCAATGTGGGCGCCTGCAGCGATGACAACTGGGTCGGTGTGGTCTCCAAAGTGGGAGGCGGCGGCGATGGCAACGGCGCCTTCCTCGGCGCTGGCGGTGCTGGCGTCAACACTGGCGGCAATGGCGCCAGCACCGGCGCCGTCACCAACGTGGGCGCCGCCGAAAGTAACGACGGTGGAAGCCACATTGGACGCGGCAGCGCAGACTTCGGCGTCGTCGTCGTCGCCGGCGTGGGCGCATGAGACCTTAATGATGCTGGCGGAGACGGTGTATGTGGCGGCTCTGGCACCGGTGGCACTGCCCCGGCGGTTGCCGTGGGCGCTGGACTCCGCGCAGGGGGTGTCGGCGACGGCGTCTCCGATTTCGTTATCGTGGGAGACCTCGGCGACTCCCGTCGCGGCGGTCGATACCTGCCCATGACGGCTAGGTGGTGGCGTCGTAGCGCGCCAGATGGTTCTGACGGGGAGACGAGGCCAGAACAAGCAGCTACGAGACTGGACCGTCCGCATGAAGAGTATGGGAGGCCTCGCTGACTACGAATCCTCCAAGTCCCCGCCCGAGCATTTGAGAAAACTTTCCCTTCCAAACATGTCCGGCCGTCGAGACGCAGGCTACGACGATTGGAGGAGCCTGCAGGGGCCGCCGCCTTTCCAGCCGCTTCACGCACAGCAGACTCGTGAATCAGCGGTCGTTGCCAAGCGATGACCAAAGTGACCAGTTGCGGGGCCGAAGAGGGCGCTCAAGCGCGCCCCCTCAGAGGGCAATACAAAAACACTGGCCGCTAAAGCCAAGAACCCGGCGGGTGCTGGGAAAAAGACGGGCTAGCGTGCGGTCGGAGAGTCTCGCAACGGACGCCAGGCGGCCGAGGGGTCGGCACAACCGTCGGTGGGCGGTGCTCATCAAAGAATAAGGCGGAAGGGCCACCTTCGCACCGCGACGATCTGCCCATGCACTGCGTGATTGAGACACATCGGCGAATTGTGCCAACCACTGAAAATCAGTCAGTCGATCTCTGATACTGCTCCATGTGGATATCCGCCATCCCACTCCCAATCGAAACTGCAGGCTGCTTGAGCGGTACCGCGTGCCGCCTCCTGGATCGCCAGGGCAGACACGTTTTTCCGATGCACACGTTGCGAGCGTGTGGCTGGCCCTTGCATTGGCAAACGCCGTGCGGGGCCGGCATGAGCACACGTTTTTCCGACCAAGTCCCTACTCGACTTGGCCATTGCTGCGGACGCCGCCGGCTCAAAAGCACTACACTGAGCAAGACGGGGGATTTTTCTCCCTCACACTCTCGCTCACTCCACCCAGCAGCGCCCCTCTCGGCCGCCGATTTCATAGCGACAGGCGCTAGAGCGACCCCGTTGCCGAGGCACTGGCGGAGGCGGTTCTGCCTCCCGCCCGCACGCCCCCCCCGTCCCGGCCCAGACACCGGCATTCTCCCATGGCCTCTGACAGGCAGTGACGCCGCCACTTTGCCGCCAGAGTGCCGCCAACAGCCAAAAAAAGGACCTTACTATCTCACCGCAGGCCAACGGCGGTTCTCTATCTCACCACGCGCCCCCACCCAGACACCGGGAGTGTTCTGGGCACAGGGCCTGAAATGCCCGGGCCCATGGGACGCACCATGTCCCTATGGATGGGTGGCACATTTGCGGCAAGGGTGCGCCCTCCAGCCACGGAGCTCCGCGCGCCTGGCGGCGGCCGGCGGGGAAGGCACCATCGGGACTGTGGGCGCCAACCACGCCGGAAGCGGTCGGGGCCTGGGTGAATGGCGGAGCCGCGGTTTGGACAAAGGACTCAACCAGCAGCAGCGCCGACGCGTGAGGGGTACTTAGCGTGGGGGAGCCCATCCTGGGCGAGGCACCTGGAAGCGACGGAAGGCAGAGCCCTGTGGGAGGGCGACGTCACTGCGGGACACTGACGGGACAGAAGCCCGAGGACAGCCATTGCTGATGGCAGTGACGCCGCCAGTGTGCGGCCAACAGCCGCTCATGCGACCCCATCGTCTCCTCGCGGGCAAAGGCTTTTCCTCCTTCGACCTGCAGGCCCCCGCCCAAGCAAGGAGACTCCCCCTTAGCCGCTGACTGCCAGTGGCGCTGCCGGCGTGCCACGGACAGTCGCCGAAGCGACCCAACGCTCTCGTCTCTGGCGGACGGCGGTTTTGACTCTCGCCTGCACGCCGCGCCCAGACACCAGGACTCCTCCAAGGCAGTTGAATGGTAGTGGTGCCGCCGGTTTTTCACTGGCAGCCACCAAGGAGACTCCACTGTTGATGGCCTACGGCGGTTCCCCCCCTCGCAAGCGCGCCCCCACCCAAACACCGTGGTTCCTCCATTGCCGCTCACTGGCTGTGGCGCCGCCAATACGAAAGGTGGACTGGCCACAATGGCCCCATCGTCTACAGATGCTAAAAACTACAATGATCCTGGCCATAACCGTCACACTGTCGACCACCTCAGACAAGTGCATGTCGGCCATGATCTTCACGGCGCCGACCACCTCAGGCAAGTGCCTATCAGCCCCTCATAGCGTGTTTTCGGCTGCTTACGGCCCCTGCCCTCGCCCTGTTGCATCCAGGGAAAGTATTACAGCACCAGCCTCCTCAATGCCACCGGCCGCAGACGAGGCGATCGGAGCAGTGGGCCTCGGGGCGATGCGTGCGGCCGAGCCTGCCAGCAAGCCCGCCGCCGTGGACAAGGCTACCAGCGTCGACGGGGCCGATTGTGCCTCCAAGACCACAGCCGCACCAGTGGCACCGGCGGCAACGACAGGGGCGCCCGGTGTGACTGGCCGGGGGAGAACCACCGGTTCCCCGCCGATGTGTCGTGGGCCAGCAGTTGCTGGCCCACCGCTGTGGCGAGGACCTGCAGCGGCTCCTTTCTCACGGCATGGTTCAGCACGGTGGATGGCAGCCACCTCCTGGTGTGCCGAGGGTGTCGGGGCTGCCGACGCTGCCCGGTTGCCGACGCTGCCGCGGCTGCCGCGGCTACCGAGGCGGCCGCGGATGCGACGCCATCCTTAGACGCGCCTGCCGCGTCCATGGCCTTGTTCACCACGCGCTGGATTGCCAAAGCTATGCTTAGCAGCGTCGCCAAGCGCAGAGCCGGGCTCATGGCCGAACAAAGCCACTCTGAGACAAGCGCTGGCATCAGCGGGCCGGAGTAAATCATATACCCGCGCACCTGCGCGTCGGACGTCCCCTTCACCATGGCGCCCGCCACGTCAGTGTCCAAGTCTTCAAATGGGCACTGGTACAGCTCTGAGACAACGGCATGCGCTACGAGCACCGGGGGAGTTCCGCCGAATCGCGGCGAGAAAGACTCCTGAAGAAGAGTGGTGAACCGGGCACGCGTCCCCGCCGGCCACCTGTCGTGTGCGGCCACCGCGGCCTACCCCAATGCGTGCGCGCTGTCCGAATCATCAACATCGATGGTCAGCATGGCGTCCGCGCCCTTCCTTCCCTTGCCCTTCCCCTTCCCCTTCCCCTTGGCGCGGCCTTTCGCCGCCGGTGACGGTCGCTGGCTCTTGGCCACTGCCGCCGCATACCGGTCCATCGTTTAGTGGTGCGTGGCGTGGTGCACGCGCACCGACTTCAGCATGCCCGAGCTGTCAGCGAGCGCTCTCTTTCCGCTCCCGCCGCCGCCCCCGCCGCCGCCGCCGCCGCCGCCGCGTCTGCGTGTGCGGCTGCCGGCTCTGACGCCCGCCGCCACTGCCGCCTTGTTGTCCTCCGACGAGTGGGGCATGTCCTCGTCCTCCTGTTCATGGTCGGAGGGCGGTGGCGTCGAGTCGTCCATGCTGCTCTCGGCGGCCGATGCGGCCAGGCGGTTGGCGGCAGCCGCGCCGAGATGCATGTTGGATTAAAGGGCCTTAAAAACCTTCTTGTTCTCCGCCTTGAGCACCGCCGCGTCACTGCCCAACCCCTCCATTACGCGTTCGGTCTCGTCAATGTCTAGGCGCTCAATGTGAGTGTTGGCATGAAGGCGGGAGGTCGCGACGCGCCGGCTGTGGGCCGCCTCCGCGGCGGTGGTGAAGAAACTCACGGAGTTGTCCACCATGCTCTGGATGGAGATGTCCGTCAGTAGAGGGCGTACAAAGTCGTCCTTGGAGAGCGGCTGTTTCGTCTGCTGGCGGATGAGGCGCCCCTTCGAATTGAATTTCCACCGCGCGACGTTCAGAGCCTGGGTGCCGTACAGGTGGCCTTGCAGACCACAGGTGTTGCACCTCTGCTTGTGGACGCAGGCCGCGCTGACGCACTGCCCTTGCTCAAAAAATCGATGGTCCTCAGGCAGCGTCCGCCGGCACTGCACCTGCTTCAAAGGGCATGTGCGGGCATTGTGCTTCGGCGTTTCAGGAGGGTTGACGTACTGGCAGATTCCGCACTTCATTGTAGACGGACTGTCTCACCCCGCCGCAGCCCGTCACAGCCAGGCCCCGTCGCAGTAGTCTCCGCGCGGTGACCGACCGTCGTCGCGCCGTCACGTTCCGCGCGCTGATGCTAGACTGTGTATCACCCCACGCCGCCTCGATTCGGGAATTCACGCTGGTTGGTTGCTCCAGCCGGCAACAGCTCTCGGGAGGGAGCGGACGGTAGAACGCTCGTCTGTGAAAGCATGCAGAGTCGCGCGCCCCACAGCTATGGCCAGGCTCAAGGCTCACACGGCTGCGACGGGAACAGGCGTGCAGGCAAGGACTCGGAACGGGATGCCCACCTCGGAAATGGACTGCGGATGACATGATCACGCGGTCCTGAATTACCATTGGCTATGCCGACAATCGAGATCAATTCGGACCACAGTCGTGACTCAGAGGTCCACGATGAGGTGCGTGTCCCAAAAATGAGACATGGCGGTTTTTTCTTTTTTTCTCGGCCCACTGGCCTTCTGCAACGGTCCGATGATGTAATGTGACCCACTCGGTCCCACTGTGCTTCCAGAACAGCCCCTGACAGTGTTAGCAGAGGCGGCACATCCT
>Ga0209831_1002383_pt1 | contig 16378 bp, 18 predicted proteins | sample Maine_Asex4_meta_FD_187451 | JGI IMG/M metagenome (GOLD analysis project Ga0209831, IMG submission 187451) | Marine algal microbial communities from Maine, USA - Maine_Asex4_metaG (SPAdes) (version 2) | ecosystem: Host-associated > Algae > Red algae > Unclassified | place: Maine, USA | collected...
CGCCTGCGGCAACACGCTCCGCGGTCCCCAGGGCCCCCACCACCGCCGCGGCGGCCACAGCCTCCGCCGCCGCCGCCACCGCCGCCGCGGCTGCCGCTGCCGCCGCCGCCGTGGCCGCCGCCGCCGGCAGCAATCGCCACGGCCGCCGCGGCCGCCGCAGGCGAAGGGGGGGGCAGAACACAAGCAATGCCAAAGTTTAAACAAGAGTAGCTCTCTCTGCCGCCCTCTGCAAGACTAGTTCTCGCCTGGAAAGCTATATTTATCGCGCTTCCGTACACAAGCCACCTCCCACTGCCGCTGTGCAAAGCATAGCTACTCCTTCACATTGAACATGCCTTCCGACAGCCAGCGCAAAGCTACTTCGGCGTGGCTCAAGCTACGCTTTGCGTTCTTGTGCTCCGCTTCGGCGGCCGCCTGTTGGCGGTCTAGACGGTTGATAACTGCGTGGCGTTCGACGGCAAGGAGCTGCACCGCCGATGACGTTGCTTCAAACCTCTGCTTCGCCGCCTTCCGCGACTTCTTTGACAGAAGCCACTGCTGCTCACTTGAAGAGCGTTTGCGCGCCACCGACAGTACGGCCTGTGCCGCCGTCATCCCAGCCGGATCTGCAAGGGCCGCGTCGGACGAGGCGTCAGAAGGGCAGGAGGCAGCAGCCGCGGCTGAATCGGGGAAGGTACCGGCCGACGCAGCGACCGGCGGCCACGGCTGCATCGTCGCGTTCAACGGCGATCGCGACGGCAGCGGCGGCGGCGGCTGCGGTAGGGGAGGCGGTGGCGGAGGGGGCGGTGATGGGGACTACCAGGAGCCTGCCGGTGCTTGATTCGGAGTGCTCGGTAGCGGCCGTGCGGGTGCTGTCGCCGCTGTCACCGCTCTGTTGGCCTGAGCGCCTACGCGCGCTCCCATTTGCGGACTCCCGCGAGGCTGTGGTGGGAGCAGGAGCGCTGGTCTTGAAGGAAACGGCGGCGGGGACGAAGGTTGCGGCGGCGGCGGTGACGATGGCAGCGGCGGCGGCGGCAGCGACAGCGGCGCCGGCTTCGGCGAAGGTTGAGGGCGGCGGCGTGCCCGCGCCGACCGGGATCGATGAAGACCACGCCGCCGCCCCATTGGGTGACCTGTTGGACTGTGATGCTCGTCGCCGACTCCACTGGCGGTTCGCGGAAGGATGATGGTCGGTGACCCCTGTGGTACCCACCTGGTACATTTGCAAGATGTGGTCAAGTTGCACGCATTCGTGTTGGGTCATCTTGGGGCGTTACTTTTGGCATATTTGGATTTGATCTTCGATTTGCGCTAGTGGCTTTTGATCTGATGAGTGATTCGATTTGGTGCAAGGGCGTGGGCGTCGGTGTGGGCGCGAGAGGGGGGAGCACTTGGCCCGGTGGGAACTATTTGAGAGGTGCTCTCGGTTGGGAGAAGCGGACGAACCTTAGGACAATCAGCAAAACACGTTCGCACACACACACACAAGCTCAAGCCACTCAACCACTTCACAGTGGTCCCCCAATCCCTATCCGCACTGCGCTTCAACTGGTTATGGGCCCAGAGCCGGGGCTGTGGTAAGGGAAAAGTGTGGCAGTCGGTGTCGGGGCGGTCGCGGCAAGTGCGAAGAAGACGAGGTCAAGGTGGTTCAAGGACGCGATGGTCAAGGCGTAAGGCTCGGCAAGCTTGGGCGCTACGACAAGAAGACATCATGGACGGAGGTGCTGCCGGCATGGGTGGCATAAAGATCGACAAGTTGACGAAGACGAACTTCCACGAGTTGCGTCAGCGCATCAAGATGGCCCTAGCGCTGCGCGACCTGGAAGATATGCTTGACGAAGACGGCAAGCCGACGGTCGCGGAAGGCCGCGAGTTGGCTTTGTGGAAGCGTCGAGACACGAAGGCGAGCGCCATCATCGGGCTCACTCTTGGGTCAGAGCAGCTCGAGCATGTGTCGGGCTACCGGTGGGCCCAGCGGGAGCGAAGTTTGGAGCGGGAGGGTGCGGCTGGCGGGACTGTCGTTTTGCCTGTCGGCTGAAATACAATGGCCAGTGCCGCATAATGTGCCGACGCTGTCTTTAGAAAGCGCGCACGCTCGCAGACTGCCACCACCTGGTGCGAGCTTGATCCCGATCGATCGACTTGATGCGTAATGTTTCGGGCACTTCGACGCTGAGAAGCGCTTTGTGCGCTCAACACATCGATCACTGCTCTTTTTTTTCGAGCCTACGAGCGCAACTGGCACCAAAAGAAGCGTCTTCCCTAGCGCTTCCTGCCGGTATGTTTATTCCCTTTTCGGCTATATATCGAGGCAACAGCGTTCGTGCGGAGAAAAAGCAGAGGGCAAACAAGCTGGAATCGACGATTCTGGTGATCCACTTTTGGCGTAGTTGATCCAGAATCGCGTCAGTGACAATAGGCAGCGCCATAATCTGGGGCTAACGGTGCGGGGCGGACAGGCAGCACACGGTCAGGAGCAATGCTTCTTTTCATTGGTGTACACAAGGCCGTTCCAGCGGATCAATTCGGCGTAGAAAATCTGCCAGCGATGCTTCGTGCGAGGCAAGAATGGTGTGATTGGCTGGTTCAGTCTCGGCGGTTGCCTCGTCAGAGGGGCTGGGGACACAATGTCACAGGCCGCGGGCCACTCCAGTCCATCCTTTCGTGGTCACTCGTCTCTTTAGCCACATGCGGATGGATGCTTACCATTCGCAGCGTCACTCAGAGGTACGCGCACTGAAGTCAGACCGAGCTCCGTTGCTTACGCTCGATCATCTCCTTTGGACTATTTCTCATCGAGGCACCATCAAGCCTGCGATTGCGCATCGCACCCCGGAAAATGGCCTGCGATGGGCGTTTCTTTCACCATCGACGGTCCCATCGCAGTCGACAAAGCGATGGGGGGTGGTCAACTTCAGTTATGATCAGCCGGACACAGACGCTCGGGTGCTATTGGACAATCGCTGCCTCCATGACATGACATGTGGACCGTTCTTTTGGATCATCGTGTCATCAGAACTTATGTAGTAATTAACGCTTAAGTTGGCTGCGGGGTTGTCCATCTCACCGCCGTCGCGACCAATATGGCATCCGTCTTCTTCGCAAGGGTCCACGCCGACAGAATCTGACTTGGTGCCTCACAATGGCTCCGTTTAATTGATACAGTGGAACTCAGCAGTCGACCTTGCAAGGGTCTGCGAACACCGTGTGCATGAAAAATCCAACGTTAGCACAGTGCTTGTCTCGATAGGCTGCCTTCAGACGCACTCCGGTACGCACGCGCATCTCGTAAAGGCCGCACCTGCACCGGCGCGTACAGCATGCAGCCGGGAGCGCGACCGATTGAAGTTGACTCGAGTGGCGCCGAACCTGACGACGCGACGACGACGGATGCCAGAAGTATGTGTGTAATTTATTCTTTGTTGGCATGTACTGAAGGCATAATCAACTCCCACTTTACCTCTCAGATACACGGATTGTCAGCGCTGGATGTCCACAACGGCCGCTAAGGTTTTCCATCGACGGTCTCATCGCTTCGCATCGAGGTCCATCGCAAAGGTTCCATCGAGCAGCCATCGCAAATCGGTTGTCGGTGGGAAATAGTCCCAACTAAACGATGGCACGGTCTCTTTCTTTCAGGGGGTCAAGCCTCGTCCCTCCACAGATTAAGGTCTCCTTGTCTCACTTCTGACTCAGCAGTAGTAGTGAAAGGCCGCAATACAACCGAGTCATACCGCCTGCTGAAACGCCGCATGCCGCTGCGACGACCAAGGCTACACATGTGACAGGCGACCTGGCCTTCTGACAGCCTTGCGGGCTTGCGACGCTCATCGCCTGCTCACGACAGGGGAAACGTATATCGCTTCTTCGTTCCTTTGGCCTGGCTTTCGTCTTCTGAAACTTCTTTGGCTCAAGAGACATGGTCCAACGGCTGCCATGTGTCAGATGATTGTCGTATATCAACACGATCGGCCACTTCGCGTCGTGAATGTGCGTCGTGTCTGCGACGTGGCAGACGATCGCCACCTTCTACTAGCCTGAGCAGAGGAATCTCGGGCGGATCACAGCGCAGCGGGCCCAGAACCGTCGTCAAAAGCAAGTCTGTTTTTACCTGTTTTGAGCCTCTGGGAGGCCCGTGTTCCTGTTTGAAGAAACAGAAATCCTGTGCAAAACACACATCGACCCCCCTTGGCAGGCTCTCAGGCCCGTTCGCAGACTCGCATAACGCTGGTTCGCGTAAACATAACGCCGCCCTGATTGGTCAATCACGGATCAGGCGCTTTATATCGTTAAGACATACGCGAGCGGCTCGCGTATGTCAAAACGTTATATACAGTGCGTTCTCGTTATAAGAGAATCGTTTACAAAAGAATATGGGTCGCGAGTCTTCCATTCCAGTCCGTGTGGGCCACGTTTTCTTCATATTGAGCCGAATCAGCTGTCTCTTATAACGAGAACGCACTGTAACGTTACACAAGTTCGACTCTGTTTGCATTTGGTGAACCGATTGCATGAGGAAATCTGTACTGGCGTCAGTTCAGGAGTCCGGTCGGACGATCCAATACCCGCCTTCGTCTGGCACGGACCTCACAACGCCATCACACCGCTGCTCGCATCGACCACCTAACCAAACCACCACCCCAATTGTTGCTGTGCCACACTCCCATCTGATCCAGCATGGCCTCTCGTGTCTCTTTTAAGCACCTCCAGGAGGAGCTGCGGCGCCGAGGCCTGCCAATTCATGGCATCAAGAACGCGATGTTGGAGCGCTGTCGTGCAAACGGCGTCTCGCCACTGTCAATGTGGCTCCCGCCGCCACACTATTGCAGCGCAATCGTGGTTCTCATATCGGGTGACACGCCGAGCCGAGAGAGGCGCGGCCGCAAAGCGTCAACGAGGTCATAAAAAGCGCCAAGGGGCATGCGCATAGCTTGGAGATAATTGCACCCGTACCTTTCTTGTACATCAGCAAAACAGACACGGGCTGGGGTGTGGTACCAGAGAGGGTAAAAATAGCCTCTCTGGGCATACACGGCGCCTCCTACTGTGGTGACAAACTGACCATGGCGCAGGATGGAGGCAGGGTCCATGGAGACAACCCGCCCCACGCGTGAGAAATCTGTGAGGTAGGTGAGGAGCACGCGCGCTGGCCGAGAACGTGGCTTCATCCGCAGGGGGACGTCGACTGTGCGTTAAGGTAAGGCCGGTATATAATTTGGTATTTGATGGTGTCTTTGAAACGAACGCTGACCGAGCCCGCATGTCTCTTTCGCAGCGTTTCGGCACAGGAACTTCTAGGATCCGCCGGCACGCCCGGTGCAGTGGCATCTGGGCACAGCGTTGGACGCCCATGCGGCCTGGAAACGAACTTTGGCACGCGTTCCGCGGTGCCATTTTAACCGTGCCAGTCTTCTCTACCAATAGGAAGCCAGTACAGGCGCGAATGCAGCGCGTTGCTGGGCCCGATTGGGGCTTGGTTCTTTTGTGACGCTGCCTCTGTGGCCCCTTCCGGGCGACCCACCATCTGTGATGGGTCCAATCCAATATGTGGTAACAGATGGATGGCTGTCAATTGTTCCTCGTCGCCTGGTTGCTTAGCGTTGATTCGCTGAGTCAATAATATCTCCACTCGCTCACCGATTCCACGCCGTCAAATTTGCAAAACCTATTGCTCCACGGCTGGAGGAGCGCGCCACTTTTGGTTTACCGAGCTCGGCCGTCTGGTCGTGTCGCCTCGCAGCCAGGGTCTCGCGCGAGCCCGCGCTTTCGGGCTCGCTCACGGCCTGCCGTTCACACCATCCAACGCGGGCGTCGAACGCCACCGTGACCCGGCCATGGAGCACGCGTCCGGCCCATCACCGTCGGACCTGCCCGGTGCACGCATGCGCGGGGACGGGGGAGACCCGGTGACGTGGACCTCCCAGCTGTGATGACACGGTATCGGACATCACCCCCGGTTTGCCCCCATCCTGCCCCACTCTTGCGTTCTCGTGCCTTCGTTGCCGCTCCACCGCCCCCCCCTCTACACCCGCGAGCCTCGACTCGAGCCGTCAACACCAGCCCTTCCACTCCCCGACGTCGACCCGGCGCACGTGCGTGGAGAGTGGTGCCTCTCCTCACCTCCCTCTACCCCGGCCCCATCGTCGGTCTCCACCGCGCTGTCGCCACTTTCGGCCATCATGGCCAAACAGACGATCGGCCAACTCGCGGAGCGCATGGCGTTCAAGCTCAACCGCCGCGCCGGTAGGGAGCGGCCCCCGACGCCCGCCGCCATCCGTCTCATCGCGCAGTTCTTGGAGCTCGTGCACACCCTGACGGGCGACTACCCCACGATGAACTTCCACGTCCACGTGTCGGGCTTCGACAAGAAGGGCCACATTTTCTGGACGCCGGTGTTTGAAGACAAGGCCGTGCTGGACAGCTCCGCCGGTGGGGTGCTCGGCATGGTCTACCGGTACGTCGAGGCGGCTGGCGCCATGTCCGCCGGCGCGGCGACACGCGTCCCCTCCTCACGCGCCACGCGGCGCGCGAGCATGGGATCGGGACGGGCGGGTGCCTGCTCCTTGAGTGGTGCGGACGACGCCGGCCAGTCGCGAGCACGGGCCAAAGGACGGCCTCTAGTGCCTGATGTGGGCTCGGCTCCATCCGCGGGCGAGAAGGAGGAGGCGAACAAGATTGACGACAACAACGAGGATGACCCCGAGGCCAGGGCCGCCGCTGCGGCCGCGGCCATCGTCGACGCTGGCATCGCTGAGGAGGATGACGGGGGAGACGAAGACGACAAGACGGCGGAAGCTAATATCCGTGCCGCCGTTGGCAGTCTTGGAGCCCGTGTTCTCGGCGGAGCGCGGTTGTCATCACCTGCCGCCACCGGCACGGGTGCCGCCAGCGGCTCCACCGCTGCTACAGCCCCCGGAGCGGTCACCGCCTTCACAGGCACCGGGGCTGTGGGCGGCACCAACGGCAGATGCGCCGACATCGGCAACAAGACGACCTCATTTGCGGCACGGTCGGCGACGATTGAAGACGGAGCTGCGTTGACCTCCGGTCGCAGCGCCGGCCCCCGCAACTGGAGGAACAACCCGGAGAAGGCGCCAATCGTCGAGCGCCCACCCGCCGCGATAGCGGCGTCGGCGGCGACTATCAAGCTTATTGATCGGCTGCTGGCCATTGGCAACGTACGCACGCATCTACGCACGCTGATGCCGTTGCTAGGGAACGCCATCGCCGAGACTATCGGCATGGGCGTCGCCGGCGCCAAGACTCGATTGGAGTGGTGGCCGCGCCAGGATGCCAAGGAGGTGTGGCCGCTCCATGTCGAGCTGTCGTGCGATCTCCGAATGAAGATCGACAAGCGGACCCGCAAGGACGCGTTGTCCCGGCCGATCAAGGTGGTGCTGCCAAGCTTCTTCTGTTCCCGTAATCACGTGTCATCCGACATCCGACTCGCGCACCTCATCCTCATGCTGCAGATGGAGGAGGCGGCCCGCCTGGCATTTGACAGCTTCGTGAAAATGCATTCTACGAAGGAGCTTGGCATGAGGAGGACCCCGCAGCAGCCACCCACTTTGGGGTCGTTGGCGATGCTGCGAGCCGCACCAAGGGCGACTCCCTCCGCGGCTCAGCACGCCGCCCTACAAGTGGTCCCTCTGCCGCCCGGTTCTACCTTTTCTAACACACCCGTACGACCACCCAACCACGTCTGTAAGGGGTCAAACCCGCCAACTCACCACACGCGTATCCCCCCACCCCCACTACTCGCGCCTCTACCGCCCCGGTCTCCCGCGCCGTCTTGTGCCGGTCTCTCCACGGCGCCTCCTAGCAAGGCAAGAACGGCTGCACCTGCGGCATCAGGTGCAGCAGCGAAAACGATGGCAGGTACACCATCCACTCCAGCAGCGTCACCGAAGGCGAACGCCAAGCGCCGGCCGAAGGCTGTCGCGCCGTCTCCACGATCCAAGTCAACAACCCGCGAGCCGCCGGCAAAGGTAACACAACAAAAGAAAACAACACCACCTGCCGCAACTGCGGCGCGACCGCCCGTGCCACCACTACCAGCATCGGCGGCGCCACCGCCCCCGTCGCCGGCATCTGCGGAGCCACCATACCCGTCCCAGGCATCAGCGGCGCCACCACCCCCGCCGCCCGTGTTGGCGGCACCACCACCCTTGCCGCCTGCATCGGCGGCGCCACTGCCCCCGCCGCCGGCATTGGTGGTGTCACCGCGCCCACTGCCGGCAGCAGCAGCGCTATTGCCACCACCTCCAGCATCGGCGGCGCCACCGCCCCCGCCGCCGGCATCGGCGGAGCCACCGCCCCCGTCCCAGGCATCGGCGGCGCCACCGCCCCCGCCGCCCGAGTTGGCGGCGCCACCACCCTCGCCGCCGGCAGCAGGAGCGCCACTGCCTTCACCCCCGGAAATGGCGGCGGCGCCGCCGCCGCCGCGGGCAGCAGCGGCGCTGCTGCCCCCGCCGCTGCGGGCGGCGGACGCGCTACCACCCCCGTCGTCCGCATCGTCGCCGCCATCGCCCCCGCCGCCCGCGTTGGCGGCGCCGTCACTCTTGCCACCTGCGTCGGCGGTGCAACCGCCCGCGCAGCCCACGGCGGCGGCGGATGCGGCTGGGATGACGGAAGCCGACACCGTGGAGACGATGTCGCCAAAGCTGCCGCGCCAACCGGTGCCAACAAGCAGCATCACATCGGACTTCCCCGCCGATCAGGCCATGCGCACTTGGTCGCTGCGGAAGAATCCGTTCGATCAAAGACGTGCGCAAGCGGCGGCCACGGGGTCATCCGAGACATCGCCCCAGTCTGATGCGGCTTCACGCTCCCCGTCGCTGGCCGCCCGGCTGCAATCCGTCTCACCGGGCAGTCCACCGCCTTCCTCGGCCGACGATGCGGGCGCGGTGAGGCCACCGGCTGCCGTCGAAGTGTCGAAGCTGGCCACCCACCAACTCCCTCACATGCCCCCAGCTGACACGCCGCCACTCGCCGACCTTTCGCCGGGACCGGTCACTCCGGCTGACTCGTCCGCGGCAACGACGTCGACAAGGCGGAGCACGCGGAGCGGGCGGAGCGTGTCATTTTTTCGTCATTCCACAACCGGCGAGCCCGTCAAGGAGGAGATTGAGGCGTCGCCGGCGTCGGCGCCGCCGTCTGCCGATGACTCCTTTCCTGCTCGTGCACGGAAGCGGGCCCCGTCGCACCGACGCGAGGCAGCCGTCGAGGCAAGTGCGCCTGCCGTCGCGGCAGGCACGCCTGCCGTCATGGTCGACGCACCACCTGCTTCCAAGCGTCCGCGCCGCTCCAGCGCACGTTTGTTGCGGCGCGCCAACGACGAGGCCGCCGAAGTGGTCGAGGAGCCACAGTCGTCCGTCGCGGGGCTGCCCGACAATGTCTCATGTCAGCTGCTCGGGCCGGGCGGAAAGATGGTGGCCATGGCGAGGCTCGTCAAGAGCACCACCGACTTCCACGGCATACAGGTGGATCCCGATTGTGTCGTGGTTTGCGTGAGTACCGTGAAGGACCTCCTTTCCCGCTATCCTTTGCAGAGTCGCTATCGTTTGCCTGGTCACCGACGCAAAGTGTGGCGCATGGGGGACCTTGCTGGTGTGGAAGTTGTATGGTCGCTTTGCTCGTTGAAGGCTAGCTTGTAGAGATGTAGCGCACAAACATGATACCTTCTCTTCGGATATGATAGCGCGGATACACACGGTTCGTTTTTCCGCTCATGCGGGATCGTCAGTGCCTGAGGTGCCTGCACCTGAAGCTTCTTTTCTCTTGCTCTTCAACGTCCCAGTTCTGGACAGGAGCTCGCGCCCACTTCGAATCATTGGAGATTTCTGCTCATCACAGACAGGACGCCCAGATTTGGTTGTATTGCGGACTGGGAAATTTGTAGGAGGCATGGAAAGTTACATCAAACGGAAGTACCGTACTCTCATTTGAATGGCTGGATTAGATTGATATTTTAAGTTGCAGGTGTGCTCTCGCAATCGCGTATCTCTCACAGCTGTCGGCAGCCGGGCACAGAGCCCGCCTGCACAGAGCCTGCCCGTCCTGGAGTGGTGGCAGACAGTCGCCGGCACCTATTGCGAAGAAGCCCGCTTGATCTGTTTGTTGCAGAGTGCCCCGGCACCCCTCGCGTCCTTCATCACTGAGGACGCCACGTGAGTCTCCCTGCCTCTCTGGCGCCACCATTGGGCATGGCGGACACCCCGGTCACTGTGGCGCCGCCGGAAGTGGCAGCACCCGCCGCCGCAGCTGAGGCCATGCCCTTGTCGTTTGAGCGTCTACCAGCGCTTCTGTCGGACGCGTCGTTAGTCGGCGCGCCCGCTTCCCCGTAGGCACCGGGGGCGGTCACGAGCGCGTCGACGGCTGGGGCGGCCACAAGCAAGACCACGAAGGGGGCGGTCACGGGCGCGTCGACGGCAGGGGCGGCCAAGAGCGCGTCGACGGAGGGGGTGACCACAAGCACGTCAACGGCGGGGGCAGCCAGGAGCGCGTCGGTGCCGAGGGCGGCCACGAGCGCGTCGACGGCAGGGGCGGCCACGAGCGCGTCGACGGAGGGGGCGGCCACAAGCGCGTCAACGGCGGGGGCAGCCAAGAGCGCGTCGGTGGCGGGGGCGGCCACGAGCGCGTCGACGGTGGGGGCCGCCACCAGACCGTGAACGGCGGGGGGGATCACCAGCCCGTCGGCTGCTGGGGCATCCGCTGATCCATTAGTGTCGGGTACGCTCAAGGGCTCGCCGGGGCTGAGCATTGACAACATCGACTACAATGAACGGTACGAAGCCATATGCAACTCGGCGCAAGACTTCGGCGATGTGTGGTCGCTGCGGTCTCGGTAGCGTTGCGGGGGATGGGAGGGGCGGGGGCCGGCGAGTGTTATGGCGACGGCGGCGGGTTGACCAGTGCTGGGGTGGCTGGGTTGGCGGCGGTCATGGAGCGTGTGGGTGGTGGCGGTAGTGTAGTCGACGGCGGACTGGGCGACGGCCCGTGACGAGGATTAGTGGCCATGAGACTGTCAGGACGGGTGGGATGAGCGTGTTCTTTATCGCGGTGCGTGAGTGCTGATAACAGTAGAGGGTGGGTGGGATGACGCCGCCGGTGTGGTCGTTCGACGGTGGGTTGGTATGCAGTACGGAGAGGCGCCTTGGGTGTGGGAGGAGGCCGCGCTGAGGGCCGCTGCGGTCGCCACGCTGGTGTGTGACTGTGTGATTCTTTTTCCGGGGGTACAAGGAGGGGCGTAACGGCGGTCGGGAGGGAGACTGCTGCAACAACGCCCGGTACGTCTGTCACTGCAGTGGCTAGACTCGTGGCGCCGCTAGCGCTAACAACCAACTCTCCGCTGCGACAACAAGCTTCTTGGCGTGGCAGAGGTCAGGAATCGGGGGCGCCCAGCGCAGTATTGCTGTAGCTATATCGACCTCGTTGCGATGGGGACAGAAGAGGGCTTACTGCAGGTTCTTTCCAAACAAGATAGAGCGCCTCGGTAAGCTCTGGAAAAAAAGAAAGGCCCTCTGCACGCGTCTGAAAGAAAGCACCCAGCTAAAAGGACCAGAGACGTCGCTGTCCCATGCGGCCGCCGGCCCCACAATTCCCGCCACTACCGCGATAGGCCGCGCGGCTGCCGCCACCCGCGGCCAAGCCGCCACTACCGACCTATCCGCGGCGGCCGCCCCGCCGGCCCCGCGCTAGCCGCGGATGCGACCGCCAGCCGCGCTCGTGTCGCCGCCGCCGCCGAAGGCCAAGCGCTCTCGCGAGCGGCTGCCGCCACCCGAGGCCGAGCCACCATGACCGGCCGACTCACCACGGCTGCCGTCGCCCGCCTCGCGATTCCCCCCTTCATCGCTTTGGAAGGTCCTCGTGGGCCAACGACCCTCGTTGAACGCAAACGTCCGTTCAAGTGCCTGCTGGCGGTTCGCCGCAGAAGAGATGGCCCACAGAGGTCCGTCGGCAAAACTGGTGTCGCTGGCCTAACCGCTGGCGCCAGGAAAACCTCGCCAGGGCCTCTTGCTGCCGCGCAAAGGCGCAGACAGGTACGACCTCCGATGTCCGCGGAGCGACTACGATGAGGTCCCCAGGGACACGGCGGAACTCCTGAGCACGGGAATCGGACCACGGGAAGTGCACTCGCTACATCATCCCGAGTGGCGCCCCCTCCGTTGTTCACACATTGGGCACACCGCCGACCGGCGGCTCCACGTCGCCCAGTCGGTTTTGAGGGGCAGAATCGCGACTGCCGCGGGGCGGGGGAAGGACAGTAGCTCGTCCGGGGTCAGCTGAGGCGAGGCTGGGGGCACCACATGGGGATACCTTCATTGCGGATGGTCGGGGTGGAGGGGGGGGGGGACGATCGCGGTGCTCATAGGGCACAAAGGACAGCGAGGCGGACGCGTCGGTCAGCAGTCTCCACACGCATCATTCTGGGTCGTTGGCCACCCCCGTTTGAATATATTCAGATGTTGCTGTTACGACGGGGGCGGGCGGCATGGTTCCGTGGGCTCTGGAAAGCAGTTCCTGAAATTTCTTCAGACACGCGATAATTGGTGATCTTGAGTGGGCTTCGGCCCGGCTCGTATCCAAGCAGAACCAACAACGATACCTGAATACATCGCTGTATGGCAGCCAAGCAACTGACCTGAACGGGTGCCTCTCGGAGCTGGGAAAATAGAGGGGTTGACAGTCCCTCGACAACCGAAGCCATTGAAACTCCGGCCGCCAGCCATCCACGTAATGCGCCTTTTGGGGGCCCCCCCAGCACTGTGCACGATGGAACTCCTGGCCCATTGACCCTTCCTTGACTCCGCCTCGACAGCCGAAGCGGCTGTCGCTGTGGCCGCCACTGTTGCCCGCGATTCGCCGTTCAGGAGGCCCCTGGCAATCTTCCCGATCGCGCTCCTGGCAGGACATCAACCCCTCGCTGTCGGCGCCGCTGCGCGCCGGCAGGAGCCTGCAGGGTCTCTCTTCTGGGGGTCGCAGAGGCCCCTGACAAATGCATCCTGCGCTGCCCCGCATCGTTCTCTGGTGACGGTGCAGAACACATTTGTCCCGCTCCTGCCGTCACCACTACCGCCACCGAGCAGGCCACCATAAACGACGGGCGCTTGGATAGTAGAGTCCCAGCCGTGTGGAGACTTGTCTTCGCGACCACTATTCGTCGAGGTCGCTCCCATGGGCGGTATGAGTGCACGCAGACCTGATGGAAACGTTGCTAAAAATGTGGCCATGACACTGCGTTCGTCTTGTTTAGTACGGAGATGAGAAATGAACAATCTGCATAGACACCGCGTACGGGTCTCCACGTCAGGCAATCGGCCAGAAGAAAGAGAACACGTGTGGTCGTCGCCCGCCGGGGGCTAGTCCCCGGGAGACACGCATACGTACCCCTCTGGTGGCTCGGCCTCCATCCGTGGCCCGACCCCCCACCCGGCCAACTTGCACCCGCAGCACGCGGTCGCCCGTACCCAGAATGCAGGGTGCGCCGTCAGACCTACCCAGTCGCCTGCCGTAGCTGCATCCCGTAAGCGGTTTCTTGCACGCCGCCAGCTCAACAGGAACGCACTCCTGCTTTTCAGCAGGACGCCCCCGGCTTGCTCCCCATCCCGCGCCGTCAAGGTCGGTATGGATGCAGCCGCCACTAGCTGCCCGCCGGTCAGTGCCACCACCCGCCCGTCCCGGTGGGTGCCGGCGCCGCGCACCTTGGCCTGCCCCGTCAGTTGTAGAACGGGTGCGACTGCAGGAGCACGTCTCGTCCGTCGGTGCCATTGCCGTGCTCCCAGCAGAAACGCAGCTGCACGATGCGAGCTTCATCCCACGTGCTCTCGACCAAACGCGCCAAGCCCGCCCTGGAATGGCACAGAATGGAGTCGGCCGGCTCGTCGACGGGCACCATGCCGTGCAGGAACGCGCGCACCAGCGAGCGGCGCGTCCAGCAGCCATCGCCGACACGATCAAAGTAGTCAAACAAGAGGAAGCGCCAACGTGCCAGCCCAGGCCACTTGTACAGCGCCTGCGCCAGCTTGACAAGAGCGAGGTTGGTCGCACGTGTAAGGTAGATTGAGGGCTCAAACTTCCGCCAACCACCGGGAACGATCGCAGTCGACGGCGGGTGCGTCGGGGGAGGAGGTGCTGGTCCGTGCGTCGGCCGCCAATCTGCAGTGGGTGTGGATGAGTCTGCGGTGTTGAACACTGCAACGCAGGCAGCTGCAGGAAGATGCTCTTGCATGGCGGTGCCCGGCGGTGCTCCCAGCGTGGGGGGTGGTTGCAGATCCGCTGCGTCCTTGGCCTCCAGCCGGCCGGCAAAGAAGGAGCGGGCGGAGTTCAAGACAGCCGCCGCGGCGGCCTGGGCAGAGTGGAGATGGTCCATGCTCGGTGCGGGGGAGACAGCCGAGAAGACGTGGTGGGACGGCCGGGGTTGAAATTGAGTGCAGGAAGAGCAGCGGGTGGTGGCCGTCTTGATGGTGGAGGGTGGCCCTGAGGGAACCGGGTGAAGGATGACAGGGAGCCGGACTGGCGACCCGACAGCAACGGCGAGTGGTGGAGACGTGGTAGATCGGGGGAGCAGAGAGGGTGGTCGGGGGGTGGCAGCCAGGCGAGTGGGCGGAGGGAAGGGTTGGCAGCACCCCGATGGTGGGCGTGAGGACTGTGGAGGTTAGAGCGGGGTATGGATTGACGGTCAAGTAACGCGACATTGCTTCTGAACAGACCGGGGGCGGCAGGGTAGATCGTCACGCGTGCGCACCCGCTGAGCTCTGGCAGGAATGTCACCGCCCCCTTCGCCAAGGAGAGAAAGTGTGGGGCGAGGAAGCGTGGGCTGATCGTCCAGCATCATTGTAGCCTGCCCGTTCGGAAGATGGTAACAGCCCAGGATGAATGGGACCTCGATTACTGGTGCTTACTTAGGGCGCGAGGCAGTAACTCTTGTAGGTCCTCGTTGTGAGGCTCCTCTCTTCTTCTCCTGAGAACTGTTTGGCTAGTCTAGTCCGGCGCCTTCCCGGTGCTGGTACTTTGACACATGTGGATGGCTGTCTGCACCCTTTTACTGGCGCATCTCATAGCTGCGTGAGGATGGCAGTCAGAACGCGGTAGCCGGTGAGCGGCCCTACCCGGATTGGAACAAAGAGTGCGAGAGGCTGTGCGCAGGCAGTCTCCGAGCTTCGCTGGAAGGATAGCCCTACCTGAGTGCGCGACGCTCTCAAAGGCGTTGCAGTGCAGTTTTCCGTCAGGCCAAGCCTGACTTGAGAGTGTACGCAATGACGGGACCCAGCGTTGTTGTGCTGAATTCTGGCCAGTAGGTGCTGGTGCTCTTCGTGGCCTGTGCATCCGGTATGAGACCTTGTCCATGCAGAGGCATCCCATAGCTCAAGCGTGTATCCAACATGATACCACTCCATGAAGAGGCTGCCCACACTTCAAGCGTGCCAGCGTTTCCACGCTGATGCGTCAAGGCTACAACGGCCAAAGGGATGACAACAGCGATAGGAATAGCGAAACAAGAGCATTGTATGTCTGCCGAGATGGGCATTGGCGGATACATTTGGGGACAGTGGCCGCACTTCTCCCCATTGAGTACTAGCCCAGTTGACGATGGACGCCGCACCGGAGGCAATGCCACCCATGTTGGTGGCCTGTGTATCCAAGATGCTACTTTGTTCATGCAGTGGCTTCCCATATGTCAAGAATGTACCCGACATGATACCATGGCCATGCGGAGGCAGCCCACAATTCAAGCGTGCCAGCTTTTCCACGCTGACGCGTCAACGCTGCTACAACGGCCTAAGGGATGACAACAGCGATAGGAATAGCGAAACCAGAGCACTGTATGTCCGCCAAGATGGGCATTGGCGGATACATATGGGGACAGTGGCCGCTCTTCACCCCTTTGAGTACCAGCCTTGTCGACGCTGGACGACCCACCAGAAGCAGTGCCACCGATGTAGCAAGTCTCCAGATAAGAATTTTCGACGAGGTAACATCTCCAGATAGGACTTTCAAATGAGATCTCGATCGAGATAGCAACTTACTCATCAGTAGCACCCATTCTGATTTGCACAGTAGCACCCATTCTGATGTGCACTGTCACCCCTCGTTCAGTTTCCAGGATCCCCGTGGTCACTCGCTTTGTCGCCTCTTCCGTCCTCGATCCAGCCCGCCAGACAGGACACCCACGCGATTCACTGACTGTCTCGTAGCTCGGTGCCCTGTGCCCGAGTGCCCGGCAGCTTCAATGGCAGAGCCCGGAGTCGGTGCGCGACCACCGTGGTCGCGGTCGTTGGTGACCGACGGCTGGGATGGGTGTTGAGCATGGCTCAGCAATTCCATTTGTCTGTATTTACCCGGTTGAGCATTGGGACTCAGTTTTGGGTATTTACCTATGCACTTGTTGTATGTTTTG
>Ga0209831_1002385_pt1 | contig 16368 bp, 17 predicted proteins | sample Maine_Asex4_meta_FD_187451 | JGI IMG/M metagenome (GOLD analysis project Ga0209831, IMG submission 187451) | Marine algal microbial communities from Maine, USA - Maine_Asex4_metaG (SPAdes) (version 2) | ecosystem: Host-associated > Algae > Red algae > Unclassified | place: Maine, USA | collected...
ACACCGTTTCGACAGTACCATCTCGACCAGCGGCACCTCGAGCCAGCATACCTCCTCACCTCGCTGCGCGCGACGCCATTGCCCCCCACCCCCGCTTCTATGCCAAAATCATAACAATCACGACCTCGAGTGCCAACACCTCCCCGTCCTCTCGCTGCGCTGCGTGCCATCACCCCCCTTAACCCGCGTTCACTCCCTAGTGATGGCCGGCACAGCTGTACGATACACTCGCCGCCACAGCCTGCTCATACAAGTTTACCTGCTCGTGAGTCGACACGTACTCCTGGCGCAACGTCCTCGTGTTGTTGCCGCCCCTGTCAGGTTGTCAAACAGGAAGAAGAATGGGACCAGCAAGACAACGTAGATTGAAGGAGAGGGAGATGCCCAGGGTGCGGGCGAGGCCCCATGTCGCGAGCGTGTCGATTGCTTGAGGGATTGTGTCCGCGCGCGCGCGCACTCTTCTGCTGCAGGGGTGCCAGCAGAGCCCGACAAACGAGGCCGCCTGTGCGACCGCCAAGGTCACCTTTGTCAGAGCTCGTCTTTGCATTCGTACGTGGAGACTGAAGGCGGGTACTTCTGACCGCAGTTAATATTCCGATCCATGGCGATCATTCCAATCCATTTGAGTAAGAACAAAAAAAATGTCGGCTCGCTCGACGCCGTCTCCCCCAGCCGCTCGCCGGCGTGTCTGCCAATGGACAGGCCGCTCCAGAGTTCCCGACCACACACGGCGCTCATTGCAGCACACCGCACTCGTGACCAAAGAAAACCAAAACAGAAACAAGGCGAAGTTGGTCTGTGTTGGGCACCGAGCCTCAAACACCAGGACCCATGCCGAAGTCGTCGTCATCCCCCACAACGTCACCGTTTGTACCTCCCCCCCCCCCCCCCCCCCCCCCCCCCCCCCCCACTAGCCGCCGCAGCCCCCAAGAGTGCACCGTCCGAAGCCCCACCAGCTGCAGTGGCTGCCAAGGCCGCGCCAGCAGCCGCCTCGTAAAGGTCCATCATCTCCTCCGACAGCTTCTGCACCTCCTTGTCAATGGTTACGCGAGTGTCCAGGCGTGGTAACAGCAGCTTCCAGCAGCCTGGGCCGGACTGGCGAGCTCCCACATGGTCTGAGTGACCGCCCTCTCTCCAGTTGAATGCCGTGTCGGTCATAATCTTCTTCAGGGAGCTGGCCAAAGCGGCATCGTTCGCACTCCCCAGCTTTGTGTTGACGCGCAGGAAGGCGGACGCAATAGCCACTGCGTCTTTGACCAGACAGCCACGGGTGACCTGCACGTGCGTCCGCTCGCCGGCAGCGAGCTCACCCGACGGGGACGTCAACGCCGTCTTCTCGTACGCAAAGAAGTTGTGGCCTGCGGCCTGGGCGTGGTGCGGCGCCTCGGCGTCTGGGTGGGTCATCTTAAAGGAGACGCCTTCCTTCCCCTCGTGAAGCGGGTAGTACAGCAGCATCTTGTAAAGCGCCCGGCTCCCATCGGCGCGTCCGTCATGTCGCCCGTTGCGGACATGGGCGACGACACAATGGTGACGCGCCGAGGGGTCGCCGGCGTTGACCGTGACCCAGTCTCGAAAGACCTCGGGCACACCGTCACTCTGCGCAGTCAACCGCAGCAAGAAGGTCCTCATGGCCAAGTAGACCCAGCGGTCGGCACCGCGTCGCGGGAAAGGGTTGCTGTCCTCGGTAGCGCGAGCCTGTGCCACCAGGAAAGTCCAGAGGTCCCCGCCGTAGCGCGGGTCGAGTGACATGATGCGCACTGGCTCCATAAACGACTCGGCGTCGATTGCCCGCATCGTCTTGGTCGGCATGTGCCGGTTGATTTCAATGCGCAACTGGGTTGTGTCCCACGTCTCATACGTGCCACTCCGCCCGCCGGCCGACGACAAGGACTTTTCGAGCTTGGGCGCCAGCGCGTCGGCCATCGCCGAGGAGGCCTGCTCCACAGTCGGCTTTCGCTGCTCATGCGCCTTGACAGCGTCGTCAAGGGCACCCCCTACGTTGACAGCCGCCGCCGTGGGATGCACAATAGTCGTCTGCACCCGGTCGTCGACGAAGAACGCGGACGCAGCGCACTTTTCCTCCAGGTCCTCGTCCGTCAGCGTGCGGCCGGTGCGCATATCGGGCGCCATCGCGGCCACGATCGCCTGGACGTCGGCATCGGTGAGCGTGCGGCCTTGGCCGGACTGCGCCCGGAGGGCGCCAGCCGAACCTCCACCAGCAGGCTCATCTCGGCTGCGCTTGTTTCGCGCCGACATGGCGCTCACAGGGGGGGGGGGGTGCGCACAGGTGGTGGGGTGGTGGCGTTGATATCCAGGGAAGCAAAAAGTAGATGCGGCGAATAGAGCGCCAAAACACCGCGGTGAACTCGGCGTGTGCTCTGTGGGGACGACCAAAGGGTGGATGGGCACGCCGAGCGGCCTTGCAAGTCACTGCCACCCGCTGTGACGCCACGGCTAAAAGGGAACCTGCCACAGGCGAGGGCAACTGAGAGAGAGTAACGGCGAATGAGATTCATGGCGGTTCCCGCCGTGAGCTGCCCTTTCCCCCCCCCCCTCCCTCCCCGCGCGCGCCCGTTGCCCTCAAAGCACCATCAACACAGCCTCAAGCAGCCAACCAGATTCCCCGCTGAGACATGCATGACAGGGACACTCCCTCGCCGCCCTCGCGCCGTCTTCAACGGCCGAGCTTACTCTGCTGGTGCCCATGAACCTGGGAATTCTGGTTGCACGCAGGGTTGGTAGCTGGCGGCGGTGTGCCTGCACGCGTCAGAAAAAGCCTCTAGGAGCTTGCGGAGAGTGGGGGCGGTCATGGCACAAAGTAGGTGGGCTGCGGCAGGACTGCGTCAGATGAGATGCGGCGAGTGGCTCCGCAGGAATCAGGACGGAGCGAACGGAGTTGCGGCGCAAGGGGGGGAGGGGTGAGCCACGCCACTGGCGAGACTGATCGCACAGACCGCGACAAACCGCCGGTAGCAGTGCCGCGCTTCTACTGTGCCAGCCGTCCTCACTGAGTCAAACTGTATTCCAAAAGTTGAGCCCGCTCAGCGGCGATTCGGAAGTCCCGATTCGCCTGAGGTGAATTCCAGCTCAGCTTGCGACACCGACATGAAATTGGACTTCCAGACCTAAATAATGATCGCCCCTCGGAGCAGACGGCAGCCGCTCTACTTCTTCCCACAGACCCCACCAAGCGAAACCCCCCAGCCCCCAGGTGGCTGCTGTCACTCTAGGAATGCTGCCACTCACTTTCCACCTCCCGCCTCGTTGGTCGCCAACGCGCCTCCAACGTCTGCGACTCGGCATCACGCCTCGCCTCGATGGCGGGGACGTCGCTGGCGATTTGATGGGTCTGAGGCCGGGGAGCAGGCCTGGCGGCGGCTGCCTGAATTTCATGCCTTTATGAACCGCCAATGCCAGCCCTGCGGCCTGCGTCGTCGGTGGTGTGCCTGTTCTACCCCGGTTGCTATCGACGGCGGCCTCCGGTGCCTCGGCGCAGTCCACTGTGCGTTTTGATACGGCTGCTCTCCTCTCCGCTCCCCCTACCAACGCGCCCACCGCCAAGGTTGTTGTGATCCGGTCCTTTGGCGCCGCTACCACCCTTTTCACCGCCACTTGCTCCTGGTCACTGGCGTACGCACCGCTATGCAAGCTCACGTTGAGCGCGGTCTCAAGTCATTGGGACTTTATGGCGACACCGACTCGAGCCCCCTACATTCTTGGACAGCTGCTCTCGGAGTCGGCATGTTTGACGCGCATCGGTCGGTTGTGCCGGGGCCGGACCACCTGGTGTTCCATGGCCTCACGCGCAGGCTCATGACGGCGCTTTACACGATCATGTCACCGAGCCAGCGGTCGTCTGTCGAGATGTCGCTGCGGGACTGCCTGCTTTCGTGCAACTTGCGGCGCACTCGGGCATGGAACTTCAAGACGGAGCGCGTCAACACGCTGACCATTACCGAGTGGGCGACAATCCTCGCCGTCGCACCGTCTTCGTTCACACGCGTACTCAAAACGACGGAGGAGCCGCTGCGCGCATCGCTGGACATGGGTCTCGGACTACTCAAGCAACTATCCGGCATGGCCGCCGAAATGTACTTCTTCCCACGCGCCGAGCTGGACGGTACGTCGGCCTGCACTGGTTGGCAGCCATCATCGCTGTCGGACCTCATCGACACCTTCATGCAAGACGTGTCGCGCGTGTGTCGGCGACCTGACTGCGCCATCATCGCTGGCGCGCTGGCCGCTCCCAACCTGCATCGCCTGCGGGAATTGCGTGTGGTACTTGCGTCCTCGGTGGGGCACGTGCGGCACTTTCGGGAGCTTTGGCTCGAGGGCATCCACCAGCCAACCAAGAGGGCGATTCAGGGCGGCAACGGGCGTGATGATGCCGGACGAGCTCTGTGTCGAATGCTTGAGTGCGAGTTCATCTCTCGCCTTGCGCTAGAGCCCGCAAAGTTTGAAGTTCCAGAGAGCTGGCTGGACCACTCGGGCGTCCAGCTGGCACTGGCCTCAGCCAATCCACTGTAAAGCGGGAATGAACGCAGCTGGATGGCCCACGGCGGGGTGATTGACAAGGCGGTTGTACCCGAGGCGGCTCGCAGCCTGTCGCACTTTTTCGTGGCCGCAGGGTTGCAGGCGGTTTGGCACAGCCAAGCCAGCCGCGGTCATGGCGATGTTGTCTACGTCGGCGGGGCGGTGTCTGTCTTAGTGCGTGGACCAGACCGCGGCTTCTGCGTCAACGTGGCGGACCGTCGGCCGGAGGGTGATGATACTGTCGCGTTTTATTGCGTAGTGGCCATATTCAAGGGCCGTCACTCGGTGCCGTGCGCGGTTGTGCAACCTTACCAGCCGGCGGCAGACGGAAGCGGCTATAAGCTGCTGGCCAATCGGCTTCTCTTTCTCAAACTTCACCCCAACGTGCGACGGGCCGCGGCACTTCACCGGTGTGACGGCGGGTGTGCCGCGTCGCTGGCGGGCGTCACACATGGCGAGAGCAACACCTGGACTCTTCTTGGGAGGCGTCAGGGGTTCCCAGGTCGCTCCGCGTAGTGCACTCGAGAATGTAAATAGGGATTGGGGGCGCACATCGTTGTGTGGATTGGCATACGACAGAGTGTTGAAGCGAGCGGTTCCTCTATTTTGCCTAACCGTCTGATGCACCTCGACAGCCAAGAGTACCTGGGGCGTGCAACAGATGTCGCGTGCGTGGCCCCCAGTGCGGCAGGGTCCTCGATGGCAATAAAATCGAGGGGAGCCAGCAACGTCATGTACAGGTCCCGAAAACATGTTGGTCGCTGGCCGTAGGGACGCTGGTTGGCAACCGATGCTCAGCCACAATGAGGCGGCAGGGATACAATTGCTAGGGAGGGCCCGATCTGGGGGTGAAAACTTACACATCGCTGTGGCTACTGTTGCACAAATACATTAATATCTTGGCGTAGAAATACCAATTCGAGCACAGGGTAAAATTACCAAAAACGTCAGGAAGTTGGCGAGATTTGATTCGCCGCCCTGAGATCTGGCCCGGGGCCGCCTGCAACGGCGCACATCGCTCTGCTTCATCTACCAATGCGGAAGCCCACGTCTTGCGATCCAAGGTAGATTTGAAATTCGGCTTCTGTTTGATGCTTCATACTGCAACAAGCAGCGACTGCGCGCGCAGAGGAGGCGCCATCCTAGTTGACAGGCCACGCCTGCATCAGTCGAACTCTCCTCAGCTGGACGCACATAAAGCTCGCCATCAACACGATCCGCCTCCACTGCGTCTAATTTAACAGCATGGCTCGCCGCAGCCAGAGCGCCGTCCATGACGCAGCAGCCTTTGGCCGCCCCAAAACTTCTGCCCGCCCCACTCGTAGCACAACCATCTGCGTCCAGCTCTCGTGCCATTGCCGTGACATGCTCCCACGGCGCCGCGGACACTACGTCACTGGTAGTCGTGCGGAGCGGGACGGGACCTGCGATTGCGACATCAGTGTCAACCTCGTCCGGTGTGTTGAAAGGCACCAGCAATCAGCAAGAGCCATCATCCAGGAGGAAAAGCCAACACATAAAGCGGACGGACTGGGCCGGAGGAGACCCACCGCCAGTACTGCTGCACCCCGAACCCCCTGGTGCAAGCATCCGTCAGTCGAAACAGAGAGGTTCGCCGAGCGGCGCTGAGGCGAGCGGCTGCTATGCGGCGCCTACTGAGCCAACGTCCGCTGCGCGGCTCTTTCTGGGCGAGTCGCTGCCAGACCAATGCCCACTAGCTGAGCGGATACATACCGAGCCACGGCTGCCCGATCGACTGCTGGCCAAGCGGCTGGCCGAACGGCGCCATCCCAAGCGACTGATGGTCAGAGTGTCTACTAGCTCAGCCGCCACCGGGCGAGTGGCTGCTGGGCGAGTGGCTGCTTGTTGAGCTACCGCACGGATGAACGTGTCTTTGCCGTCAAAAAGCAGCGCTATTGTCCTCATTCCTCTCGCCTGGTTTGTGGAAAGCTGACGGAGGTGGCACAAGTCCGTCATACGAAACAGGAATTGGACTTGGATGGCGAAGGCAAGAGAGACGCTCGAATCCATCGCTCAAGTACGCGGAGCAGGAACTGCTCTCTTGGATCCACTGTGTGTGCATCTGCTGGGCTGGAGTGCCTATTCTCCCATCCATTCAACCGTGGACCTGCCGTCGCAGGAGCTGCACGACCGAAGACAGGCTGGCTGCGCGGCGGACCCCACAACCGACCCCGCCGAGCGTGACTGCATGTGTGATGCCGTGGTATTCCGTGTGGACCCGTACCGAGCCTCTTGCTGCTCATCACGTGCGAGGGAACGCTAGTGTTTGAGTTGACAGGCGAGGGGGCTCTGCCGTGTTTTTTAGGCTCTAGCACGTACGCTTCTGTTGACGGAGAGGGGATGAGTTCGCCATCTGCCGTACCACCGGTCCCTTTTTCTTGCTCCTACCCGAGCTCTCCCCACCTTTTGGGCCCCGGAGAGTCCTGGTTCCCACGATGGGGCGGTCGTACGTGTTCTCTGACCGGGCTCCGCGGCTCAGTTTTAGCGCGACGCCCATGGCTACTTTCCGTCCAAGCGGCTGCCACGCCGGCTCGACCGCTGGTAGTGGTGCGGAAAACCGCAGCATTCCTCCCGATGCGTCGCGTGGCGTAGGCGCCGGTGTCGAGGACGATGACGCCCTGCCCGGCACACCAAGCAACGAGCACACCCACAAGGAGCATGACGATGAGGATGACCGGGAGAGCGCTTCATCGATAACCCCGTTTGGCTCCCCCCGGTCCGCCACCCCTGACGCATCTGACGACGAGGTGGAAGAAGGTGCATGGGCTACTGCTAATGCTGTCGACGAAGTGGACGACTTCGAGATCGCCTCCGGCCCGTTCTGTACTCGGGAGGAGTTCTACGCGACACTGATGGTGTGCGGCCAGGCGGGCTTTGCGGAGCGTGGCTACAGCATCATGCGCGCCTTCTACAATGCCGGGCGGCCGTCGGATGCACACCTACCTCATGTAACGACGGTGCGCCGTCGCATTATTCCTCGGGCTCTGCGGCGCTTTGGGCTATCTCGGTCGGTCGCCCCCAGTGGAGTGTTTGCTTTCATCCTCCCGAGCGTCCATGCACGACGAGATTTCTCGTTTCGGGCCACCTACGATAAGTTCTTCCGTGCAGAGCAGCGTGACGAGCTGCTGCGCGAGCGGGAGCCGGAATTCTAGGACACCGCTTTTTTCCAGGACCGTGCGCGCGTATTAATGACGTGCCCGCAGCTGACCCACTTTAGCCTTGCAGTCTACGACTTTTGGCTGGGCGCAATTGTGGACATTTGTCTCGTTGGCGATACGGTGGTGCACCAGACCTGCATCACCAACGCATGCTACGCCGGTGCCGAGCTCGGAGTCGGCCGGGACAATGGGATTCACGCTGGGGACCCGGTCATCAATTGCAGTGACGCTACAGGAGTGGCGATGGGCCAGCTCGCGTGCCGGCACTGGCGGCCGGCGGGCCTTGACGCCATGGTTTGGTCTGCGTCGGCCGCGGGCGGCCCTGTCAAGGCCAAAGCAGTTTATCCAAGCGTCGTCGTTGCATCGTCGCTGACTGCCTACGGGTCTGATGCCACGGGGCCTGGCAAGGCGCCGTACCCTTCGCTGTCAGCATCCACTGGGCGGACCGTGCGGGGCATGGGGGCCGACGGCATCCCCACGGTCACGGCATGCGTGTCCATTTACGGTGACGGATGCCGCAGCCGTGAAGGGCGCAACACCTCGGTGGAGAGCTGGTGCATGTTTTGGAATGGGAGGTCGGTCGAGGACCGGATCAGCCGCCATGCTGCGCGCCTGCTGGCCGTGACCCCGCCCGGCGTGGACAAAGATGAGATTTTGCGGCTCACCAAGGCCGACATGGCCGAGGGTGCGACTTGTGGGTGTATGGTAGCCGACCCAGACGGAAACGCCGTCCGCGTGTTGCTCGACGTGTGCTTCTTTAATGGTGACTACGTGCAAGTATCCAAGTCGAGCCACCTTCGGGGCCACAACGGCGTGGCACCGTGCTCGCTTTGCGGATATCCTAAGCCCGGTGGAGCAGGCATTCAGTACGGGGTTGGCGGCTCTGCGGATGACGCGGCCCTGGCCCGCACAACCTCGAGGACGGCGGCGGTTTTGGAGGCAGTTCGGGCGCTCAATGAATAATGTATTTAAAACATGTATTTTGTGCCCTACTCTGGTTTGGAGTCCCGTGGAGAACTGCATTCTTAAATCCAGGAAGCCCGCTCAAAAGGGTACTGCTGGACGTCAGCTGGGCGGCATTGCGCTTGCCTTCCTCCTCTGGCCTTGCTCGTTCTTCCGGTTTGAGTGTTTTTCTCCCCTCCACTCCTCGCTCCCTTGGCGTTGTCCTCCCCACCGCTCCAGATCAGGCATCATCTGAGATGCTCGCGTCGTTTTGTTCGCAGAGACGGACAGAGCAGAGGGCTCTCTCTACACCGCTGGAGCCACCTACTGGCAGTGTGGCCCTGGACAATGCTCGCGTGCCCGCTTGACCCCCTACCCACGTTGAGGGCAGCTCCCCGATGGACCTGTTGGCCAAGGTGAGCCTGTTGACAAGTCGCGTGCGGGTCATGGAGGACTTGGTAGCGGGATATGGAGGCGTCCAGCTGCCAGTGTCTGGCGCGACAAACCCTCGCGGCATCAACGCCCACCCGCACGGCAGCGCTTTCCCTGCCGGTGGCATCACCCCCGACGGTGCCAATCCCTCTGCAGCTCATGTGCTCGAACCGGATGCGCCACGCGCGCCTACAGCCCACACGAGCGTCGGCCGCAGTGCCGCGACGGAGCCCTCTCCAGGCCACTGTGCTCTCCTAGACAGAATTGTGTCACTGGAAGGTCGCTGGGAGGAGGCCGTGCCTGCCCGGTCGGGCCTGTGGGCCTTGCGTGCCATTGTTGCACGCGACACGCACGTGCTGGGAAGAGCGCTGGCGACCTGCGCCGTTTTCCGCCTACTAGACAAGTTGCACACGCGTCCGGCACGCGCCCGCGTGCAGCAGGTGCACTTCGGCCGTGCAGGGCTCCTGACGGTCTACATCGACTGCACGCGCAAGGCAATGGAGGAGCTCATCGACATGAACAAGCTCGGGTCGGTAGTGACGCGACGAAAGATGGGTGGGCCTGTCTGTTGTACGGTGCAGCCGTCTGACCTGGCGGCGCTGGCAGCGGCTGTGTGCATGACGCCGTCCGACCTGTCATCTGCCAAGATATGTCGTTTTTCAAGTCAGGCGGGCACGGTCGTGACCCGATTGCTCTTGGAGGAGGTCCGAGACGAGAGTGGGAAGGTGTGGTACATTCTTGAGCGATATCCTTTGGAACGGGAGTTACTTGTGGCTGTTCGCGAGAGTGTCCAGATGGGAGAGCGAGATGCCGTCTTCTTGCACCCCCTGGAAAAGAAGAGGGTGAAGGTGGATGACGTTATTGGAGTGAGTGAGCGTTACCCTGCAAGTTTGGTCTGGCGGGAGGGACGGCAAAGGGTGGGTGGGGAGCAATACCGAGGCCGGCAAGTTGGTGATGAGTGTCCCTGCTGCTCTGCTACAGTGTGAAGCTTTGGATGCCGCTGCCCTGATAGGGTAGGTTAGCCGTGGCGCCCTTTCATTGCAATCGAGCTTTTTCTCCATCTGTTTTCCACGTGGTTTTCTCATGCGGTGGTCGCCGGTGGCCTTGTCGCGCGGTGCCGTAGGGAGCCTGACCCAGCGCCCCCCCCCACGCCCCCCGCACTGTGTTCTGTTCTCCTCGACGTCACCTGCGCCCGTATCAGTGCAGCGACGGACTGAAAGCGTGGCATAAGCAGCAAGCAGTGATTGAAGTACGAAGGTCGGCTGCTGACATCAAGTCATCGACAGTCTTGCCACCCGACCGCCAGCTCGCGGAGCAGACAGTGCTGCACCTGGCGCTTCCTTCGGGAAGACTGCTCGATCTGAGCTTCCCAAACAGGACCTGAACTTGCCACGTGCAAGACGTGGCAGAAGAATGTCTGAGGGAAACCGTCAGCGGGTACTCAACTGTCCTTGGGCGATACGTTCAGACTGGAACGTATCCAAATTGATCGTGGCGATCCTGAGTGCCGGTGCTGTGGTGCTGCCGTTACCAGCCAAGAAGCATCAGATCATCGTCGACGCCATCACAAAGCACACGGGCATGACGACGCCCGAGGCGCTGGAGTGGCTGTCGGAGAAGGTATTTCGCCCCGCCAAGGTGCAGGGCGACGGCCAGCGTAAGAAGCGCAAGCACGCTGATGCGGGCGACAACGAGCAGCAGATCACCCACTCGCTCAACCTGGTGCGCCTGAACCAGATTCTCTCTCACGTCATCGGTCGCTTTAAGTCCGTGGTTTTCAACACCTGGTGCGACGTCGTCACCAAAGTTCCGTCTAAGGTGCTGCCGGCCAAGACTGCTGGTGATTGGAAGGACGACGTTCTCTTTTTCAAGACGCCCATTGGGCGCCAGGGCATCATTTCCGGGGTCGCCAAGGGCTTCCAGTACCTCGAGGTGGGGCACCGTGCGCGCCCGGCGGTCGGTCTAGGGGTAGAGGAGCTCACAGACATGTGCTTGGGCCACTTCTGTCAAGGAGCTTTCGTCGGGCACGAGGCGCTTGTCAACATCCACTCTGGCATACCCCATGGCTCAAGTGGCCCAGACATCTACTGCTATCAGAGCCGGGTCAATATGGTCACTGCGCACGACGACGTTCTGCCCAAGAGCACGACTGCCGACCGAGGCACGATCGTCCTGGACGGTGAAGACCCCAGCTGTGCAATTTTCGACAACGAGTTTATGCCGTTGCCCGTCGACGGCGATCTGGATCTCGCGACTGACTCGGAGGTGAGCGGAGGGCTTGGATTGGGAGTCCACGCTAGCCCTGCCGCCCCGGAAGCGCCCGCCGCGGCGCCCGCGGCGGCGTCCGCGGCGGCGCCCGCAGCTGCGCTTTTGGCGGCGCTCGTTGCCAACTTGGTGACACTGCGAGAGCAGGCCGAGAAGATTCTGGCTTCTGCTCGCGCCCAGGTGAAGGCACGCCTTGCTGGTGCCACTGTGGACGACGATGACTTGCTTTGAGAGCGCGAAAATGGGAAGGTTGCGGCGGGGCGGCCTTGAGGAGGTTGCAGCAGAAGAGGCCTACCAGCTGGACGGTTGCACTGGCTGCGCTGGGGGCTGCGGCCTAAGGGGCGCGTTGGAACTCGGCTGACACGGCTGGACCCGGTGAGTGCGGTGGTGTGCCGCTGGTCGCGGTGGGCGTAGCTGTACGCAGCGGGCAGATGGCGTCGTGGCCGCGATGCGTGCGCCGGACTGAGGTGCCCTGGCACCTGCTGTCAGCGTGCAGCGCCAGGGCTGTGCGACGGAGTGACCCTGGAGGGCCATGGCGGGGTGGGAGCGTAGTGGCCCCGACCCGAGGGTCGGGGCGTCTATGCTTGTGCGTTTGTTCCTTGGCCGCCTATCGGTCATTGCAGTAGGCTTTGTGGTGCAACGCGTCTATAAGTGATAAAGAACAGGCGCTTATCGACCTTGGTGCCCTGCGGTACCCTGTACGCGTCCTGTGAGGGACTTAAAAAACAGGGAAAGCGCCGCATGCGGGTACCCCAGGCCACGCACCACCGCAGCTGCTGGCGGACCCGTCTGGCCGATCAGCTGATTTGCCCGGGACTGGCAGCTTTCCGATTCTGTTCTGAGAAATTTGACTTCTGGGTGGTCACCGCATTTCACCCGATCTCAGGTGCGGCTCATCGCGGACACGCGAGGCGGATATGTCAATCGCCTGCCCGTGGCGGCTTGCCCCAAGAGTCCGCATCGCGAATGGCCCCGATTGCCATCGCCTCACGCCACACGATGCCATTTGCATCCGAAGGGGATGATGCACTGTGTGGGCCAGGCCGCCGTCGGGCGCGCGTGTCGGCGTGGCTGCGGTGCGTGTGCCAGGCTGCGGTGTGTGGGCGAGTCTGATGTGAGTGGGCGGGACGGCACAGACGGCGCGTGGCCACGGCTGCGCGCCGTGCGTTCATTTCTGAGAGTTGAATCAGCCAGTGTGTGGCGCGCGTGGCGACGGCTGCGCGCCATGCGTTCATGTCTGAGCGTTGAATCAGCCAGTGTGTGACGCGCGTGGCCGCGGCTGCACGCCGTGGGCTCATGTCTGCGAGTTTAATCAGCAAGTGTGTTGAGTGAGGGTCATGCGCGGAGGCACGCCAATCGCCGCCGGTCATCGGCAATTCGATGCGATTGACGGGCGGTCAAACGTCACAATTACGCGATCGACCCGGCCTGTCGGTCCACAGCCTGGGTAATCGGCTGCCGATGTTGCCAGGATGACCCTCCACTTTTGTGTTTGAGCGGCGGGCTACAGATTGAGCGGGTAGGCTACAATATCTGCACCCCTGCCACAGAACCGAGCAATGACTGTACAGTCAATCCGCGTTCGTCGCCCACCCCTCACGCCTAGTCAAGGTGGCTCTTTTGGATTTGAAAAGCAATTTGCCATTACAGAAGTTGCCTGAAAGCGCCGCGATTCTGGTGTGGCCTCGAGTGGCTCTGATCGACTCTCTCGTGTCGGAGCTGCGATTTGGCAGCCCGTCTTCCTCGCCGCCACGTCCTCCCGTAGCCGGATCATCCCGCACCGAGCTCCTGATCGCTGTGCCGCCATCCTGCCGCATCTCCTTTCGCCCCTCATGTTTCCAAGCACCTTGAGGGCCGGCTCTGGACGTCATCAACTATAAGGTAAAGAAGGGTCCGCATACAACCATGATGTGCGGTCAGCAGGACCGGACAACATGAGCTCTGCCGTCAACGAAGGCAGCCCAATGACTCTGGGCTCGCTTGTTGATGGTCTTGGGTGGACCGTATGTTTTTTTCATCATCGTGATCAGCGCTCTGAGTTGATCCTAATGGTATGAAAAGAACTCATTCGACCGCTATCGGCTCGGGCAGTAAACTGCATTTTCTTCGTACTGGGCTCTCCGGATGTCATGTCTTGCGCATCAGAGCCGAAGACAGATCCGAGACTTTCCTTCACACTGGGAGTGGACTCAAGGGCATCTCGCCTGTTGAGTAGGTGTCATGAGCTGATTGGCCCACATCCACTTCCTCAGGAAAAACTGAGGACGTGGGGGCAGTAAGTGCTATGTTTTCCAACCCCACTGCCGGCCATCGCAACCGCCTAAAGAAAGCCAAAGTTGTGGGACCGATCCAATCAGGTGGCTTCCTGGGCCCAGACTTCCCAAAAAGCCGCTGGAGGCGAACTTAACTAAAGGTCGATTCCACGCATTAAGGCGCATGAGCCCGACTCATATTGGCGCGCACACAACTCCGCAATGGAACGAGTGTTGGCCCTCCGCATGGACGCATCCTGGAGCCTACTTCAACAGTATTTTTGATGACACTCTTTCAGTCGGCTACGGCAATAGGCTTGAGAGAAACACGCTTTTCCTTGCATCCCACAGTTGTCTTGAAGGCTTTCTTGTGGAATGAATGGCCCTTCGATGACGCTGCAGGCGTTAACTCGACGTTGCTAGGAAAAAAAATGCGTGTCATCGGTGCTGCAGGAAAGTCTGGACGACAGTTGTGGCAGTTGGTCAACATGAGCGGTGGTGGTTGGGGGTAGGTAATGCTCGTAGCCGGCCGAGAGAAAGTGACTTTTCATGGGATTCCAGATCGGATCAACACGTGTTTTGCATCAGAAAGTGGTCAGAGCCAGTTCCGGATCGGCAGAGACGAGGAAAACGGCGCGATTCTAGAGGGACAGAGAAACACGGAGGTGTATCTTAGCGCTACAAGATCCGTTGAGCTCCTGCTTACGTTTATTTGAGTACCCATGACACGGAGACCAGTTCTTTACTTCTCATGGTTGTGAGAAGTCTAGAACAGGAGGGAAAACCCATCCCGCATGCGCCTAAATGCATGGAATAGACCTTTCGGCGTGCCCTGCGGCACGAATTGCGCCGCAGCCACTATTACCACAGCCAGCTCAGAAGGCCACTCTCTACACAATTGTGGCTGGAAGATGCCTGCCTGATGCGATCAAAGCCGGTCGATCCCTGAAATGGTGCTCGCGGTCTTGGATACTGCGGGAATGTGCCTTAATCGCCTCTCTGAGGGCGATCATCAGTCAACTCGTTTAGGGCCCACCTGGGGGTGTGCGGGGCGTGAAAAGGTCGAGGATTGACTGCATCAAAGTTTTGGCCAACCAGACGCACAAAAAAGCCTCTTTGACGGTCCTGGACTCTCCACTTTTCGGCGCAACGACAATATTCAGAAGATTGATCCAAGCTCAGTACCGGTTGCTGTTTTCCGAAGGACCTGACTCGACGAATGCGTCGATTATACTTCGAAATTCGTACATGCGCTTCTCTCCGTAATTGCAGGAAAATCCGACAGATATTTGTGGAATGTTGGCCTGCAGGAACGCATACAACTGTATGCTGTGCTGAATTCACCTTCCACATCAAAGAGCGATATGGTGCTGGCGTCGTCTCCTGTTTGGGGATGGGCACTCGATAACATAAATTAGGTAGATATCGATTATATCGGGCGAATCTATTAGATATCAATATTATGACGCCCCGTCCAATAATTATCAAGTCTGTAGCCATGAATGCGCCACTCGGAGAGAAAGTCTGGCTTGATCGATCGGCCTGTGACTCGAGTCTGCCGACGGCCTGTCTGGCCTGTTCTCCGATCAGCGTCGTCGTTTAGGCGTCTCAGGGCAATGGAGCGACTGACGCGCCCCCAATAGTGTCCTGGTCATCTTGGTCGACAATAGAGAGGAAGAACATGCACGCTGTTGGCTTTTTAACTCGCTTCCATGGAACCGCGCGCGGGCCACAACCATGGCAGGAAAGCAGAGCTACCTCAGGTTTGCGCGAGGTCTCTCGGTCACGCACGCAACTCCCGCGGGGGCCGACCTTACTTCCACGCCGGTACGTGGAGCTGTGACGAGGTCGTCTATGGTACTTCTTTTGGTACCACACTGGGAGACATATGTGGTGTCCCGACGGCAGGGCACGGATGCGCACCTGTGCCTCACTTCACAGAGACGGTGCTGCACGCATACATGCATTTGACAACCAAGAACAAGGAGAAAGTCTCGTATCAACCATCACTTCTTTGTATATGGAATCACATCAATACAGCTTTAATATTGCTTGTCCCCTAATTTTGTCCTGGCGGCCAGGGACTGGGACTGACTGCATTTTCACAATAGCAGCGAAAGTTGTTTAAACATACATGTATTCCATATCGGATGCAAACAAGTTGGAAACCAATACAAAAAGTAGGCATGTAAGTACTTCGATCTCGCTAGTAAGCCTTTTGTGCCCTGTGGAAACAGGGTACGTGCCTCCGCTGCCAGCCCAATGGGAGACTCCCGACACACTGTGTCCCACCTGAGCAGGAAGCCACTGTTTCTCCCCTGTAGGACCCTTTTTCTGGGCCTAGATCCCGCTCGCTGCCGGCAACAGGTCAACATCCACAGATTCTTCAATCTTTCTTGACACTTCTTCCGGTGCATGGCTCTCGTCTGTTGAAAGATTTGCCACACATGGGCCTCACAATCGCCGCTCGGGTTGGCTCGCACAAGTGTGACAACTTGTCTTGCACGATTCGCGCCACGCAGACGTCCCGACGTCTGGCGTACCGCTTGTGTCGACACGATGAAGTCAGCGCCAATGCGTCGGCTTGCTGTGTCGCTGCATCTCAATGAAGGGGAGAGCCTTGAGACGGCAGCTCGTCACACGCGAATGTCCCGCAGGACACTGACTCGCTTTTTGGCATACGTCGAGGACACGGGTGAGGTCCACTATGCCCCCGAGAAGTGGAACACTCACGCTGACAGCTTTTTGAAGTGCCCAGATCTGCG
>Ga0209831_1002386_pt1 | contig 16367 bp, 14 predicted proteins | sample Maine_Asex4_meta_FD_187451 | JGI IMG/M metagenome (GOLD analysis project Ga0209831, IMG submission 187451) | Marine algal microbial communities from Maine, USA - Maine_Asex4_metaG (SPAdes) (version 2) | ecosystem: Host-associated > Algae > Red algae > Unclassified | place: Maine, USA | collected...
TCGACAAGCAGGCATTCGACAAGCAGGCATTCGACAAGCAGGCATTCGACAAGCAGGCATTCGACAAGCAGGCATTCGACAAGCAGGCATTCGACAAGCAGGCATTCGACAAGCAGGCATTCGACAAGCAGGCATTCGACAAGCAGGCATTCGACAAGCAGGCATTCGACAAGCAGGCATTCGACAAGCAGGCATTCGACAACCCGTCGCTGCTGCAGTGGGGTCGACCACTGCTACTGAGCGGCCGCAAGAACAGACTTGCGAAACGGCATCCAGCGGGCATACAACACCGGCGATATTCGTCACACGGTTGCGTCGTGCAAACGCTGCGGCCCAGTCGCAGCTGAGCGACACCCGGTGTTGGGTCTGAGTCCGTGTCGCCCTTTCGTTGTTTTATCAGTCTTTACGTGGGGGTTCTCGAGAGTGCCTGAGGAGGCTCTTGATGAGTACCGACCCTGGCAGAAGAAAGAGGCGGTTACTTGCACCGCAGGAGAAAGTATGAGATCTGGATGCAGCTGGTTCGAGACACTGCGGACGTGGGCGGAAAACGGCGGAAGCCGCCAACCCGGGTGGGTTGGCGGCTTCTGCTTTTCGTACGTTATGTACGTTGCTAGCTGCGTCGGTCAGCCAGTGAAGCTTGGTACCGGAGCGGCGGCACCGCTGGAGACAGCAGTGTCGATGCGTGGCACGATGCAGTAGAGGTTGTCAGTAGAGAGCACACCCTGGAGGCAGCTCGGACCTGACGTGGTGTTGGCATTTGCATCACCGAGGATGCAGATGACCTGAACAGTTGAACCAGTACCTTCAGATGCGGAACCTGAGCCGATGACGGTACGTGTACCGGCATCACACTTGTACAGGGTTGGTGCAGGGTTGATGAGGAAGCCAGCGGTGTATACGCAGCTCTTGCCGTTCAGGGCAGCATTGCTGTCCTTGCAGAAGAAGGCGCCGTCTGCGTCAGCAACAGGCTTGCGGCAGTCGCCGTTACCATCTTCGACCGAACCAATCGGGCAGGAAGCCACAGCGGTCGAGGGTGCTTCGTAGCGGATGCACTTGCCACCAACATTGCCGAAGCCGGTTGCACAGATTGGTGCACCAGCACGGCGGTTGAACGGGCTGCGGCAGTCGTTGCCGGTTGGATCAGCGGTCGTGTTGGCTGGGCACTGGCCCTGGCTAACTGGAGGGGTCTGGATGCAGAATGCAATCTTGGTCGTGCCATTGGGATGCGTGACCCGCTCTTCCAGAATGCTCCCTGGCGCTGCTGGACAGGTGAAGCCCATGGTTCCATCGGTGACTACCTTGCAACGCATGGTTGCAGTGTTGATGACGGCGTATGGAGCCGTGCACTCTGCTTCGCCGGCAGGGAGACGGTTGACGAGGGTGAAGCACTGACCGTCTCTCTCGAATACGACGTCCGATTCAGGACAGGTCGATTCGCCGGCCACAGGATCAGCACCGGTGATGACGCAGTTGGTACCAACAAGGGTGCCTTCATCACAGGTCGAAGTGCCGACAGGGCCCTTAGCGACAAAGATGTAGCAGGCGCCGACGATGCCACGGGAGCCGTCAGGGCAGATGTCTGCTCGTTGCGTCGCAGGCTCGAAGCGAGCACACATTGCGCCGAGAGAATCGTCAGGCGAGAAGCCAGCAGGACACAAAGTCTTGCCTTCTTGCGGAATCACACGAGCATTGACGTAGCACTTGGTGCCATCTGGGGTGAGAGTACCCGTGTCGCATGAGTTGGGGTTATCGGCAGATGTGATGACAGCTGCTTGAAAGCAGTTCTTCGCATCTGCGGTGAGTGAAAAGCCAACAGGACATGCTGGCGGCGGATTTGCGTCTGAACGCGAAGCCGTCGCAATGAACAAGCCTGAAAGCAACATTGAAAGTGCCGCAAGAACCAAGAGCGCTGCCTTGGTTGTTGAGGTCTTCTGGGTTGTCTCCACGGAAACTTCCTTTTCCTACCTATACCGACGCAACCACTTGCGTGGCGCATTTACCAGGGACTTCCCGGCTGCCGCTCTGTCTGCGCCTCGCAAGTACGAAGTCAGAATGTGCGACAGGAGCAACAATAACAACATGAGCAACATTGGCAACTGAATAGGGCAACCTGTCACCAATACGCAAACAAACATCGAAAAAGTCGCAATCTCGCAATATTTGACGATCAAGCGGCCGTCTCGAGCTCACAAAATCGTTGCCAGCAAGCCAATTCGGACCCAAGCAGCGCTTCGTCATAGTTCGCCTCTCGCACTGCAATGCAATGGCGACAACCCGCATGAGAGCGCCAAATTGGAACGGAGCGCGTGCGTCGGTACTCGTTTTGGCTTCTGTCGTTCGTACGTCATGCATGTTGCCAGCTGCGTCGGTCAGCCAGTGAAGCTTGGTACCGAAGCAGCCCAGCAGCCCAGCAGCCCAGCAGGACAGCAGGACAGCAGGACAGCAACCGCACGAGACCGCCACACCGGGCGGATCGTGCACGTGGGCACTCGTTTTCGGCTGAAAACGGCGAAAGCCGCCAACCCGGAAGGGTTAGCGGCTTCTGCTTTTCGTACGTTATGTACGTTGCTAGCTGCGTCGGTCAGCCAGTGAAGCTTGGTACCGGAGCGGCCCAGCAAGGCAGCAGGGCAGCGGGGCAGCGGGGCAGCAACCGCACGAGACCGCCACACCGGGCGGATCGTGCACGTGGGCACTCGTTTTCGGCTGAAAACGGCGGAAGCCGCCAACCCGGAGGGGTTGGCGGCTTCTGCTTTTCGTACGTTATGTACGTTGCTAGCTGCGTCGGTCAGCCAGTGAAGCTTGGTACCGGAGCGGCGACAGCTGCTGCTGGAGCAGTGTCGATGCGTGGCACGATGCAGTAGAGGTTGTCAGTGGAGAGCACACCCTGGAGGCAGCTCGGACCTGACGTGGTGTTGGCATTTGCATCACCAAGGATGCAGATGACCTGAACAGTTGAACCGGCACCTTCAGATGCGGAACCTGAGCCGATGACGGTACGGGTACCGGCATCACACTTGTACAGGGTTGGTGCAGGGTTGATGAGGAAGCCAGCGGTGAACACGCAGCTCTTGCCGTTCAGGGCAGCATTGCTGTCCTTGCAGAAGAAAGTACCAGTCGAGTCAGCAACTGGCTTGCGGCAGTCGCCGACACCATCTTCGATCGAGCCGATTGGGCACGATGCAACAGCGGTCGCAGGTGCTTCGTAGCGGATGCACTTGCCATCGACCAGACCGAAGCCGGTTGCACAGATTGGTGCGCCAGCACGGCGGTTGAATGGGCTACGGCAGTCATTGCCACTTGGAGCCGGGGTCGTGTTGGCCGGGCAGTCACCCAAGCCAGTGGGAGGAGTCTGGATGCAGAATGCAATCTTGGTCGTGCCATTGGGGTGCGTGACCGATTCAGGAAGGATGGTTCCTGGAGCATCTGGACAGGTGAAGCCGATGGTTCCATCGGTGACAACCTTGCAACGCATGGTTGCAGTGTTGATGATGGCGTATGGAGCCGTGCAATCAGCAGCATCGGCAACCAAGCGGTTGACAATGGTGAAGCACTGACCGTCTACCTCGAATACGACGTCCGATTCAGGACAGGTCGATTCGCCGGCTACAGGAGCTGCACCGGTGACGACACAGTTGGTACCAACAAGGGTGCCTTCATCACAGGTCGCAGCGCCCGCAGGGCCCTTTGCCACCAAGATGTAGCAGCTACCAGCGATGCCACGGGAGCCAGTAGGGCAACCGGGAGCGTTCTGCGACGCAGGCTCGAAGCGAGCACACATAGCGCCGAGAGAATCGTCAGGCGAGAAGCCAGCAGGACACAAAGTCTTGCCTTCTTGCGGAATCACACGAGCATTGACATAGCACTTGGTGCCATCAGGGGTGAGAACACCCGTGTCGCATGAGTTGGGGTTATCGGCAGATGTGACGACAGCTGCTTGAAAGCAGTTCTTCGCATCTGCGGTGAGTGAAAAGCCATCAGGACATGCTGGCGGCGGATTTGCGTCTGAACGCGAAGCCGTTGCAATGAACAGTCCTGAAAGCAGCATGGAGAGTGCCGCAAGAACCAAGAGCGCAGCCTTGGTTGTTGAGGTCTTCTTGGTTGTTTCCACAGAAACTTCCTTTTCCTACCTATACCGACGCAACCACTTGCGTGGCGCATTTACCGGGGACTTCCCGATTGCCGCTCCCGCACCCGCATTAATTACGCAGGTGAAATTACGACTTGGCCAAGATAACAATCCTGAACCCTGTTTGGAAGAGCCATTCCGGATCGTTACCAATACGCAATATTCGTGCGAAACTTGAAGCAATCACTGGGATCCGAGACATCCAAACAGCAATGTTCTGGGGCTAAATAACACTGTTGTGATCTAAATACAAAATTGAGGCTAAAGGGGCTCACGGGGCAAGTCTTACCAAATCTTAAAGGAGTCGACTGTTGAGGCAGGTGGGGTTGATGGGGAAACAAACACCGGCCGAATAGGGCGGCCGTCTGAGGCTCGAGGCCGACGTATCGGCGTTCGCACCGATCTTTGGCCGAAAACGGCGGAAGCCGCCAACCCGGGTGGGTTGGCGGCTTCTGCTTTTCGTACGTTATGTACGTTGCTAGCTGCGTCGGTCAGCCAGTGAAGCTTGGTACCGGAGCAGCGACTGCTGTTGCCACAGCGGTGTCGATGCGAGGCACGATGCAGAAGGCGTTGTCAGTGGAGAGCACACCCTGGAGGCAGCTCGGACCTGACGTGGTATTGGCATCGGCATCACCAAGGATGCAGATGACCTGAACAGTTGAACCGGTTCCATCGGTTGCGGAACCTGAGCCGATGACGGTACGGACACCGGCATCACACTTGTACAGGGTTGGTGCAGGGTTGATGAGGAAGCCAGCGGTGAACACGCAGCTCTTGCCGTTCAGGGCAGCATTGCTGTCCTTGCAGAAGAAAGTACCAGCGGCGTCAGCAACTGGCTTGCGGCAGTCGCCGACACCATCTTCGATCGAGCCGATTGGGCACGATGCAACAGCGGTCGACGGTGCTTCGAAGCGGATGCACTTGCCATTGACCAGACCGAAGCCGGTTGCACAGATTGGTGCGCCAGCACGGCGGTTGAATGGGCTACGGCAGTCGTTGCCACTTGGAGCCGGGGTCGTGTTGGCTGGGCAGTCACCCAAGCCAGTGGGAGGGGTCTGGATGCAGAATGCAATCTTGGTCGTGCCATTGGGGTGCGTGACCGTCTCAGGGAGAATACTTCCTGGAGCATCTGGACAGGTGAAGCCGATGGTTCCATCGGTGACAACCTTGCAACGCATGGTTGCAGTGTTGATGATGGCGTATGGAGCCGTGCAATCAGCAGCATCGGCAACCAAGCGGTTGACAATGGTGAAGCACTGACCGTCTACCTCGAATACGACGTCCGATTCAGGACAGGTCGATTCGCCGGCTACAGGAGCTGCACCGGTGACGACACAGTTGGTACCAACAAGGGTGCCTTCATCACAGGTCGCAGCGCCCACAGGGCCCTTTGCCACCAAGATGTAGCAGCTACCAGCGATTCCACGGGAGCCGGCAGGACACGCAGCAGCGTTCTGCGATGCAGGCTCGAACCGAGCACACATGGCACCGAGAGAATCGTCAGGCGAGAAGCCAGCAGGACACAAAGTGGTGCCTTCTTGCGGAATCACACGAGCATTGACAAAGCACTTGGTGCCATCTGGGGTGAGAGTACCCGTAGCGCATGAGTTGGGGTTATCGGCAGATGTGACGACAGCTGCTTGAAAGCAGTTCTTCGTATCTGCGGTGAGTGTAAAGCCATCAGGACATGCTGGCGGCGGCGACGCGTCTGAACGCGAAGCCGTCGCAATGAACAAGCCTGAAAGCAGCATTGAAAGTGCCGCAAGAACCAAGAGCGCTGCCTTGGTTGTTGAGGTCTTCTGGGTTGCTTCCACGGAAACTTCCTTTTCCTACCTATACCGACGCAACCACTTGCGTGGCGCATTTACCAGGGACTTCCCGGCTGTCACCATGCTTGTGCCTCGTGAGTAAACACAAGGCCACAGATGACGACAAGACGAACCATAACAACACAAGCAACACACGCAAGGTGCCAGGGCAACCTGTCACAGACACGCAAACAAGTGCATCAAAACTCGCATAAACAAGCCAATCTCGATTCCCCGAATGGCCGTGTCAAGACTTTCGCCATCCGAGCAAAATCTTGGGACCGGGACCCCCAACGGGCGCCGATCGCCTGCCATTGCAACGATCGCGGCATTTCCCTACAACACCAAGCGAACGAAACGCGGTATTTAAACATTACAGTTGCGTTGCGAAACCGCGGAAGCCGACGACATGCTGTCGACAGGTACCAGTTGCGAATCATTGAAAACACAAGGGTTTCGAGCCCACCCCGGGGCACTCGATGGCGATACGGTAACGCAGTGACCCACGACGCCAGCACCGCCGCTGGGCCCCGGCCGAGCGAATTCTCGCTGCAATCGGCGGCTCCGGTGCTGATGTTTCTTGCGGTCAACCGCGTCGCAGGACTGCGCTGGGCCGTCGCTGCTACCACCGCAGCATCACTGGCAATTGCCATAGATCGCAAACGCAAGGGGCAACCACTCGGCAAGTTCATGCCGCTCGTCACCGCTGCAGTTCTACTGCGCGGGCTCATAGGCGTCATCACCGGCAGCGAAACCGTGTATTTCGGCCTCGGCATCGCAACCAAGTATGTGGCGGCGGCTGTATTCCTTGTGTCTGTCGTGCTGCGGCGCCCATTAGCTCAGCGGGCGGCGCCGTTTTTCATGCGTATTCCCGAGCAGATGGCCACCCACCGGCTTTTTCGATCCACCATGGCCATGGTGACCGTGATCGCGGGGCTCTATTACTTGGTCAGCGCCTCGTTCGATGTCTGGCTATTTCGCCGCAGCAGCGTCGAAGGCTTCGTTTTCATCCGTTTCCTGGCGAATTGGCCGCTCAGCGCCATCTCGGTGCTGGCCATCCTGGTCATTGTGCAGGTGCGATTGCAACGAATTCCTGGTGTCCCGTCGGTGGCGTCCTTGGTAGAAGAACGCTGGGCGACAAGTAATGGAACGGGCAGCAAGTCATGAACAGATCGACGACAACGGCGCAACGATCCGCAGAACAGCCCCCTGCGTCCGCATGTCGAGCGGTGTCCATATCCTCTTCTGTGGCCATGTGTATTGCCTTGCTCGTGCTGTTATCGGCCTGTAATGGCGGATTACGTCCCACACTGGTTCAAGATGACCTACCAACGCCTGAACCGGCTTTGCAGCTCGATTTGGTGCCGGCGCCCCCAGGAACACCCCCACTCCCCCCTTCCAATGGCGATTTCCCCCTTGAATCCTCGGTAGATGACGCACTGCTGGCGTGGGCTGTCGACCGTTCGATCCCCTATCTCGACTCCTGTCGCATTGCGTCTCCTGGACCCGGCGAGCTCTGCGATGTCATGACCGAGCGAGACACCGTGCGATTGTTGGGGCCGTCGGCGGATCAGATCTGGTACGTGGTGACCGTGCTCGAAGAGCAATCGTTCGAGTTCGGCACCGGCTATCGGGTCTCGGGCGTGGAAATCGCAGGCCAATAGGCCAGGAACATGGTCGCTGGCGCTAGGAATGCGATCGATCGTGCAGGTGCTGCGCCGCCCATGCGTACATGGCGATCCCTGAGGCCACGCCCGCATTCATCGAGCGAGTCGAGCCAAATTGAGTGATGGCACACGTCATTTCGACGACTTTCTGTGCCTGGGTGGTCAGGCCGGGGCCCTCCTGACCGAACAGCAAGATGCCGGCACGCGGCAGCGGTGTCGACTCGATGGGCACCGAACCCTCGATGTTGTCGATTCCGATGATCGGCAGATCTTCACCCGCCGCCCAGTCGGCGAACGCATCGAAATCGGGGTGATGATGCACATGCTGATACCGATCGGTCACCATGGCGCCACGCCGGTTCCAGCGCCGTTTTCCCACAATGTGGACGGCAGACGCCAAAAAGGCATTCGCGTTGCGTACTACCGTGCCGATGTTGAAGTCGTGCTCCCAGTTCTCGATGGCTACGTGAAACGGATGGCGACGTGTGTCGAGATCGGCAATGATTGCCTCGCGGGTCCAATAGCGGTAGTGATCCACGACATTGCGTCGGTCCCCCGCTTCGAGCAACTCGCGGTCGAACCGGCTGCTCGCAGGCCAAGGTCGAGGATGAGGCCCGACCCCGATCTCGTCATCCTCTCGGACTTCCGCCGCCCTTGGCGCCGTTCGGGTCTCGACGTCTGGTTGAGGTTCGGGCAATGGTTGTGCGGAGAGTTGCGGTTCGTCTGAATCCTGAGATTGGCTAGATTGCAACGTTTTCTACCATCTCTTTAGCAGCGGGAATGGCGAACCCGACCACAATGACGTACTGCAAAGCCGAACAAACGACGACCACCACATGCCAGACCTCGTGATAGCCGAATACTCCTGGCAGCGGATCGGGGATCCGAGCACCGAGCGCCAGGGCGCCGACGAAGTAGATGCTGCAGCTCACGACCAACAAGATGATGCCGCCTCGACCCAATGCATCGGCCAACTCGGGGATGAATGGCACAAAGAGCGCCCCGAGAAGGATGTACAGGCCTGTTGTCAGGCCAAATGGCGGCACGACCGGCAACCATCGGTAGCCAATACCTGCACCAGCTATGACCCACACGGCAATCAGTAGACCAATACGGGCTCCTCCCTGCAGGCTCAGGCCGGCAACGGCAGTGAATGAACCGGCAATGACGAGATAAATGCCGGTGTGATCCAGCTGGCGCATACGCCACCAGCTGTCGTCGGTCCATCGAACTCGATGAAACAGCGCGCTGAACAGAAACATGGCGACCAGGGTGACGCCGTAGATGGCCACCAACAGGCTGTTCAAGAAGCCAGGGGCGGCAATGGTTGCTGCGACCCCTGCAATTGCCGCCACCGGCACACTCCACGTGTGTAGAACCCCGCGATAGCGAGGCGGATCAAGCGAAATCTGACGACGGATGTCGCCGCTGAGGTCAGGCGCAGGCATTGGCGTCGGGATCGATCTTGGTGCAGAACGCGCCGATCAGGTCGTGTATTTCGGCTGCGGAGTCCTGAAAAACCGCCAGATCACCACCTGCAGGGTCGATTACCTCTTCCCATGGCTCGAACACATGGTCATCAAGCAACAGGTCGCAGATGCGATCCTGCAGGGTTGCCGTGGGGCCAGGCGCGAGTGCTTGGGCAAGCCGAGGCAACGATGCGACCTTGTGGACCGCCTCGGCGTGCTTCTTGCGCATATAGCTCAGGTGCATCGGCTCGAAAATGGCGATGACCGCGGCCTGATCGACCATGGATTGCTCGAGTTGGGCGCTTAGATGCTCTTTGTCGACCACATCGAAGTCCGCCAGCGCAGTTCGGGTCCGAGTGCTCATGGGCAGGCCCGGAATCGAATGGGTGCCAGCCGAGGTGATGTGCACGGCACTGGTCTTTGCTCGCAGCATGGAGGCAGCCATGACGGAGCGGGCGGCGTTACCTGTGCACAAGAACAGCACCGTGGGGACGGTGTCAGGCGACGTGTCGACTGTCGAATCGGTCATGTTGGCGCACTCGCCCCCGTGAAAGGCACTCTGCCAGGCTACAACTCAAACACTGGCGCGAACGTCGGCGCCGCCCCAACCGACCAGAAGCCATGTCCGACGAACGTCGGCCCAAGCGGAGCGAAGCAACACCGCGAAACACAAGAGCGAGGGACGAGCGCGGGTAGTACGCCTTGCTTCGCTGCGGCTGTCTGAGCTGAGCGGGTCGACGGTCCCCTCAAACCGTCCGACGAACGTCGGCCCAAGCGGAGCGAAGCAACACCGAGCGGTGAAGTAGGGTCACACGATGGCTGCTGGACCCCAATTCAATCTCGAACACGACGTGACCTATGGCGCCGTTGCACAGATTTCGCCTCTCGTGCGTCGCGTCACCGCAGAGAACCCGAGCAAGTTCACCTTCACCGGGACCGGTACCTACATCGTCGGCGGCGAGCAGGTCGCAATCATCGATCCGGGACCGCCCCATGATGCTCACGTCGATGCGCTCGTGGCGGCAATCGATGGGCGAACGGTCACCCACCTGCTGATCACCCACACACACGGCGACCACTCGCCCGCCGCCGGACTACTGCAACGCCATATCGATGCACCCACCTATGGCTTTGGTCCCCATCCGCTCGAACGTCCCGACCCCGATGCGGCCCCGTCAGAAGACGACGAAGCCGGCTTTGGTTTCGACCCGATCGAGGAAGACGACGACAAGAGCGATGATGACGACAAGGGCTACCAGTCCGACCACGCCCACGACTGGGACTTCACGCCCGACGTCACGGTGGCCCATGGCGACATCATCGAAGGCAAGGGCTTCAGCTTCGAAGCGCTGCACACGCCCGGTCACATCTCGAATCATTTGTGTTTTGCCCTGCAACAAGAGCAGTCGATTTTCAGCGGCGACCATGTCATGGGCTGGTCGACAACCATCATCCCGCCGCCCGACGGCAATTTGAACAGCTATCTCGACAGTCTGCGTTTGCTCATGCCGCGAATCGAGCAAACCTACTACCCCACCCATGGCGCACCAATCACCGAACCGGGCACGCTCGTGCCAGCATTGCTGGCACACCGCCAAGCCAGAACCGACCAGATCATGGCGTGTATGGCCGACGGCATCGACACCATCAAGGAAATGGTGCTGCGCATGTACACCCATGTCCCCCCGCAGCTCTACCCGGCCGCCGCCGCCAGCGTCATGAGCCACCTGCTGGCGCTGCACGAAACCGGCGCCGTCACCTGCAGCGACGAAAAACCAAAACCCAGAAGCCTGTACGGTATTGCTCCGCTCAGCTAGAGCCGACGTTCGCCGGTTTGGGGGAAGTGGCAGGCGACCCATTGGTCGCCGGTGCCTACCTGTCGGATCTCAGGTTCTTCGGCTGCGCAGATATCTTGCGCGAACGGACACCGAGTGCGGAAACGGCATCCGCTCGGCGGGTTGATCGGCGATGGCAATTCGGCGACAAGCGCTTCGACCGAGTCGGCGTGGGGATTCGTGGGATCCGGTAATGCCGACAGCAGAACCTGGGTGTAGGGGTGCGCAGGTTGTTCGTAGATCAGGTCGCCATCGCCGATCTCACACATCTTTCCCAGGTACATGACGGCGAGCCGGTCGCTGACGTTGCGCACCACCGACAAGTCATGACTGATGAACACCAGGGTGATGCCGTAGCGCTCTTTCATGTCTTCGAGCATGTTCAGGATCTGGGCTTGCACCGAAACGTCGAGTGCGGACACCGGTTCGTCACAGATCACGATCTCGGGGTCGAGCACCAGGGTGCGGGCAACCGATACTCGCTGACACTGGCCACCCGAATATTCGTGGGGGCGTCGGTTGGCGGCTTCGACCGGATCCAGGCCCACGGCAGTGATGATCTCGTCGACCCGGGCATCACTGAAGCCGCCGATCGTGGGTCGAAAGACGCCCTTCAAGATGACGAAGCCGCCGATGAGCGCGGTAGCCAGCGCCGCCAGCAGCAATAGCGGCGAGATGAAGGCGGCCACGAGGGCAAGTACGACCGCGGCTGCAAGCAGGCCCCAGCCAGGCTTGGACACGGTGGTGTTGGAAACGACCAGACCTTCGCTGACGATGCGGCGCACGGTGCGGCGGGGGTTCAGCGAGGCAATCGGGTCCTGGAAGATCATCTGAATCTTCGACCGCATCGCCCGCAGTTCGGCATCGCTGAGGGTGCTCAGGTCGACGCCCTCGAAATCGACCGTGCCCGAGGTCGGCCGTGGGATCTGGATGATGGCCTTGGCGGTGGTGGACTTGCCGCAACCCGACTCGCCCACCAGGCCGAGCGTCTCGCCGCGTGCGACATCGAAGCTGATGCCTGATACCGCATGCACCACCGAGCGTCGATCCACCGGGAATTCGACCACCATGTCTTCGACCCGCAACAAGACATCACTCTCGGGGCGCAGATGGGCTTTACCTGTACCGGCCATCAGTGGACCGCCACGCTCTGGATTTTCAGGCCGGTCGCCGTGTGGCCTCGCTCGGCGTTGAGCACTCGGGCGTCGCGACCTTGCTCGGTATTCACCGGATAAAAGCAGGCGAATTGATGCTCAGCGGCCGGATCGACCTGGGGAAGACTGGTCAGGCAGTCGTCTTGGGCATACACGCACCGGGGGCTGAAGCGACAGCCCGGTGGTGGGTCGACGGGGTCCGGCGGAGCGCCGGCGATTGGCGTGAGTCGGGTGTGTTTGGGCTGGTCGACTCGAGGTATCGCCGAGAACAACGCCTCGGTATAGGGATGGCTCATAGAGCTGAAGAGTTCTTCCGAGGGCGCGAGTTCCATGACCCGGCCGCCGTACATGACCATGATGTCGTCGGTGCGACCCCGAGCAACGCCGAGATCGTGCGTGATGAGCACAATCGCCATACCGATGTCGGTTTGCAGGTCGGCCAACAGATCCAGAATGTACTTCTGCACCGTTACATCGAGTGCAGTGGTGGGCTCATCGGCAATGAGCAACTCGGGTTCGCCGGCGAGGGCGATGGCAATCATGACCCGCTGGCGCATACCGCCGGACAGTTCATGTGGATATTGCTTGAGCCGGCGCTCGGGCTCGGGAATGCCAACCTGGGTGAGCAACTCGATGGCTCGCCCGGTGGCCTGGGCTTTGTCCATGTTCAGGTGCTGTTTGAGCGGCTCGAAGATCTGGCGACCAATACGCATGACGGGGTTCAAGGACGTCATGGGATCCTGGAAGATCATGCCGATGCGTTTGCCCCAGAAGTCTTGACGATCACGCCCAACGAGTTGCTCGCCATCGAAGAGCGCCGATCCTTCTTCGATCTGGCGGTTACTGGAAATCAACCCCATGAACGATCGATTGAGTACCGACTTGCCGGATCCGGATTCGCCCACGATGCCGAGTGTCTTGCCGCGTTCGAGCGTGAACGAGACCTTATCGACGACCTGAGCCAGGCCGCTCTCGGTGCGAAAACCGACCGAGTAGTCGCTGACGTCGAGCAACACCTTGGAACCGTTCACAGCGATAGTTCGCGAACGTCGAAGTAATCGCGCAACCGGTCGCCAGCGAAGTTCAGTGCCATGACAGTGAGGAACAGCGCCGTGATCGGCACGAACGCAATCCAGGGCGCCTCTTCGAGCTGGCGGGTTTGTGCACCGGTCAAGATGAGCTTGCCCCAGGTGCTGCCTTTTTCGACCGACAGGCCAAGAAATGCCAGGCCGCCCTCGGCCACGATGGCAACCGCGGTTCCCAGCAGCGCGAGCGCGGACATGGGGATCAGTACATTTGGCAACAGCTCTCGCAGCATGATGTGCGACGGTTTGGCCCCCATGGTGCGGGCAGCCATCACGAATTCACGCTCGGCGAACACCAGGCTGGCGGAACGGGCGAGTCGCCCCACCGGCGCAACCGACAAGATGCCCAGCGTCAGGGCGATCGTCCATAAACCGCGCTCCATGAGCGACGTGATCAAGATGGCCAGGATCAGGGCCGGGAAGGAGAGCAGCACCAGCATGATAAACGAGGTGATTTTGTCGAAAGTGCCTCGCACGAAGCCGCTGATCAGGCCGATTGTGCCACCGACGATGAACCCGAATGCCACCGCCGAGAACCCGACAACCAGCGACACCCGAGCGCCATAGATCGTTCGGCTGAGCATGTCGCGTGCATCTTGGTCGCTGCCGAGCCAGAAGTCGCCCGACGGGCCGTAGGGCGGGCGACCCTTGCCCTGGATGTCGATGAAGTTCGCATCGGGATCCTTGAGCGGCAGCCAGGGGGCGAATAGTGCCAGCGACACGATGAGCGCGATCCAGCCGACCGACAACCAGAAACCCAGTCCGAGTGTTTTCTTCTCGACGCCGACCTGTGCGGCTTCGGGTTCGGCTGCCTCGAGCACGCCGTGGGTGGAAACGTCTTGGCTCATGAGCGCACCCGAGGATCCAAGACCGAATAGAGCAGATCGACCAAGAAGTTCAGAATCACGAAGCCGGTGGCGATGATCATCACGATCGCCAGCACAACCGGGAAGTCCTCGCGCAAGATGGCTTCGACCACGGCGGTGCCGATGCCGGGGATGCCAAAGAATGTCTCGACGACCAACGCCCCACCGACCAGCGCGCCGGCGTTGATGCCGAACACGGTGATCACCGAGAACATCGATGGGCGCAGCGCATGGCGAAACAGCACGCGTCGCTTGCTCACGCCCTTGGCCCGAGCCATCAAGATGAAGTCTTCTTGCAACGTGGTGATCAGGTCGGTGCGCAGCAGTCGCTGATAGACCGCAGCACCCGGGAGCGCCAGGGTCAGTGCCGGCAGGAACAACTGCCACATGCGGGTGAAGAATCCGTCGGAGGCGTCATATCTCAGCGGAAACCAGCCGAGTTTGAGGGCAAAGACGTAATACAGGATCACGGCCAGGGCGAAGTTCGGCATGGAGACCAAGAAGAACGACGACACGGTGGAGAGCTTGTCGGCCGGCTTGTTCGCCCGCGCCGCGGTGAATACCCCCCAGGGAATCGCTATGGCCAGAGCCATGACCTGGGCCATACCCATCAACAGCAGCGATCGCGGCAGGCGTTCCTTGATGAGCCCGGTGACTGGTGGTTGACCATCAGACGCGAAGCGCACACCCATGTCCCCCTGCACGAAATCGCCCAGCCAGCGCACGTAACGTTCGGGCAACGGCTTGTCGAGGTAGTACTGAGCCTTTGCGGCCTCGATCTTGGCGACACTTTCAGGGTTCTCGGTGTCGCCTGCGATTGGTCCGAGAATGTTGAACAACGGGTCGCCGAGGATGTTCATCGCCACGAAGGTCAGCATGCTGACCGCAAGCAGAAGGAGCACGACCATGGACAGTCGTTGCGCTAGACGTCTCATCGGCGACCGTTGTTCATCAGGTTCGGTTCGCGTTGATTATTCGGCCAACCAGACGTTGCTGAGCCAGGTGCGCCCGTTGAGCACACAGCGCATGTCGACGTCTTCGGGAGTCACATGGCCGCACATTCCGCGCACGTTCTCGGCGAACGAGTGATCCCACAGTGAATGCAGCAAGAACACGTAGAGGTAGTCCTGCTGGACCTTCTCGCTGAGTTCGGCGAGTAGCGGTTGGCGCTCTTCTATCGTGGTGGCCAGCATGAGTTGATCGAGGATGACGTCGCGGTCTGGGTCGCAGAATCGGGGCCAATTCAACGACAACCCACCAATGGTGTCGCACGCCAGCCAGATGCGGTCATCGGCGGGGTTCGGTGCACCGAATTGGCGCCAGGTCACGGCATCGAACACGCCGAAGGCAACTTCCTGGATATGTGCATCCTGGGGCAGCTCCTGGAACTCGACGTTGAAGCCGACACTCCAGCCTTCGTCGAGCAGTTCGGCAATACGGGTTTGGACCACGCTGGGGCCCGACCACTGGAACTCCATGTCGATCTTGCCGTCGGTGCAGTTGTCGGGGAAGTCACCGCAGTAGGACTCGACCAGAGGTGCAACCAAGTCGGGCTGATCGGCTTCCTGGACCACGGCAGGGTCGTAGTAGGGGCTCGACGGGGTGAACATCTGGTCGGCCGGCTGTGAGATACCCAGGCCGATCAGGTCGATGTAGTTCTGGCGAGGGGTGGCAAAGGTCAGCGCCTGACGAGCTCGAATGTCGTCGAACGGTGTAGCGGTCGAGTTCAACATCACGAAATTCTCGTCGCCGGAGTCGTCGATCAGGTTCTGCACGCCGTCGGTATTGCGAAGGTCGTCTATGGATGCCGGGTTGGTGGTTTGCAACGCCTGGATTTCGCCTTGGAGCAACAGGTCGTTGCGGGTGTCGGGGTCGGTGACGGTCACGAATTCGACGGCGTCGAGGTAGACCTCGCCGTTCCACCAGTCTTCGTTGCGGACCATGCGGGTCACGCTGTCTTCGCTTCGGTTCTCGAATGCGAACGGGCCCGTGCCCACCGGTGCTTGGTTGAGTGTGGGATCGGCGAGAGCGGCTTCGAGCCAGGCGGGTGATGCGATCATGCCGAGCTGACTAGATAGCGAGGTCGGCCAGTTCGCATTCGGGTTCGACAGGTTGAACTGCACGGTCATGTCATCGATGATTTCGATGGGATTGTCCAGGTTGTAGAACGGGCGGACTGCCAGGCCGACGAGTGGATCCTGCAGGACGGTGCCGAAGTTCACGGCGATTGCTGCAGAGTCCAGCGGAGTGCCATCGTGGAAGGTCACGCCGTTGCGTAACGCCATGGTCCACACGGTGAAGTCGTCGTTGGGCGTGAACGATTCGGCCAGGTAGGGCGCCCACTCGTTGTCGGCGGT
>Ga0209831_1002395_pt1 | contig 16342 bp, 13 predicted proteins | sample Maine_Asex4_meta_FD_187451 | JGI IMG/M metagenome (GOLD analysis project Ga0209831, IMG submission 187451) | Marine algal microbial communities from Maine, USA - Maine_Asex4_metaG (SPAdes) (version 2) | ecosystem: Host-associated > Algae > Red algae > Unclassified | place: Maine, USA | collected...
TACACCAAAAAGAATAGAGACCACATAGTTACCTTGAAGGCTTGTCTCAATGTTAAATCTAAAGAATAACATGCCAATTAGATAAATGGCTATGAAGATGTCTGATAGGGTGCTATTGAGTTGAAATTTCATTGTAAAGAGCGTTTCTTTTTACAAAAGAACAGAGAAGCAGACCATTAATAGGCCACTTCTCTGCATTTAAAAAATTCAATTTGTCTATTTACTATTTTAGTATGTATTACGTAATCGCCAAATTTATTTGGCGGATTTGCGTCCAACGTAATTGCCAAATTTATTTGGCAGATTCTATTTACGTGACTCGTTTTTTAAAAATAGAATTTAGCAGATGTTAAATCTACCAAATAAATTTGGTGATTACATTTGACGTAAATCTACCAAATAAATTTGGTGATTACATTTGACGTAAATCTGCCAAATAAATTTGGTGATTACATTGGACGTAAATCTGCCAAATAAATTTGGCAATTACATGGGACGTAAATCTACCAAATAAATTTGGTGATTACATTTGACGTAAATCTGCCAAATAAATTTGGCAATTACGTTCTAGTGATCAGAAGCGGCAGTAGCCCCTCTAGGAATACGGATAGTTTCCACTAATTCCTGTATTTCTGCAGGTGGTGCAGGCGTAAAACTAGATACCGTTAAAGAAACGACTAGATTTAAAAGCATGCCTAAGGTACCAATGCCTTCAGGAGAAATCCCGAACCAGTAGTCTTCAGGTAGACCACCACCATACTTAAAGTGGTAGATATACGCAGCAGTAAATACCAAACCTGTAATCATACCAGCAATGGCTCCTTCCTTATTCATACGCTTGTAGAAAATACCTAAAATGATGGCAGGGAAGAAAGAGGCTGCCGCTAATCCAAACGCCCATGCGACGACTTGGGCGACAAATCCGGGCGGATTCATTCCAAAATACCCGGCTATTATGACGGCGACCCCAATACTAATACGAGCAGCTCGTAATTCATTCTTTTCCGTTATGTCTGGTCGCAGCCATTTCTTTAGAATATCATGGGAAACAGAGGTCGCAATGACCAGCAGTAGCCCTGCTGCCGTGGATAAGGCAGAGGCCAGTCCACCCGCTACAACGAGGGCGACGACCCAAGCTGGCAATTTAGCAATTTCCGGATTTGCCAATACCATAATATCTCGGTCAACAACTAGCTCATTTCCTTTCCATCCTCTTGGAGTGGCAGTGGCGGAAACGAAAGCTGCATTTTTATCATTATAGTACTGTACTTTTCCATCGCCGTTTTTATCATCAAATTTTAATAAACCTGTACTTTCCCATTTACCAAACCAAGCAGGCATTTCTGCATAAGGTTGATTATTTACGGTGTTAATCATATTGGTACGTGCAAAGGCAGCAATAGCTGGTGCAGTTGTATAAAGCAAAGCAATAAATATTAAAGCATAACCTGCAGATTTACGAGCATCTGATACCTTTGGTACTGTAAAGAATCGCACGATTACGTGTGGCAAACCTGCGGTACCTAACATCAAGGCAGCTGTTACAAAGAATAGATTGACCTTGCCTGTTGTCGAAGTAGTATATTCGTCAAACCCTAAATCAGTACACAATAAATCCAATTTATCTAATAAATAAGTGCCATCAGATAAGGTTCCTCCCAAGCCTAATTGTGGGATAGGATTGCCTACCATTAAAATAGAAATAAAGATAGCCGGCACTAAATAAGCGACAATTAATACACAGTATTGGGCGACCTGCGTATAGGTAATCCCTTTCATGCCTCCTAATACGGCATAGAAACTTACGATTACAATTCCAATTATAATCCCAACATTAAAGTCAACTTCTAAAAATCGAGAAAAGGCAACCCCTACGCCTTTCATCTGACCAACTACATACGTAAAGGAAATAAACAAGGCACAGATAGCAGCCACTAAACGAGCCGTTTGAGAATAATACCGTTCACCAATAAAATCGGGAACGGTAAACTTTCCGAATTTCCTCAGATAGGGGGCCAAGAGTAAGGCGAGTAATACATATCCGCCTGTCCAACCCATTAAATACTGCGCACCCTGATAACCCATAAAGGAAATCAGTCCTGCCATTGACAAGAAAGAAGCGGCAGACATCCAATCTGCTGCGGTTGCCATACCATTGACCAGGGGAGAAATTCCGCCCCCTGCTACGTAGAATTCCGAAGTGGAACCCGCTCTAGACCATATCGCTACGCCAATATAAATGGCGAAGGTTATGCCTACTATTATAAATGTCCACGCTTGAACGTCCATTTTATTTTTATTATTAGTTGTAACTAGCTAGGAGGGTTTGTTTTTTCTGATTTTTTGAATAAAAAATCAGAAAAAACAAACCACTCATCCATTCGCATGCAAGAGGGGGAGTTCTTTTTTTGGAAGAAAATTTTTAATTTTCTTCCAAAAAAAGAACCTCCTAGCTAGTTACTATTAGTTTATTAATTATTAATTGATTGTTAGATGTCAACGTCTTACATGCAGCCATCAAACAATCAAACCATCAAACAATTTCTCACTATTCATCCACATCATACTCTTTATCGAGCTTATTCATTAAGTGGATATACACCAAAATGATAACAATGAAAACATAAATAGCTCCCTGTTGGGCAAACCAAAAACCCAATTTATACCCTCCTAATCGAATCCCATTTAGGGCATCAGCGAATATAATTCCGCAGCCGTAAGAGACGAAAAACCACACCGCAAGTAACATGGCGAGTATGCGTAAATTTTTCTGCCAATATTCATCTAAATTTTTTTCTGACATTGTTTAAAGTTTTAAAGTAAAGCAGATTGCCAATCCGCAGCGTCTTGTTGGATAGTGCAAATTAGCAATTGCTACTGTTTTGAATAATCTAAATATATAGATAATTAGATATTTTTTTGCAAAAAAAAGCCTACAAGAAAAGGTGTAACTGTAATCTCAATTGAGACAGACTATCCCCTCCAGTAGCAATAGCTCCTTCTCGAATATCTCCTTTTATTCTATGATACTCAAAAGTCAATTTAGCATTGTGACCACTGATATAATAATTCATTCCAATATCTAGAGCGGAAATATTATCTTCTAAACCATCATAATTCCCATTTTGGATAGCAACATAAGGCATCAGTTTAGCTTGCTTTAAATAATAGCCAAGCTGTGCATAGATAGCTGTACCTGTACCTGCCCAACGACTCACATAATCATCTCCGTAGTCAAAATTCATAAAAGCAGCATAGGCATTGATGGCATTACCATCACCAGTAGGCATATCCAAAAAGGCATCTACCGCTAAATGCGTTACGCTACTATGGTTGCCCGTTTGTTCATCATACATACCATTGGGATGGGCAAAAAATCCAGCACCTAGACTAAATACTTTTTTTGCACCCAAATAAGTACCTACTGCATAAGGCAATTTAGTAGATTCTGTGTCCCAAAAATTATATCGGAAGTATCCTTCTATGACAGCATTACCAACAGGGTCACCAGAACGGTCGGCATTGATCACACCATTATAAGTTAAGCCACTATCATTCATGCCATAATCTCTTCCTGCTCCAATGTTATTCCGTAGTGGAGAATTAATGGCAACTCGATAATCAAATTTCTCTATTGCACCTTTTGCATACACGCCTAAGTGACGAGCGAATTGGTCTGTAATACCCAACGAATGCCAGCCAATAAAAGGTCGAGATTGGTCAAGGGTCATAAAGTTAAGCGTACTTTGATTGGACATCCGAGTCAAGCCTTTCCAATAATGCAAGCCTGTACCGACATATAAACTTTTATTAAGTTTTAACTCTGCCCAAGCATCATGCAAGAATAATTGCGGGGCATCTCCATTGGAACCAAGAGAAGATAAATTATTTGGACTAAGACTGTTTAGACCAAAATGAGTTAAGATTAAAAACTTAGAAGAAACTTGCGTAAAGGCTAGAAAACGAGAACGTCGTATACTAGGCGTTACTTGTAGTTTGGCATTATCTGCGGCCATATTATTGGTTGTTAGCCACATTTGATGCCACACTATAAAGCGTATATACTTGCTCCCTGTTTCATTTAACTTTAAAGTCAAAGGTTTGTAGGAGTGATCTTCTTTTGGTTTTTCTATTACTTCCTGTGCTTGTACTATACACAAACTGGAAAAAAGTAATAAACCTGTTATAATGATTAATCGTAAAGTTTTAAGTGCCATAAAGTCCATTTTTAATGGTTATTGGATAAATTTTTTTAATTCATTTTCAAGACTTGATACACGAAGGTATATATATATCTATATATTTCAAAACAATTGATAATTTATTTTACTTTTGTTAGAATATTTATTGGAAAAGGATTAAGAATGAAGAATTAAGAATGAATAATTAAAAATGCTAGGCGTTGACTAGTGGTACAAAAATGTAGTTCGTGATACCTTTCAGATTTTGCAATTTGATTATTGTTAAGGTCTAATAGGAATAATCAATAATCAATAATTAAACGACTAGCAGCTTGAATGATAATTACAATCTTGTGTCGAGAAGGAAGGCTGAATATATATTTGTTGGCAGGCAAACTACTGGGTTTAACGTAATCGCCAAATTTATTTGGCGGATTCAAAATACGTCAAATAATGTCTTAAAAAAAGCAAAATATGTAGAACCAGCCAAATAAATTTTGGCGGTTGCAGGAACTATTTCAATTTATTCATCATCTCAACGATAGTATAATAATCCTCATCTTTGAGTGAATAAATAGAATGCTGTCCCTCTCTTCGCACGATAACCACTTTTTTGCCTTTTAGAATACGCAAGTGATGGGAAGCAACCGCTTGCTCAATCTCTAATGCTTGATGAATATTAGTGACGGATTGTTCTCCGTTTTGATGCAGCATTTCAATAATGGCTAAGCGAATAGGATGTGCCATTACTCTAAGTGTTTCAGAAGCGTCTTCCAGAAAGTCCTCGTCGAATTTCATTTTTTTACTCATATATATATAACTATCTAACTATGGATATAGTAAAATTAACGACTATTTTCCTAAAGCGTTCATTTTTGGATGAAATTAATTGATTTAAGCTATGAAAAACGCCATACCTGACCGAATTTATAGTTTTTTAAAAAGTTATCCTCCTTTTTCTTTATTGGAAAAACAGGATTTGGAAGAGCTGTCAAGCCAAGTGCTTATCCAATACTTGCAGCCCAATGAATTTGTATTTAAAGAGGGAACGATGCCAAAGGATCATATTTATATGGTCAGAGAAGGAGCGATTCAATTGTTTCAACAAGAAGGAAATATTTTAGTAGAGCAATGTGATGAGGGCGATTTATTTGGTATCCGTCCATTGATTGCAAAACAGGCGTATGTGCTATCTGCAAAAGCTACTGAAGAAACGTTGGTGTATGCTATTCAAACCAATAATCTGCGAGATTTAATAGAAAGTAATCCCAAATTAGGCTATTACTTAGCTCAAAATTTTGCGATAGGTATTGGCAGCAAATATTCTAAACTGTACAAAGGGCGGCTATTTTTAGAAAAAGATTTGGCTAAAAATTTGGCTACTTCTCTTTTTGAAATTCAATCTATTCAACATAGTAAAAAGCCTGTTACTTGTTCGCCCGAAACACCTCTTCAAGAGGCTGCCATTATTATGCGTGCTAATAATGTAGGATCGCTTTTAATGGTCGACGATGCCTTTCATCCAATAGGTATTTTAACAGATAGGGATTTAAGAAACAAGGTCGTTACAGGAGAAATCTCCTTCCAAGCACCCGTGTCTGCCATTATGAAAAGCCCTGTTATTACCATTGAACCAGAACGAACGGTTGCGGATATTCAGATAGTTATGATGAAATATCGGATTCATCATTTGTGCATTACCGAAGATGGTACGCCTCAATCTAAAATTATTGGGGTACTTTCTCAGCATGATTTATTGGTGATGCAAGGCAATAACCCTGCTGTTCTAATACAAGAAATGCAGAGAAGTAAAACGGTCCTAGAATTACAACATATCAGAGAAAAAGCAGAGGATTTATTGGAACAATACTTACAACAAGAAGTGGCTATGTCCTTTATTGCTTCAATGATGACGGAGATAAATGATGACTTGATTGTTCGCATCATTGAATTTAGTTTGGCGGAACTAGCTGAAGAAGGAGCAGCGCAACCAACTATTAAATGGTGCTGGATAGGCCTAGGAAGTGAGGGTAGGGGAGAGCAACTCCTACGAACGGACCAAGATAATGCCTTGATTTTTGAGGATGTTGCGGAAGAAAAACTAGCAAGCGTTCGCACTTATTTTTTGAACTTAGCCAAGAAGATTACGGATAAACTTAATAGCTGTGGGTTTGAATATTGTCCAGGGGATATGATGGCCAGTAATCCCAAATGGTGTTTATCCCTAAGCGAATGGAAAAACCAATTTACTCAATGGATAACTCAACCTACGACCCTAAACATCCTGCACTGCAATATATTTTTTGATTATCGCCCATTGTATGGTGATTTCTTCTTAACGGAAATATTGACTCAACACATTTTTGATCTACTGGATGAAAAAGCAATTTTCCTTCCAATGATGGCAAAAAATGCGCTTGAAAACCTACCTCCTTTGACTTTTTTTAGAAATTTTGTGGTTGAAAAAGACGGAGTGAATAAAGATGAGTTTGACATAAAACTGCGGGCAATGATGCCCTTAACAGATGCTGCCAGAATATTGATCCTAAGTAAGAAATTAGGTAAAATCAATAATACTTTTGAACGTTTTGAAAAACTGGCAGAGGTCGAACCTCAAAATAAAGAACTCTATGAACAGGCTGCCGAAGCTTATGAAATCTTGATTCGCTATCGAGCTTTGCAGGGCTTAGAAAATAAGGATAATGGTCGGTATTTAAATCCTGCTAATTTGACTAAAATGCAGCGACTGAATCTACGGAATAGTTTTCGACCCATCAAGGAGTTACAATCTATTTTGCAAGTTCGCTTTCAGGTTAGTTATTTTAGATGATACAACTCGCATACATGAATTGGCTAAAAAATATTTTTAAAAAGCAGCTTCCGCCATTACCAGATACCCCTTATTGGCAAGCCTACCAGCAGTCTTTTGAAACTGGGTACACCCAAAAAACAGGTATTCGAAACATTCGTTTTGTAGTGTTAGATACCGAAACAACTGGACTAGATGCGAAGGAAGATAAAATATTATCCATCGGTGCAGTGGCTGTAAAAAATCAACAAATTATCATAGCCGACCGTTTTGAGTATTATTTGAAACAGGTGTATACAGGGAATGGCGAGAGTATTAAAATACATGGGATTTTGCCTAAACATAATTTGAATGGATTGGCAGCCAAAGAAGTATTATTACTGCTATTGGCTTATCTACAAAACAGCATTATTGTGGGGCATCATATTGGTTTTGATTTGGCGGTATTGAATCGAGCTTTTCAAGAGTATCTAGGAGGGCAACTGCGCAATCAAATTTTGGATACGAATCAATTGGCGAAACGGGTCAATTCTCCTTTTTATAAAACGGCGATTGGACAAGAACAAAATTTTAGCTTGGATGCCCTTTGTAAACAGTATGGCGTGCCTATTTATGATCGGCATACGGCTAGTGGAGATGCTTTGATTACTGCTTTGTTGTTTTTGAAGTTGGTGGGGCGATTGGAGGGGAAGGGGGTTTTGACTTTAAAAGATTTGTTGAAAGGTTGAACTATCAGAATAGAGAGCAGAGAAGCGAGAATAGAGATGAAACCGTACTAGACTTAATAAGCTATACTTTAAGAATAAATCTGCATCTAGTCTCTATTCTCCACCTGCTTTGGATTATCCTGCGGATGTATGAGCCTAAACAAGAAGTTTTGGAAGGGAACTATACTCCGCCTGAAGTTGTGAAGTTTTAAATGCTTTACCGTACACTTTTTAGAATAGAGAGCAGAGACGAGTTCGTGCTAAATATTGGCATAGTATCTCTATTTTAACGATGAATCTAGTCTCTGCTCTCTGTTCTCGCTTCTCTATTCTAAAAACCAATAGCTAAAGTCTAGCTAAGCGTTCTGTAAAACAAGTTCAAACTGGTTACTTGTATTTTTCGCCCCGCCCGCCTTCAATGCTTTTTCGCCAGCAAAGAACGTTTTGTGGTCATCGCCTAAGTCAGAACCAGACATCCGTTGGTGCTTTACACAAGAAACACCTTTTCGTATTTCTTGACGTTGAACCCCTTCCACGTAAGCCAACATACCCATCTTCCCGTAGTATCCTTCTGTAAGGTTATTCATCTGTAATGCCGTTGTATGATAAGTAGGCAAGGTGATTAAGTGATGGAAAACACCTGCTTTTTGAGCTGCATCTAATTGGAAGCTACGAATCATTTCATCTGCACGAATAGCTAATTGGCTATTGTCATATTTAGCATCCATTAAGGCAGCCCGATTATAATTAGTTACCTCTTCCCCTGCCATTGCCATTGCATCATACGCTTGCTGACGGAAGTTGAGCGTCCAGTTGAAAGAAGGGGAATTGTTGTACACTAATTTAGCATTAGGTATCTGCGCTTTTACTCGATTAACCATGTGCGCAATCTGACCAACATGTGGCGTTGGTGTTTCAATCCAAAGTAAGTCTGCTCCGTTTTGTAGACTAGTGATACAGTCCAACACCACTCGGTCAATATTAGACCCTTCTTTAAATTTATATAAACCATTGGGCATCCGAACGGGACGAACCAACTTGCCATCTCTCTTCAATAATACTTCATTATCGATAGCCTCTTCGATAGCTATTTCTTCCGCTTCTATAAAATCTAAGTATTGAGCAGCTAAGTCACCTGCTTCTTTAGAGACTGGTAATTTTTGGGTCAAACCAGCCCCTTCGGAGTCGGTACGTGCTACGATTATCCCTTCCTCAATGCCTAATTCTAAGAAAGCATACCGCAAGGCATTTAACTTTGCGATAAAGTCTTCATGAGGTACCGTTACTTTACCATCTTGGTGGCCACATTGCTTTGCATCAGAAACTTGATTTTCTATTTGTAGCGCACATGCGCCCGCCTCAATCATCTTCTTGGCTAATAAATAAGTAGCTTCTTCATTACCAAAACCAGCATCAATATCTGCAATAATGGGAACAACATGTGTTTCAAAGTTGTCTATTTCTGCTTGTACATTTTCCCCTGCATCTAAACGACGGAATAAGTCGTTCAACTCAATCGCATCTGCTTGACGCAAGAACGTGTAAATTTCTTCGATTAATTTTGGAACGGCTGTTTTCTCGTGCATTGATTGGTCAGGTAAAGGTCCGAACTCAGAACGCAAGGCAGCAACCATCCAACCAGAAAGATATAAATACCGCTTAGCAGTAGTACCGTGGTGTTTTTTTACAGCTATCATATTTTGCTGTGCCACGAAACCATGCCAGCATCCTAAAGACTGCGTATAATTAGCAGAATCAGCGTCATACGCCGCCATGTCTTTGCGCATGATAGCCGCTGTATATTTAGCTATATCTAATCCAGTTTTAAAACGGTTTTGTACCGCCATACGTGCGGCATTTTTAGGACTAATGGTCGCCCAAGTAGTTCCATGTTTTGCTTTAAGAGAACGTACAGCGTCGATTGCAGATTTATAAGTTGTCATGATATATGATTTTAGATGTTAAATATGATTTAGATAATATGCTGGCTATTTCTTCAAAAGGGTATTCTTTTGAAAAAAGAGTTAAATTACTTTTCTTGAAGCCGATAATCACCAGCAAAAGCGGAGGGATTCTTTAAATTATCCTCCTGTTTAAATATTGTTATTTATTGCAAAAAGTATATTTGGCAGATAGGTTCTTTAGAGGGAGCAAAATTGATTTGTTTTTTTGCAAAAAAATAAATCAATTTTGCTCCCTCTAAAAAAATCTATCTAATAATTAGATCAATTCATAAGCAGGTAAAGTCAAAAACTCAATAAATGCCTCCTCTTTTACCAAGCGGTCAAAAAGCGAAGTCGCTTCGGAAAATTTTCCATTCTCAAAACGCTCCTCACCGACATAGGCTTTCATTTTTTCTAATTCCTCTGGTAGCAATTGGCGATATAGATCATAAGTAATCAGTCGACCATCTTCCAATTTTGCACCATTATGAATCCATTGCCAAACTTGCGTTCTGGAAATTTCTGCGGTAGCAGCATCTTCCATCAGATTGTAAATAGCGGCGGCACCATTTCCTCTTAACCAACTCTCGATATAAAGAATACCGACATTGATATTTTTCCGCAGCCCCTCTTCGGTAATGGTGCCTGATGGAATTTGGGTTAAATCTTCTGCTGTTACTTGTACATCTTCCCTTTTATTAAAAATTTGGTTTTTTGAGGGCATGTGTTCATTAAACACATCCATTGCGACCTGTACCAAAGCAGGATGAGCCACCCAAGTGCCATCGTGGCCATTTTTGACCTCTGTCAGTTTATCCTTTCTAACTTTGTCCAAGGCTTTTTGATTCGCTTCGGGGTCATTTTTAATGGGAATTTGAGCCGCCATTCCTCCCATTGCATGCACCCCTCTTTTATGACAAGTTTGAATTACTAATTGAGAATAAGCACTCATAAAGTGCGAACTCATACCTACTTTAGCACGGTCAGGCATTATAAAGCCGGGTATATTTCTAAATTTTTTAATAAAAGAAAAAATGTAATCCCATCTGCCACAATTCAAGCCAGCAGAGTGGTCTCGCAATTCATATAAAATTTCATGCAATTCAAAACTCGCCAGAATGGTTTCTATTAAAACGGTTGCTTTAATTGTTCTTTTTGGAATGGACAGGGCTTCTTGGGCAAAGACAAATACATCATTCCAAAGTCGAGCTTCCAAATGGCTTTCTATTTTTGGTAAATAGAAATAAGGACCGCTGCCTTTATTAATTAGATTTTGCGCATTATGAAAAAAATATAAACCAAAATCTACCAAACTACCACTCATCTTTTCTCCATTGCAAGTAATATATTTTTCCTCTAAATGCCATCCTCTTGGGCGCACCAAAAGCGTTGCCGTCTGTTCGTTCAATTGATAATACTTACCATTTTTTGGGTTGGTAAAATCAATTGTTCCATTAATCGCATCTCTTAAATTAATATGCCCTTGTATATTGTTATCCCAGTTGGGGGTATTACTATCCTCAAAATCTGCCATGAATACCTTTGCGCCAGAATTCAAAGCATTAATCACCATTTTCCTCTCTACAGGTCCAGTTATCTCCAATCGTCTATCCAATAAATCCGTAGGCAAAGGAGCTACCTGCCAGTCCTTTTCTCTAATCCCTTTAGTTTCGGGTAAAAAATCAGGCATTATGCCTTTATCTAACAACGCTTGTCGATTCTCTCTATCCTGCAATAATTTTTTTCTTTGAAGGTTAAACTGGACATGTAAAGCTTTCAAAAATTCTTGCGCTTCTTTGGTAAGAATATTTTCATAGCCATCTCTAAAAGGACCAAAGATAGAGATGCCTTCAGTCGTAGGAAAAGTGGAGACATTTAGGGTATTCATAATAGATAAATTTTGATTTAATTTTAAAATATGTTGCAATATATGGAAAATTATCTAATTGCGGAAATTCCGCTGAAAAATAATTATTCTTTTTTTGAGGAAAAATCCTTATTTTTACTTTTTGTATTTGAAAATTTTATAGAAAATTAGAATTTTATATTAAAATATTGAGCCTACTCCGAAAAGTCGTTTAGAGCGCAATTTGACAAATTTTAAGAATTTGACAAATTTATATTTTACTCTTTTACAGGGAGTTATGAATTTGATAAATTCTAAAAATTTGGCAAATTAGCTTTATTCAGACTTTTCGGAGTGGACTCAAAATTTAGATATTAGAATTTTTTTCATAAAAATACTAGAATGTAAAAAAGTGTATTTTTTTAGGAAAAAAAATTGGAAGAAATTTTATTTGAATTAGATTTTAAGAATAGAGAGGCGAGAACAGAGAATAGAGATATAACCCGCAGTTAAGAATCAACGAAATTTCCACGTAGGAAAACGAAAGCCATCTCTATTCTCACTTCTCGCTTCTCGCTTCTCTGTTCTAAAAAAAATAATCTATTAAATGTTAAACGATAATCAAATCATCCGACTTATATTCGGTTTCAAGGTCCGATACTTACGCCAACAAAAAAACTTGTCTTATCAAGAATTGGCAAACAAAACAGGATTATCCACTTCGTATCTAAATGATATAGAAAAGGGAAAACGCTATCCTAAACCGGGTAAGATTACTAATTTAGCTACTGCCTTAGAAGTAGATTATAATTATATGGTGGCTACCAATGCTTCTAAAAAATTACAGCCCATCATTGATTTGCTTAATTCCAAGTTTTTTAAATTGTTTCCTTTACAGGATTTTGGGATTAGTTTAGAAAAATTGCTGGAATTATTTACCCAAACGCCAGACAAAGTCAATGCCTTTATTTCTACTGTTTTTAAAATTGCCCGAAATTATCAGGTAGGAGAGCAACAGTTTTACTTAGAAGCCTTGCGTTCTTATCAAGATATGCACAACAATCATTTTCCAATACTAGAATTGGCGGTTGCCGATTTTAAAAAGGAATTTTCTATTAAGAACGTTTTACCATTTACGCCAACTTTCATAGAAGATCAATTGCTAGAGATATACGGTATTCAATTGAATCGAAAAAAACTAGCAAAGAATAAAGAAATTCGCCATATTCGTTCTTATTACAATCCGACTCATAAAGTATTGTACCTGCAAAAGGGTTTAACGGAAGGGCAAGAAAATTTTCTATTGGCTAGAGAATTGGGCTTTCAATATCTAGCATTACAAGAGCGGCCTTATGAAACAACCATTCTTCAGATTGATTCTTTTGAGAAGCTCTTAAATAATTATAAAGCTTCCCATTTTGCCGCAGCTTTATTAATGGACGAAGTAACATTAGTGAAAGATGTTAAAGCACTTGCAAGAGAAAACACTTGGAGTCCAGATTTATTTTTAAATCTATTGACAAGATATAATGTAACTGCTGAAACGCTCTTGCAACGCCTCACCAATATTTTACCTCATCATTTTGGATTGGAAGATTTGTTTTTTATAAGATTAACAGGAAGCAATAATTTACAATCTTTTAATATGAGGAAGGACTTGCATTTATCTCAATTGCATAGCCCTTATAATAATGAATTGGATGAACATTACTGTAACCGATGGGTATCTATTACAAGTATCAAGGAATTGAGATTTGCTAAAAAGAAAGTAGCTCAACCACCAATTATTGCAGATGCTCAAATTTCTAAATATTGGAATACTGATAAGGAATACCTTTGTATTTCTTTAGCCAAACCTGGCTTTCAAAAACCAGAGCAAGGGGTAAGTGTAACTTTAGGTTTATTAGTAACCCCACAACTAAAGGGATTTTTTCACTTTTTGAGTGACCCAAAATTAAAACATAGAGAAGTGCATACCACTTGTGAGCGTTGTGGAATAAGCAATTGTGAGGCTAGGGTTGCTTCTCCTTTTATTATTGAACAAGTGGAGCAAAAGAAAACTGTTTTTAATGCTTTATTGGAGTTGTAGTTAATTTTTTCGCAATGAAGCACCCGTGTCATTACCTGATTTGGTTGATTAGACTTGTTGCCCTTTAAGAAATGCCTATATGAAATAGCTATTTTTTCGTTAGTTTTCTCTAAAAAATCCTTGAATAGTTGTTCTATTGAAGTATTTTTTAGGGGAAAATAACGGAAAAAGAGCATTTCAGATAGGTGTTTCTTAAAGGGTAACAAGTCTATTGTTAAATTCAAATAAAAAGTATAAATGAGAAAGAATAAATCGTTGAGAAGGAAGAAATAAATAACATTAAATATGAATCAACCAAAACCAAGAAGAGCCTTTTTAAAAAAATCCCTAAAAACAACGATTGCCACTAGTAGCCTGCTAGTTCCAACTTTAGCTTGTTCCGCTCAGACTCCTGTAGCCAATACTAACGAGAGTATAAATTTCATAGGTCCAAAAAAAGGATATACTCCCCAAGTAGGAACATTGGTATCCATGATGAATTGGATGAGAGAAACTATCCTTCAACCTGTAAACGGTTTAAGTGTAAAAGAATTAGATTATTTGCATGACGAAAATGCGAACTCTATCGGAGCTATGTTATGGCATTTAGCAGCTACAGAACGTTTTTATCAACTCAATACTTTCGACGATAGAAGTTGGGGGGACTGGCCTGAAAAAGAGGAGAAAGAATTTAGTGTAGCGATGAGTTTAGGGAACGCAGGTAGGTCACAGTTAAAAGGGTATGATTTAGATTTCTATTTAGAAAAACTGGAAAGAGTTAGAGCTATTTCTTTGCAAGAATTGGTCAAACGAGATGATGACTGGTTGTTGAAAATCGATCCAAATTGGATGTGGAGATCTCCGACTAATAATTACTGTAAATGGTTTCATGTAGTGGAACATGAGTCCAATCATAATGGACAAATTAAGTTTGTTAAAAGTCGAATAAGTTAGCATTAAGTAGTCGGACATAATTGCTTGATGGTTGGATTGTTTGATGGTTGCATATATAACGTTGACAAACAAGTCTAATAATCTAACAATAAATCTATCTGCATTTATTTGTCAAATAAATATGTCCAGCCCCTTAACAGCTCTGGAGAAGAAGGGGGGAGCATTTAAATTTGCTCATCCCTTACCATACTTCTTATAAATAACAAATGGTTTGATAATTTAAAAATTATCAAACCATTTGTTGCTTTTTCTCTACCGTACATTTTTTTAGAATAGAGAACAGAGAGGCGAGAATAGAGAGAAATCTCGTTGATAATTAACGAAAACCTTCTCTATTCTCTGCTCTCGCTTCTCTTTTCTAAAAAGTGTATGGTAGAGAAATTGCTTTCAATAGTATTGAAAGCAATTATGGCAATTAGTTAGGAATACAATTAAAATTAAAAATACGCTGACTATCAGCAATTTGTTGTATTAGTTTTTCTAAAATTAAGACGTGCGTTTTCTTGGCATCTATACCAACAGGGCTTTTATCGCTATGGATTTCTTCTGCAATGGCATCAAATAATTTCTTTTTGACTTTTAACTCTTTCATGATTTTTTTAATTAAGTTGGTATATAATTCATTTCATACATTATGCTTCTTCTGACTTCTTTAGGAATGCTGTAATAATAAATATTCATTCTTGGCTGATTCTTTTATCCTTATTTTCCTCTTTGAAAACAGTCATTATATGGAGATAACTCCTGTTTTCAAAGAGAAAACTAAGAACAAAATAATCTACCCAAGAATAAACATTTATTATTACAGCATTCCTTAGAAGTTTATTGTGCTCGAATAATATACTGATCTTCTAACAAAGAGTCATTCACTTCAAATTCCGTAAAACCCGCCTGTTTTAATTCTTTGGTAATAAAATCGGCAGTCATTTTCATCGCTACAGGTGGTCCTGGACCATCCTGTTTTTTAAAATCAATCACTAATAACTCTCCCCCCTCTTTTAAGCCTTTTAGCACCTTTCCAAAATAGGCAACCCTGTCTTCAATGTGATGGTAAGTATTCACAATAAGCACCTTATCTACTTCTTTTTCTGCTAAAGCTGGACTATCATAAGGGAGTTTGCGTAAGGTTACTTTGGGTGCATTTTCTTTTGCTATTTTTTCTTTAATATAATTTTGAAAACGGTCATCTACATCCCCTGCAATCACATCCGCCCCTTTGGCAGCCAATTTAAAAGCAAAATAACCAGTACCCGCCCCAATATCTAAAATCTTTTTACCAGTGATATCTCCAATATAAGCCAATACTTTATCTGGTTGTTGGTAGGCATCTCGTTCAGGAGAGTCGAAGCGTTGTACCAAATCTTCAAAGGAAGTGCTGTTCATGTGTTCATTGGCGTGCGTATGTCCATGATGATGCCCCTCGGCATGTTGCTGTCCTTTTTTGTGTTCAGTATTGTCGTGTCCGTGTCCTTTTTTATGCGCATGATTTTTATGGTCTTCACCATGTGCATGGTCATGTTTGCAAGCAAATAGGCAAAGCGATAAAAAGAGTATTGGGACTAATAATTTAGCATTTATTTTTGTAAAAAGCATGATACTTAATTCTTTGGAACGAAGGAAAAATAAAAGGACGATTTTATTTTTAAAAACCGAATTCCAACAAAGATCGGAGTAAGGAATGCTGTAATAATAAATATTCATTCTTGGTTGATTCTTTTATCCTTATTTTCCTCTTTGAAAACAGTCATTATATGGAGATAACTCCTGTTTTCAAAGAGAAAACTAAGAACAAAATAATCTACCCAAGAATAAACATTTATTATTACAGCATTCC
>Ga0209831_1002397_pt1 | contig 16332 bp, 11 predicted proteins | sample Maine_Asex4_meta_FD_187451 | JGI IMG/M metagenome (GOLD analysis project Ga0209831, IMG submission 187451) | Marine algal microbial communities from Maine, USA - Maine_Asex4_metaG (SPAdes) (version 2) | ecosystem: Host-associated > Algae > Red algae > Unclassified | place: Maine, USA | collected...
GATTTCCTGCGAAATGACAAGTGGGACGTAGTGGGGGGCGTGGCAAAAGCGGCGTTAGTAGATTTCCTGCGAAATGACAAGTGAGGGGTGGCAAGTGGGGCGTGGCAAAAGCGGCGTTAGTGGATTTCCTGCGAAATGACAAGTGGGACGTAGTGGGGCGTGGCAAAAGCGGCGTTAGTAGATTTTCTGCGAAATGACAAGTGGGACGTAGTGGGGGGCGTGGCAAAAGCGGCGTTAGTGGATTTCCTGCGAAATACTTAGTTCCTCCGTTTTGTTATAAGGATTGAAATTAGAAGCAATAGATATAAGGCACTACAGGAGGACATATTGAAGAGGCTGGATTTAAATGAAGAATAGATAATATAGAATTTATTAGGCGTGGCTCTAGACGTTTTTTTTGAAACACAAAAGGAACAAAAGAAACAAAAGGGTTTTCACAAAAGAGTTTGTATTTAAAACATAGCAATATGCAAAAAAATACAACAAGCTTTTGTGAAAACCCTTTTGTTTCTTTTGTTCCTTTTGTGTTTCAAAAAAAACGTCTAGAGCCACGCCTAATAAATTCTCAATTCTCAATTTATCGTATTGCCGCCACAGGCATATTCGGATCAAAATTACCTGCAATGACAGGGGTTTGTATATTACCCGTGTATTGTCGAACGCCATCTCGAACAAAATCAAATAATTCAGAGACAGAGACGATTTTATTTTGATTGGTATCTGCTTCGCCATTTAGACCTCGAATCAGAAAGTGCGTGTAGACCCCTTGGCGCAAGCCTCCATCTTCTAAAGATACCTCTTCACTTTTAGAAGAAGTTAAAAAAGCAAGCCCACCTTTAGTCTCTTCAAAGGACTTATAATATTTATTCATCATCCGATTGACAGGCGATTTCATGGCTAATAAACTTCCAGAATAACAAGCATCTGAGAAAATCACTTTATGTTTAGCTATGCTTTCATCAAAAATCTGCTTGATTTCCTCATTCATTAGGCGATTATTAAAGCCATCATAATCTACAGGAATCAAAGATCCTTCTAAACCATGTCCAGAATAATAAAATACGATAACATCATTTTTATCCGCTTTTAATAAAGTACTTCTTAAAGCACCAATTATATTATTTCGAGTGGCATCTTCATCCACTAATATTTTTATTTGTTCATCTTGAAGCGCACCGCCTTCTGGACTTCTTAAAAAAGCATAAAAACGGTAAGCATCATCATCTGTGAATCTCAAAGCAGGCATGTGTTCATAAGTAGAAATTCCGACTACAACCGACCAAATTTTCACCTCTTTCGTTTCTACTACTTCTTCAGAAGTATCGGAATAAATAGCGGCTAAATGCCGTTGTGGTGTTCCTTGTCTCCAAATAGCAGCAGTCACTTTCCCATTCAAATAGGTATAAATACCTTCGCCATTAGGTGCGTGATTTCGAAAATAGCCCTCATATTTGTCTCCATTTGTATAGTAACATAAGCCCATTCCGTCAGGTTGTCCATCTTTGAAATCGCCTACATATTTAGAGCCATCACGATAATGAAAAATACCTCGCCCTTCATGGCAATAAGTTTTATTACAGTTGGGTAAGTTTTTCTCTGAAACATCTTCCTCCGCTATCGCTGGGGTATTCGTTGTACATTCCCCATTTTGCCACGAGCCTATATGTACCGTTCCATCTGCATACGCCATATTACCTTCTCCGTGCATTCGTCCATCTACAAAAGTGCCCGTATATAAATCACCATTTTTAAAACTGTAAATACCTGAGCCTTCTGGTTGTTTATTGTGCCACTGTCCTTCATAACGGTCACCATTCGTATAAGTCATCACGCCTTTTTTGACTTCACTTTTTTCAAAAACGCCTTGAAATGTATCTCCGTTGGCAAAAATCAATTTCCCCTGTCCTTCTCGATAATGTTTTTTCCATTGACCAATGTATTTATCTCCATTGGAAAAATAAAGAATACCTTGGCCATCAATAATACCATTTTTAAAATCGCCTGCATACTTCGCTCCACTTTTAAAAACAAAAGTACCGTATCCGTTTTGGCAATTCCCTTGTAGGCATTGGGCAGACACATAAGTAGAAAGAAATAATAGTCCAAACCCAAGCAGTAGTTGCTTACACATAATCCTCTGGTTTTTATTTACGCAAGTGTCTTTAGTAGAGTGTTTATTTGTTTAAGAGGTTTATTTGTTTAGTAAACAGCTAAACATTAATAAACAGTTAAACAACAATTACATCGCAGTTAAGACAAACTCGTTCGTAAAAATGAAAAAATAAAAATGGGTTGTTTGTTATTGTGGGTGTAAGAAGGGGTGTCCTTCTAATTTTTGGACGGTTACATAGAATACTTCTATGAACTGGCCAACGTTGGTTAAATATGTAATAACAAAAATGTAGCAGTACGCTATAGGCTGGAATTTTAGTTTTCTAAAAAATAGTACCTGTTTCTAAACAAGTATGTTCTATTAAAAGTAAACGCAACCCTGTTGCACCTTATTTCACGATATGTCTAATCTTAACATTTTTAGTGAAAATAATTTTTCGTTTCTTACCTTGTAGCGTCAAAATCCTAATCACTATAGTCAAACAAAACGAAAAATATGTCCTATTCCAAATTCCTATTCTTATGCTGTTGTCTATTTATAATAGCCTGTAGCGAAAAAACAAACTCAACAGATACCGACAGTAAAGCCCGTTCCACACAAGCAAAAACTAGAACAAGTGGCTTTAATCCTTCCAAAAATGCCTATTTTGGAGACTTACATATTCACACGAGTTGGTCCTTTGATGCTTTTATTTATAATACTCGAACCAATCCAGATGATGCCTATCATTTTGGAAAAGGTAAAAAGATTAAGTTTTCTGCAAGAGATAGTGTACAATTAGAACGCCCTTTAGATTTTATGGCGGTGACAGATCATGCAGAGTATATGGGCGTATTGAAAAAAATGATAGATCCTAGCCATCCATTTTTTAACTTACCAGTAGCCAAAGAAGTTCGAGATCCTGATCCTAGAATATCTTTAACCGCATTCGCAGAAATTGGTATTTCTATTTCCAGAAACCAACCCTTCAAGGAATTAAACCAAGAAGATATACGCCGAACGACTTGGCAAGAAATTGTAAAGGTCGCCAATAAACATTATGAGCCAGGGAAATTTACGACCTTTCCTGCCTACGAATGGACTTCCTCCCCCGGTGATACGATTAAATACCTAGATGGCAAACAAGCAACCTTTGCTAGAAATCTGCACCGAAATGTCTTTTTTAAATCAGATAATGTACCCGATCTCCCTTTTTCTTCTTTTAATTCTCAAAATCCAGAAGATTTATGGGACTGGATGGATATACAACGCACAAAAGGAATAGAATTATTAGCAATGCCACATAATGGAAATATGAGTGACGGTTTTATGTATTCCACCAATCAGTATAATGGCTCTCCTATGACGCTACAATATGCGCAACAAAGAATGCGAAACGAACCGATTAATGAAGTAGTGCAGGTAAAAGGACAATCCATGTCTCATCCTATTTTAGCACCGAATGATGAATTTGCAGACTTTGAATTATTCGCTTATACCTTTTCTGTTACAGTACCACCACCTAGCAAACCTAAGGGATCTTATATTAGAGAAGCTTACCAAAATGGTTTAGGTATAGAACAAAAAATAGGGGAAAATCCATTTAAGTTTGGTGTAATTGGTAGTTCTGATGGACATAACTCTGCAGGGCCTTTAGAAGAGGATAATTATTTTGGAAAATTTGGTTCTAGAGATGGTACACCCGAAACGCGTTTAAATACAGACCCTAATAGTTTTTTATCTAGTCGATACATGAGTGCGGCGGGTATGGCAGGGGTATGGGCAGAAGAAAATACGAGGGAAGCTATTTTTGAAGCTTTAGAACGAAAAGAAACTTTTGCAACTTCTGGTCCTAGAATGAAAATGCGTTTTTTTGTTGACTATGATATGCCTGCCACTATCTTGGAAACAACGGACTGGGTAGCAACTGCCTATAAATCAGGAGTGCCAATGGGTGGAGATTTTAAAATAAACAAAGATAAAAAAGCACCTTCTTTTTTAATTTGGGCGGTCAAAGATGCGGAAGGGGCGAATCTAGATAGGATACAAGTCATTAAAGCATGGGTAGATGCGGAGGGCAAGACCCATGAAAAAATATTCGATGCGGTTTGGGCAGGGGATAGAAAAATAGCTGCTAATGGAAAATTGCCTGCAATTGGTAGTTCTGTTAATGTGAAAGAAGCGACGTATGATAATTCTATAGGGGCGGTTAGTCTACAAACAGTTTGGCGAGATCCAGACTTTGATGCTGACCAATTAGCGATGTATTATTTACGGGTATTGGAAATTCCGACTCCTCGTTGGAGTACCTATGATGCGAAAGTTTTGGGTATAGATATTCCAGATGATTTGAATGCAACGATACAGGAACGGGCATGGTCTTCTCCTATATGGATGGAGAAGTAATTAAGAATTCATTAGACGTTGAGAACACGTTGTCTTGTCTGTTTAAGGGATTAAGAAATAAATACCCTACCTATAAGAAAACAGGCAAATACCAACGTCTAAATCAGTTGCCATTTATATCCGTTGCCAATAAGCTCATTGGCAACGGATATAAATGGCAACTGATTTAGACGTGACGTGGATAAGTGTTGTATTATGCTACGCTCTTTTGATATAGGATATAGAATTTTCAACCCCTGATTCGCATGAATAATTAAAACGATTGTTGTTTCTTTTTTTTAGCGTAAAATATATTGAAACTTAAACGAGTAACATTGAAACAAAAAAGTTTATCTTTACTGTATTAAAAACAAATCTAATGAGCGCAAATCATGTCAAAAAAGTCAGACCAACCCAAATTACCTAAAAAAGGTAATACGAAACGAGAAGGGGAAGGGCAACTCTATGATAAAATCATGAGAGAGAACCTTCAGCAACTATTTTTACCACTAGTCATTGAAGAGCTTAATTTTAAACTAAAGAATTTTCATCCGTTACCAGATAAACAGCCAACGACTGTCATTCGAGAAACAGATGCTTTTTTATTAATAGAAACTTACTCCAAAGAAGAGCCAAAGTTTATATTACATTTAGAATTTGAAAGCAAAGACGATGCAGAAATGATCTATCGAATGTCGGAGTACCATGGAATAGAATTAAGAAAGTATCGTTTACCAATTAAACATGTAGTCGTGTATTTAGGGGAAAAAACACCAAAAATGCGAACAAAATTGGAACCATCAGAAGTTTTTGAAAGTTTTACCTTAGTAAACGCTAGAAATTTTTCCCCTCAAAAATGGCTAGACGAAGAGGAACCCTCTAAAGTCATCATGGCCATTTTAGGCGATTATCAAAAGAAAAATGCAGTACTTATATTAAACTCTATTTTTGACAAATTAAGAAAGGTTTGTAAAACAAATGTAGAACTAAAGAAATATATCGATCAATTGATTATTATTTCAAGAATGCGTAATTTAGAGGAGTTAACCGTTAAACTATCAGAAGCAATGCCAGTAACAATAGATTTAGAAAAAGACTTTTTTTATAGACTAGGCTTCAAAAAAGCAGAGGATACAATAAAAAAAGCGAATAAACGTGCGGAACAAATAGCTAAAGAAAAAGCTAAAGTGACTAAAGAAAAAGAGGTGCTTAAAGCTAAAGCTATTAAAGCTGCCAAAGAAAAAGAGGCGCTTAAGATTAAAGCGACCAAAGAAAAGGCAACACTTGTCGCTAAAGCCGCTAAAGCCGCTAAAGAAAAAGAGCTGCTTAAGATTAAAGTGACCAAAGAAAAAGAGGCGCTTAAAGTTAAAGCGACCAAAGAAAAGGCAACACTTATCGCTAAAGCCGCTAAAGAAAAAGAACTGCTTAAAGCTAAAGCTATTAAAGCTGCCAAAGAAAAAGAGGCACTTAAGATTAAAGCGACCAAAGAAAAGGCAACACTTGTCGCTAAAGCTGCTAAAGAAAAAGAGCTGCTTAAGATTAAAGCGACTAAAGAAAAGGCAACACTTATCGCTAAAGCCGCTAAAGAAAAAGCGATATTTATTGCTAAAATTAAAGCAAGCATCCAAAAAATGCAAGCCAATACGACTTTTTCCAATGAAGAAATAATGGAGTTTCTAAACTTGGATAAAAAGACTTTTAAGCAATATATTAAAGAAATAAAGGAAGATCAGAAATAAAATTAATTTCAAAATTTTTGAATCAAGTGCAAAGGCATAAAAGAGATAAATAAAAACATGAGGCGGTTTTTAAAAGAACCATTGGTTCATTTTCTACTACTTGGCGCATTATTATTCTTACTCTATAGTTTTCTAAACAAGGAAGGAGAAAGTGCGGAAGACTATACTATTCACTTAGCGAAAAGTGACATCCAACGCCTTACAAAAGCGTATGAAAAAAATTGGAGTATCTCACCTGATAGTGCTACTTTACAATCCTTAATACAAGAAGAGATTAATACAGAAATTCTATACCGTGAAGCTTTGCGGATGAATTTAGATCATAATGATGAAATTATTCGCCGCCGCTTAAAGCAGAAGTATGAATTTTTAGTAAAAGACTTAGTGAGTTTAGAGCAACCTAGTGAAGAAACTTTACAAGCATTTCACCAAGAACACCCCCAATTATATCAACAAGCTAAAACACTGAGTTTTTCTCAAATTTACTTTAATCCAGATAAACGATCCGACCCACAGGTAGCTGCCCAATCTTTTTATGAACAAGTCAAAAACCAACGGGAACCGAGTACGATGAAAACGCTCGGAGATAATTTCCATTTACAAACTTATTTTGCGCAGAAAGACCAAGATGCTGTTCGACAAGCATTTGGAAAGCAGTTTGCAGATAATTTATTTGAAGCGGATGCAAAAATGGGTTGGCTATCGCCTATTGCTTCTGGTTATGGGCAGCATGTCGTTTGGATACATCAAATAAACGCAGCTAGTTTGATACCTTATGAACAGATTAAAGAAAAGGTTTTTTTAGATTGGCAACAGCAGCAACAAGCTGTTTATAATGAGCGTTTGCAAAAGAATCTGCTGGAAAAATATGAAGTAGTTGTGGAGCAATAGTCTATTTATGTTTACTACGTATATTTGCGACCCACGTAATTGCCAAATTATTTGGCAGATTTAAAGCACGCTAAATATTGTTCCAAAAAACAAGTGGAATCTGACAAATAAATTTGGCAATTACGTGGGTCGCAAATACAGGTAGTCGTCATTTTTAGCTGACACGCTATACTCATCCAATTAGCGCTCAATAACAACAAAAGATAACTTGATACTTGAACTTGCCAGATAAGAATGATAAACAAAAGAAATGCACTCCTCTTTTTAAGTACCATCACTTTTCTATTATTAACTTGGTACTTAGGCTTTAAAATAGAACGCTCGCAGTTTTTCTATTTGATTACGCATTACACTTTCTTCTTTTTATTATACCTAGCAGTCTATCATTATAGTAGCGATAAAAAAACTATTTTATGGTATACAGGTGTGGGCATAAGCCTGCGTTTCCTTTTAATTTTTGCTTTTCCAAATTTATCAGATGATGTGTATCGGTTTATTTGGGATGGACGTTTAATTGCCAATGGTATCAACCCTTTTGATCATTTACCCACTTATTATATAGAGAAAGGTGTAAATATACCCGGCATCACATCCACCTTATATGAACAGCTAAATTCGCCCAATTACTTTACTATTTACCCACCTGTCAACCAATTTATTTTCGCTACAGCAGCCTATCTTACACCCAATACGATAACGGGTAGTAGCATTATAATGAAAAGCTTTCTTTTTTTGATGGAAGTAGGCAGTCTATACTTGATTTTTCAACTACTAAAATATTTTCAACTCCCATTAAAAAACATACTCCTCTATGCCTTGAACCCTTTGATTATTTTTGAAATCATGGGGAATATTCATTTTGAAGGGGCAATGATTTTTTTTCTTTTGTTGAGCGTTTGGTTAATTGCGGTAAGGCAGCGTTTGGTAGGTAGTGCAGTAGCGATGGCATTGGCGATAGCATCTAAGTTATTACCACTTATTTTTCTACCGTTTTTTATTCTGCGCTTGGCAAAAAAACCGATAGTGCCTACTACAAATTTACCTATTCTACATTGGTTCCAACGAATAGATTGGGCTAGAAATTTATTATTTTTTGGTACTTTAGGACTTAGTTTATTGCTTTTATTCTTGCCTTTATTTAGTGGTAGTTTCCTAGCTAATTTTGGTGCGAGTTTAAATTTATATTTTCAAAAATTTGAGTTTAATGGCAGTATTTCTTATTTGTTACGTTGGATAGGCTACTTAGATAAAGGCTACAATGTTATTCAATATATAGGTCCCCGTTTATCTATTCTTGCTTTTTTGAGTATTCTTTATCTAATGTTCCGAGAGCAAAATCCAAACTGGAATAATTTATTTAAGCAGCTTTTATTTGCTATATGCGCTTATTTATTTCTATCCATGACCGTGCACCCTTGGTATGTAGCTTTGCCGATAGTTTGTTGTTTATTCACTTCCTTTCGTTTTCCAATCCTCTGGTCTGGATTAATTTTTCTAACTTACATTAATTATAATTATGTCGTCTATCAAGAAAACCTATGGATGGTAGCGATAGAATATATTCTTATTGGTATTTTTGTAGTGTACGAAATGAAGACATTGGATGATTAGGTTATTGCAATCAAAAACATGAAGAAGTTCTTACTATTAATTAGTTTCAAATTTTTATTGATTAGCTACGTTAGTGTAGACAAATCAAACTATTTAGAGTATCATATAAAATATAACAAGATTGAAGAATTAATTGTAAGCGAACATTTCAATGAGGCACAAATAGCATTTGAAAAACTGTTTGAAGAATATGAGGTTAAGTTTGTAAAAGATTATGTAGTAGCCGCTCAAGTGAATTTATTGATAGATAAAAAGAAGAATGGACTTAAATATCTAAAAGAATCGACGAAGAGAGGAATCAAAATAGAATGCTTAAAATCAATAAATCTATTAGAAGAAAAACTAAATCTAAATGACTGGCAAATCTTAGAAACTCATAAAGCTGATGCGAGGAAAATATATTTAAGCGGAATAGATTTAAAACTTAATCAAGAATTTCATAAAAGATACCAAGAAGAACAAGACGCTAGAAGTCATCCAAAATACAAAGAAGTAGTCTATTCAAATTTTAATAGAATAAAAGAATTACTGGAAGAAGATAAATTTGTAGGAGAACAAAGAATAGGAATAGATGATCAAAAATATGCAAAATCAATATCAGATTGTGGATTAGGAAATTCTAAAGTAATCGTAACCTTATTACATTATGACTACCCAATTAGTGAAATAGGAGAAGAAAAATTGATAAAAGCAATAACTAAGGGAGAATTACATCCAAGAGAATATGCCTACATCTATAATTATGAAGTAAATAAGATTTCAAAATTATATAAAAAATCCAAGAAAAAATACGAAAATTTACCAGATTATAAATTCAATTTCCCCTTTGGTAAAAAGATAGAAGACATAAGAAGAGTTAATAAAGATAGAATGAAATTTGGGATATGTAACTACCAAATTGACTTGAAAAAGAAAGCGTTAATTAAAAAATATGGCTTGAAATTAGACTTCAACTATAGATAGAACCAATTGCAATAAATAATAATCTAATATTAACAATGCGCCTATTTTCATTTTTTTGTTTGTTATTCACAGCTTATGTAGCAACAGCTCAAATAGGCGGAGATAATGTATATGAATTTTTAAACCTTCCTGCCTCTGCTCGTATCACTGCATTAGGGGGTAATCCTATTGCTATTCAAGACAGCGATATTTCCTTAGCCTTTTCCAATCCTGCGGCATTGAACAAACAGATGCACAATCAGCTATCCTTTAATCAAAATTTTCATGTAGCAGGTATCCGTAATGGCTATGCGGCTTATGGGCGTTTTATCGAAAAATGGCAATCTACTGTGCATCTCGGCATACAATATATTAACTATGGTGATTTTCAGGCAGCAGATGAATTTGGTAATATTACAGGCACCTTCGAAGCTTCTGAGACGGCCGTTACATTAGGCATTGGGCGGCAATTATATGAACGGATGTCGGTTGGTGCCAATGTAAAATTCGTTTCTTCCCGATTTGAAGCCTATAATTCTTTTGGGATTGCGAGTGATTTATCTGCATTATACCACGTTGCGGATAAAGGATTTACCGCCACTTTCTTATTTAAAAATATCGGTGGTCAACTAAGTACCTATAGAGATGGAAATAGGGAAGATATTCCTTTTGAAATACAATTGGGTATATCTAAAAAACTCAATCACTTGCCTTTCCGTTTTGGTATCACTGCCCAACATTTACAGCGTTGGAATTTACTTTACGATAATCCTAATTCGGAAGAAAATACCTTCTTTTTGGGAGAACCCGTTGTGGATAACAGTAATGATTTTATAGACAATCTCTTTCGGCATTTGGTGTTTAATGGTGAATTTTTATTTGGCAAAGCAGAGGTCGTTGCCTTACGTTTTGGCTACAATCATTTATTAAAAAAGGAATTATCTATCAATAGTCTTAGGAGTTTGGCTGGTTTTTCTGCGGGTATGGGTATTAAAATTAAACGTTTTCGTTTTTCTTATGGGGTGGGTGTATATCATATTGGCGGTAGCACGAATCACTTGAGTATTGCTACTAATTTGAGTGAATTTGGGAAGGGAAGGAGGAAGAAAGTGGAGATGGAGTGATAAAATTTAAAGTCAAGTATCAAATTTACATTCAAAAACTGATATATTACTCCATCTTTCTTTGTAACCTCTCCATATACAGCGTGCAACCACATAGCGAAATATAACTATTATATGCTTTGTTCCACACCATTCTTCCTTTCGTTTTTAAATTTTTCATACGCCTTTATCGCTTCTGTTAAAAACCTTTCATCAGAATAAAAAGAAAAATTTTCACTTTTTGATGCTTTCGTATTGTATTTAGTTTGAGGTTCAAAAAGTGTCAGTTGATCAATTGAATCATTTGTTTTCTTTCCCTTTGTATTTACGAAATCACCCATTTCCTCTAAGCCTGAGAAAAATCTTTTAAAAATATTTTCGATTGCTTCCGAACTGTTATCAACTCCAATCCATTTTCTGTTTAGCTGGTTTGCTACATCTAATGTTGTACCTGAACCTGAAAAGCAGTCCAAAACAATATCTCCTTCATTTGAAGAAGCATTAATTATTCGCTCTATTAGAAATGGATTTTTCTCTGTTGGGTATCCCGTAATCTTTATATTTTGATTTACGGAGTCTTGCACATCTAACCATATATCCTGAACTGCAATACCTTTATCTTTATCAAAATATACCTTCCTTCTTGGATTCCCTGTTGAAGACCAATAAATGTCTCCATTTGCATCAAATTCATCTAATCTTTTTGGCGTATATTGCCAATGTTTACCCTTTGGAGGCATCTTTTCACGCCAAGGTTTTCCTGTTTCCCCATTTCTGATTCCAGGAGCATGTACAGGTACTTTTTTAAACCTTTTACCTGTCTTTTCGTCAATGCAAGGGTATTCTTTTTTCATTTTTTCTTCTGACCAAGGCAATGTAGCTCTGTGCCAGGTATAGTTGTCAGATTTAGAATAGAAAACTACATAGTCTGATATGTTTCCGTATGTGTTTTTTGTGTAATTCTTATTACTACATTTTTTGCGTGTTATAAACCCTCTAAAATTTTTCGCCCCGAAAACTTCATCTAATATTAGCTTACTCTCAAAAATCATATTATTATCTAAATGGAGGTAAATAGCACCGTCATCAGTTAAAAGTTCCCTCAACAAAATCAATCTTCTTCTTAAAAATTCAATAAAATGACTACCTATTAAATCATCTTTATAGGAACTTTTTTGGTTTCTTGAATAAAAGACACTATTCGTTCCGTAGGGTGGATCAATATAGATTAGTTTTACTTTTTCCTTTAACTTTGTTTTATGGATTAAATGTTTTAGTACATCTAAATTATCTCCATAAAAAAGTTTATTTTGAGAGTTATTCTCAAATACCTCTATGTATTTTTCTTTGGGTTTATCTGTAATTAATTTCTTTTTAGGAGTCTTTCCTTTGTAAGAAATCTTGTAATCAAAACTTTCATCAAAACTTTCATCTGAAATTATTGATGTTTGGTTTTCCCACTTATTTTTAGTTATTCCTGTAGCCATGTTTTAAGATTTTAACCATTCCATTGTAATTCTTTCCATAATCATTCGCAAAGTCACGACCATAATATCATCTGAACTATCTTCGATATAAGCGTAGTCATTCCACATAGAACCTAAAAGCAGTCCTGGACCGTCATTAACAAATATAATTTTTGTTCGCAAGTCTTTTCCTTTCGCAAATCCTAAAAGTTCATTTGCTGCATTTCTGTGTGGAACTGCTCATACACACCACCTCCTTTACCCCTTCTCAGGAAATCCCACCCTCAACTGATGCACCCCCGATTCAAAAGCATAACTCACCTTCAATTGGTTTACCACACTTATTTTTTTCACAATCGCCAAACCTAGCCCTAGAGAATTACTACTTTGATTACTTTTTCTAAAGCGTTCAAATAATTGTTCGGTAGGTATTTTGGGTGCTAGGCCGCTGTTTTTAATAATTAGTGCATCTTTATTTAAAATAACATCAATCCAACCTGCATGGATATTATGACGCACTGCATTTTTCAATAAATTTCCTACTAAAATATCTGCCAAGGCACTATGAATGTTTAAATAAACTTCTTTTTCTATAGAAGAAGTTAGGTTTAAGCCCTTTAATTCACACAAACTTTGAAAGTTATCAACATTGTTAGTAACTAATGTGGATAAGTTAATAAGTGTCGGATTCGCAAATTCTTCGTTGTCAATTTTGGTTAATAAAGACAAGGATTGCCCTAATCTAGATAGTTTTGTTAAAGAAGTTTGGGCAGATTCTATTAATTGTAGTTGCTCCGATTGTAAATCTGGATGTTCTAGCAAGAGTTCTAGTTTTCCTTTGGCAATAGCAATAGGCGTTTGCATTTCATGCGCTGCATTTTCAGAAAATTCTTTGAGGGCTTGGTAGTCGCTATTGGCTTTAGCCGTCATTGTAGAAACAAAAGTATTCAGTTGTTGAAATTCTTTGGTAGAGGTAGTTGTCAGTTGGATTGGCTCGTCGCTTTTTAAGTTAAAAGACTTAATTTGTTCTAACGTTCTCTGAAAAGGTTTAAATAACCATCTAGAAATCAGAAAACTACAAAGCAATAAAACAACCCCTAAAGAAATAAATAAACGAGATAAAACACCAAAGACGCCATTGAATAAATCATCTAATTCTAAGAAATTGTCTATCATCTGAATTTGATAATATTCCCCATTGACTCGTCTGGTAACTTTTAGTTTCCGATGTGGTTCTAATCGTTTCCAATAGGGGTGCATAGCTAGGGTATCCGAAAAAGCATATAAGGTATCTTTTACTTGGCTACTTGGAATTTTTCGAATCGTAATTTTTCCATTTTCTAGTGCGTCTAAGGGTTTTCGTTCTTTGATGGAATTAAGTAATAAGCCCAAATTTTGGGATAAAGAGTAATCCGTTTCTTTAGCTACTCCTCGTTTGAGTACTTGATACGTTAGATAGCCCCCTAGACCAAATACTAGGAGTGCAATAAATAAGTAAACTAGGGTCGTTTTTGTTATAAGTCTCATTATTAAGTATTTGAAATGAGAAGCGAGATGTGAGAGCAGAGAATAGAGATGTGAGAGCAGAGAAGTGAGACGCGAGAGCAGAGAAGTAAAAATAGAGATAAAAATTTCGTTGTATGTAAACGAATTCTATCTCTGTTCTCTATTCTCGCTTCTCTATTCTTGCGTCTCACTTCTCTGCTCTCACATCTCTATTCTCTCCCAAAGACATCAATAAGACGGAACCTACAACAAAAAGACCTCCAATTAGCTGCCAAAAATGTAAGGCTTCTCCTAAAAATAAAAAGGCAATGATAGTTGCAAATATAGGTTCCAGTGTTGCGGTAACAGTTGCACGAACAGGATCTAGTAATTTCAAACCTAGGAAAAATAAAAAAAAAGGCGTTAAAGTTCCTAATATAGCAATAGAAAATACCATTGCCCAAGTCGTATAACTATAGCCTTGTCCGATTAAGATTAAGGGTGGATGAATAAGATTCCAAAATAAAGCAGCAAATAATAGTACATAAAAGAAAACGGTCCATGTACTATATTTGGCTAAGCCTTTTTTACTATAAACCGTATAAAATCCGAAAGTTAAAGCAGAAGCAATACCCGAAGAAATACCCACCCAATTTAAGTCATTAAAAGCGGTATGATAAGCACCTATCACCAGATAACAGCCTATTAAAGCTAGACCAATCGCAAGCACTGTTTTGGTAGCGATTAGTTCTTTTAAAATGAAATAGTTGTATAGCACGATAAAGGTCGGTGCCGTATATTGTAAAGCAATAGCCACCCCTACCCCAATCGTACTAATGGCATAAAAGTAGAAAAACTGGGCTAGTGCTAAACCAACGATGCCGAGTACTGCAAAATAGACTAGGTCTCCTTTTTCCACTATAAATAAACTCCTATTGAAAATAGCAAAACCTAACAATAGTGTAAAAAAAGAATAAGTAATTCTTGCCTGTACCAAATCCGTTGGTAAAATACCATTATTAAATAAATATTTTGCTAACGGTCCATGAACGGCCCATAAAAAAGCGGCACTTATAAGGATGATAAAACCTTTAGTACTTGGTTTCATCAATAGTTGTTTCTTGCTCAATTTTCTTTTTTTACATAAAGGTAAGGAATGATGGGAAAATATTTATTTGTTGATTCGTTTAATTGTTTATAACATACAAATCAACACCACAACAATATTCTTGAATCTATCTACGTTATTTATGCATCCACTTTCCATCGTATATTTTTACCACCTTTAACTTCATTTCTTATAGCGAATACTATTACACTTATTTTAATTATTGAAAGTTTTACAGCTCTAGAAGAACTATGCGCTTGTACCGCTTTCGATCATATCATTCTTTAAATTTAGTGTAACCATGAAGAGCTCCACAAAGAGAATATCTTTTTCTATTTTGATTCCAACATTTATTCTAGTATTTTTATTGACTGCATGTCAGAAAGATCCTATTACAGACCTCACAGAAGCTGCAGAAATACCTACAGTCGTAGAAACCAATAGCCCAAAATCCTATCCTGGCGTTGACAGAGAACTCTGGTCATATTTTGAACAATTTGAAACCGCAGCAGCGGCACAGGGTCTAAAGATTGACCTAGTAGCAGAAGGTATTACGGGTGTCATTGAAGATTTAGAAGAAGACAATGTAGCAGGACAATGCAGTTTCTATAGCCATTCCCCCAATCACGTCGTTATAGATACAGATTTCTGGAGTCGGTCCAGTGAGAATTTCAAAGAAATGATTATTTTTCATGAATTGGGACATTGCTCTCTGGATAGAGGTCATCGAGAAGGTCAATTAGATAATGGCAATTGCATCAGCATTATGAGAAGTGGCGTGGAACCTTGTCGAGATATTTATAATACACTTACAAAGGCTTATTATTTACAGGAATTATTTAGTCCTGAGAGTGTGGATTAATTGATTATTGATTAAGTGTATAAAGAGAAATATTGATTATTAATTAGTCCTATAACGTAGTTAAGCAATAGTAGATTTTTTTACAGGGATTAGACTTGTTTGTAAATAACAAATTGGTATATGAAAATATCTTTTTCCTTCTAAGAAATGATTTTTTTAAATCAATAACGTAGGATATTCATTGAAAAAAGTCATTCCTTACAAGAAAAAATATAAATTTCATATACTCAATTCTTATTTACAAACAAGTCTATTGATTAAAAAATATTTAGTCTTTTAGTTTTTGAATTGACCTTTTTTCTTACAGGTTTCAACCCATTAGAAAAAAGCCCATTATTTATTATTATTAACTAAAATACGTTATGCCAATATCTGTTTTCATAGTGGATGATCACAAAGTTTTTCGACAGGGTATCAAGTCGCTGCTTGACTATGAAGAAGATATAGAAGTAATAGGTACTGCTGGTTCTGTTAAAGAATTTAAGGAAAATATATTGAACTGTGCTCCGGATGTCATCTTGATGGATATATCTTTAAAAGATGGGGAAGGCCCTGAAGTTACCAAATGGATAAAAGAAAAAAAGCCTACCTGTAAAGTGCTTATATTTTCGATGCACCAGGAAGAGAAATACGTCAAAAAAGTATTAA
>Ga0209831_1002400_pt1 | contig 16323 bp, 14 predicted proteins | sample Maine_Asex4_meta_FD_187451 | JGI IMG/M metagenome (GOLD analysis project Ga0209831, IMG submission 187451) | Marine algal microbial communities from Maine, USA - Maine_Asex4_metaG (SPAdes) (version 2) | ecosystem: Host-associated > Algae > Red algae > Unclassified | place: Maine, USA | collected...
ATGGTGTGAAGAGGCGGACCGTCATGGACTGGGACAAGCTGCGCGTCTTCCACGCCGTCGCCGAGCAGGGCAGCATCACCCATGCGGGCGAGATGCTCCATCTCAGCCAGTCCGCCGTGAGCCGACAGATCCATACCCTGGAACAGACCATCGGCTCGCCGCTCTTCCACCGCCATCCCCGGGGCCTGCTGCTGACTTCCGAGGGGGAGATCCTGTTCGAGACGACGGCCCAGATCGTCAGCCGCCTCAACGCCGCGACGGGCCAGATACGCGGCGTGAAGGAGGGCGTCTACGGCGGCCTTCGCGTGACGACCACGGTCGATTTCGGGTTGCTGTGGCTTACCCCCCGTCTCCCCAAGCTGCTGGCGCTCCACCCCGGCCTCGTCATCGACCTGACCATGACCGAGGCGGTGCTCGATTTGCCCATGCGCGCCGCCGACGTGGCGATCCGGCAGCGAGAGCCGAAACAGGCCGACGTGATCGCCAAGCGGATATGGAGCGCTTCCTCGGGTCTCTACGCCTCCCGGTCCTATCTCGACCGGTACGGTGTCCCGGAATCGCGCACCGACCTGGTACAGCATATCCTCATTCGCTACAGCCCCCAGGCGCCCCAGCCGGTGGAGGGCCTCGACTGGCTGTTCGTCGACAGGCCCGGCGAGACGCCCCTGCGCGCCCGTATCGTCATGAATTCGCAGATGGGCATCTACGAATCGGTCCGCCGCGATATCGGGATCGGTATCCTCCCCGACTATCTGGCGAAGGCGGGCGATTTCGTTCGCGTCGTTCCGGAGATCAGGGGGCCGTCGATCCCGCTCCAGTTCGTCTACGCGTCCGAGATGCGACAGTCGAAACGGGTTGCGGTATTGAAAAGCTTCATAGATTCGGAACTCGAAGAATCCAAATGATCAAGTAATTAAAGAATTTATTAACTATAATAGTTAACCGTTATTTAAATTATGTATTTGGTAAGGCGGAATATTGTATTGAATACATCATTATTCATAGTCAGAACCTAAGTATAGGTATCGTACAAGGCTTGTTAGCGGTGCCAGCACTTGGCCCATGGCTTGCAAGCCACCGATACACACACTCTGGCTAACCAACTATTTGTGAGGCGACCATGTTCGACCGGAAAATCACCACGTCGCGTGCCGCGCTCGGGGTCGCCATTACGGCGGTAACGTTCGCATCCACGCTCAACGCAACTGCAGCCCCGATCAAGTCCGAGGACGACGCGGCGCTGTTCAAGCTGCGCTACGCCGCCAAGGCCGCGACCGGCCTGAAGGCGACCGAGCGCCACTCTCTCGACAGCGCGCTCCTGCCGCTCGTCGATGCGTCGGCCACCAACGAGTACAGCCTCGAACAGATCGACATGGGCAGCCAGTACGGCACGACCGCGGTCACCGGCTCGGTCGGCCCGGCCATGGACGCACCCGGCATCGGGTTCGAGCCGATGGTTCGCGCCACGTCCCCCATGCCCGGCGCGTCGTCCTATGGCGTCGTCGAGACCACCCCGATCCAGGGTGGCGTCGGCCCGCTTCAGGAAATGGGCCAGATGGTCGACCTGAGCCAGGGCTACGGAACCACGCAGTACCAGCCCTCCCAGATCGGTGGCAGCTATGTCGTCGATGGCGGCGATATCGCGCAGGGCGACTCCTACGATAGCGGATACGGCATCGCGACGACCGACAGCTACGCCTATGAGGCCCCGATGCAGGGCGGCATGGTCGGCGGAACGCTGACCACGGACCAGTCCTTCGTGAGCGAGGTCTACAACCCCGGCGCGATGACGATGACCGGCTCGGTCACGTCCAACTGCTACGAGGATCTCGCACCGGTGATCGACACCGTCGCCATCGAGCCTTATCTCGGCCCGATCGAGATGGTCGGCGAGGAGCGGATCATCGAGACCATCGTCGAGCAGCCGGTGTTCGTCGAGCAGCCCGTCTTCGTCGAGACGCAGCCCATCATCCAGCAGGCCGCGCCGCAGATCGTCCAGACCGCGCCCCAGACGGTCGTGTGCCCGAACGTGCCGGTCGCGCAGCCCACGAACACCATCGTCAACATCACGCCCTCGCAGACGGCGGCGCCCGTCTTCGCGGCGGCTCCCCAGCCCGCGCAGATCGCCCCCTCCGCCCCCGCCTTCTTCGGGTTCAGCGGCTTCGGCGGCTTCGGCGGCGGGTCGTCCTCCAGCCAGACGGTCATCGTCGAAGGCGGCGGCGGCGACACGTTCAACGACAACCGCATCTTCGACAACCGGGTCTTCAACGAGGACAACTCCGTCGGCAACAACAGCAACAACTCCGTCGGCGACAACAGCAACAACACCGTGCGCAACGTCAAGAACGACAACCGCGTCACGAACAACACCAAGAACTTCGTCGACAAGAGCGTCACCAACAACGACAACAAGGTGACGAACAACATCGACAAGAGCAAGACCGTCGTCGACAAGAGCAAGACGATCATCGACAAGAGCCGCACCGTCACCAACAATACCTCGACGTCCTCCTCGTCGGGCGGCGGCTCCTCGTCCAGCTCCTCGTCCTCGTCGAGCAGCTCGTCCTCGGGCGGCAACGGTTCGACCTCGTCGACCAGCTCTTCGGGCGGCAACAACGGCTCGTCGTCCTCGTCGACCAGTTCGTCCAGCTCCTCTTCGGGCGGCAATAACGGCTCGTCGTCCTCGTCGAGCGGCGCGTCCAGCTCCTCTTCGGGCGGCAACAACGGCTCGTCGTCCTCGTCGAGCGGCGCGTCCAGCTCCTCTTCGGGTGGCAACAATGGTTCGTCGTCCTCGTCGAGCGGCGCGTCCAGCTCCTCTTCGGGTGGCAATAACGGTTCGTCGTCCTCGTCGAGCGGCGCATCCAGCTCCTCTTCGGGTGGCAACAACGGTTCGTCGTCCTCGTCGAGCGGCGCATCGAGCAGCTCCTCTTCGGGCGGCAACAATGGTTCGTCGTCCTCGTCGAGCGGCGCATCCAGCTCCTCTTCGGGTGGCAATAACGGTTCGTCGTCCTCGTCGAGCGGTGCATCGAGCAGCTCCTCTTCGGGCGGCAACGGTTCGTCGTCTTCTTCGAGCGGTGCATCGAGCAGTTCCTCCTCTGGCGGCATGACCTCCAGCGGCATGACCTCCTCGGGCGGCACGTCGAGCGGCATGGCTTCGTCGAGCGGCATGACCTCCTCGGGCGGCCACCCCAGCAGCAGCGGCGCCACCGGTTCCAGCAGTGGCGCTACCGGTTCCAGCAGCGGCGGCGGTCAGGTTCCCGAACCCGCTCCGCTGATGCTCATCGCCCTCGCGGCCTTCGCCGGCTTCTTCCGCCGCAAGCGCGTCAAGGCATAAGCGTCGCCGTTCCGACCCCGCCAACGAAAACGGCCCCGCATCGCGCGGGGCCGTTCTCCGTTTCCGACGCCATGATCCGCGCGTCAGGCATCGCCCGCCAGCACCCTGACCGCCTCGGCCACGTCGATGGTCCCGTCATAGATCGCCCGGCCCGAGATCGCCCCTTCCAGCGCGACCCCGCAATCGCGCAGGGACCGCAGGTCGTCGAGCGACGAGACGCCCCCCGAGGCGATGACCGGCGTCGAGATCGCCCCCGCCAGCGCCGCCGTCGCGGCCACGTTCGGCCCCTCCATCGCGCCGTCCTGGTCGATATCTGTGAAGATGATCGCCGCCACCCCCGCATCCTCGAACCGCCTGGCCAGTTCCAGCGCCGTCAGTTCGGTCGTCTCGGCCCAGCCCTCCACGGCCACCTTGCCACCCCGCGCGTCGATCCCCACGGCGATCTTTCCCGGATGCCGCCGCGCCGATTCGCGCACGAATTCCGGGTTGCGCGCCGCCACCGTGCCCAGCACCACTCGGGCGATGCCGCGTTCCAGCCACAGGTCGACGGTTTTTGCGTCCCGCACCCCGCCGCCGAGTTGGACGGGCAGGGAAATTCCCTCTACGATGCGCGATACGATTTTGTCATTGACCGGCGTGCCGCTGAACGCCCCGTTGAGGTCGACCAGATGCAACCACCCGGCTCCCGCCTCCTCGAATGCCCGCGCCTGGGCGACCGGATCGTCGTTATAGACGGTCGCGTCCTCCATGCGGCCGCGCAGCAACCGCACGCAGGCGCCGTCCTTCAGGTCGATGGCGGGGTAGAAGGTCATCATCGGTCGGGTTTCCTTGGATGGTCGATATGAGGGTCCGGGCGGCTTTCGGCGCCCTATGCGTCTTTCTGGCGCTCGTGGCAAGTCCGGCCATGGTGAGCGGGCATTCCGTCATCGACGCCGTCGCGGCCTCCGTCTCGGTCGCCGTGCCGGTCAAGGTCGAAACCGTCGCCCCCGTCCTTCCCGCGTCGCCTGCCGCTCCGGCCCCGTCCGCCTCGCGCCTGTCGGACGAGGTCGTCGTCGCCCGCCGATGCGAAGCCTCCACCATCTTCTCGCGCCTCGCCGACCCCGACGGGACGCGCGTCTTCTACGCCGAATACTCCTCCGACGCCTTCGACGACATGGTCTCGCAGGGCTGCACCCGCATCCGGCAGGGGTGCAATTCGTGCCGCGTCGACTACACCGATTGCACGGCGGAAGAGCGGTCGGCCTGCCGCGACGGCGACTGCCTCGCGCAGGTCTGCAAGCGTCGCGTCCTCTGCACCATGAAGGGTTGTTCCGCCTACGGCACCAAGGCTCCACCCTGCAAGTCCCGCTTCGCACGCCATTCCTGCGACGCCACCGCGTTCGACACCCTCGACAGCCGCATCCTTCCCCGCCAATAATCGTCGCCTGAACACAGGGGAGGACGACCGGCATGGATACGGGACTGGAAGGCGCGCGCGTCATCGTCACGGCGGGCGCGGCGGGCATCGGGCGAGAGATCGCGCGGGCCTTTCGCGAAGAGGGGGCCACCGTCTCCGTCTGCGACATCGACCCCCGCGCCGTGGCCGGGGTGGGCGACACCGGCATCCGCGCCCGGGTCTGCGACGTGGGGGACCGTCCCGCGCTCCGCCGTTTCATCGCCGACTCCGCGAAGGCGATGGGCGGCATCGACTGCCTCGTCAACAACGCGGGAACCGCCGGCCCGACCGCCCGGGTCGAGGACGTGGACCCCGTCGACTGGGACGACTGCCTCGACATCTGCCTCAGCGCGCAGTTCATCGGCGTACAGGCCGCGCTGCCCTTCCTGCGCGAGAGCGCCAACGCCTCGATCGTCAACCTGTCATCGGCGGCGGGCCGCCTCGGCTTCGCCATGCGCACCCCCTACGCCGCCGCGAAATGGGGCGTCATCGGCCTTACCAAGTCCCTGTCCGTCGAACTGGGACCGGAAGGTATCCGCGCCAACGCCATCCTCCCCGGCCTCGTCGCCGGGGACCGCATCCGCCGCGTGATCGAGGCCAAGGCCCAGCGGCAGGGCAGGGCGTTCGCTGAAGCCGAGGCCGACGCCCTCGCGCTCACCGGCATGCGCTCCTACGTCACCCAGCGCCAGATCGCCGACCAGATCGTCTTCCTCGCCAGCGAGCGGGGCCGCACGATTTCGGGCCAGGCCGTCTCCGTCTGCGCCGATACCCAGGCGCTCCTGTGATCGCCCTGCCGACCCTGATGCTCGAAGACGCCTGTACCGGCATCGTCTGCGGCGTCGACGAGGTCGGGCGCGGGCCATGGGCCGGGCCGCTGGTCGCCGCCGCCGTCATCCTGAACCGCGCCGCGATCCCCGAGGGTATCCGCGATTCCAAGACCCTGACCAAGAAGCGCCTCGCCGTCCTCGCTGCCCTGATCCGCGAGAGCGCCGCCGTCTCCATCGGCACCGTCGAGGTGCCCGAACTCGACCGCATCGGCCTGACCGCCGCCAACGATCTGGCCATGGTCCGCGCGGTCGAGGGCCTGTCCGTCCCCCCCGACACCGCCCTGACCGACGGTCGCCGCATCCCCGCCGGCATGCCCTGCACCGCCCGCCCCGTCGTCAAGGGCGACGCCCGCTCGCTCAGCATCGCCGCCGCCTCCATCGTCGCCAAGGTCCATCGCGACGACCTGATGAAGCGTCTCGCCCTGCGCCACCCCGGATACGGCTGGGAAACGAATGCCGGATACGGCACGGCCCAACATTTCGACGCTCTGGATAAACTGGGGATAACTCGTGAACATCGGCGGTGTTTCGCGCCCGTCCGCCGCAGAATGACTCAAGAAACCGCTATAGACTCCTGAATCCTATCATTTTTTCGTTGACGTCGGAATCCATGTCGGCCATCTTCATGTGGAAGATTAGCCGAATGGGATAAAGTCATGGTTACGCGAGCAAAAAACAAGACGGCAGCGAAAAGCACCGTATCCCTGCCCCTCGACACCGTCATCGTCGACGATTGCATCGCGGCGATGAACCGCCTGCCCGAGAAATCGGTCGACCTCATCTTCGCCGACCCGCCCTACAACCTTCAGCTCAATGGAGAGTTGCGCCGCCCGAACGAGAGCGTCGTCCACGGCGTCACCGAGAAATGGGACCAGTTCGGCGGGTTCGCCGCCTATGACCGCTTCTCCGACGCCTGGCTCACCGCCGCTCGTCGCGTGCTCAAGGACGACGGCGCGCTCTGGGTCATCGGCAGCTATCACAACATCTTCCGCGTCGGCGCCCGGCTTCAGGACCTCGACTTCTGGATCCTCAACGACATCGTCTGGCGCAAGACGAACCCGATGCCCAATTTCCGGGGAAAGCGCTTCACCAACGCCCACGAGACGCTCCTCTGGTGCGCCAAATCGCCCGATGCGCGCTATACCTTCAACTACGAGGCGATGAAGGCGCTGAACGAGGACCTCCAGATGCGCTCCGACTGGGTCCTGCCCATCTGCACGGGGCACGAGCGCCTCAAGGACGGGGACGGCAAGAAGGCCCACCCGACCCAGAAGCCCGAGGCCCTGCTGCATCGCCTCCTGCTCGCCACGACCAAGCCGGGTGACGTGGTCCTCGACCCGTTCTTCGGCGTCGGCACCACCGGCGCGGTCGCCAAGCGTCTCGGCCGCCGCTTCATCGGCATCGAGCGCGAGAAGTCCTACGCCGCCGTCGCGCAGGAGCGGGTGGACGGCATCGCCCCCTACGAGCCGCGCGCGCGGACGGTGACGCAACCGCGCCGCTCCGCCCCCCGCGTCCCCTTCGGCACGCTGGTCGAGCGGCGCATGGTCAAGCCCGGCACCGTCCTTTTCTCCACCAATCGCCGTCACAGCGCGATGGTCCGGGCCGACGGCACGCTGGAGGCGGGCCGCGAGACCGGCTCGATTCACCGCGTCGGGGCGGCGGTTCAGGAGGCGGAATCCTGCAACGGCTGGACCTTCTGGCATATCGAGACGACCAAGGGCCTCGCCCCCATCGACACCCTGCGCCAGACGATCCGCGACGAGATGGCCGCCGCCGCCTGACGACCGGGCGGAACGTAAACGAGCCGATGGCGTTCTTCGAGGCATCCTAACGCTTCGGAGAACCGCCCATGAAATCGCTCCTGCTCGCTACCGCCCTCGTCTCCCTCCCCGCCCTCGCCATGGCCGGGTCGCATGGCGACAAGCCCGCGCCCGTCACCGTCAAGATGACGGGTGCCGACGGGGCCGACCACGGCACCGTTACCCTGACGCAGCTGGAAGGCGTCGTCCTGCTGCATGCCGATCTCAAGGACGTGCCCGAAGGCGCGCACGGCTTCCACATCCACGAGAACGGCACCTGTTCGCCCGATTTCGGCGCGGCGGGCGACCATTACAATCCCGACGGCAAGGGCCATGGTTTCACCGAGGACGGCCCCCACGCGGGCGACATGGCCAATGTCTACGCCATGGCCGACGGTGCCGTGAAGGCCGACGTCCTGAATCCGCGCGTCAGCCTGATGGAAGACGCGGACGGCACCCTGTTCGACGATAACGGCAGCGCGATCATCCTGCACGAGAAGGCCGACAGCTACGGTTCCGATGCAGGGGCGGGCGGGCGCATCGCCTGCGGCGTCATCGAGCGGTAACGCCCCAGATGCGACGGATCACACCGCCGCATCCTCCCCGAACATCAGCGCTTCCATGTGCCGCGACGCGTCGAGCATGCGCGGCACCCACTTCCTGGCCTCCTCGAAGCTCACCCGCTGAATCGGCGCGTGGAAGGCGAGGGCGGCGACGAAGCGCCCGTCCGGATCGTGCACCGGCGTGGCGATCGCCACCATCCCGGCCATGAATTCCTCGTTGTCCCACGAATACCCCGCATCGCGGATCGCCGTCAGTTCGTCGCGCAGACGGTCGATATCGGTGATCGCGTTCGGCCCCTCCACGCTCGGCACCATCGAGCGCAGCAGCCGGTCGCGCCAGTCGTCGTCGTGGCTCGACAGGAACAGCTTTCCGCTTGCGGTGCAGTGGAACGGCACCTCCGCCCCGATGGGAAGCTGGTAGCGCAGCGGCCACGGCGTATCGACCCGGTCGAGATACGTCATCCCGCTCTCGCCCGGCACCGCGAAGTTGCATGTCTCGCGCAGTTCCGTCGCCAGCCCCGTCAGCACCATCCGACGCGCGATGTGCAGTTGCGACGCCATCAGCAGCCCCGAGGCCAGCACCCGCGTACGGCGCGCGGGGCGCAACCGTCCGCCGATCGAATCGCGGATGAGGAACCCCTCCTCCTCCAGCGTGGTGCACAGACGATGCAGGGTCGGCTTGGGCAGGTCGACGGTCTCCCCCAGTTCGGCCACCGAAAGCGGTCTGCCGGCATCCGCGAGGGTTTCGAGAATGAGGATCATCCTCATGTTCGTCGGAATTCGTTCGCTCGTATCACTCATGTATGCACGGTACACCTGAATCCTCACGAAATCGCTTTGAAAATTTTGAGAAGTATGGTCTTAGTTTTTGCAAAGGCAGGGGGATACCGTGGAATTCGACTACGTCGTCATAGGGGCCGGATCGGCCGGTTGCGCCGTCGCGGCCCGCCTGTCCGAGGCCGGGGACGCGACCGTCGGACTGCTCGAAGCGGGCGGACGCGATTCGAATCCGTGGATCCACATTCCGGTCGGATACTTCAAGACGATGAACTCGTCTCTCGACTGGAAGTACATGACCGAGCCGGACCCCGGTCTGAACGGTCGGCGCCTCCCATGGCCCCGCGGCAAGGTTCTGGGCGGTTCAAGTTCGCTCAACGGCCTCCTCTACGTGCGCGGACAGGCGCAGGATTACGACGGCTGGCGCCAGTCCGGCAATACCGGTTGGGGCTGGGACGACGTACTCCCCTATTTCCGCCGCTCCGAGAAGCAGGAGCGCGGCGAGGACGCGTATCACGGGGCCGACGGCCCGCTCTCCGTCTCGAACATGCGCCTGAAACGCCGCATCTGCGACGAATGGGTCGAGGCGGCGCAGAAGGCGGGATACGCCTATAACGACGACTACAACGGCGCCACGCAGGAGGGCGTCGGCTACTTCCAGCTGACCGCCGCCAACGGCGTGCGCTGCTCCTCCGCCACCGCCTATCTCAAGCCCGCGCGCAAGCGAAAGAACCTCGATGTCATCACCAAGGCCCACGTCAAGCGCATCGTCTTCGACGCGGACAAGCGCGCGACGGGGGTCGAGATCCTGCGCGGCGGCAAGACGGAGATCATCCGCGCCCGTTCCGAGATCATCCTCTGCGCCGGGGCGCTCGGCTCGCCGCAGATCCTGATGCTGTCGGGCATCGGTCCCGGCGACCACCTGTCCGACATGAACATCGGCACGGTGCACGAGGCGGCGGCGGTCGGCACCAATCTTCAGGATCATCTGCAAGCGCGCCTCATCTACAAATGCACGCGCCCGACCATGAACAACGAGGTCCGCAGCCTCTTCGGCAAGATGAAGATCGCCGCCGAATACGCGCTCAGGCGGTCCGGCCCCATGACCATGGCGGCCAGCCTCGCCGTCGGCTTCATGAAGACACGCCCCGAACTCGCCACCCCCGACATCCAGTTCCACATCCAGCCGTGGAGCGCGGACAGCACCAGCGAGGGCGTCCATCCCTTTTCGGCCTTCACCGCATCGGTCTGCCAGTTGCGCCCTGAAAGCGCGGGCCACCTGCTCCTCGACCCCGAGAACCCGCTCGGCGCGCCGAAGATCCATCCCAACTACCTCGCCACCCCCCTCGATTGCGCCACGGCGGTGGCGGGGGTGAAGGTCGCCCAGAAGATCGCCGGGTTCGAGCCGCTGAAAGCCGCGATCACCGAGGAACTGCGCCCCGGCCCCGACAGGACGACCGACGACGATCTGCTGCAATGGGTGCGCGACACCGCTTCCTCGATCTACCACCCGACCGGCACCTGCCGCATGGGTCAGGATGACGGGGCGGTGGTCGACGAGCGCTTGCGCGTGCGCGGCGTCACCGGCCTGCGCGTCGCCGATTGCTCGATCATGCCGAAGATCGTCTCTGGCAATACCAACGCGCCGGCCATAATGATCGGCGAGAAGCTGTCCGACATGGTGCGCGAGGACGCGCGGCAGAACAAGAACCGACTTGCTGGAGCCGCATGATGTGGGAAAACGTCGCTGATTTCGGGGCGATCATCGTCGCCGACCTCGTCCTTTCGGGCGACAACGCCCTCATCATCGGCATGGCGGCGGCGGGCCTCGCGCCCGACCTGCGCAAGAAGGCCATCCTCTACGGAATGGTCATCGCCGCCGTGCTGCGGATCGTCTTCGCCCTGATCGCGACCAAGCTACTCGGCATTCCCGGTCTGCTGTTCTTCGGCGGCCTGCTGCTCGTCTGGGTCTGCTGGCACCTCTACAAGGACATCCGCGCCCATACCGATGCGAAAGCCGAGGAGGTGCTCGACGAAGTGGTCGAGCACGGGGAGGGCGGCTATCAGGGCAAGCCCAAGCGCACGATGCGCGAAGCGCTGATCGCCATCACCATCGCCGACGTCTCCATGTCCCTCGACAACGTGCTGGCCGTGGCGGCCATCGCCGACGGTGACACGACAAAGCTGGTCTTCGGGCTCGGCCTCGCGATCCTGCTCATGGCCTTCGCCGCGACGCTCATCATGAAGCTGCTGGCGCGTTATCCCCTTATCTCCTGGCTCGGCCTCGCGGTCCTGATCTACGTCGCGTTCGAGATGTTGTATCGCGGTATCACCAACTGCGAGACCGGCATCGGCCCGCTCATCGGCTTCATTTCCGAGACGCAATGCGTGCCGTCGGGATCGGGGGGCCATTGACTTCGATGCTGACAGGCAGGCGCACCGCCCTGGATTCTCCGACCGCAGCCGGAAACGGCACGGTTGCGGAGAGAGGCGATGCTCGACCTGTCGTTCATGCCCGGAGCATGGGCGGCGATGTTCATCGCCGCCGACCCGATATCGAATTTCGTGAACGCCACCCCCGCCGTCATCATGCTGGCCCTCTCGTTCCTCTCGACGATCGGCGTGGTACTGGTGGCCGACGGCTTCGGCGTGCATGTGCCCGAGGGCTATATCCACGCCGCCATGGCCTTCGCCTCCTTCGTGGAGTTCCTCGATATCCTGTCCCGGCGTCGCCGGGCGAGGGCGCGCGCGGCGGGCTGAAGACCCGCACGCGCCAACCCGGTCCGAAGACTGATATCCTCGCAATCATGTATCAGAAGTCTTGTACAAGACTGTGGGTTCATGGTACGGGCGGTTCATACGGGCCGATGCCGTCGGCGGGGGTGTCCCTGCCGCCGGTCAAGAGAAGCGACCGACAATCAAATCCTAGGGAGTAGACAATGAAACTGCTGAAAAGCGCCATCATGGGCGCGGCAATCGCGGCCCTTTCGACCGCCGCCTTCGCCGAAACCGTCATCCGCGTCCAGTCCGTGATCCCGTCGAAGGCCGACGAGGTCTTCATGCTCGAAGATTTCGCCAAGGACGTCTCCGACCTCACGGGCGGCAGCCTCAAGATCGAGGTCCTGCCCGCCGGTGCCGTCGTCGGCGTGCGCGAGACGCTCGACGCGGTCGACAAGGGTCTGATCGAAGGCGGCTTCGCTTGGACGCATTACTGGTCCGGCAAGCACCCCGCCGCCATGCTCTTCGGCTCGCCCGTCGCGGGCGCGGGCGTCGGCATCGACAACATCGCCTTCCTGTCGTGGTTCCAGTACGGCGGCGGCAAGGAGCTGTACGACCAGCTCTGGGACGAGATGGGCGTCAACGTGAAGGGCTTCATGCTCCAGCCCGTCGGCCCCGAGGCTCTCGGCTGGTTCAAGGAGCCGATCGCCTCGATGGACGATTTCCGCAAGTACCGCTTCCGGACGCCCCCCGGCATCCCCGGCCAGACGTACAAGGACATCGGCGTGGCCTCGGTCGCGATGGGCGGCGGCGACATTCTCCCCGCGCTGGAGAAGGGCGTCATCGACGCCGCCGAATGGTGCTGCCCCAAGCCCGATTCGGTTTTCGGCTTCCAGAAGGTCCTGAAGCACTACTACCTTCAGGGTCTGCACCAGGTCGTCGTGAATGCCGACATGTACATCAACGGCGACGTGTATGACGGTCTGACCGATCTGGAGAAGAAGGCCCTCGAAGTCGCGGCCAATGCCTCGCTCTCGAAGTCGATGTCCTACCGCATCTACGAGAACGGCAAGGCGCTCAAGAAGCTGGTCGAGGAAGACGGCGTCATCCTGCATGACACCCCCGCCGATTACTTCCCCGCCTACATGAACGCCGCCAAGACCGCGCTGGAGACCAACTCGGCCGAGAACGAGTTCTTCGCCGAAGTCTGGCAGAGCCAGAAGGACTTCGCCGCCATCGCCGTGCCCTTCTGGGCCGGTGCACAGGCGTCGAACGCCGCTCTCGGCAAGGCCTTCGCCGACAGCGTCGCGCAGAAGTAACGCGCTCTCCTTCCCCCGTTCGCGGGGGAAGGATCACCGCTTTCCCACCCCGGCCAACGAGCCGGGGCCTCCATGGGCAATTCCGTCGAGGTTCCCGGTCTTCCGGGAGCGGGCATCAACAATCCGACATTGGGGGACATGACCGATGGCCAACGAGCCAGGTATCGGTGAACTCGACATCACCGACGAACTGATCGCCGAACGGCGCGCCGAACCGCCCGGTCAGACACCCGAGGACATGACGTCGTGGCAGCGGCCCATCACGTCCACCATCGACCTCATCAACCTCTGGGCCGGTCGCCTCATCTGCCTCCTGCTGGTCCCCCTCATCTTCGTCATGGTGTTCGAGGTCGTCTCGCGCACCGGCTACGGCATGCTCGTCGCCAACGACATGGCCGACGAGGCGCGCGCTTGGGGATTCGGCCCGACGCTGTGGGTCTACGACGTCAGCCGCATGGTCGGCGGCGTGCTCTTCATGGGGGCCGCGGGCTACGCCCTGCTGCGCGGCGTCCACATCCGCGCCGACTTCCTCTATCGCAACTGGTCGCTCAAGACACAGGCGACGGTCGACGCGATCCTCTACATGCTCTTCTATTTCCCCGCGATGCTCTTCTTCTTCTGGAGCTCGCTCGATTTCGCTCTCGACGCGCTCGGCTGGAACGGTTGGGGCAGGGAATGGGGCCGCTGGGAACAGGCGAGCGATTCGACCTGGGCGCCGATCCTCTGGCCCGCCCGCATCTTCATGCCCATCGGCGCGTTCCTGCTGCTGCTGCAAGGCTTCCCGGAGCTGTTCCGCGCCTTCCACCAGATGGGCAAGGAGCGCGAGGCCAAGTTCCTCAAGGTCTTCTTCCCCTACCTCATTCTCCTGGCCATCATCTTCGTCGCCGTCTTCTACCCCAAGGTCCTGCCGCTCAGCGACTGGCTCGGCGGGCTGTTCGGCGGCTTCGGCGATCTCGACAAGCCGACCATCGGGCTGTGGATGCTCGGCGCGATGCTGTTCTCGATCTTCGTGGGCTTCCCGATCTCCTTCACGCTCATCTTCCTCGGCTTCGTCTTCGGTAGCTGGGGCTTCAACTCCGACCTGACCTTTTACCTCCTCACGCTCCAGACCAACGCCACCATGCTCGACGATCAGCTCGTCGCCGTGCCCCTCTTCATCTTCATGGGCATCATGATGGAGAAGGCGGGCCTGATGGAGCGGCTGTTCATGGCCGTGCAGCTGATGATGTCGCGCACGCGCGGCGCGCTCTTCATCGCCGTTCTCTTCGTGTCGACCATCTTCGCCGCCGCCACCGGCATCGTCGGCGCCTCCGTCACGATCCTCGGCATCATGGCCGCCAAGACGATGAACCGCTCCGGCTACGACGTCCGCCTCTCGGCGGGCACCATCACGGCGGGCGGCACGCTCGGCATCCTGATCCCGCCCTCGATCATGCTGATCGTCATGGGGCCGGTGCTCGAAGTCCCGGTGACGGACCTCTTCCGTGCCGCGATCATCCCCGGCGTCATGCTGGCGGGCCTCTACATGCTCTACGCCATCGGCCGTTGCTGGCTGAACCCCAGCCTCGGCCCGATCCTGCCGCCGGAGGAGCAGCCCGACACCTCGCCCTACTACCTGCTCGAAGTCGCCATCGTCATGGCCTCGCTCGTCGCCTTCATCTGGCTGTGTACGCTGGGCGCGGCGGGGGTGCTGGCGTTCTTCCCCTTCGGCGGGCTGGTCATCCCGATCCTGTGGATCGTGTTCATGTTCGTCACGTTCCAGGTGATGCGCCGGGTGCGGCCCGGCGGCTTCTACTTCTCCGATCTCTGGTACGAGTTCTTCATGGGCCTCGTCCCCCCGACCGTCCTCATCGCCTTCGCGCTCGGCTCCATCCTGCTCGGCTGGGCGACCCCGGCGGAGGCGGCGGCCTGCGGGGCGTTCGGGTCGATCTTCCTGTCGGTCCTCTATCGCAAGTTCACCCTGACGGGTCTCTACGACACCCTGATCAAGACGCTGGAAATCACCGTCCTGATCATGTTCCTCGTCGCCGCGTCCAATTTCTTCGGGGCCGTCTTCTCCAACCTCGGCACGCCCAAGATGCTGACCGAGCTTCTGCTGTCGATGGATCTCAGCGCGGTATGGACGCTGATCCTGATCATGGCGCTGATCTTCCTGCTCGGCTGGCCCCTCGAATGGGTGCCGATCGTCCTGATCATCGTGCCGATCCTGATGCCGGTGGTCGAGACGCTCGGCCCCGCCTTCGGAATGGAGCGGGTCGACCTATTAGTCTGGTTCGCCATTCTCGTGGCGGTCAACCTCCAGACGGCGTGGCTCTCGCCCCCGGTCGCCCTCTCGGCCTACTTCCTCAAGGGCGTGGTGCCCGAATGGGACCTCAAGGACATCTACCTGGGGATGATGCAGTTCATGGTGATCCAGGTCATCGGCCTGACCCTGATCTTCCTCTTCCCGCAGATCGCCCTCTGGCTGCCCATGTGGCTCGATAGCTGATGCCGTCGGCATGACGGGGCCGACATCCGAAAAAGCCGCGCCGCGATAACCGGCGCGGGTCGATCCACCGATAAGCCCCGCCATCTCGGCGGGGTTTTTTTTGTGGATGCCTCCTGCTGATCCGGGCAGAAGGCGGCACCGTTCCGATCGGCGAACCGCACCCCCGCGCACCCGAGATTACATACCACCGGAAACAAAAAAGGCCCCGCTCGCACGGGGCCTTTTTTCATGTCCCGACGGCTGCGATCAGTACTCGATCTGCCACCCCACCGACCCCTTGGCCTCCTCGGACCCCAGCTCGGCCTCGATCTCGAACTGGTCGAAGACCTCGACCTCCACGAGGCCGGAGGTGCTGCCCGTCTGCAGGTTCTGCTTGGCCCCGACGAAGACCTCGTCGCGCAGGTACTTGCCGGTGATGATGCTCGTGCCGCCGTCGATATCCGACTCCACGCGCAGCACGTCTACCCCGACCGCATCGCGCACCGAATCGAGCACGCCCGCCTTGCCGCTGAGCAACGTGGCGACCCCGGCGGCGAGCTGCGCGGCTTCCAGCGCCGTCAGCGACTGCTTGGAACGACCGAACAGCAGGCGGGGGAGCACCTCGCCCTCGGGCAGGGCGGGGATCGATCCGAACTCGATCCCGACATCCGGCACCCGGCCCCGCACCTCGATCCAGCCGACGATATCGTTGGCGTCGCGTTGCAGGCGCACCTGCACGAAGGGGGAGGTATTGCCCGTGAAGCGCACGACGCCGATGGCCAGCTCGAACTGCTTGCCCAGGAAGTCGAGCACGCCGCGTCGCCGCTCGATCTCGCCGTTGATGCGCGGTTTCGAGGCGGTCCCGCCGACCTTGAGCTGGCCCCCCCATTCGCTGTCGAGGCCGCGCCCGCGCACGAAGACGCGGTTGGGCATGGACAGGGAGACGTCGAGGCGGATTCTGCGGCTCTCCGCCGTTTCCACGGGGGGCGGCACGTAGAGCGGCGCGCTCTTGCCGACGGGGATGGCCTCCACCACCGTCAGGCCGCCGCCGAAATTGCCGATGAGCCGCACCTCGACGTAGTTG
>Ga0209831_1002401_pt1 | contig 16322 bp, 22 predicted proteins | sample Maine_Asex4_meta_FD_187451 | JGI IMG/M metagenome (GOLD analysis project Ga0209831, IMG submission 187451) | Marine algal microbial communities from Maine, USA - Maine_Asex4_metaG (SPAdes) (version 2) | ecosystem: Host-associated > Algae > Red algae > Unclassified | place: Maine, USA | collected...
TGCTTCAGGAGGAGTGGGTTCAGGCGGACAAGTCACCGGCGATCAAGCGCATTGGTAACATGGCACTCGTCGGCGCCAACTATCGAGGTCAGGGCGGCCGTGGTGACCTCTCAAAGATCGAGTGCTACTACTGCCATAAGTTTGAGCACATTTCTCACGATTGCCCGGAGCACAAGGCCAAGAAGCAGAGAGAGGACACGGTGGCCGCGATTGCGGCTGACGAAGGTAGCGACAGCGACGACGCCATCCGTCTTGTGGGCCCTGCTGATGACACCGATGACATCTCCAATTCGTGGCTTGTCGCCTCTGCGGCGACCGCACGCATGTGCTGGATGCGCGGGTGCTTCGACGACTACCATATGACCACGGGACGGAGTGTCACCATGGGTGACAAGGGGACCGTAGGCACGGCGGGCGTCGGAACCGACGTGCTCATTGTCATCGTTCATGGCAAGACGCGCAAGATCAAGTTGGAGAAGGTACTTCATGTTCCTACAATGGCTTCAACCTCATGTCGGTCGCCATGATGAAGGAGCGTGGTGCGGAAGGGTCATTCAAGGGCGGTTACACGATCATGAAGATTATCGACAAGGTCGCTGCGTGCGGCACGCGGAAGAGTGGGCTCTACAACCTGGACATGGCTTCACTGTCGGATGTTGCTGCGGTGGCCTCTCTTCAGCTCTGGCATGAGCACTTCGGGCACGTCAACGTGGCTGGCGTTAAGCGGATGATCAAGAACAAGGACATTGACGGACTCAAGTGCTCTTCCATGGCGGTCAAGGACGTCTGCGAGCCGTGCGTGTATGAATGGGCGGCTATGACGCCCATGCCTAGTGCGGGAGAGGGTCAAGTGACAAAGCGCGTGCAGCTCGTGTACTCGGAGCTGGGTGGGCCAATGTCGCAGCCGTCGCGTGGCGGTGCGCTCTACTTCGGCACCTTCACCGACAACTTCTTCCGCTGGACCGACGTGGTCTTCCTGCAGAAGAAGAGCGATCTTCTCTCTGAGGAGAAGAAGTGGCTGACTAAGATCAAGCTGCACACGGGAACCAAGATCAAGATCCTGCGATCCGACAATGGCGGCGAGTACTTGTCGAACGCATTCAAGGCTCTTCACGATGAGAACGGCACGACGCACCAGACGACGGTGCCCGACACGCCACAGCAGAGCGGAGTTGCTGAGCGGCGTAACCGTGTTTTCGTGGAGATGGCTAGCACCATAATGCGTCACAAGGACGTCGATCAGGATCTTTGGGCGGATGCCATCAAGACGGCGGTGCACATCAATAACCGCGTCACCAGCCGGGCGCGTATCGCCGGCAAGACGTCTTCTGAGCTGTGGACCGGGAATACGACGAACGTAAGCCACATGCGGGTGTTCGGGCCGACATGCTCGGTGGTGCTGCACAAGAGTCACATCGACGGCACGTTTGGCGACAAGGCGGCGAAAGGCGTCGTCTGAGGCTATCCCGATGGCAGCAAGGCGTACAAGGTCGTCCTCTACGACGGCAAGGTCGTCAAGGCACGAAGCGTTGTGTTCGCCGAGACGAACGTAAGCAAGGTCGCAGAAGTTGCAGAGGAGTTTCCCGAAGACGAAGTTGTCGAAGTCGAGACGGGCGTGCGTTCTGCAAGCGACGGCGAAGACGTAGATGCTGACAATGACGACAAGGATGACAAGCAAGACGATGGATCTGACAAGTGCGCGGACGACGATCAAGGTAGCGGCGGCTCTCTAGACACGCTGCGTCGGAGCGGCAGAGCGCGGCGACCACCTGTCGAGTAATGGCGCCCGGTGAGCCTGGTTGCTCACGAGGCGCCCACGTTGTACGTGCCAGCCGTTTAAGGGCAAGAATCGGCTATGTGGAAGATGGCCATGGACGAGAAGATGGAGGCCATCCGCAAGAACAAGACTTGGAGCATGACGGATCGCCCGGCCAGTCGACGCGTGCTGAAAAGCAAGTGGGTTTACAAGGTCAAGAACGAGATTGACAAGAACGGGAACAACACGACGCGGCACAAGGCGCGCCTGTGCTTCATGGGGAACCGGCAGATCAAGAGGCTCTACTTCAACGAGACGTTTGCGCCGGTGGCCAAGTTCACTACCTCCCGATGCATCCTGGCGATAACGGCGGCGAACGGGTGGGAGCTACATCAGATGGACGTCAAGACCAGGGGTTGTCAGGATATGCATTTCGAGGCGAAATGGGATACGGATACACGCCGATGCGGTGTATCTGATTACGGATAAATCGCTTAACTGAGATCCGGATGCGGATATCTGCCTCCGAAACTGGAATATATCGTAGATTAAATCCGTATCTGAGTACAATTATCGTATCCGATTATATTCCTACAAGTACGCCAGGCCGCACAATTAGGACCAGAAAAAGACGCCATTCAGACACTTGTCGAGAGCAAAATGGACGTCAAGTACGACTTGACATTTACATTTGATGTGTGAGCCCCAACGGGCGCGGTCCAGGCGGTTCCCCACCGTTTTTGTGAACGGTCGACAGAAAGACCATTCTGAAACTCGTGTCACACTCTTCTGATATCGCAAGCGGGCCGAGTCGCGTGCTTGATCGATTTCTTCCGGGTCGGGCGGCGCAGTGGGGCTTAGACCGCGTACCTTACGGATCTACTGATTCCGTGATGCAGGTTGTTGCAGGATCTCCACAGTCTGCCAAATGGCTGCAGGTCGAGCCATTTTGTGCTAGCAGCCTGCTGGTTTAACAGATATTTAGCAGATCGACACGCATGTTTTCTGCTCTTTCGCTGCTTGTCTGGGACATCCAAATGCTGGGACGATGCTGTTATCGTCATTCTGCAGGAGACTCGATCCTGAAGACATGCACTGCAAGTGCAGCCCAGTGGCATGCTTCCACAGATCCGGCGCAGAGAATGTGCGCTGCAACAGGGGTCCGGCAGCGACCTGCAATATTTTGCCAGCAGATTTCCTGCAGGTCAAAATCAATACAGGCTTGTCGTAGGCAGGAAAAAACGAGGGACCACGCTGGATCTCTTTGGCTCAAGACACTCGCACCGTCACGGTGCTTTCCGAAGAAGAAAAGCACAGATTTTCCGTTTTTTTTGCATAAATGCACGACAATGAGCTGCTTCACAGATCGCTGCTGCAGGAAATCATGCTGCTTGTGCCTTACGCGGCCACTTTTCCAGACCTGCAAGCAGTCTGCAACACGCCATTGCAGAGGATTGACAGATCTGTAAGGTACACGTTTTAAGCGCCACTGCGCGAGATTGCCGCTTGTCGCTGCATCATGCTTGCACATGAATCTTCCGATAATCGGATTGTGAAAGAGAGGTGGACTGCGCTTTACCGGAATTCTGTCGGCCCGAGAATGTTTATAGTATTGTATATCCCTGTGTCCTGACTCTCATATCTGGAATACGGATCCGATATAATCTTCCAAACTTTGACGGACAAGATAGATATATCTTCTCCTCTCTCTCTCACAATGCATTTAGGATATGCGTCCCCGGCGCGTATCCGAATGGATACGGATAAAATGCATGGATCATTCCTCCGGCAGATATCCATGACAACCCCTGGTCAAGACGGCATTCCTCAACGGCAACCTTGACCAGAAGGTCTACATGCAGCAGCCAGACGACTATGTCGATCCGACGTATCCTGACAATGTGTGTCGTCTCCTCCAAGCGCTGTATGGGCTGGGGGAAGCCCCCAAGATGTGGTACGACAAGCTCGACGACTTCCTCAAGCCGCAGGGACTTGACAACATTGAACCGATCCATGCCTCTACCTCCTTTTGGATGACGGCGAAGTCATCATCGTCCTGGTGTACGTCGACGATCTTCTTTTGGTGGCATCAAGCCTGTCGGCGATCAACAAGATTAAGGACGCGCTGCACAAGCCTTTTGAGATGAAGGACCTGGGAGAGGCGAAGATCATCCTCGGGCTAGATATTAAACGTCACAAGGCGAGCGGCACCCTCGAGCTGTCGTAGGGCAAGTACGCGGAGCAAGTGCTGGAAACGTGCTGGATGGAGGAGTGCAACCCGATCGGAACGCCGCTGAAGGTGGGCCTGCAGCTGGTAAAGGCAGACGAGAGCGACATCGCGTTGCCCTACCGCGAGGCCGTCGGCAGTCTGATAAACCTGATGGTCGGGAAGCGTCCTGAACTCGCCTTCGCCATCAGGAAGCTGAGTCGGTTTGTCTCGTGCTACGGCAAGGAGCATTGGGCGGCGATCAAGCGCGTTCTACGGTATGTCAAGGGTTCGATGGACAAGGGGCTGGTCTTCGAATTGACTTTTTCCTGTGTTCTATAAGGCTATAGTGATGCCGACTGGGCGGGTGACCACGAGACGCGACGTTCTACGATGGGCTTCACCTTCATCTTTGGCGGAGCAGCCGTCAGCTGGGGTTCTAAGTGGCAGAAGACGGTGGCGCTTTCGACGATGAAAGCCGAGTACATGGCTCTATGCGAGGCCAGCAAGGAAGCTGTTTCGCTCAACAAGCTCGTGCAAGGCGTGGCATCCCAAGGGCTGCGAACAGCGATCTGGGGCGGGCCGATCAACATCAAGGTCGACAACAGCGGGTGCATTGACTTCTGCAAGAACCCCGTCCAGCACAAGCGCACCAAGCACATCGACATTCGACACCACTTCGTGCGCGAGGCCATCACGACGGACAAGGTGACACTGGAGCATTGTGCAACTGACGGCATGGTGGCGGACCCGATGACGAAGGAGCTCGACAAGATCAAGCACAAGAAGCATGTCGAGGTCATGGCGCTTGGCTGAATACAAGAAACACCGCGGCAACAAGCATGGAGAAGTGTTCGACTGTGATGCTCGTCGCCGACTCCACTGGCGGTTCGCAGATGGATGATGGTCAGTGACCCTTATTGTACCCCACATGGTACATTTGCAAGACGTGGTCAAGTTGCACGCATTCGTGTCGGGTCATCTTGGGGCGTTCCTTTTGGCATGTTTTGGATTTGATCTTCGCTTTGCTGTAGTGGCTTGTAATTTGGCGAGTGATTCGATTTGGAGCGAGGGCGTGGGCGTCGGTGTGGGCGCGACAGAAGGGAGCACTTGGGCCGGTGGGGACTATTGGAGAGGTGCTCTTGGTTTGGAGAGGCGGGCGAACCTTCGGACAACCAACAAAGCACGTTCGCACACACACACACAAGCTCAGGCCACTCAACCACTTCACCGTGGTCCCCCAACCCCTATCCCGACTGTGTCTCAACAATGGAGACCCCCCTGTTGTCGAGGTGCCTGGTGCCGGGCCGGATGAGACTACCCCCCCCGGAGGCGGATCGTCGGTTGGAGAGCGCCACACCAGTGGCGGCACAACGGATGCGGGTGCCCGCAGGGAGTGGACTTTGTTCCGGCTCTTGCCCCCGGGCGTCGATCCGACTGAGACTCGCCCCCCGACAGGCGCCCCCTCGGGTACTACTCATTCCGAGGCGGTCCTGTCGGGTGCTGGCACTCGTTTCGGCGTGGGAAAGCTGCCCAACGTTACCACGTGGGGCGGTGGGTCTGTGCCGTCGCCGGCACGAGAACTTGCAAGTGAAAGCTCTCGTCGTGCTCCCGCAGGTTTACGGAGTGCCAAGGGTGCCCCGCCGCTAGACCACCGCGCCGGAACCCATGGTATCGGTCTACCGGCCCTCGGGCCCTGTGGCAGATCCTCCCTCGGTTCTTGGGAGGGGGGCGCGATGTGAGGATCGGTACGGGAGCCTGCAGGCGGGAGCTCTAGTCGTGCTCTGCCAGGCTCACAGGGTGCCAGGGATGGCCAGGGTCTCGAGTAGCGAGACGCCGTGGCCGAGGTCGTTCGGTCTGAAGTTACCCGATCGCTAGTTAAGGTGTTGAGGGGCTCTACGCCCAGGCCCACTGAGCGGCGGGGCCGAACCCGGCGCTGTTCTCGTCGGCGCCGACGCGACGACTCGTCGTCGTCGTCGACCACTGACGTCTCCCGCTCGGGGGACTGGTCAGCTGTTGCGGCCCTACTTGGTGCGTTTCGTGCTACCCCCACGCCGTCGACGGTGAGAGAGGGCACTCGGGGTATTGACCCGAGGGCCCAACAGACTCCTGACTCGCCGGAGGGTGAGCAAGGCGGGGGACCTTCGCGAGAGATACCCCGGGGTTTTGACCTGGGGTTCCCGACGCAACTTTCCTCCACGACCGGTCCGGAGGCAGAGGGGTGGCCTACTCGAACCACCCCAACACCCCCAACTCGGGTGGTGCCGCCCAAGATTGTGGTGAACCACCCGTACAACCGGGTGATTTTCAATTGTGAAACCTACGCGCTAGACAACAAGTCGGTTGCCTACACGCGGCGCCAGGCCTGTACTCTGTGCCGGCGAAAGAAAGAGGTGGCTCAGTCCTTCGGGGTAAACGACGAGTGGGCTGGTTCCCCCCCGGCCAAGGTCTTTCAGTTCTTGCGCAAGTTTGCCAAGGCCTGTGACGACAACAACATCTCCGAAGGCGAATCCTTCCACATTCTTCAAGACTTCACGAAGGAACCTCTCAAGTCAGAGGTGATGATTGTTATGCCAACTCGCCGGGCGGGTAACACCGGCGAGGTCACTTCATACCTGGAGCTCATCAACTGAATGATCCGGCGTAAAGTCCACGCGGCCTCCGTGGCTACTCTAGTAGAGACCCTTAACGTCGCGGACCAACCGGATGACGAGGACGAGTTGTCCTTCTCCGGGCTCCTCAAGGGGCGCTTTGTGGAAGGTGTCCACCGCGCGGCGCGCACCACTGTGGGCCAGCGAAACACCCCCGGCATGACTATGGCGGAGCTGGCTGGCGTCGCTCAGACTAAGTGCGACAAACACCGCGGCCTACGTCTCGAGCAGCACAAAGAGCGGACCACGGAGCGAAAAGCACTTGCGGAGTAAGCCCGGCTCCGGCGGCAAACTCGTGCGGCCGCCCTTTCCCGGGTCACTGGGGGAACGCGGGGTTCCCAGCCGCGGGACGCCCCCGTCCAGACCGTCAGGGCCGTGGGTGCTCCCACTCCGGGCCCCCTGTACGATGGGTCCTGACCCAAGGCTCCGGGCGGCTCGACCCCCGGGGGCGGCGATAACCCGCGCTACCGCCCCCGACCGAGGGATGAGCCTTCCCGACCTAAACCCCGAGCGGGAGAGTACCCTTGCTGGCAGTGTGGCAAGTTAGGTCATTGAGCCGAGGTGTGCGCCAACTTGGACGCACGCCTACGCGACCGATTGGCCATAGCCAGTCGGTGGGCCCCTCTCGGGACCTCCTCGGGCTCCCGTGATACCCAGCGAGCGGGCCGGCGAGTAGCCGTTACCACTCCCAACGAGGAATCCTGCTCAAGCGGCGAGGAGTCGACGCCGCTTGAGAAGGTGGAACCGCAGACCGGGCCCGAGTGGCGCCCTTCGACGCGGCGACCGCCCAGTTTTTTGACGTGAATGGGGGACTCCTTCCCGTCACGGGCACCGTGACTCTTACGGTGCGAGGCGGCACCTACTCCACCCCAGTCACGTGTGGAGTAGTGCGTGGCATGTCGGTTCCTCTACTGCCAGGAACGGACTACACTGACGTCCATGTCCCCAACATTTGCGGACGCAAGGGTTACATCCGGTTACTAAACGGATGTAGGGTCCTCATCCTCCGTCGGGGTAAGACGGTGTCGTATTCCCGGGCGGACCAATCCCAGTCGGGGGCCGCTAGTGAGGCGGACACCAATGTGCGCCTGACACACGAGGTGGTCCTTCTCCCGCGGTCCCAGGGATACGTCCAAGTACAGACGTCATTCCAAGGGAATGGGGTCATCACTCAGCGCCATCGACTGTATGAGCGCCACCACGTGCATGTTTCCACTGGCACCATGGACTGCACCGCCAATCAGACGTGGTGGGTGGAGGTAACCCATACGGGGAATACGAGTAAGCGATTCCCCAAGGTCATGCTTATGGGGCAAATGTCGGCCTACTCCGGTCCGGTAGTCGCCATATCCCGAGAGGACTGGGCTGCACTCAGCCCCAGACCGACCACCACGCCCGACGCGACGGAACCCGTGGAGAAGTCCCACGTTCATACTTCGAACGTGCCCGAGGGACTGCGGCCTCAAGTGCTTGCCCTACTGGAGAAGCACCGAGCCCTCTGGAGTGCGCACCTGGGCTCCATCAAGGCCACGGAGCACAGGATCGAGTTGAAGCCGGGCTGCAAGCCCGTCCGGCTCAACCCCTACCGGATGAATCCCCGAACTAGGTAACTCATCAAGGCCCAAGTCGACCGAATGCTCAAGATCGAAGCTATAGAGCCCAGCCAGAGTTAATGGGCCAGCCCGGTGGTACTGATCCCGAAGCCCGACGGGAGTCCCCGGTTCTGCATCGACTATCGGCAGTTGAACGAGCGCGCAGTACGCGGCTCGTATCCATTACCCCGGATGGACGACTGCCTCGACTCCTTAGGGGATGCACATTTCTTCTCCACATTGGACTGCAACGCGGGGTACTGGCTGATCCCCCTAGCCGAGGAAGACAAGCCGGAAGACGGCATTCACCGGCCACTACGGGACGCACCAGTGTACCCGTCTTCCGTTTGGCCTGTGCAATGCCCCTGCCACTTTCCAGCGGGCTATTGACATTATCCTATCCGGCGTCAAGAGGTAGAATGTGCTCGTCTAGTTAGACGACCGCATCATCTTCTCCGTCGATGCCGCGTCGCACCTGTCCCACTTGGACACGGTGCTTACCTTATTGGGGAAGCACGCAGTCACCCTCAAGGTACAGAAGTGCTACCTTTTTACTGACGAGGTGGAGTACCTTGGCCTTGTTGTGCGGCCAGGACGCTTTACTGTGAACGAGGAGAACCTCAAGGCCATCAAGAAGGCCCGCTTCCCCCAGACCCAAACCCAACTCAGGAGTTTCTTGGAGATGTGCAATGACTACAGTCGGTTCACTGTAGACTTCGCTAAAACAGCGAAGCCGCTGAACAACTCGAACAGCGTGAAGCTTCCGAAGCGGTAAAGTCCCCTAACCCCGGAGGAACAGGCCGCGTTAGCCAAAATACGCGACCGGGTGTGTCACGCGCCCATCCTTGCGATACCGCGCGAGGAGGGGAAGAACATCATCGATGTAGACGCTAGCCACGTTAAGCTAGGGTGCTGCCTAGTACAGCAGCAACCCGGTGGCAAGTACCTGTCGGTATGCCTCTTCAGTAAGGGCCTACTGCCGGCGAAAAAGTACTACACCGTCACCGAGATTGAGGGACTAAGAGTGGTATGAGCGGTCGGTTTATTAAGACCGTACATCGAAGGCCTCAAGTTTATTGTCCGGTATGACCACAAGGCACTGAAGTGGATACTAACCACGACGGCCTGCACCAAAAATCGACTCAATCGTTGGCGAATGCTCCTCTCGGAGTTCGACTATGATGTGGAATACAAGCTCGGCCCCCAACATGCGGTGGCCGACGCTTTATCCCGCATCCCAACCGAGGAGCTGGACACGGGACCCATCTCCCAGGAGATACCCACAGTCGGTTTGACCACTGGATTGGGGGCGGTACTCGACCCCCGACTTCTTGAAAACAGGGAGACCGCCCGCATACCCCTAGGCGAACTAGTCCAGAAGCAGGCGACAGACGAATTCTGTCAGGGGGTCAAGAAGTTACTTGAAACCCCCACGCCCACGCGCTTCTACGAGAACGCAGACGGGTTGTTGTGCCGTCGCGGATACCGCGAGGGGACCCAGCAGGTACTGGTCCCCCAGGCCCTAGTCAAGGACGTATTACGGGCGGAGCACTCCTCCCCCTTGGCTGCGCACCTAGGTGGGACGCGCATGTACCAGACCCTGCGGGAACAATACTACTGGCCCTCGCTGGCGATGGATGTGTTCGGGTGGGTGGCAGCTTGCCCCACCTATGCAAAGAACCGGCTCATGGGTACGAAGAGTAAAGCGTTTATGAGGATGTTCCCCGCGACGGAACCCTTCGCAGCGCTGGCCATTGACTCACTTGGCCCCTTGCCCAGGACCTTCGAAGGATATGAGTATATCCTTGTTATTTGTGACCGATTTACTAAGGTCACTTGGGCTGTCCTGCTTCGGGATATCACCGCACTGGATGTTCTTAGCGCATTCCTCGACACTTGGGTTGCTAGTTATGGGATCCCCGATTCAGTTCTATCGGATAGCGGACCCCAATTTGCTGCCGTACTCTGGCAAGGGGTGCTCAAGACCCTGGGTATTGACACTAACTATGCCACCCCTTACCACCCACAAACTAATGGGCAGGTCTAACGGTTTAATAAGACCTTAGTTAAGCAACTACGACACTACGTAGGTGACCACGTAGTTACGTGGTCCCGATACTTAAGCCTGGTAGTAACGGCTTACAATTCGCAAGTGCATAGTAGCACCGAGCAGATCCCTTTTGCGTTCGTGGATCCCCGACGGCATACTCCCATGGCACTCAAGCGACTTACAGCGGGTACCGACCTCGGGGAGATAGTAATCCCCGGGCGAGCCAAGAAGAATTTCCTCCAGCGCCTTGAATCCCTTATCCCCCTAGTACAAGATACGATGGAAAAGGCACAAGCCCGGTACAAACGAGCCTTCGCCAAGCGCGTGCAGACTCGCTGCGAAGCCCTCAAAGTTGGAGACTGAATATTCGTGAGGTCCCACGAGAACCAGCGGGGTAAACTCATCTTCAAGACACTGGGACCCTACCAGATCTTGAAGACCGGCGGGCGTCGGCTGACCATCAAAAGTGACGATGGAATCCGTACCATCAATGGTCCATCTCCTCATCGGCCAGTAAACCGATTGGGGCTGTCTTCGACCGCTTTGTCGAACAGGGGTACGACGACCAGGAGCGACTCATGCTCAAGGTCAAGTGGTTCGGGTAAGGACCCCGGGAGGACTCCTGGCACAATGTGGAGGAGCTCCTGTTGAGAGGTCAAAAACCAACTACGCCACATGACCGGTGTGACTGGCCTGGGGAGCTGACCATCACCAGTTCAACACTCCCCCCAGCTCCTCAGGGCCAGGCTCGTCTGACCCACGACTCGAAATTTCCTCTCCTGCAAATTCCTCCGTCCCCCTCCTGGGGCGCAGCCGTGGCGAATCTCAAACCCGCGACCTCTCAGAACAAAATCCAGCACGAGCTGGGCCAATAACCTGTGAAGTGAATGGTAGTTGGGTGGATGCGTTGCTTTACTCGAGAGCGGTCTGAGGCGCGAGGCCAGCAGGCTCTCAAACTCTCCGTGTGGCTCTCTCGCCACGTTCTGCCGGCGCCCCCCCCGCCAGCGCAGTGCTTCCTCCCTTGGAGGGTACATGCTCTCACCACCCCACAAATCGCGACGCCCCTCGATGACCCCACGAGAATCTCCCCGAGCTCAGCTCCAAAAGGAGCTGCCCTCAGTATGCATGTACAAGTAATTACATCACGCACATACAGCAATGCATGACAATGGCACAGCCAAACAAGCCGATCACCGCATAAGTCCTCCCATAATTAGCCAGGCAGTCCGCGGTAACTCCGATTTACCTGCGCGGGCTTGGGGGGCTGCCTCAACACTCCCCCAGCGCACCACAGTCCGCGCCATGAAAGCTCCGTCACGGCCACAGTGCGAGATGTTCCACCAACATCCGCGATCGAGAAATAATGGCGAAGTCGATCTCATCGACTTGGCCGAAATCGGGTGGACTCGGTGGGAGCAGTTGGCCTACAGCTGCCAGCGAGTCGAGCCGAGTTCGGCCAAGTCAAATCGACCTGCGCCGAAATCGCCAAAATCACCATCGACGTGAAGCAGACGTCGAGGTGAGTACAGCGCACCCGGGCGCGTCTCAAACGGAGACGATGCGGCGCATCGGCGGCCCGTCAAATTGTGGCCAAAAACGCGGCTCAGCGACTTAGCCGAAAATCGGCTCGACCCGAGGGAGCAGTAGGCCTACTGTGCCATACCACATTCAACCAAAAATCGACTTGCACGAAAATCGATTCGGGCCCGACCAGCCGACTTGGCCCGAAGCTGGAGGCCTGCAGATGCGGGCCAAAAGTCGAAAAAAATTGACGCAAAGTCTGGGCGGAAACGCGGCTCATCGACTTGGCCGGAAATCGGCTCGACCCGTGGGAGCAGTAGGCCTACTGCTCCCGGCCAAAATCGACCAAAATTGAATTGCACCAAATCGACTCGGGCGACCACGGCGAACCCGCGGCTGCGCCACTGGACGTCCCCAGTGGCGCCGCAGCGCCCCAGGACGGTCCCAACCGGCCGTCCTTCTGGTCGGCGCCCCGCGCAACCGCGCCCCATTGCCGGCTCCAAGCAAGTGGATGGAGGCGCAACCCTCCACGGCCGGCACCGGCCCGCAGCAACGTCGACAGAGGTCGCTGCAGCAAAACCGGGGCTGCGCCACTGGACGCCTCCAGTAGCGCCATGGCGCCTCAGCACTCCCCCAACAGGAAGTTGCCAAGCTTGGCGCCCCGCACGACCGCGCCCAGGTCTTCATTCACCCCGACGGCAGCCCGGAAAGCCGTGAACGCCGGCGACGGCAGCGGCTTAGTGAGCCCATCCGCCGGCATTTCGGCACTCCGGAGGAAGTAGAAGGCCATATCCCCGCGCGCCTGGTAGTCGCGAACCATGTGGTAGGCGACGTCGACATGCTTGGTCCGCCCCGTCGCCGCGGGGTTGTTGACCAGCGCCAGGCAGGACTGGCTGTCCTCTCCCATCGCCACAGCTCGACCGTCGACGCCCAGAGCCGACAGCAACTTGCGTAGCCACAGTGCCTCCTTGGTCGCCATTGCGGCGGCCACGTACTCGGCCTCGGCCGTCGAGGTGGCCACGGTCGACTGGCGCTTACTTGCGCACGCAATCGCCCCGCCATTGCAGGTGAAGACGTAGCCGGTTGTCGACCGACGACCGTCGATGTCGCCGGCCCAGTCGGCGTCGACAAACTCCTGCAGCGGCTCGCTGCCGCTGTAGACCACACCCAGGCGAGTCGTCCCGCACAGGTAGCGTAGAACCCCTTTGGCCGCGCGTATGTGGTCCTCCTCAGGGCAGGACATGAAGTGCGACAGCACTCCCACGGCAAAGGCGATATCTGGCCTCGTCGTGGTAGACAGGTAGAGGAGGGAGCCGACCAACTCGGCGTAACGGTTGCCGTCTGGCAGCAGGCCCTCCTCTGTCTTGGTCAACTTGACTCCCGACGCCATCGGCGTCTTGTTCGGCGTCGCCTTGTCCATTCCAAACGCCTTCAGCAGCGTGGCGGTGTGCCCCGGTTCGTCAACGTCAGAGTCTTGGCCGCCCGGATGCGCATGACCTTCATGCCAATAAAGTCCCTGACTTCCCTTATGTGGCGCACCTCAAACGTGGCAGAAACGAAGCGCTTGACGGCCTCGACCCCAGCCAGCTTCTCGCCCGCCACGATCAGGTCGTCGACGTTCACGAGGATAACGATGCACCCGTGCACGGGGTGGTGCCACTCATAGAGGCACGGGTCCACCTTGGACCGGACCGCCCCCATCTCTTTGAGCTCTTTGTCAAGCTTGATGCCCCACAGCCGCCCCGCCTGCTTTGTCCCGTAGAGCGCGAGGTCAAGCTGACACATCTCCTCCAGCCCCTCCGGTTCGACACCGACGGGGAGTTTTATGTACATCTCCTTCTCCATCTTGGCGTTGAGGAAGGCTGTCTTGACGTCGACATAGTGAATCTCCCAGCTCATGGCTGCCGCCACAGCAAAGAGAGCACGTGTCGTGGCCGTGTTGGGTACCGGAGCCCACGTCTCGTCAAAGTCTCGTCCGGGCACCTGGTTGAACCCTTGGGCCACGAGTCGAGCCTCGTAGCGCGTCAGCTTGCCTTCCGCGTCTTGCTTGATGTTGAACACGAACCGCGTCTTGATTGCCTTGTGATTCTTGTTGTTCCCCTTGGTCTTGGACCAGGTGCCAAACTGCTTGTGTGCCGCCACCTCCGCCTCAATGGCCTGCTTCCACAGCGGCCAGTCAGGACCAGCGCGCGCCTCCTTCTCGTTTGCAGGCGCATTGTGCAGGTACCAGCCCGCCTCAGCCGCGGAAGCGTTACCGCTTGCCAGGTACGCCTTGGGTACCTTCTCCCACCATGTTACCTTGGGAGCTGGATTGCGCTTCGTGCGACGAGGCCCCTGTGTGACGCTGTCACTGGCCGCAGGTGCTTGAGCAGCTGCGGGTGTCGAGCTACCGACGCCGTCCTCGTCCTCCTCCTGGCTATCGCCAGCGAAGGAAGGAGGACCGACTTCGTTGTCGCTGTCAGAGGTGTCGTCGGGGGAGTACTCGTCCTCTCGCCCGCCTTCTGCGCCGAGCATGTCCATTGCCCCTTCCGTGGCGCCTTCCTTGTCGCCGTCATATTCCGCAGTCAGCCGGGGACCAGCGCTTGACCCGACTGCTGACGTCTCGACCTTCGCTGAATTTTCCTCCATCAGCACGTCCCGACGCTCGAAGACTTGGTTTGTCTCGTCATCGAGGATGCAGTAGGCCTTGCCACGGACAGTGTAGCCGACAAAGCGGCCGACGTCGGTCCTCGGCTCCAGCTTGCGCTGCTGCTTATTCGGCTTGAGCGGCCACGCCCGACTCCCCTAAACGCGGAATCCCGCGACGTTGGGGCGTCGACCCGTCAGCGCCTCGAGCGGCGTCACATCGAGCCCCGCCTTGGGAGATCGGTTGAGAACATGGACAACCGAGACCAACGCCTCGGCCCACAGCTCTTCCTTCGCGCGGTCGTCAAGCAGGGCAGGACGCAGGCGCTCCATCAGCGTGCGGTTCACCCGCTCCGCCTTGCCGTTCTGCTGCGCCTTGTACGGCGCCGTCATCTCAGAAGTGGTGCCCTTTTCCTCGTACCACGCCTTAAGATCGTTCGTGACGTACTCCTTTGCACCGTCGTGACGGACACGCTTCACGTTCACGCCCGTCAGCGTCACAAGCTGCTTGATGCGCGTCTTGAGCACCTCCGGCGCCATCCCCTTTATCTTGATAGGCGTAGCCGTAATTAAACCCCGTTGAGTCCTCCAGCGCCGTCAAAAAGTAGAGGGAGCCACCCAGCGACTCAGTGAGTGGGCCACCACACTCGGTGTGCACCAGTTCGCACTTGGTTGTCGCTGTCGACGAGCGGGGGCTGGGCGACTGAACCATCTTGCCGTCCACACACGGCACACACACCGTGCCAATGACGCGCTTGGCGTCTGCCACTGACGACGGCATGTCGTCGACCATTGTGGCCGCCCGCTTGAGGATCTCCAACCCCAAGTGGTTGAACAGACGATGCCAAAGCTCCGCCTCTACAGCGATGCGCGTCGATGCCGCGCACGCCGACGCCTTGACCGGCATGACCTTGAGCACGTTCTGCTCCAGGTCGTTGACCTTGCCGACAATGGACGCCTTGTCGAGCACTCCGCTCGAATGGACGGCATCCCCGTCGCTGAGGATGTAACAGGCGTTTCCGACGAACACTACCGCACCACGATTGCGGTCAACCGCTCGAAACAAGAGCAGGTTGCTGGTCAGGTCCTGCATGAGCATGGCCTCCCCGAGCACCATGCGCGTCTTGTTTTTGCCCTTGCCAACGTCCATGGAGACGTGGCCGTGCCCCTTGATGGGTACCTTTTCGCCGTTGGCCAAGGTGACCTCGGCCCCGCTTCCCGCCGTCCGGACGGTGAGGCCCTCATCCCCAGCGGCCATGTGGTTTGTTGCGCCGGAGTCGAGCACCCAAGTAAGTGAACACAGGGAGCCTCCGCGAGCCTTGCTGCTCCCGGTATTACCAGTAGAAGCAGTGTAGGCCAGAGCGGCACCCGCGTGAGGCCCGCCGCCGTGGCCGCCTTCACGGCCACCACTGCCGGGCTTGCCCTAACACTTGGCCTCGTCCGCCTTCTTCTTGTGGCCGTCGGGCTGCATGTGTCCCTTTTTGTTGCAGTAGTAGCACACGACCGACTTTTTGTCAAACCGCCTCTTAGGCGCCGCTGCCGCAAAGGCTTGTGCCTTGACACTGCCAGAAGGCTTGGAATTGCCGACAGAAATGCTCCGTTGCTCGACTTGAAGCAGCTTAGCCGTGACGTCCGACATGATGAGCTTAGTGTCCTTGTTCTTCAACACCGTCCTGAGCATCCCGTACTCTGCCGGGAGCCCTATCAGGACACGCAGCGCAAGCGTGTTGTCGGCCACCGGGTTTCCGAGCATGGCGAGCTCGTCCCGGAGCATCTTGGCGCGCGACGCAAACTTGATGATGTTCTCGTCGCCGCCCTTCTTGAGGCTGCTCAGCTCGTCCATGAGCCGCAGCAGCTGCGCGTTGTCTCGCGCCTCGAACATGACCTTGAGCGCGTCCCACGCCTCTTTGGCCGTGTCCAC
>Ga0209831_1002407_pt1 | contig 16305 bp, 22 predicted proteins | sample Maine_Asex4_meta_FD_187451 | JGI IMG/M metagenome (GOLD analysis project Ga0209831, IMG submission 187451) | Marine algal microbial communities from Maine, USA - Maine_Asex4_metaG (SPAdes) (version 2) | ecosystem: Host-associated > Algae > Red algae > Unclassified | place: Maine, USA | collected...
CCCACCTCTGCGTGGTCCATGCCCTCCTTTCGGATGCTGGCGCCTGCGACCTCACTACGCGCCAAGGCAATAATCTGGCTGATCAGGCAGTCGTTACGACTCGATATCCTGCGATCTTCCCGTAGTGAAACACCACGGGCCGCCCCGCAGCTCCCGCGTCGCCGCGAGCGCGTACACTTCAACGAGCGCGCAGCTGAGGCTGCCGACCGACGACTGCCCGCCGGTGGCCGCATGACACGGCGGCCAGCCGTCGCCGGAGGCCGCGGCCGCCGACACGTCCGCCGCCGTGGCGGTGGCGCGGTCTGGACATGGCGCGGGGGAGGGCGGTGACGACCGCCGCGTCGTCGGCTGCGACGCACTACTGGGGGAGGGGCGGTGGCGCCAGGCGGTGGCGGCGCCACCCACGCCGCCGCCGTCGCAGCTGCGATTTCTTGGCATCCATCCAGCCGGCGGCGCTGGCGTCGGCGTCGGTGTCGACCGCCGCGGCGGTCGCCACCCACCCCCCCCACGGGATTTCACTTGAAAGCAAGCACCGAAAAAGATGATCAAACTATTCTATGCTTTGGCCCGAACGTCCAAACGTTCGAACGTTCGAACATTCGGCCGTTCGGCCTGGTATAGTTCTTTCTTCCCAATTTTGGCGGACCCAGTCGATGTCAACAGTGTGAAACTTTGTCTCAGCCATCCATTCAGCCGTACCAAGTGGATTGACCAATGGGCAGTTGATCCAGGCCTTATCTTGATTTCGACCGCTTCGGCCAAAGTTGTGAAGACAGCCATAGAATGGCCCTGAGAAAGACTCGCGGGTGGAACGAAGCGCGAGCGGGTTCCATGCCCGCCTTCGCCAAGAAGTCTGGCGGATCCATTACGTAAGGTGTCGGGTGTGTGAAAGTGTTGTGTGTGGGCCGTTTTGCTTCCGGTCGGCGTTTTGTGACTGTTGCGTTGTCTGACACGCCTCTGCTGCGAAGAGTTGCCTCTGTCGGGTACAGTACGCGCTCGGCTCCGTCTCGGGCAGGCTCGCCGCAGCCTGCCTTCTTCCTCCCACTCGCCGCAGCTCCCCCCCTCCCTCTCCTGGACTCTTGGTCCGGGTGCCAAGCCATGGATCTCATCACGTGACGTGGCGTGATGGCGCTGCGTGTGCGGTTGGTGACGGGCAGCAAGTCGGCTTCGTCCAGGCGGCGGCCGCCGCCCCGTGAGCGAACGCCAACTCACGCCCTGTCTCGTCTGTGGGGCTTTGGCTGCTATGCGGTTTCCGCGGAACCTGGATGGCTGCCTACCTGCTCTTTGCGTGGCCCAACGCTAGGCGTAGACCGAGCTTGTGCGACGTCGGTGAGTAGAGCCTCTCGCCGGCAGCGCGGAGTGCAAGAAAGACGTGTCGATGGGGTGGCGCTGCAGCAGTTGCTTGGGGGGCTGTCGACGGTGGTGGCATGCGTGGGCAGCTCCTGCGCCCACGCGGGACGGTTGGTGACCGTGCCGACGAGGCGGCGGTAGCGGTGAGGGTGGGGCAGCATCGGTTCCCGTGGGCCTGGCCTCCGTGCGAGTGGGCGCATTGCCACGCGGAAAGCGAGCGTGCAGATGGGGGGCTGCTGCGCGGCCCGCCCCGTCGCTACCTAGCCGACACGATCAGTTTATGAGGGCCGCCTGGGTCGTTGGGATGTGCAGTCTCTTCCCCATCCCACCACCACCAACCACACCCAGCCGACCACCGCCCGTCCGTCCCCGCTCGGGTCGCCACGCGGAGGCGCTCGCGACGCGTCGGCTCTTCCAGTCCCTTCCCCTTCCCCACCCGCGTCCGCCTTCTTCCTCGCACGCCCGTCAAGATGGAGGCTCCCCGCCGTATGCAGCTGCTGCCGGTCGTGGCCGCCGTCGCCGTGGCGGCGATGGCGGCCGTCGCCGCCGCCATCCCCGCCGGCGAGTCGTGCGCGTGCGCGCTGGCCGACGCGACCACGGTCGGCCGGTGCATGACATTTGCGGCGTCGTCGCTGGGCTCGTCAGAGGGGCGGTGCACGGGCAAGGACTGTGAGCCGAGCTTTGAGTGCGTCGACAAGTCGGTCGCCACCCACATGTGTCAGTCCCGCGCCGTCCAGACGGTGCCGACGTGCACTGACGGGGCCACAGTGGGGGCGGGAGCCTCGTGCGCGTGCAGCCAGCAGCGCAGCACGGCCGTGACGCTGTCGCCGACGCAGGCGGCGCCCGCAGGGCGGTCGGCGCCGGCCAAGCCCGCGGCGACGCCCAAGTGCAAGCCCGCCACGGTGGCCATCAACGCGGTGTTGGCGGCCAAGAACCAGCGCGGCAAGCTCCCCGACGGCCGCGTCATCTCTGCGCAGGTGTTTTCCGTCGCCGGGTGCGTGCCGCGGTCGAGTGGCGACAAGACCGGCTCGGCGTACAGCAAGCGCAAGGCGTGGACGCGCATGGCGCAGGGCCCCAACGGCCCCACCTGCACCCTCCGCGACGTTGCCGGGGTGCCGACGTATGTGGGCTTCCAGGCGATCCGCATCAAGATTAGCGGCGGCACGATGGTCCCGTCGCTGACGTTTGAGGACGTGGACGCGACGACCAAGAAGGCGTCCCAGGCCAAGGACGGGTGGCGCGAGACAATGACGGCGCTGGGGCGGAACGGTGGCCAAATCGTCAAGCCGCAGCTGACGACGAGCTCCAAGGGGATGACCCGGGTGTTCACCTACCAGATGGCCGGGTCGTCGCTCAAGGAAATCGGGTGGGGCAAGCAGCCCAACATGGCGCTGGAGGGCGTCTCGTACGGGTCGTGGACGACGATCAAGAACTACAAGGACTCGCAGGCGGACATGGTGCGGGGGTCGGCGGTCTTTACCGAGCCCGTCGACGACCTGGTCGTGGTGTACGCGCTGACGCAGGCAGACAAGCGCAAGAACGCAAAGACGGGGGTGTACATGAGCGCCCTGACGGTCGGGTGCTGAGCGCGGTCGGGCCCGGGTGGGGAGTGCGGAGCGGGGGGTGGGTGCGAGAGTGCAGCATGTTGCGGGTGGTTGGTGACTGCCGCGACGTACCACGCGCAGCGCGCGTGCCGGCGGGCAGATTTGGGGGCGTGCGAGGGGCGGTGGCGGGTCCCCCCTGGGAGGTGAGCTCGGCCCCAGGATAAAGGGAGTCATCTCTTCAGCACGTGACCCTTGTGACAAAGTCGCAGAGGGGGGAGTATCTCTTCAATGCGTAGCCCTTGTGACGAGGTCTCAGAGGGGAGCGTAGCAGTGGACGGGACCGCTCGTCAGCAGGGAATTGGGGACAGCAGGCCTATGGAGGAGGGCAGATGCCGTGCAATCGCCTTGATGTGTTCGCCTCGGGGTGCGGTGGCGGTAGCAGGTGGGCTCGAAGTACCGCTAGTCGACAGGTGCAAAGGTGTGCAGGCAGCGCGCGCACCCGATGGGCGCGGGTTGAGAGCTTTGACCGGGACCGGAATGGGCAGCGTCTCACTCTGCTGCGCGCTCGAGCGTGTGACCGCATTCTGTCGGAAACCACTGACAATAGACAAAAAATGTAGAGCGCAGGCCGCTTCTACAACGCCCCAGGAGTAGCGCGGTGCGCCCTGACCGCGGCATGCGCACGGCGGGCGGTTTTCGCTGGGCGAGGCGCCTGGCGAATGGAGGCCGCCCGACGTTGCGCGATCGACCTGTTTCTGTCTTTTTTGCTGTCCTCTACCGCCCACAGCGCGTCTGCCACCGTCTGCCGGGCTTGGAAGTGGTATGTACCGGGACGGGATTGGCACGTAGCGCCAACGTCACTCGCGGTAGCCGTTGGCAAGGCGAGGGTGCCTCCAACAGTGCCGCAGCTCATGTCAAAGACCGACGACGGGGACAGCGGGGTCGTCCGATACCAGACTGGGATGCCACAGTCCACCGCAAGTGTTTTGACAGAGATCAGGTGAAGAGAATGAGCGAGGGATAGGGACAGACCTCTTGCACTCCCAGAGTCCACGAGGTCCGCTTCGGTCAATCTTTGACTGAAGTCAGTTTGAGACATGTGAGAATTCGTAAAGCTTTTTTCAGTCGACTACATATTCCAAATCGAGAGATTACAACGACGGTGTCCATGTTGAAATTGTCACCGTCGACGTCGTCGGACTGGTGTCCCAGTTGTGGCTTGCTCAATGGGAGATTGGCCACCGTGCACCCCACGCCCAACAACCCTGGCACCTTCACCTCCCACACCCAGTTAAGACACCCCAAAAGCGGTCTTAGCGTTTCCTGGCCTCTGGTTGGGCACCCGGTCAGACCGAACCGCATTGGGTACTTCTCATTGGTGGCTGCGCGACTGTCAGAATCTTCTGAATAGGATCTGAATTCTGGTAACCTTTCCCGAAATAGCTACGCGGAGATCTCAGGCCTCTCACAATCGCGCTGAGATGGCCCGCCAACCAGGGATGAGCGTTTTCGGAGAAACCATCCATGATTAGCATGAATGTGGTCTATTATCAATAGTTCGCCTCAATAATTATGAAAACCATCGTACGCCACGTGGCGCCACACCAAGGGGTCCGCTGGTGCGCTCTGCAGGTCAGGCGACGTTGAGACACTGCCGACGTGCTGACCCCAGCCGACGGCGATCTCTCCGTGCAACATGGACCATCAAGGGCGAGGCTGTCGTCTTGCCCGAGGTGACAGCAAGGTGTGCCTCTACTAGGTGCACTCGGGGACAGAACCGAGGGGCCCATCCTGTGCCACTTGTGCCCCCTTGTCCTCTGCCTGACTGTGCGATGTTGCCTGCTGGCGTTTCATTTGCGGCCGACTACGGCGGCCGGATTGGTCGCACGCGTAGACTGATCATGCACTGTGCTCTGCAGCTGCTGTCCCTTGCCGCTGTCATCCTCGCGCCACAGTTGATCGGCGTGACCGCGACCGTTCCGGATGGGGAGGAGGCCCGGGGGGCGAGGGAGGTGCGCATCAGTCCACCCCCTACAGTAGTGGATCGTCCAACCTCGTAGGCGTCAGGAAGCCACGTGGTGATGATATCATCCCACAGACCGGATGATTAGGATGATTCTTCCACATTTATCGTCGAAGCCATGACATGATAATTATTCCCTCTCATCCCTGCCACCAACGCAGATTGAGACGGGATGGTACGTCCACATGTCGAACACTCCGAAGCTCCACACCGAAGATTGACCAACGATTCTGATTTTCCTTAGCGTGGTCCCACGTAAGGATCGGACAGCACGCGCCGCGCACGACCGAAGTCAGGCAAGAACCTCCGAGTCACGCACAACCTCCCTGGACCAATCAATTTCTACTCCTCTAGCAGAGCCAACAAACAAGCAGTTTCTGTCTCTATCAGCTCACCGTAATCCCCATCCTCGTCCCATGCCTCGTCATCGACAGGTACGTGTTTGCGGGACGGGGACTGCTTGGCCCGCCTCCAATGAGCATCAATCTTCTTGGCAGCAGCTGCCAAGTTGTCGTTTGCCCACTTGCAACGCTCCTCCCCCTGCTTCAGCACACACGAGGCGGAGGCACCAGAAGCGCCCGTCAGCGCCTTACCCGTATAGGTCCGCTTGTCCAAAGGTGTCTTGGCGTCCCGCGTCCCAGGCCCCGCCTTTCCGGGATACCGCTTTGCACCACGGTGGTACGCGGCGTTTCCGAGTGCCCGTCTGACAGCCGACCGCTTGACGTAGGACAAGCAGCTTTCCAGAAAGCTGTCAGCCGGGTGCTGTGCGGCATTCTTGTTGAAGTGTCCGTTCCACGACTCGAGCCCCTGTTCGCTGTAGCGACCCAGGCTCCCAAAATAGTCGAGGAAATCTGGTGCATGACAGCACAGCGTGTGAAGCTGAGGTGTGGCGCTAAACCATGGGAAGGCCGCGCACAGCCCATCCACAAACCGAGCAGTGCCGGCTCGGAACGATTTGGCGTCCTCTGTGGAGCTGTCACCTGTCCAGGTGAGCACTGGCAGCAGCTCCGCCCAGGTGCCACATGCTGCGCCGTAAGCCGCAGCGTCCGCAGCGGGCACATACGTTGCAAGCAGCTCGACAACAGCCGACAGCCTCCGCGCAATCAATTGGCACTGGCGGCCTTCGAATGCGCCGCCAAAGTAGGGTCTCGGTGCGACGCCCACCACAAATGGTAGACCCAAGGCCAGGTCTACAGCGTACGCGCGAGCTCGAGCCTGCCCATGATGGAAGTACACTGCTTCAATCCCCAGCCGTAGCAGGCCTCCCGTGATTCCCAACGTGAGATGCAGAGGCATGGGGGAGATGTTGCTGGGGTCAACGACCAACAGCGGTCGGTTTTCGATGGAGAAGTGCTCGTCCAACGCCATCGTGGTGGCAAGCGGGCCATTGCCGCCGTCAGCAAACTTGGAGGCCATCTCCTCGAAATGTGCACGGGTTCTGGCAACGCCTCATGCGAGGCTGCCATCTTGCATGTTGCCCCATTTGTCCACGAGTAGCCCGTTGCGTTGTGTCCGCCGCCGGAGCGCAGTGCACCAGAGACAGGGCATACAGCTGCTGGCCCCGTTGTGGCCGAGCCACGAGGTCATGAAGGCGTAGTCACCGCATAGAATGAGACGCTTCGCCCGACGTGAGCCACCCACATCCAAACCACTGGTCCGCATGGATTCTAGATCTGGTACGTAGACGTCCGCCATTTGAGTGAGTGCCGCATAGTCATCTTTCTAGCAGGGGAAGATGCCGTACAGAATAGAGTTGCCACGCCTTTAAGGGTGAAGCTGGTTGGCACAGGACAGCACTGCTTTACAAGAGCTCAGCAGGCCCCCCTTGTCTAGTCCAAAACAAATGTGGACGTCCTTCACACAGGAAGCAGGTGGAATGGAGGCCGTCGTCTGCACCTCAAAGTCATGAATGGCCACGAGCTCGCTCCCATCCGCTCCACGTCCCGAACGCTCGATGAACTGCCCCTGTCGGCGCAGGTTGAACATGAGCGCCTCCACCGCCGCGCGCGGCCTGAACAGGTAGGCTCCTTGTCCGTTGGACGTGGCGTGGTTGCGCTCCTCCACTGCCGCCCTCTTCAGATCCGTGCGCAGCGCCAGTGGGCTTGCGAGGCCGCGGTTGGGGCCCGATAGCATGCGAAAGCGCTGGAAAGTGGCAGCGCCGATGTTGTTGTCCACAGCAAACTGCGACTGCAGCCGCAGAGGAAGCGCTGAGACGGCAGCGCTCGGCGCCACCGCCACGCCACCACTCGTGCGAGCTCTGCAGCACACGTTTTCTAAGGCAGCTGATGCCATGCCAGCATCCACCCGCAAGATCTTGGACACGACCTCTCCGGCCTGCGCGAGGCGCTGCCGTGCCTGCCGAGGCTTGACCGTGTCCTTACGTGTCGCAATCTCGCGTCGATACCGCATCTTGTGCCCGTTCCCGAACGTGACGGTGACCACCTCTGGACTGGTCGCAATTAGATGTCGGCTGACCAACGCGTCCACACGGGCGAGGAGGGGCGCGTTGAGTGTTGCATACGTCTGCTCAAGGACGCTCAGAGCGGCTGCGGGATCAAGCCGTGCTTGCCCGAGCGCCTCTTGGCGCTCGCCTGGAACGGCATTCTTTAGCGAGGCGCTGGCCTGCAGTGGCTGTGCTACTCGGCAACCGGCACTGGGGGGGTGAGCCGCCAAATGCATCGGCTGGTGCGCCAGCACGTTATTCCGCCGCGGTGGCGGGGGAAGCGGTCGCCTATCGTCTTGAACACGGTACGTTGGGGGGGGTGGGGCGGTGGCCGCGGTTGGAGTGCCGCCGGCGCCTGGTCTGCCGCTGCAGCATTGTGCCGACGCCAGCGCTTTTGCTTTGCGTTACTAGACGCCAGTCAGCGTCTGTGGCGCGTCTTGTAGCATATCTTCGCCCGCAATTGGCAAATTGCCACAGATAGCCTCCTCGACTGGCCAAAGCTCACGTACTGTGGGAATTAGTCTGTGGCATGCTCTTTGGGTGGTTACTTCCTTCATTGTTCAATTTTTATTGTTCGTTTTCTTGCCGGCCTTATCTATCTGCCGGCACTCATTACGACCACTTCTGATCGGATGGTCGATCGACCAGTGCCCTCGTTTAGATTAAATCACCATGGGTCTGGGGTCGCCGTCGTGGGCACCACCCGGCTCCACGCCTAGTAAAGGTGGCTCTTTTGTATTTGAAAAGCAAGATGCCATTACAGAAGTTGCTTGAAAGCGCCGCGATTCTGGTGTGGCCTCCAGTGGCTCTGATCGACACTCTCGTGTCGGAGCGGCGATTTGGCAGCCCGTCTTCCTCGCCGCCACGTCCGCCCGTCGCTGGATCATCCCGAAGCGTGCTCTTGATCGCTGTGCCGCCATCCTGCCGCCTCTCCTTTTGCCCCTTATGTTTCCAAGCACCTTGGGGGCCGGCTCTGGACGTCAGCAACTATATGGTAAAGGAGGGTCCGCATACAAGCATGATGTGCGGTCAGCAGGACCGGACAACACGAGGTCTGCCGTCAACGAAGGCAACCCAAATACTCTGAGTTCGTTTGTTGATAGTCTTGGGTGGACCGTATTTTTTTGACATCATCGTGATCAGCGCTCTGAGTTGAACCTAATGGTATGAAAAGAACCCATCCGACCGCTATCGGCTCGGGCAGTAAGCTGCATCTTCTTCGAACTGGGCTCGTCGGATGTCATGTCTTGCGCATAAGAGCTGAAGACAGATGAGATACTTGTCTTCACACTGGGAGTGGACTCAAGGGCATCTCGCCTGTCGAGTAGGTGTCATGAGCTGATTGGCGAACATCCACCTTCTCAGGCTTCTCCATGGCCCGGCGCATCTTGCCATTCAGGGCGTGTGCCGCCTCGCCGTCAGGCGCGTCGCGCAGTTTGGACGTGTCCAAGACGTCGAAGTGACGGAGCGTCTTCTCGTCCAGACAGAAAAAGACCTTGTCCTATTGAAGGGTGCGAACCCTCGCGGCAATCAGGTTGCAGTAGTACTCCGAGTAAACGACCTGCCAAGCAGAGCTATATTCGTTTCGCAACGAGTCCGCCAGGTATGACACCACCACCGGGGTCGCCACCCAATGATCCGTCTTGGGCTCCCAATTGGGGACTGGCGGAAGCAAACGATACAAGTTAAACGTCTTCAGCGCCCGGAGGAATCCGGCTGACCACTCCGTCGGCAGTAGCCCGCGCCCGCGGAAGAACCGCGTGTCCGCCGCTCGGCGATTGTCGGTCGCGAATAGCGGCAGCCGAAAGGGGTTCGGTAGCTCGCTCATTAGAGGGCTTCGATCTTCATCGACCGCGCCGTTCTCCTCCGCCGCCACCAGCGTAAGCTGATCCAGGTACTCCGCCAAACCGGCGTCGTGGCCGATCGGTACCGCGAGGTCTGTGGCCACCGAGCGCCCGAGGAAGACGGCCTTTGGCCAGTTCCGAAACAAGCGGCAAAACGGGTTGGCCGTCGCCTCGAATGTCTCAGTCCCTCTCACCGGAAACAACAAAGCGTTGGTATACACCAAGCGGTGAAACGGGTTTAACGGCACTTGATACCGAATGACCCCGTTGCAAGACGACATGACCTCGTATATACGGCGCTGTGGCCCCTGGTTCCCGAAGAACGGGTCCCCATGGACCTCGGCCACGCGGTCACCAGCATGGCTCGGCGTGCCGGTTTCGGCCAACACGTCGATAAAGCCCGGCAGGGCCTCGTACCGCGAGTGGGTACGCCGAGTGTGCGCGCTAGCGCGGTTGTGTAGTGGTTTCTGCCCGCAAAGCCGACGGAGCACCGCCCCGTCAGAAAACCCAGTACAGGATGCGGCGCGACACAAAGGAGAAAGAACACAAACGCATGGATCACAGGGCGCGGAGCGCACCAGAACGCCGGAACTAACGCAAACGCAACGCTGATATATTCGAGTACGCACGATGGCCCCAAAGCATACACTCATATAACCTCAGAAACAAGACGCAGGACGTGCACAATACCGACCCAGGAAGAGACGGTCGTAGGGGGCCCGGGGCCCGGCGGGCCGCGGTCCCGGATGAGGGGTCCTGGTGGCCCCTGCCAAGGATCCAGGGACCCCCTTCCACTGGAAGAGAGATATGGTCCCTGGATTTAAGCCAGCTTGGACTGAAATTGCCCAATACATCACTAGGGACTTATCCCTGTATTTTCAAGTCTCCGATCGAAGTCCTCGTGGGATATCGATAGTGGCCGAGATCTTATCTCGGCCCCAGGCTTTTCCCCGGTCAAAGGAGCTTCCACAAGCTTCCAGGCCCCTCTAGGGGGCCCGGATCGAGGGGTCGCGTGGCCCCTCGTCCGCATCAGGCCCTGCCCCACTCGCCCTCTGGGGGAGGGGGATGTAAGCCTCGGGGGCGGCCCTAAACCCCACCTGGCAGGCGCGCCGAAGGGGCGCCGCACACTGCTCCCTCTAGGGGCATTGCGTGTGTGCTCGCGGCCCCTCCCCCGGCTCATACCGGGGGGATCGCGTTATCAGAGGAGAGGGGGTTTCCCCCACAGGTTGCGGACGCAAACGTCGCACAGACTCTGGGCAGCAATGGCCGGGATCCCATCGACCACCTCGGTCGGGCCAACGTGCACGTAGAACAAGCCGCTAGGTCGAAACTGGCGCAACATCTCCGGGTCGGTGGACCGATCGACATCGGGTCCGTCACCCGCAACGGCGTGAGCCACGTGCGCCTCGCCGTTGACGTTGCCGCCGTCTACCGCCATCGCCGCGGGATTGACCATACTGGTGTACCTGGGTGTTAACCCTTGCCGCCTCCGTACGTAGCCGCCGGGCTTGGCGCCCGCGCCGCCGGCCCTTGTCGCCCGCGCCGCAAGGCAAACCGCCCGCGCCGCCGGCCGGTGCCGCCCTTGCCCGTGCTCCCGGCCTTGCCGCCCTTGCCGCCGCCGCGCTTAGCCGCCGGGCTTGCCACCTGCGCCGCCAGGCTTGTCGCCCGCGCCGTCGGCCTTTCCGCCCTTGCCGCGCTGGCGCGCAGCCGCCGGGCTTGCCGCCCGCGGCACCAACCTTGCCGCCCTTGTCACCGCCGCAGGGCATGCCGCTCCTCCCGGCCCCTCGCCCACACTCACCGGGTCCTCAACCTCGCGGTTGCCCACCTCACGGTGGCGCTCCCCAACTTAAGCAATGCCGTTAGGCCTCAACCTGTGCGCAAGCACGATGACACGGGGGAGCCCCTTCCCGACAGCTCGCCAGCCCGCGCAAGAAACGGTGTCAACCGGCCGCAGGGTACGCACCCCCTCGGCACCACGGACCCGCGTCCCGGCTTTCGCCTTTTCGCCGGGGTAGTCAAACCCCGACGAAGCTTGCGCCTCCCGGCACCGAAGACGGTACCCCCAGCACGTGCTGCACGACACGCCTCAACACCCTCGGGTCTTAACCCCGGCACCCAACACCCCGCACCCGGCCCCCTCACCCGCACTCATGCGTAGACCCGCCTGCGCGGGAGTGCTTACGCGTAAGCGTCGATCTGACCCGCAGCGCAAACTGCTCGCCACACACGCACGCGCGTGCGTGGTCGGACGGTCGCGGCCAACGCCGGCGAACCGCCACCTCCCCCCGATCGGGACGGATCGGCGCCCCTTCACGACTCCCGCGGCCCGGGCGGTTACGCCCGCATGGGCCTGTAAGAGTCCGCGACCGCCCAATCGGGTGTCACCATCCTCGGATCTCACCGGGACGGTTCAAATCTCGCGTTGGAGGTATGTAGCATATCTTCGCCCGCAATTGGCAAATTGCCACAGGTAGCCCCCTTGACTGGCCAAAGCCCACGTACTGTGGGAATTGGCCTGTGGCATGCCCTTTTGGGGGTTACTTCCGCATTGTTCAATTTTTATTGTTCGTTTGCTTGCCTGTCTTATCTGTCTGCCGGCACTCATTACGATCGCTTCTGATCGGACGGTCGATCGACCAGTGCCCTCGTTTATATTAAATCACCATGGGTCTAGGGTCGCCGTCGTGGGCACCACCCGGCTCCCCATCGGATGCTCTTCAACGAAAGGTCTTTCTTCCTCGCCACGACGGCGATAGAACTCGCTTTATTGCTTGGCTACGGTCGGTCCAAATACACTGGTAATTGAACCAGCGTTATTAATACCACACGTATCGTTATTGCTCCGCGCCTCGTGCTCTCTGTCTGCTTCGTCGGCTCCCATTTTTGCTCGACCTCTTGTCCTCGTAGTGGGAAGCTACCTACTTTGATGTGTCCCACTCATCCACCGTGGACTGCGCCAAGGCGGATGCGCAGGCGGGTATTGAAATGCTTGTCATTGATGATGGGTACGTGGCTTTTCTTTCAACCCTCTTGCGTCTGGTCGGGGGCTGTTGTGCATCCTGAGTACGAACATACTGTATCCGTGGCTATTGTGCCGGCGAAACGGTGCCTGTTCGTCGAACTGAAGGACCAATGGAAGAACGCGAAGATCTTTAACATGGACTTGATGGTATTTTTGTACACGAACGAGAGCTCCGCCACCTTCCTCCCACTGAGCACAGTAAAAAGGAGGCGGCTGAGGGGAACAAGCGTACGCTCGCCGAGATCGTCCCGGAGGACGGCGATCGATTTGGGGTCCACGTGGCGCGGTCGAATTTCGTCGACCTCACCGGGCTGGGTGGAGCGGCGGCATCCCCGGCCGTGGGAATGGCGGGGGGTGTGGCGGCGGCCTTGGAGGACGAGGGGGCTCCTTGTGCTGCGGCGCGCGCGATGGGAACTTTTGTGTCCGACTTTACCACTCAACCGGCAGGTGGCAGATGTCAGCCAATCCTGGGGCCTGTTGGGGCGGAAGTGGAGGCGGGTCGGGCCAGAAATACGGTGATTGACGCTTTGAAGAAGGCCGTAACAGAGGCGCTGAAGTACTCCGCCGGCACGCGGTCGGGTGCCCGGCGGCGGAACCAGGAGGCCGGTTTGAGCGGCGGCCGCTCGAGTGGTTCTGAGGAGGTGCTGGGCAGCGCCAACCCATTTTTCAACGCAAAGGGGCGGGACCTGAAGCGTGCGTTGCAGAGGTACGTCGCTCTTTCGGACGGGCCGGAGCTCTCTGTAGTTAAGGCTGCTATGAACAAGTTTGTTGGACCGGGGATGGTATACACAGGTGCATCCATGACTTGTGCGGAGCTTACGTGTGCGCAGGTGCACGCGGCACTGATGGAGTGTGCGGAGAGCGTCGGCTTGAATTTACCCTCGGTGTGTGCTTCGATGCGTCAATTCATCGTCGAGCTGCGACGTGGGGATGATGACGTGCAGCGCTTTTTTGATGACCCGACCGTCACGTCACGCGCGCAGCGCTCAACGGCCTCTGAGTAAGGTAAAAGATCATGACCCAGCCGATGATGAGATAAACGGTAGTCGATGGGCCCCCCCATTCGTGACTCTTTTCCAGTGAGGGTCATAAAACCGCGAGACGTGCTCAGAATCGTTTTCTGACGGCGGAATCGTGCTCAGAGACCCTGATTTACCCGAAGAAGTATAGAGGGAGCTCCCAGTTCCGTCTGTTTCGTGTTGCCGCGTGCCCCCCAACATCTTGGTCGTGGTCACGGAGGGGCGGCTGAAAACGCCGCGGCCCGTAACTCTGGCTGTGGTGGTCCATTCGTGACGCCCGTGGGTACAACATGCTGCGCTAGGTACGTTCATGCTTGAACCGCAGTGGTCCGCACCCGGCCGCTGCAGAGAAAAAAGAAAGTCGATGGGCCCCCCCGTTTGTGTCTCTTCGAGGGCCCATAAAAGGGCGAGACGTGCTCAGAATCGTTTTCTGACAGCGGGAGCGTTCTCAGCGACCCTGAGGTACCCGGTACAATATAAGGGGAGCTCCCAGTTTCGTGGGCTTCGTGCTGCCGCGTGCCCCCCATCATATTGGTTGTGGTCACGGAGGGGCGGCTGAAAACGCCCCGGCCCATAGCTCTGGCTGTGGTGGTCCGTTTGGTACGCCCGTGGGTACAACATGCTGCGCTGGGTACGTCTATGCTCGAATCGCAGTGGTCCGCACCCGGCCGCTGCAGAGAAAAAAGATAGTCGATGGGCCCCCTCGTTTGTGTCTCTTCGAGGGCCCATAAAAGAGCGAGACGTGCTCATAATCTTTTTCTGATAGCGGGAGCGTGCTCAGCGACCATGAATTACCCGGTGCAGTATAGGAAGAGCTCCCAGTTCCTTGTGTTTTGTGTTGCCGCAGGCCCCCCATCGTTTTGGTGTTGGTGGGAGGGCAAATGCTGTTTTGTTTCCGGGTGGTTTTGTTGTCTGTGGGTTGTGGTGATGGAACGGTGTTGTGTCAGAATTGTCGGACGGTGTTTCTGTTTAGGGCACCTGTGACATAGCAGGTGACGTCTGTGGAGATGGAGAACGTGTTACAGTGTACGGCACATAGAGGTTGTATCGCCTCACAGCAGCGCGAGCAAACCCACGGCACAGGTTCCCGTTGATGTGCAGTAGCATGCTATCTACGGTTGTTATCAGCTACGCATTAAAACTGATCTGGTGAGCACCAACGCCGGAGCCAACTGCTTCCCACAGAAAAAATATCCTCTATGGGATTGAAGTCAGGCGAGTAAGGGGGCAACAACAAAACAAACACACCGGCAGCCCTCACCCTTTGCAGGGCCACCTCGTCGTGGATAGGGCGTTGTTCAGCACCAGGACACAGCGTGGTGGCTGTTCAGCCCAACCCCTCTTCACACACGCCGTCATTCCGGGAAGCACAAGCGTGGTCAAAAAAATGAGGAAATCAACAGACGTCTGCCCCGGAGGTGGGCGAGTGATGAACCAGTCGAGCACGCGGTCGTGAGCCATAGCAACAAAAAAACTGGTCTTGGCCCCTGCGGACGACGCCACGTACAGCTCAGACCGCGTGCCACGCACCGACCATGCCCACCGCCTCTCTGCCGCACGGCCCACCCGATGAGCTTCGTCCACGTAGACGCGGCATCTCAGAGGGATCTGCCATTGGGAAGCCACCCACGCGACCCGCTGGGCCTCGTTTCGCGTAAAAAACGCCTTCTCGATAATCTTGCGCGTGTACCCGTTCCGGGCCAAAATTCTCCCAACCGACGCCGGCGACACCTGCACGGCGCCGTCCACGGCCACCGTCAGGGCGTTTACCGCCGCCGCCAGCTCGTCCATGAAGAGCTCTGGCTGCTCGCGTACCGCGGAGAGGACGGCATCACGCAGCGTCGGGTCGTCCTCCACATTGTCCGCATGCCGGTTCCACTGCTCGGGGTCGTGGTGAAATTCGCCACCAGACTCCATGAAGTAGCGCAGGAAGCGCCGCGCCGACCGCTCGGAGAGGCGCAAGCAATGCGCGGCGTCCGTGACGTTCTTGCCGTCAAGGCACACCATGCGCACGAGGTGCTGCCGCGTCTCGGCGGAGAACATGCCGAGCGCGGGGTAGGATGAAAAGGCAGGGGGTGGAATAGGGGGCAGGGAAGGAAAAAGTAGAGGTGCGGTCGGGAAAGTGCAAAGAGGGTGGACTCGCGCTTGGGGCACCAGACACGAAGAAAGACGCCAGCCAGCAAAGCTGGGAGGTGGCAACAGGGACACGGTGAGCGAAAGAGCGCAAGTTGCGAAGCGGTGACAGCGCAGACTGGCGCGGTGACGTCAAAGGCAGCGGATTCCCCCCGTCAGGCCCAGCTCACCGTCACTTCCAGGCAACCCGTCCAGTTCTTGGGTCCCTTGCTCTCAGCAAACGGTCAAATTTCTCCAGTCTTGCTCGATCCCGGGTGCTTGTGCCACCATCGCCCGCAGAAGCCGCCAACGGAGCATATAAGGACTGCATGGGGGATAAGGCAGTCCGTCAATACGACCAGAGATGCCTAGTTATCGGCTTCTTGAGCGGAATGGGGGCCCAGGAGAGGACAGCTGGTGCTCCGGTTTCACGTCGAGTGGCCCGAAAGACTCAAAAAAGAGATATTCAACATCAAATAGCGCATGGAACTGGCTCTGAATACTGGCCTCGTCTGTTTCCGCCAGACCTTCTCAAACATTTGCTCATCTTTCATGACAGCCACAATTGTTCCGAGAACTGCGTTTCGTTCTGGACAGGCAAAATTGAGCAGACTGCAATAGGAGGCGCGGAGTTATCTTGCTTCCACCAATAGGAAGCCGTTATCGTCATTCTGCAGCAGACTTGATGCTGAAGACATGCGCTGCAAGTGCAGCCCAGTTGCAGGTTTCCACAGACCCGGCGCAAAAAATGTGCGCTGCAACAGGGGTCCGGCAGCGATCTGCAACATTTTACCAGCAGATTTCCTGCAGGTCAAAAACAACGAAGGCTTATCGTGGGCAGAAAAAAACGGGGGATCACGCTGGAACTTTTTGGCACAAGATCCTCGCACCGTCACGGTGCTTTCCATGAAAGAAAAGCACCGGTCGTCCGTTTTTTTTTGCATAAAT
>Ga0209831_1002410_pt1 | contig 16288 bp, 15 predicted proteins | sample Maine_Asex4_meta_FD_187451 | JGI IMG/M metagenome (GOLD analysis project Ga0209831, IMG submission 187451) | Marine algal microbial communities from Maine, USA - Maine_Asex4_metaG (SPAdes) (version 2) | ecosystem: Host-associated > Algae > Red algae > Unclassified | place: Maine, USA | collected...
CGTCGTCCGCGGACGGTTGCCCGGCGACCACCCGGGACAGGTACCGGTCCGGAAAGCAACGCTGGCCGGCGAGCACGTTGCGGATGCAGGCGAGCATCTCGGCGCCCGGCAGCGTCTTGGAGATGAACCCGGAGGCGCCGTGCTCGATCGAGGCGCGCACGTGGCGCTCCTCGTCCGAGGCGCTGATCATGATCACCGGCGTGTCGGAGCCGCGGTTGCGCAGTGCCGTCAGCAGACCGATGCCGTCGATGCCGGGCATCAGCAGATCGGTCAGGATCAGGTCGAACGTGTGACCGGCATCGAGCAGCGACAGCGCCTGCTGGGTGGAATAGCAGGCGGTGGTGTGGTTGTGCTCGCTGGTCTCGCGCAGCATCGCCGTGAACGCATCCGCCACCAGCCGGTGATCCTCGACCAGCAGGATCTTCACGGCATCGGTCCGTCGGAAGCATCGCCGGCGCACGTGGCGCGCATCGCCGCGTCCATCTCGCGGAACAGCTCGCGGGCGTCGACCGGCTTGTGCAGCAGGGGCACGCCCCGCTTGCGCGCCTCGCCGAGCAAGCCCGGCGTGGTGTCGCCGGTCACCAGCAGCGCCGGGATATCGTCGTTGAGTTCGTCGCGTATCACGTCTATGGCCTCCAGCCCCGTGCGCCCGTTCGGCAGGCGGTAGTCGGCGAGCAACAGATCCGGTGTCAGTTCCGAATCCACCAGGCGCTCGAGCGCCTGGTGGATATCGAAGGCGCACTCGACACGGCAACCGTGCTGACGCAACAGCATCGCGACACCCTCGCGCACGCCCTCGTTGTCGTCAATCACCATTACGACTAGTCGCCCGTGCGGCGACGGGTCGATCTCGTCGCCGGCGAGCGCGGCGGGCGGCGTGGCCGGTGCCGGGATGGCGGGCAGGGTCAGCTCGAAGCGCGTGCCACGACCCGGTTCGGAGGCCACCGTCAGCGGGGTGCCGAGCAGCCGGGTCAGGCGCCGCACGATCGACAACCCGAGCCCGAGCCCGGCACCGTTGCGCAACGCGTTCTCGGCCTGGTGGTACTCGTTGAACACCGTCTCCAGCTCGCGCTCCGGAATGCCGATGCCGGTATCGCGCACCTCGATCAGCAGGGTCGAACGTTCGGTCCGACGCGCGCCGAGCGTCACCCCGCCCCGTTCGGTGTAGGCGAACGCATTGGCCAGCAGGTTCCTGAGCACCCGCTCCAGCAGCTGCGGATCGGTGCTCGTCCAGCCGGCGTGACCGAGTTTCGCAAGCGTCAGCGAGCGCTCGTCCGCCTCGACCGCGAACTCCTCCACCAGGCGCTGCAGCAGCTCGTCCATGTCGACCGGGCTGCGGTGTGGCACCAGCACGCCCGCATCGAGCCTGGACAGCTCCAGCAGGCCGGTGAGCATGGTCTGCGCGGCATGGGTGGACCGTCCGATGCGCTCGAGCAGCTCCCGTCCCTCCGCCAGCGGCACGTGGGTGACCAGCGCGGCCAGGTAGTACTGCATGGCCTGCAACGGCTGGCGCAGGTCGTGGGTGGCGGCGGCGAGAAAGCGGTTGCGCGCCTTGCGGGCGATGTCGCCCTCGGTCAGCGCCTCCAGCGCGGACTCGAGCTGGTGGCGCGCGGTGTCCGCCTCGTGCGCCGAGCGTGCCGCGTTGGCCAGCGCACGCGCCATGGACAGGTACAGGCTCAGCCCGGTCAGCAGGAACAGTGCGCCGAAGAACCAGAACAGCCCGATCAGCAGGTCCATGCGCCGGGCGAGCGCATCGCGCAGCACGGACTTGCGCTGGAAGATCCCGTTGCCGATCTCGTACACACCGCTCGACAGGGTCAGCGCGGTGCGTGACAGACCGTCCAGCTGCTGCCCGGTCCACGCCGCCTCCGGCGTCATGCGCGCCTCCAGTGCCAGCGTGAACGTGCGCAGGCGCTGGAACAGGGGCTGCGCACCTTCGCCCTCCAGCACGCTGCCGGCCCAGCTCGGTGGCAGCACGACGACCGAGTACAGCACGTCGTAGCGCAGCAGCAGCTCCTGCACCCCCGCCTGGTGCTGCCCCGGCGAGGCGGCGCGCAACGACATCGCCGCCAGCGAGAACTCGTCCAGGGCGTGAAGGGTCTGGTGCACGGAGTTGAACTCCAGCACGCCGTCGCGCTCCAGCATGTCGTGCGCGTCGTTCATCTGCACCATCACGACCAGCAGGATCACCACCGCGGCCAGCGCCGCCAGCGCGGAGACGGTGATGGTGGCGTGCAGGCCCGTGCGGACACCCACCGGTCTTCGTGCTACAGCACGCGCATGCGCAGCAGCTGCCACACCGACAGGGCCTCGCCGACGTAGGTGCGCAACGACGGGTGGTCGTCGAACGGCATCACGATGCGCAACGGACCGAGCCTGCGGCGGGTCATGGGTTCGCCACCGTGCCGGTAGGCGACGATCACCGGGTAACGCTTCAGGTCGATGCCCGAGAACGTGGCGGTGTAGTCGTCGACCGCCTCGGCCTGGAACGACGACGAGGCGGCGCCCACGCGTTCGAGCAGCGCGGACAGCAGGACGCCCTCGAACCGCTGCGGGCCCTCGTGCCACGGAGTATCGGTGGTGAACGCGTGCGCGGGCAGGCCCTGCAGCATCGCCAGGTCGAACCGCGCCTCGCCATCGATGTTGGTGTGGGCGATGGCTCCGTCGATCACCAGCACCACCTCGCCGCAGGGTAGCGGCAACGGCTCGGCCGCCAGCGGGGCGTGGGCGATCAGCGTCAGCAGGATGGGCCACATGGGCCGGAACCGCCCTCGGATGCGATGCAAATAATCCATGATTGCAACGATCTTTTACAGTTGATGGTTATGCAAAATAGCAGGTTGTGATAGGCATCGCATCTTTCACATATCGCACTCGGGCAGCAGGCCATCGCGTGCCAGACGGCGGCGGTACCGGATGCGGTACAGGCGCTCGCCGACGATCAGCAGCACGATCGCCGCGTAGACACCCAGACCGTTCCACCGCAGCCAGACGTCGGGGGCGACCGTGGCGCCGAGCAGCGACAGTGCACTCGCCACGGCGAAGAATCCGCCCCACACCGCGGTGAGTCGCCGCAGATAGATCCGGTTGTGCGACCCGACCGGCATGCGGCGTGCCCGGGCGATGCGCTCGATCAGCGGCATGCCGCGGTGCAGGCTGTACGCGCACGCGCACATCAGCGTCAGGTTGAGCAATGCCGGTTGCCAACGCAGCATCCGTGCCGGACCCGCCACCACCGCACCGAGCACGAGCGTGGCCGCCAGCACCGCTCCGAGCAGCTTGTAGGGGCGCTCCAGCGAGGACAGCATCAGACGGACCAGCAGGGCGATCACCAGCACCGCCACGATCGGACCGAGCAGCTGCACCTGCGGCGCGAGGTGGAGGGCCAGCGGGTAGGCGATGGCGCCGACGGCTGCCACCAGCGTCGAGCCGCGGTCCAGGCGTGCACGCACCGATGCCTTCAGCACGGCATGCGATCGTCCGCACCGTCGCCCGCGCCCCGGCCCCGGCACAGGGCGGCCCGATGGCCCGGCGGGGCCGGTAGGTCGTCGAGCTGCCAGAGCGGAGCGGGTTGCGCGTCGATGCGCAGCTCCGGCACCGCTGCGATGCCCACGTGCACTCGCTGCAGTCCAAACCCGATACCCGCGCCCAGCGCCTTCAGCACCGCCTCCTTGCGCACCCAGACCCGCGTGAACGCCTCGCTGCAGGCCTCCTCGGGCAGGGTCGAGAAGGCACGGCGCTCCTGCTCGTCGAGCACCATGCCGACCAGTGCCGCGGTGTCGCGTGCCGGGTCGATGCGTTCCATGTCGACGCCCAGCTCGGCGCCCCGGCCGAGCACGATCACCGCGTGACGGCGGGCGTGGGAGAGGTTGAACCGCCACGCCGGTATCGCCTCCACCGGGCCGGTACGCTCGCCGGCCGCGCTCGCCAGGGGCGTGATCGGGGGCGCCAGCGCCGGCTTGCCGTGCGGGCCGAAGGTGAAGCGCACCGCTGCAGGTGCCAGGCCGCAGCGCTCGCCCAGCAGCTGGCGCAGCCGGACGCGCACCCGTGACCAGCGCCGTGCGTCGCCGGGGCGGCGGAACCGGGCCGCCCGGCGCCGCTCGTCCTCGTCGAGCAGCGCGGCGATCAGCGCGGCCTCGCACGCCTCGTCGTGCGTGCCCGGCAACGGCTCGTCCATGGCGAGCGCGTGCCGGTGCACCGTGCCGGAACTCAGCACAGACCGCCGTTGACGGCGATCACCTGACGGGTGACGTAGCCGGCCGGCTCGCTCACCAGAAAGCGCACCACCGCGGCCACCTCCTCGGGCGTGCCGGCCCGCCCGGCGGGAATCGCCGCGAGCATGCCCTCGGTGTCCAGTTCCTGCGTCATGTCGGTCTCGATCAGTCCCGGAGCGACGCAGTTCACCGTGATGCGGCGCGATGCCAGTTCGGTCGCCAGTGCCTTGCTAGCACCGATCAGGCCGGCCTTGGCGGCGCTGTAGCTGGTCTGTCCGCGGTTGCCGATCAGACCGGAGACCGAGGCGATGGTGACGATGCGCCCGGGCTTGCGGCGCTTGATCATCGGCATGATCAGCGGGTGCAGTACGTTGTAGAACCCGTCCAGATGGGTGTGCACGACACGGTCCCATTCCTCGCCGGTGAGCATCGGGAAGATGCCGTCGCAGGTCATGCCGGCGTTGCAGACCACGCCGTACGGCGCGCCGTGCTCCGCCAGTTCGGCATGGAGCGCGGCTCGGGCGGCCTGCCGGTCGGCGATGTCGAACTGCACCGCGTGCGCCCGTCCACCGGCGGCACCGATCTCGCTCACCACCGCATCGGCCGCATCGCGCCGGCCGACGCAGTGCACGGTGACCGGATGGCCCTCGGCCGCCAGCGCGAGGGCGATGGCGCGACCGATGCCCCGGCTGGAGCCGGTGACCAGCACGCGTCCGCGGTGCGGTGCGGGCCAGGGTGACGCCGCGCCGCGATCCGCATCCGTTCCACTGTCTGTCATCATGTTTCCAAAGCCGTGCGTACAGGGTTGCCACGGGAGTCTGGACCCGTTGCAGGGCCCGGTGCACGACCTGGTGGACGGGTCGGTGCGCAGGGTGATGCACAGGCCCGATACGCAGCGCGAGAGCATTGGATGTCCGACCGATCGATCCCGTCGCCTTGCCCGGTCGCCGTACCGGCGTGGACGCTCGCCTCGGCACTCGGTGCGGGACGGGCCGCGCACCGCGCAGCCCTCGCCGCCGAGCGTGGCGGGCTGCGACGCAACGACTACCCGGGCTCGGGGCTTGACACCTGGATCGGCCGTGTCGAGGCGCTCGATGCGCACCGGTTGCCCGAGGCCTTCGCCGCGCTGGACAGCCGCAACAACCGGCTCGCCGACCTGGCCCTGGGGCTGGACGGGTTCGGCGACGCCGTGCGCGCCGTGGCGCAGGCGGTGGGGGCGCACCGGGTCGGTGTGCTGATCGGTACCAGCACCGCCTCGATCGGGCGCACCGAGTCGGCCTACGCGGCCCTGCACGACGGGCACATCGTCGCCCCGTTCGACCAGCCGCGGGTGCACAACCCGCACAGCGTGGCGCACTACACCGCCGCGCGTCTGGGTCTGGCAGGGCCCTGCATGAGCGTGTCGACCGCCTGCTCCTCGTCCGGCAAGGTGTTCGCCGCCGGGGCGCGCTGGCTGGCGGCCGGGGTGGTCGATGCGGTGGTGGTGGGCGGCGTCGATTCGCTGTGCCTGAGCATCCTGCACGGCTTCGCCTCTCTGGAACTGGTGTCGCGCCGACCGTGCCGCCCGTTCGACGCTCGGCGCGACGGCATCTCGATCGGCGAGGCGGCCGGGTTCGCGCTGCTGCGCCGTGCCGAGGAGAGCGACAGCGCGGTGCTGCTGGCCGGTGCCGGCGAGAGTTCGGACGCCTGGCACATGGCGCAGCCGCATCCCGAGGGGCGCGGGGCGGCGCAGGCCATGCGGGGCGCGCTGGACGCCGCCGGCCTGCCGCCGTCCTCCATCGGCTACGTCAACCTGCACGGCACGGCCACGCCCGCCAACGATGCGGTCGAGGCCGCAGCGCTGGCGCAGGTGTTCACCGAGCCGGTGCCGGCCTCCTCGACCAAGGGGTTCACCGGCCACACCCTGGGGGCGGCCGGCGCGGTGGGCGCGATCACGGTCATCGAGGCGCTGCTCGCGCGGCGCGCACCGGGCACGCTCCACCTGGACGAGCCGGAGCCGGGGCTGGCGTTCCCGATCCTGCAGGGCGCGACCGATCTGCACGGGGACCATGCGATGAGCAACTCGTTCGGGTTCGGCGGCAACAACTGCTCGCTGGTCTTCGCCCGCCGCGATGCAGGACCGGGGTCGGGCGCGTGAGGGCGCTCGTGCTCGGCGCCGGACTGTACGCGCACGGTCACGTCTCGTTCGAGGCGTTGCGCGCGCACGCCGCCGGAACGGCCGGAACGGCCGGGGCAGCCGGGACAGGAAGTCCCGACCCGTCGCTGACGGCTGTCGCACCGCGTCCGGCGCTGGTGCCGGCCCGCGAGCTCCGGCGCCTGCCGGATCCGGCCCGGCTCGGCGTGGAGGTGGTCGTCCAGGCCTGCGCCATGGCGGGGATCGACCCCGGCGACGTCGTGCCGGTATTCACCTCCACCCTCGGCGACAGCGCGATCACCGACTACATGTGCCGCACGCTGGCAGGCCCGCAAAAGCTGCTCTCGCCGCTACGCTTCCAGAACAGCGTGCACAACGCGCCCGCCGGCAGCCTGTCGATCCTCACCGGCAACGAGCACCCGTGCAGCTTCGTGGCCGCCTTCGACGACAGCTTCGCCCTCGCGCTGCTCGAGGCGCTCGTGCTGTGCGCCACACAGGCCTGCCCGGTGCTGCTGGTGTGCACCGACGTGCCGGTGCCCGCGCCGCTGTCCGATGTGCACGGGGGTGGCGCCCTCGCCGGTTGCGCGCTCCTGCTCGGCACCGCCGACGCCGACGCCGACGCCGGCCGATCCGGCACGGTGACGCTGAGCGGCTCGGTGCGGCCGCACGTGGCCGCGCCCGAGGCAACGCCCGGGGGGGCACCTTTGCAGCGTCCCGCCACGGTGCAGGCCCGGCCGGTGCTCGATGCGCTGGCTGCGGGCCGGGCGCTGGACACCGCGTTGCCGGTCGGTCCGGGCAGCGCCCTGCAGGTTCGACTGTCCGCCCGCCGCGCAACCGGGTCCGTACCGGCATGAACCACGATCTGGCCATTCTGGGCGGCGGTCTCGCCGGTCTGGCGCTGGCGCGCCAGCTGGCGCTCGAGGTGCCCGACCTGGACGTGGTGGTGCTGGACGCTGGCCGCCACCCGGTACCGGAAGCCGCGTTCAAGGTCGGCGAGTCCTCGGTGGAGATCGGTGCGGGCTACCTGGCCGACACGCTCGGGTTGCGCGCGCACCTGGACGAGCGGCACCTGAAGAAGTTCGGGCTGCGCTGCTTCTTCGGCAGTGGCGAGGACATCGCGCGGGCCGACGAGCTGGGCGCCAGCAGTCCGCTGCCGGTATCGGCCTGGCAGATGGACCGTGGCCGGCTGGAGAACCACCTGCACGCCTGCGTGCTGGCCGACGGGGTCACGGTCATCGAGGGCGCCGAGGTGGGCGCGGTCGAGTTCGACCCGTGCGGCAGCGCCACCGTGCGCTATCGCCGCCACGGCGAGCGGCACGCGCTGACGGCTGCCCGGGTGGTGGATGCGTCCGGACGGCGCGGGCTGCTCAGGAAGCGCTTCGGCCTGACCCGGCGCAGCAGCCTGGACGGCAACGCCGCCTGGTTCCGCATCGACGAGCGCATCCGCATCGACGACTGGAGCGACGATGCGGACTGGCAGGCGCGCGTGCCGGGCAACAAGCGCTGGCTGAGCACCAATCACCTGATGGGCGAGGGCTGCTGGGTGTGGCTCATCCCGCTCGCCTCGGGCAGCACCAGCGTCGGCATCGTGGCCGATGCGGCCCGCCACCCGTTGCGCGAGCTGCACACCCACGAGCGCGCACTGCAATGGCTGGCCCGGCACCAGCCGCAGTGCCGCGAGCGCATCGGCGGGCGAGCCATGGACTTTCACCGCTTTCGCTCCTACAGCTACTCCAGCGCGCGGGTGTTCTCCACCCGACGCGATCCGGGCGACTGGGCGCTGGTCGGCGAGGCCGGGCAGTTCGTGGACCCGTTCTACTCGCCGGGGCTGGACTTCATCGCCTACGGCAACACCTTCGTCACCGATCTGATCCGGCGCGAGCGGGCCGGCGAGGACGTGCGCTCGCGGCGCCTGTCGCACGAGCACTCGCTGGCGGCGATCCACGCCAGCACGCTGGCCCTGTACGAGGGCCAGTACGCAGGGTTCGGCCATTTCGGACTGATGACGATGAAGACGGTCTGGGATTACGCCTATTACTGGAGCGTGCTGGGGTTCCTGCACGCCAATGCCGCCTTCACCGACACCGCATTGCTGGCGCATCACGGGCAGGCGCTGGCCGCGGCGCGGGCGCGGCACCGCGACATCCAGGCAGCGTTCCGGAACGCGGCGGCGCGCAGCCCGACCATGGTGCCGGCCGGTCGGTTCGCCGATCACGCGGCCATGCCGCTGATGCGCGAGCTGAACGGGTCGCTGGCCATGCCGGTCACCGATCCCGACGGGCTGGGCGCCGCCTTCGCCGCTCGCCTGTCCCGGCTGGACGAACTGGCGCAGCGGATGCTGCCGCGATTTCCCGCCGCGGTGCGCGGACCGGAGGAGGCCGGCCTGCCCGAGCTGGTGGCCGAGGCGGCCTGAAGCGGCCTGAGGCGGGATCGTCCAGGCCCCGGACTGCCGGGTGACCGGTTCAGGCGCCGGGCGCGACGTCCGCGTACAGCTCCTCCATCGCGAGCGCGAAGCCGACCGAGACGAGTTCGACCGTCTCCTGCGCACCGAACACCGTCTGCGTCCAGCCCTCGCCGGCACGCGTGAAGCGTTCGACCTCACGGCGCTCCTGCGACACGATCAGGTAGTCGATCACGCTCGGCATCGCCTGGTAGGCCAGCCGCTTCTCCCGGCGATCGATGACGGCGGTCGAGGGCGACAGGATCTCCACGACGAGCACCGGACGGGTCTCGGTGTAGGCGTCCGGTTCATCGTCCGGATCGCTGCAGCTGACCACCGCGTCCGGGTAGTAGTAGCGGTGGCCGGTGCCGCCCAGGCGAACCTTCATGTCCGAGGCGGCGACGCGGCAGCCGCTGCCGCGCAGATGCGTGCCCAGCGCGATCGTCAGGTTGGTGGCGATCTGGTTGTGCGCACGGCTCGCTTCCGTCATCGCGAACAGCACGCCGTCGACGTACTCGTGACGGGTGGCGGCGTCGCGCTCGCTCTCCAGATAGTCGGCCTCGCTGACGAGGACCTGTGGCGCCGGGATTCCCATGGCACCGATGCTGGTCGATTCCGTGCGCCCGGTCAATGCGACCGGAGGCACGGCAACTTCTGCCGCGCATGCCCCGCACGCCGTACGCCTGCCCAGACTCCCGCCGATCCGCCATGCGGTGCGACAACGAAAGGAGGGAGGCGATGAGTTCGAAGACCCGGGACGAGATCTGGAGCGAGTGGCGGGAACTGGTGAACCTGGCACCGCAGGCGCTCGAGGATTTCCTCGACACCGACGAGAGCCGGAGCGTGGGTGCGGACAGCGGGGACGGCGAGAGCACCGGGCACAAGTCCGGCGAGCGCATCGTGCGGATCAAGCGCACCGACAAGGATGACCTGAGCGACGAGCAGTGGGATCACATGGCCACCGTGGTCGGCTACATCAAGCGCCACCGGTCGCAGGGCGGGCCGGAGCAGGATGTCGAGACCAGCGCCTGGCGCTACTCGCTGATGAACTGGGGTCATGACCCCCTTCAGGAGGGGTGAGCGATGGGCCCGCCTCGCCCATGGGCATGATCCGTAGCGACCGCTACGCCCGGTTCCGCGCGCCCAGCAGCTGCTCGTAGAGCGCACGCACGTCGCCGGCCAGCAGCTTGCTGGACGGTTGGCGGGGCAGCCGGTCGGTGAACAGCAGCGGGCGCGGCAGGAACACCGGATCCAGGTGCGCCCTCAGGGTGCCCAGGATCGCATCGCGGTGCCCGTCGGGCGCGACCACGATCGCCACCAGCCGGCCCTGCTCGATCTGGAAGGCGACCGCATCCAGCACGCCCGGCGCCTGCAGCAGGTGCCGGGTGATCTCGGCCAGCGAACCGCGCTTGCCGGCGATGTTGAGCAGATCCCCCTGCCGCCCGGCGAGCCGGAAGTGTCCGGGTGCGACGATCTCCAGCGTGTCCTGCAGCTCCGGAGCGGTTCGCAGGTGCGGTGCGCTCACCCGGTAGGAGATGCCGTCCGGACTCGGGGTGGGCAGCGGTGCCAGCGACAGGCCGTCGAACACTTGCCAGAGCTCGTCGTGCGCGCTGCGCCGTCGCGCCACCGATCCGACCTCGCTGCAGCCGTAGATCTCGATCAGCGAGGCCTTGAAGGCACGCTCGCTGTCTCGTGCCAGTGCGATGGACAGCGGCGCCGTGGCCGAGAACACGCGCTCGACCGGCGGCAACGGCACCGTCGAGCCGATCAGCGCGCGCAGGTGGGCCGGCGTGGTGACCAGCGCGCGGGGCCGGGGGCAGCGCTCGAGGGCGGCCGCCACGTCGGCCGGGTAGAGCGGCTGCCCGTTGGCCACGCAGACCGGTGCGCGCATCGGCAGCAGCACGCTGAGCTCGAGCCCGTACATGTGTTGCGGCGGCACGGTCGCCAGCACCGTGAGCGTGCCGCCGTCGTGTTCCGAAGCCAGGTCCAGCATGGCGCGCGCGTTGATCGCGGTCCCGTCGATCAGCGCGCCCCAGCTCTTGGGGTTCGCACCCGGCACGCCGGTGGAGCCGGAGGTGAACGAGACCGCCGCCAGCGCATCGCGCCGGGCCGCCGGCCGCGGCGTGCGTGCGTCGTCGCCGCGCCCGGCGGTCGGCTCGATCGCCTCTCCGGACGCCTCTCCGGACACTTGGCCGAACGCCTGGCCGGACGTCTGGTCGGACGCCTGGTTGGCGGCCGGACGCACGTTGATGGCCGCGCACGGCAGCTCCATCCCGGTCACGCTGCCGTCGTGCACGATGAACACGTCCGGGTAGCGCTCCACCAGTCCCGCCACGGTGTCGCGCTGGCGATTGGGCGGCAGCAGGTTCACGCAGCCGGCGGCGATCACCGCGGCGAACGCGGTCAGGAAATGGCGTCGGTCGTCGCACAGGTTCAACGCGTGGCGCATGCCGGGTGCGGACCCGGCGTGTGCGCGCAGCCGGGCCGCCAGGCGGTTCACGCGCTGCTCGATCCGGACGCGCGAGACCGGACCGGCAGCCTCGATCAGCACCGCGTCGCCGGGGGCACGGTCGAACAGGGGCACGAGCTCGCCGGCATTCGTCCGGCGCGTCTCCGGGGAGGGAAGCGGTGACATCAACGGGGCGTGACGCTATGTGCGGTGTCCGGCGCGACGCGCCTCAACCGACGGCGGCCTCCGGGGCGGCCCCGCGGTGCGCCTCGATGAAGGCGGCCAGGCTCTCCAGCGTGGAGAACGCCTCGCGCGTGCTGCGCTCCTCGGCCTTGAGCTGGACGGTGTAGCGCTGCGAGACGGCGAGCGCCAGTTCCAGGGCGTCGACCGAGTCCAGGGCGAGTTCGCCGTCGAACAGGCCGTCCTGCGGGGCGATGGCGTCCGGCGCGACGTCCTCCAGGTTCAGGGTCTCCACGATCAGCGTGGCGACCTCGTGCTGGAAAGGGGTCTGCGCGCTCATCGCGGGTCGGGGCCTGCCACGGCCGGGTGGGCGATGGCCGGAATGGGCAGTCGGTTCTGTGCGTTCATGAAGCCGAATGTTAGCATTCGCGACCCGCTTCGGCGATGCGCCAACGCCCTGACTGTGAACCCATTCCGCTCGGCTGACGCACCGCTCGATGCCGCGCCCGGGCCGCTCGACCATGCCTGGCGCGTGACGGCGGTGGGCATGTGCTTCGTCGTGTTCGGCCTTGCCACCGGTCTGGTGACCCTCTGGCTGCTGGTGGTGATCAGGCCCCTGCCGTTCGTGTCGTCGCAGCGCAAGTGCGTCTGGGTGCAGGGGTGGTTCCTGCGGCTTTCGCGCTGGTTCGTCGATCTGGCGCAGGCGCTCGGCCTGATGCGCTACACGATCGAGAACGCCGAGCGGTTGCGCCGGCCGGCCCGGCCGGATCGTCCGGGCCGACACGGGCAGCTGATCGTCGCCAACCACCCGTCGCTGATCGATGCGCTGTTCATCATCGGCCACACCCCCGGAGTGTGCTGCATCGTCAAGCGCGAGCTGCTGGACAACCCGTTCACCTCGTGGCTGGTGCGCTCGGCGGGGTATCTGGCCAACGAGTCGGATTCGCTGCTCGATGACGCCGTCCGGGTGCTGCACGACGGGCGCAGCCTGCTGATCTTTCCGGAAGGCACGCGCAACCCGTCCGACCTGTCGCTGCGATTCAGGCGTGGTGCCGCCCACGTGGCGATAGCCGCGGACACCGCGTTGTTGCCGGTGACGATCGATTTCTCGCCGCGCGCGATGCAGAAGGGCCAGCCCTGGTACGCCTTGCCCGGGCGAGCCTCCCGCGTCCGGCTCGTCGTGCACCCGCCGTTCGACGCCGTCGCCCGGGCGCGCGCCTCGCTGCCGGACGATGCGCCCGTCACGGTGCTCGCGCGCCGGACGAGCGACCGGCTGCGCGATGTCTTTCTCGAACAGGCCCTGCAGTTCGCGGATCCCCAGGGCCTGCCGGACGCCCGTGCGGACCGCTCGGTCGGGAACGAGGGTGACGCCGTCGAGCATCCGGGGTCGCGCGCCGTCTCGACCGGAGTGCGGGCGTGAACCCGCAACAGCGCCGTGCGGCGCTGCTCGCGGCGATGGCGCGGCTGTTCGAGCTGCCGCCCGAGCGCATCGTGGACGGGGCACGCCTGTACGAGGATCTGGACATCGACAGCATCGATGCGGTCAACCTGGTGATCGAACTGCGCCGGTTGAGCGGGCGCCAGATCGGAGCGGAACGCTTTCGCGACGTGCGCACCGTCGGCGATGTCGACGCGGTGCTGGCACGGGTGCTGGACGAGGACGCGTGATCGGTGCACGGCCGCCCGCCGCCCGTCGTGCCGCCCTATGCGCCGCCCTATGCGCCGCCGCCTGGACCGGTACCGTCACCGCTGCCGCGACCACGGCGTCCGGTCCGCAATCCGGCGACGCGGACGGGCTGCGCCGGGCGCTCGCGCCGCACACCTGGATGTCGCGCCAGCCCGGATGGCCGTGCCGCTACGGTGCACGCGTCGAGCAGCGGCGCACGCTCGGCGAGCGTGTGCTGGTCAGCGACGGTCGGGTGTTCCAGGACTGCGAGCGCGGCCTGGTGTGGCAGGTGGAACGGCCGCTGCCCGGCGTGCAGGTCTACGCGCACGGCGCGAACTACCTCGAACTCGACCGCCGCGCCGCGCCGCGCACGCTGGACGGGCTGGCCGAGCGGCGGATCGGTGCCACGTTGCAGGACCTGTTCGCCGGCGACATCGGGGCGCTGCAGCGCGAGTTCGATCACGAGCTGATCGATGCAGGAGAGGGCGAGGTGAGCGGGCTGGACCGGGCGGTCCGGCTGATCCCGCGCGATCCGAAGCTTGCCGCGCGGCTCGCCGGTATCGTGATCCGCGGCGACGGCGTGCGCACCACCATCCGTGTCGATACCGCAGGCACGGCCCGCACCGCAGCGCCGACCGCGGCTTCGGGCAGCGCGCCGGCCAGCATGCCGGCCGGCCGGCTGGAATGGCGGCTGGACGGTTTCGAGGCCCTGCCGGCCGACAGCGGCGGTGCCGCGTCGAGGCGTTGCACCGACTGGCTCGGCGAGGGCGCCGACGGTGACGGTGTCCGGGTCGAATTGGCGCGGGCGGGCTGCGATGCGCTGGCGCGCCCCGGGCGCTGGCTGGACAAGGCGCGCGGCGAGCGGCGTTGATGCGGGCACGATCGGTATGGCGGGTGTGGGTCGCGCTCCTGCTGGCGGCCGGTGCCGTGCTGCTGGTGCGCGGCGTGCAGCTGGACACCCGACTGGCGGACCTGGCGCCGCGCACCGAGCGCGCGGGTGCGGCGCAGGCGCTCGCCGGCCGTGCCGAGCGGCTGGCCGCCACCACCCTGCGGTTCGTGCTGCGCGCGGACGGCGGCGGTGAGGAACAGCTCGACGCCGCCGTCGCCCTGCTGGTGGAAGGGCTGGACGTCGAGCCCGGCGTGCGGCGGGTGCGCACCGAGGCGCGCGAGGCACGGCTGGTCGAGTTGCTGGCGCCGCACCGTTTCTCGTTGCTGCCGGATGCCCTGGTGCCGGACGTGGACGCCGATCGGGACGATGCGATCGTCGAACGGGCGGTGGCGGCACTCTACGCACCGGGCATGGCGCTGCGGTCCCTGCCGATCGATGCCGATCCGCTGAACCTGTTCGGTGGCTGGTTGGACGAGCGGTTGCTGGCGGCGAGCGTCGCCGCCGCGCCGGCCGGCACGGACCCGCCGCGACGCGTCGGGCAACGGCTGATCGAGGCCCGGCTGGACACCGATGACGAGCGCGGGGCGGTGGCGCGACTGGAGCGGCTGCGTGAGCGGATCCTGACGGCGTACCCGGGCGTGAGCGTGCTGCGCACCGGGGTGCCGTTCTTCGCTGCCGAGGCGGCCGAGCGCTCGCGAGGCGACATCGACCGCATCTCGATCGGTTCGCTGATCGGCGTGGTGGTGCTGATGCTGCCGGTGTTCCGCTCGTTCCGGCCGTTGGTGCTGCCGGCGCTGTCGATCGCGATCGGGGCGGCCAGCGGCGCGGTACTGGTGCTGCTGGTGCACGGCTCGATGCACGTGCTCACGCTGGTGTTCGGGGCGAGCCTGATCGGGATCGTCATCGACTACAGCGTGCACGGGTTCGCCCACCGCGCAGCCGGTACCCGGACCGGTGCCGGGAAGGCGGCGTCCGGTGCCCTGCCGCGTCCGCTGATGCGTGCGCTGACCCTGGGCCTGCTGACCAGCGCGATCGGCTACGCCGCACTCGGGCTGTCCTCGGTGGACGAACTGGCGCGGGTGGCCCTGTTCTCGGTGGGCGGACTGTTCGGAGCCTGGCTGACGGTGGTGGCACTGTTGCCGCGGCACGGCGACGCCCTGCGCTGGCACGCCGGTTGGGTCGATCCGGTGGTGGGGGTGCTGGTGCGCGTGGGGGAGTGGACCGGCCGTGTGGCGGGTGTGGCGCCGGCGGCCGCGACCGGCGGGCCGCGTGCATCGCGCGGGCGGGCGCTCGTGCTGTTCGCGGCGGTCGCGGTGCTGCTGTCGATCGGGCTCTCGCGCCTGCACGGCGATGACGATCCGCGACGGTTGATCGATCTGTCGCCGGTGCTGATCGAGCAGGCACGGGCCATCTCGGTGCTGTCCGACGATCCGGACGTGGCGCGCCGTGTGACGATTACCGCCGCCACGCTCGACGATGTGTGGACCGTGCTGGCGACGCTGCGCGGCACGCTGTCGGACGGTGCTGCGGACGGATCGCAGGGGTCGTCTGGCGCCGCCATCGGACTGATCGCCATCGACGACTGGCTGCCGTCCCCCGCCCGCATGCGCACCGATCGCCAGCGATCCCTGCGTCTGCTGGCACCGGGTGGCGCGGTGGAGCAGGTGCTCGCAGCGCTCGGCGAGGCGGACCCGCAACCGGTGCTCGAGGCCCTGCGCACCGATCTGGAGGCGGACGCGGCGGCCCCCTTGCGGGCCAGCACCGTGCTCGAGGACCCGCAGGCCGGCCTGCCGCCGCTGCTGCAGGTCGGCCCGGGCAGGGTCGCTGCCCTGGCGCTGGTGCGTCACGCGGAACCGGACGCGACATCGGTGGCACGGTTGCGCGAGGCGATCGTCGGGCTGGACCTGCCGCCCGGTGCATCGGTGCAGCTGGTCGATGCTGTCGCGGACACCGCGAGCGCGCTCGGTGCGCAGCGGCGTTCGGCACTCGTGCTGCTGGCCGGTGCCGTGGTCGCGGTGGGGCTGCTGGTCGGAGTCGTGTACCGGCGAACGGCTGCGCTGCTGCTGGTGGCGGTGCCGCTCGGCGCGATCCTCGCCACGCTGGCGCTGCTGGGCGCCCTCGGCATCCCGTTGACGCTGTTCCACGTCATGGGGCTGTTCCTGGTGCTGGGGCTGGGCATGGACTACACGCTGTTCCTGGCCGAACTCGGTCACCAGGCGCGGCGCACCACGCTGGCGGCGATCGTGCTGTCGGCGGCCACCAGCCTGCTGTCGTTCGGTCTGCTGGCCACCAGCGGTATCGCCGTGGCCCGCTTCT
>Ga0209831_1002425_pt1 | contig 16222 bp, 12 predicted proteins | sample Maine_Asex4_meta_FD_187451 | JGI IMG/M metagenome (GOLD analysis project Ga0209831, IMG submission 187451) | Marine algal microbial communities from Maine, USA - Maine_Asex4_metaG (SPAdes) (version 2) | ecosystem: Host-associated > Algae > Red algae > Unclassified | place: Maine, USA | collected...
CCGCCCTGGAGGTGCGCGACGACGGGCCGGGGGTGCCCGACCACCTGATCGACCAGATCTTCTACCCGATGGTGACCGGCACCCCGACCGGTACCGGGCTCGGCCTGTCGATCGCGCAATCCACCATGCACCAGCTCGGCGGCCTCGTCGAGGTGCGCAGCTCCCCGGGCGACACCGTGTTCACGGTGCTCGTCCCTCTGGAAACACCGCTTCATGAATGACGAACACGTCTGGGTGATCGACGACGACCAGTCGATCCGCTGGGTGCTGGAGAAGACCTTCAAGCAGGCCGGCATGCGGGTCACCACCTTCGAGTCGGCCGACGAGGCGCTGGATCTGGTGCGCGGCAACGCCCTCCCGCCCGATGCGATCATCAGCGACATCCAGATGCCGGGCTCGGACGGGCTGTCGATGCTGCGCCAGCTCAAGGGCACCCACCCGGACACGCCGGTGCTGATCATGACCGCCTATTCGGATCTGGACAGCACGGTGGCGGCGTTCGAGGGCGGTGCGTTCGAGTACATCCCCAAGCCGTTCGACGTGGACGACGTGATCGAGCAGACCCGTCGCGCCTGCAGCCTGCAGCGCGAGCAACGTACCGCACGCCCGGCACCGACGGTGGTGCGCCGCACGCGCGAGTCGCTGGAGGCCGACGTCGACGAGCAGGACATGATCGGCGACTCGCCGGCGATGCAGGCGGTGTTCAAGGCGATCGGCCGGCTGTCGCGCTCGCGCATGACGGTGCTGATCAACGGCGAGTCCGGCACCGGCAAGGAACTGATCGCCCGCGCCCTGCACCGCCACAGCCCGCGCGCCGACAATCCGTTCGTGGCGCTGAACATGGCCGCCATCCCGCACGACCTGATGGAGTCCGAGCTGTTCGGCCACGAGAAGGGCGCGTTCACCGGGGCGCAGTCCATGCGTCTGGGACGCTTCGAGCAGAGCAACGGCGGCACCCTGTTCCTGGACGAGATCGGCGACATGCCGGCCACCCTGCAGACCCGCCTGCTGCGCGTGCTGGCGGACGGGCGCTTCTACCGGGTCGGCGGGCACGTGCCGATCCAGGTGGATGTGCGCATCGTCGCAGCCACCCACCAGGACCTGGAGGCGCTGGTGGAGGAGCGGCGCTTTCGCGAAGACCTGTTCCACCGCCTGAACGTGATCCGCATCGAGGCACCGCCGTTGCGAGAACGGCGCGAGGACATCCCGGTACTGCTCGAGCATTTCCTGGAGCGCGCGGCCACCGAACTCGGCGAGCAGACCCGTCGGATGACGCCTGCGTTCGCCGCCCACGTCGCATCCTTGCCCTGGCCCGGCAACGTGCGGGAATTGCAGAACACCGCGCACTGGCTGACCGTCATGGCCGCCAGTCAGGAGCTGGCGATCGACGACCTGCCGCGCCAGAACGGCGAGACGCGCTCGCGGCGCGAGAGCGATTGGGAGTCGGCGCTGAGAAGCTGGGCGGTGCGGCAACTGGACGAGGGCGGCGAGGATCTTCTCGGCAACGTCATCCCGACCGTGGAGCGCACGCTGATCACCTGCGCGCTGAACCGCACCCAGGACCGGCGCCAGGACGCGGCCCGACTGCTCGGCTGGGGGCGCAACACGCTGACCAGGAAGATCAAGGAGCTGGGCATGGAGTAGAAGCCCCTGCGCGAAATGTCGCGCACGCACCGGATTTGCCTCCTCGTGCGTGGTCCGCGAACCGGCTCGGCCGCTGCGGCCCGAGGCGCGAGCGCGGCTCACCTTGCTCGATTGTAGTCCTGACGAAACCGCTGAGTGGGTACGGTACCGCGCTTGTGATCCGGTCCTTGCGACGATCGGCATGCGCACCCACGTAACGGCAATCAGGAGCATCCTCTTTGAACGAACGACGTGTCCGGCCTCGAACCACGAGACTTTTCCACCACGCGGTGGCCACGGCCCTGCTCGCACCGCTTATCTTCCTCGGCCTTCCCTTCGCCAGCGCCGAAGCGGGCCCGCGGGTCGCACTGGTCACCCGGACGGTTCCGGTACCCAGCGCGGACAAGGCCTACGTCAGCCATCTCAAGCAGCGAGGTTGGGACGTCACCCTGGTCGATGACGACAAGGTCAGGGACCGGGGCGCGCGCGCGGTCGCCGGTTTCGATCTCGTGGTCATCAGCTCGAGCGTCTACCCCCGCCGGATCGAGGGACGCCTGCTGACGGCACCCGAGCCGATCATCGTGGCCAATCGCCAACTGTTCCGGTCGCTCCACCTCACCGGACCTTCCGCCGCCAGGGGCCTCACCGGGCTGACGCAGAAGCTCGACATCGTGCGCCCCAACAGTCCGCTGGCCGCGAATCTCAGGGGCAGGGTGACCGTCGCCAGCAGGCCCAAGCAGATGAACTACGGGGTGCCCGGAGCGAGTGCCGACGTGATCGCGACCGCCACGGGCTCGTCCACTCGCGCCGTGATCTTCGCGTACCAGAAGGGCGACAGGCTGCCCTTCGGAGACAACGCCAAGGGACGTCGCGTCGGGTTCTACATGGGCCAGCGGCAACCGGCCGCCGCCAATATCGACGGCTGGGCACTGTTCGATGCCGCCGCCGCGTGGGCGACGCCGGCCGCTCCCGATCCCGTGGTCGGTGGGGGAGTCGCCAGCAACACATCGATCGCTCCCGCCAACGGCACCCTGCTGGGCGTGAACCCCCAGAAGGGGCGCACCGGCAACCGCTACGATTCCACGCTCGCGTTCGAGAGGCAGATCGGTCGGGATGTCGCGATCGTCCACCGTTATCACGAGTTCTCGGCCGGCCTGACGTCGGGCTTCTACTGGGACCGCAAGCACATCGAGGACGGTCGAACGCTCATGCTCTCCTGGCGTGCGACCGACAATGCCGGAATCAAGAAAGGCAAGCCCGACCCTTACCGTGCCAGAAAAATCGTCGCCGGGCAGTTCGACCGGCAGATCGATGCGATGGCGACGGCGGTGCGTGACCTGAAGGCCCCGGTGATGCTGCGCTTCAACTGGGAGATGGACCAGGATCGCGGCGACCCGCAGTACATCGGGACACCGTCCGAGTTCATCTCGGCCTGGCGCTACATACACCGCAAGTTCAAGCAACGCGGTGCGACCAACGTGGAATGGGTATGGGCTCCGAGGGCACGCTCGTTCGCCAAGGACGTCGGTCAGAAATACTACCCTGGCGGCGATTTCGTCGACTGGATCGGCGGCTCGGCCGTACCGATCAATTCGTACACCGATCCGCGCACGATCTTCGGTGCATGGAACCAGTGGTCCCTCAACGTCGGCAAGCCCCAGATGCTCTGGGTCGGTCTGCGCGAGAACCCGAACGACGGGCAGTGGAAGGCCGGATTCATCAACGAGCTCCGATCGCTGATCAGCGGCTCGTGGGTCGGCGTGAAGAGTCTGGTGTACTACAACGCCAACTCTCCGCTCGGCAACGACTACTCGATAGACACATCGTCCCGGTCGCTGCAGGCGTACCGTAACCTGGCTTGCAATTCCCACTTCACCAAGTCCGACAAGTGCTGATTCGTCCCTGACCGCGTCAGGAAGGCGGGCCGCCCCTCCCGGGTGGCCCGCACCGGCTACCGACGAACGTAGCCCCCGGCGACCCCGTCGCCGTGAAAGTCCTTGAGCGTGCACCGCACCACCTGCTGCAGTTCGGACACGTCCCGGCCATCGATCGCGCCGAGCAGCAGATTGGCCAGGTGCCAGCCCGCCTCGCTCCTGGAGTAGTAGGCCGCCACCGCGGGCGTGCCCAGGTAGTCGACGATGTTGGTGCCGGTCCGGAACGCCAGGCCGATGCGCTGCAGGGTGTCGGGACCGAGTTCGCGCACCCCGGCGCGCGCACCGAGCATGACGATATCGTTGACGCACACCAGCCCGTCCGCCCGGTGGTGCTCGACCAGCTCGCGCCCGGCCTTGCGGGCGGCCCGCGCATCGATCGCCAGGTGGCGCACCAGGCTTTCATCGAAGGGAATGCCGTTCTCCTCGAGCGCCCGCCGGTAGCCGGCCAGCCGCTGCCGGACGAACGTGTACGCCGCGTTCGCGTTCAGCAGGCCGATGCGCCGCGCCCCTCGTTCGATCAGCGCCAGCGTTTCCTGCCGGGCGGCGTGCTCGTTGTCGAGATCGAAATGGGGGTGCTCGCTGAACAGCTCGGTGCGTCCGAACGTCACGAACGGCATCCCCGCCTCGAGCAGGTAGCGCACCCGTCGGTCCTGCGGGCGGGTGTGATCGAGCACCACCCCGTCCGCCACGTTGCCGGACACCACCGCTCGCAACGGCTCCAGGCCGTCCTCGCCGTGCTCTATCGGCACGGTGCGCACCGCGTAGTCGGTGCTCGCGATGCGACGGTGGATGCCGTGCAGCAGACCGACCGAACCGGAGTCGCCGATCTCCTGCTCCGAGGCGGTGCTCAGGAACGCCATCAACACGAAGGTCTTGCCGGTGCGCAGGCGCACCCCGTCCAGATTGCGCACGTAGCCGAGTTCCGCCGCTGCGCTCCTGACACGCGCGACGGTCTCGGGGCTGATGCGTGCGCCGTCCTTCAACGAACGCGCCACCGTCGACAGGGACACGTCGAGATGCTCCGCGATCGTCTTCATGGTGACGCCGCGGGGGACCTTCTGTGCCATCGCTGCGGACTGCCTGGTGTGCCGTGTCGCGCTGGAACGTGGCGCGCGTAGGGCCTACCTTAGCCCAACAGGGTGGCGTAGTCGGACACCAGCAACCGATCCGGCTCCACATCCTCCTCGACATCGGCGAAACGCCCGATCGGTTCCCGAAACCAGTTGTCGGTGGTGTCGTCGTTGACGGTGGACACCTCGCCGATCAGCACGTCCCCGCCCTCGCCCCAGAACGCATGCCAGATGCCGGGCATCAGCGTCACGCTCTCGCCGGGTTCGAGCGCCAGACGTCCGCCCGCCGGTAGCGTGCGCATCACGCCATCGCATGGCACACGGACCTCGGCGTGCTCGTCGATCTCGCCCTTGTCGTCCGGCGCGAACAGCTCCAGCACCAACGTTCCACCGCCACGGTTGATGATGTCCTCGGCCTTCAGGTAGTGGCGGTGCATCGGGCTGAGCTGGTCCTGTCTGGAGATCATGATCTTCTCCGCGTACAGCATGCCGCGCCCGGATTCCAGATCGGCCGCCCGACCGTTGCGAGCGGTGAACAGGAACAGGCCGAGCTCGTCGAACCGGCCCTGGCCGTAGTCGGTGATGTCCCAGCCGAGCCGGGCGTCGACGATGCCGTCCAGCGAGGCGCGTTCGTCGCGCAGGTGCTGCGGCGTCCAGCCGGCGAACGGCGGCAGTGCGTAGCCGTGCGAACGGATGAACGCCTCGCCCTCGCGCAGGATCTCGTTGATGTGGGAGCGTTTCATCGCGGTGCTGTTTCCGGGTGAGGTGAGATGTCCGGTGCGGACGGGCTGCCCAGGTACTGTATCGACGGCAGCGCCTGCCCGCGTGCCGGCGGCGCATGACGATCATCGACGGCGTGCAGCGCACGGATGCGTTTCGGCTGCCCCGGCAGCAGCGTGAACGCGTTGTCGGACCAGACCGTCGTGCCGCCGAGCCCGACGCTGACGTACAGCGCCGGTGCGTCGGTTTCCAGTTCGAGCACCTGCGCACCGTCCACATCGATCCAGCGTGCCGTCACGCATGCCTCGGGCAGCGAGTACGCCTTGAACCGTTGCGGGAACCAGACGTTCTCGCCGACGTGCCGCTCCTCCACGTCTGTCCACTGCAGGTGCAGGAACGCCTGCTCCGGCACCGTGCCGGCCGGCAGGCGCGCCACCTCGACCGCCCGGTCGCCGGGCACGACGACGCTGTGCGTGTCCAGGCTCGAACGCGTGCCGTCGAACCCCTCGATCGACAAGCCGATCGTCAGGCTCGCCCCGTCCGGCTCGTCGGCGATCGCCCACACCACCGCCTCGCCGGTGCCGTCGTCCGGCTGCACGGTGCACAGCACCGGTGCGTAGAAGCGCCGCGCCATCGAATGGCACACCTTCCAGGCACCGCCGTGCTCCAGGCTGGCCCAGCTGGCCACCGGCCAGGTGTCGTTGAGTTGCCAGTACAGCGTGCCCATGCAGCGCGGCTTGCACGAGCGCCAGAACTCGATCGCGGTCTGCATCGCCAGCCCCTGCGACACTTGGCTCAGGTACACCATCTCCTCGAACCCGTCGGGGAAGCGGAAGTAGCGCGCGATGGTCTCGACGATGCGTCCGTTGCCACCGGTATTGCGCTGATGGATGTCCATGATCGGTGAGGAGACGTTCCGGTCCTCGGGATCGGTGAAACGCTCGATGGTGGCCATCGACGGGAACGACTGGAACCCGAACTCGGAGCAGAATCTCGGTCGCACGCTGCGGTAGTGCTCGAACTCCCTGGCCGAGTGCCACACGTCCCAGAAGTGCATGTCGCCGGACCGGTCGTCGTGCCACGCATCGCCGAAGTTCAGCCGTCCGGACGACGGCGAGGATGGCCAGAACGGCACATCGATCGCCTCCGCCTCGATCACCTCCTCCAGGGCGTGGTTCAGCATCACGTAGTTGGCCAGGTAGCGATCGCGGTTGGCCCGCGTCGCCTCGAACCAGCCCAGTGCACCGACCAGCTCGTTGTCGCCGCACCACAGCGCCACGCAGGCGTGCGAGGACAGGCGCCGCACCTGCTGGCGCGCCTCGCGCCGCACCAGCGCCAGCCACTCGGGGTCGGCCGCCGGGTAGTGGTTGCAGGCGAACATGAAGTCCTGCCACACCAGGATGCCCATGCGATCGCACAGGTCGTAGAACACGTCCGGTTCGTACTGGCCGCCGCCCCACACGCGCAGCATGTTCATGTGCACGTCGCGCGCCGCGCCGAGCAGGCTCTCCAGCGTTTCCGGCGTGCAGCGTTCGGGCAGCGCGTCGGCCGGAATCCAGTTGGCGCCGCGCATGAAGATCTCGCGGCCGTTCACCGCGATCGCGAAGCGCGCACCGATCTCGTCGGGTGCGGTGATCAGTCGGACCTCGCGCAGGCCCACCTGGCGATGAATCCGCTCCTCGCCCAGGCCGACCACCAGCGGGTGCCGGGTCTGCGCGCCGTGACCCGCCGGCCACCACAGCTCGGGCGAGGCGATGACGAGTTCGGCCTCCAGCCGGTTCTCGCCGGGCAGCAGACGGACCGTGTGCGCGATCCGCTGGCCGCAGCACGCCATCGACAGTTCCGTCTCGGCCACGTCGAACCCGTGCGCGTAGGCGCTCACGCACAGCCGGACCCGGCCGCTCTCGTGGTGCTGTACCACCTTGATGTCGTCGAGCCGTGTCGATGCATTGCGTCGCAGCTGCACATCCCCGTAGATGCCGAGCGGCATCAGCGCGATGTTCCAGTCCCAGCCGGCATGGCAGGCGCTCTTTCTCAGGTGGTTGGTGTGACCGATGCGGCAGTTCCACTCCAGGTAGGGCAGTTCGAACGGAAAGGCGGCCGCCGCCTCCGCCGCACGCCGGCTGCTGGAGTGAAACGTGATCTCGACGCGGTTGACACCGGGCTCGAGCAGGTCGGTGACGTCCAGGTCGTGGCGAACGAACTGGCTGGCGGTCTGCGCCGCCAACGAACCGTTGACATGCACGCTGGTGCAGCAATCGAGACGATCCAGGCTCAGCGTCCAGTGACCGGGCAGGTCGCTCGGCGCGATCTCCACCTCGCGCGACAGCGTCCATTCCTCGTTATGGATCCAGTCGAGCTCCAGCTCGCGGTCGCGCCAGTACGGGTCGCCGATCACTTCGGCGGCGATCAGCGCGGAATGCACGTCGAACGGGACGCTCACCGGCAGGGCGATGTCGCGCGCTGAGTGGCGAAGGGTCCAGCCGTCGTGCAGCGGCAGGGCGGTATCGGTCATCGGGGGTCGTCTTCCAGTTCGGACCACGGGTAGCGGGCATCACGCGCGCGCAGCTCGGCATCCAGTTCAGGCCGGCGGGTGTCGCCGGCCAGGTTCTCGTATTGGTAGGGATCGGTACGGTTGTCGTGCACCACGAAGGGCTCCGCACCCAGCTGTCCGCGCTCGTCGCGCGGCAGCACCCAGGTCGTGTCCACCGAGCGCAGCCCGGTGCCGCGCACGGTCTCGAAGAAGGCGGCCCGCCCGTCCGGCGGCGCACCGCCGGCCATGCCCAGCAGCGAGCTGCCGTGGCAGTGCGGCGGCACCGGCACGTCGGCCGCTTCCAGCAGGGTGGGCATCAGATCGACCAGCGAGGCCACCGAACCCTCGACCCGCGCGCCGTCGCACACGCCGGGCCCGGCCATGATCAGCGGGATACGGATGCTCTCGTCGTTCTCGGAGCCCTTCTGCACCAGCCCGTGGCTGCCGAGGTTCTCGCCGTGGTCGGAGGCGAACACCACCAGGGTGTCATCCTCCAGGCCGCTACGCGCCAGTGCATCGAGCATCCGTCCCACCGCGCTGTCCATCCAGGTGACCGCGCCGAAGTACTCGGCCGCCAGGTGCCGCAGATCGTAGCCCGGCGGCAGCTCCTCGGTGTGCGGTAGGTGGAACGAGTAGTGACGGAAGTCCCAGCGGTACACCTTGTACCAGTAGTCCGGGTCCTCGATCCGCGACTCGTCGCTGTTCTCGCGCAGCACCACCTCGCACGGGTCGTACATCGTGCGGTAGGTCTCCGGGATGTCGGCGACCGGGCAGTGCGGCGGCGAGATGTTGTAGTACAGGAAGAACGGCTGATCGCCGTCGTGGCGCTCCAGGAAATCCACCACCTCGCCGGCCTCGAAGTCCACGCTGTAGCCCGATGGTGCGAACTCCGGCCCGCCATCGCGGCTGAAGACCTGCGCCGAGTGGGCGTGGTGCACGCGCGGGATCAGGTAGTGATCGAAACCGATGTGGTTGGGCCAGGAATGAATGTGCCATTTGCCGATCACCTGCGTGGAATAGCCCGCCTCGCGCAGGCACTCGGCCAGCGTCGTGTCCGGCAGGTGCGGGCGGCACGCGTAGGGGTACTCCGGCATGTTGAAGTCGCCACGGCGCCCGGCGTAGGCGACGTTGGTGCGCCCGCCGGTGGCGGTGCGGTTGTGCTGGCCCGATATCAGCACCGAGCGGGCCGCCATGCACACCGGAAAGTTGGTGATGGCGGTGTCCCATACCGTTCCGCGCGCCGCCAGGCGGTCCAGCGCAGGTGTCTCGACCTGCGTGCCGCCGTAGCAGCCGAGCTCCCAGGGGCGCAGCTGATCGGCGGTGCACAGGATGATGTTGGGGGAACGCCTGCCGCTGCTCAAAGCCGCCGGTCCGTTCCGGGATCGAACAGGTGGGCGGCCGACAACGTCCAGCCGACGCGCTGCAGGCTGCCCTCCTCGAGGTCGTGCAGGCCGGGGATGCGCAGCCGCAGCTCGGCATCGTCCAGCCCGAGCACCACGAAGGTCTCCGAACCGGTCGGCTCGCACAGTAGCACCGGGTGGCCCTCGCTGATCATCTCGGCGTCCCCGGCCCCGAGCGACAGGAACTCGGGACGGATCGCAAGCGTTGCCCGCGTGCCGGAGGCGACCGGCGCGCGCAGCACCTCGGCGGGCAGGTGGAACGTGCGGCTACCGTGACGAGCGACCGGACGACCCTCCTCCATGGTGATCTCGACCGGGATCGCGTTGATCTCCGGCGAGCCGATGAAGCGGGCGGCGAACAGCGTGTCCGGATCGCGGTACAGCTCGGTCGGCGTGCCGGTCTGCTCGATGCGCCCGCCGTTCAGCAGCACGATCCGGTCGGCCAGCGTCATCGCCTCGATCTGGTCATGGGTGACGTACAGGATGGTCGCGTCGAGCGCGCGGTGGATGCGCTTGATCTCCACGCGCATCTCGCCGCGCAGCTTCGCGTCCAGGTTGGACAGCGGCTCGTCGAACAGGAACACGTCCGGCTCGCGCACCATCGCCCGCCCGATCGCCACGCGCTGGCGCTGCCCGCCGGACAGCTGCGCCGGACGCCGCTCCAGTAACGGGGTCAGCTTCAGCACCCCGGCCGCCTGCTCGACCCGCTCGCGCACCTCGCTCGCCGGCTGCTTGCGAATCTTCATGCCGAACGCGATGTTGTCGAACACGCTCATGTGCGGGTACAGCGCGTAGGACTGGAACACCATGGCGATGCGTCGGTCCTTCGGGTCCAGGTAGGTGACGTCACGCCCGGCGATATGGATCGAGCCGCCATGATCCTCCTCGAGCCCGGACACCAGCCGCAGCAGGGTCGACTTGCCGCAGCCGGACTCGCCGAGCAGCACCACGAACTGCCCCGGTTCCACCTCCAGGTCGATATCCTGCAGCACGGTGATACCGGCGAAGGACTTCTCGAGCTGCCTGATGCTGACGCCGCCGCTCATGCGCCGATCTCCTGGGGTTGCACTTCGCGGGAAGGGGCGGAACGTGCCGCGACGATCGACGCCCCGAGCGGCGGCGCGAACGCGTCACCGAGCAGGGCCACGGCGGCGCGGGCGGCCACGGAAAGCAAGCCGTACAACGCGAACAGCGGTTGCCAGATCGCGACCAGGCCGAGCACTGCGATGACCGCCAGCAGTGCGAGCAGCCGCAGCGGCGACGCCGCGAGCAGCCGGGCACCGTTGCCGAGCGCATCGACCACGCCGCCTTCGCGCTGGGAGATGCCGTAGCCGGTGGCCAGCGCGAACTGCAGCGACAGCACGGTGACGAGGATCGCCAGCGCCAGCGCCGGCGATGACCCGTCGGCTCGCGAGCCCGCCAGCAGCACCGCGACCGTCACGCCTGCCAGCGGCCACAGCGCCAGGTTGGCCCGCACGAACTCGGCTCGCCACTGCCGCCACATGCCGACCGCGAGCTGCCCGGGGGTGCGCGCATCGCGTCGCGACACCGCCCAGCAGCAGGCGCACAGCGCCGGCGCGGCGCCGAACACGCCCGCCCCGGCAACGATCAGCGCGATCGTCATCAGGTTGATCGCGGCCAGGCGCCACACCGTGTGGCAGAAGGCGAGCGTGGCCCGGTGCATCATCGCCCGCTACCCCTTGACCGCGCCGCGCATCACGCCCGACACGATCTGGCGCTGCAGCAGCAGGAAGGCGACGATCGAGGGCGCGATCACGATCATGATCCCGGCCATCAGCATCGCCTCGGAGTTGGCCGACATCATGTCCGACGATCGGTACAGCAGGATCGACACCGTGCTCTGCTCCACCCTGGGCGTGTACAGGTAGGGCAGCACGAAGTCGTTGTAGATGTGGATGGTGCGCAGGATCGCCACCGTGGAGATCGCCGGCACCAGCAGGGGCAGGATCACCTTCCAGTAGATATGCCAGTAGCTGGCCCCCTCGATGCGCGCGCTCTCGTCGATCTCGCGATCGATCGACTGGCAGAACTGGATGAACACGTACAGGGAGACCACGTCCGCGCCGCCGTATAGCAGGATCAGCGACCATTTCGAGCCGACGAGTCCGAGAAACTGCACCACCTCGTAGGTCGACACCTGGGTGGTGATCATCGGTACCGCCATGACCAGCACGTAGAGCGTCAGGATCGTCGTCCGTCCGCGGAAGCGGAACCGGTCGATCACCCACGCCGCCATGGTGCCCACCAGCACGCTGATCGTCAGCGCGAACAGCAGCACGAACAGCGTGTTGTAGAACGCCAGCCCGATCGGCTGCTCGATCAGGAAGGTGGTGTAGTTCTCCAGGTTGCCCCAGTCGGCCGGCATGTCCGTCTTCTCGCCGCGCAGCATCTCGATCGGCTGCTTGAACGAGGTGATGAAGGCGATCGCCAGCGGGCTGATCACCAGCAGCGAGGCGAGCAGCAGGGCGGCGTAGTGCACGCACAGCCAGAACAACTTCAGCGGTGTCAGGCGACGAAAGGCACGGGGCCGTCGCAGCCATGCGGGGCTCGTGGCGGACGGATCGGTCATGATCGTGCCTTCCCGCCGTTCATCGCCAGGCGCTGCAACGTCACCACCACCATCACCACCACCACCAGCACCACCGACATGGCGGAGGCCATGCCGACCCGACGAAACTCGAACGCCTCCTCGATCACCGCCATGATGAAGGTCTTGGTGTCGTTGGCCCCGCCGGTGATCAGGAACGGCACGTCGAACACTTCCAGCGAACCGACGGTGGCGAGGATCAGCTGCAGCCCGAGGATCATGCGGATCGAGGGGAACGTGATGTGGCGGAACTGCTGCCACTCGGACGCCCCCTCGATCCGTGCGGCCTCGTACTGATCCTGCGGCACCGATTGCAACGCGCCGTAGGTGATCAGCAGCTGGAACCCCAGGTAGCGCCACACCGAGGCGAACACCAGCGACCACTTGACCAGCTCAGGATCCTGGACCCACTCCTGGCGCCACTCCCCCAGGCCCAGGGTGACCAGCATGGCGTCCAGTCCGCCGTCGATCTGCAGGAAGTCGCGGAAGATGATCGACACCGCCACCGAGTTGAGCACGAACGGCAGGAACAGGATCAGCCGGAACACGTTGGAGCCGGGCATGCCGCGACTCAGGATCACCGCGAAGTAGGTCGCCAGCGCCAGCTGCACCACCGAGCCTGCGAAGTAGTACAGCGAGTTGACCATCGGCTTGAGCAGGCCGATGTCCTCGCCCAGCAGGCGGCGGTAGTTGTCCAGCCCGACGAAGGTGCGCTCGGGCGACATGCCGTCCCACTCGATCAGGGAGAACCAGATCAGCTGGACGAACGGGTACAGGCTGAACAGCGTCAGCAGCACCAGTGGCACCACCAGGAAGCCGGCGATCACCAGGCGGCGCTGCCCGGCGGCGCTTGCGAACCTGCCGAGCGCCTTCGCACCCGGATTGACGTTCATCGATGTAGACGACATGGCTACCTTGCTCCGCGCGCCGCTGGCGCTGTCCGAACGGATCGGGCCTGTCGGGCGTGGACCGCCCGACCTTGCGGGACCTACCGGGTGATGGCGCGTCCCCAGCGCTCGTTCAGACCCTCCAGCGCGGCGTCGAAGTCACCGGCAAGGATGACGTCACGAATATAGGTGCCGGTCATGAAGTCCAGCCGCGCATCCGCCATGGCCTGCTTGAACTCGGTGCTCGGCGTGCCGGACTCGATCAGCGGCGGGTCGCGATCGAGCAGCTCCTGCAACTGAGGCATGGCCGGTTCGATGCGCGTGTCGCCGGGAATGAAGCCTGCCGCGTTGGCGACATCGGTCTGCGTCAGCAGGAACGCCACCCACGCCTTGGCGGTGTCGGGGTTGTCGGTGTTGCTGGCCACGCCGATCGCCCAGTCCGGATTGAGCAGCACGCTCGGCTCGCCGTCATCGTCGATCGGCAGCGGGAACATGCCCAGGTCGGCACGGGCATCGATGCCCAGCAGCTCGGCCTGCGCGATGGCCTGCGGAATCGACCAGTTGGCCAGGAACCACATGCCGATCTCGCCGATGCCCAGCAGCGTGCGCGACTGGTCCCAGTTGTTGGCGGTGTAGTCGCGTTCGGTGCAGCCGGCCTCGAACAGGTCCTTGACGTAGCGGAAGGTGTCCCCGTACGGCTGGCCGACCGAGTACGGCGCCGGCTCCTCGAGCATCGCCTCGTAGTAGTTGCCATCGTCGGCGAACAGCAGCGCCGCCTTGTCCCACTGCTGCATCGGCCAGCCGGCGCCCATGTTGATCGCCAGCGGCGTGATGTCGGCCTGCTTCAGCTTCTCGCACGCCTCGAACAGCTCGGTGCGGGTGGTCGGGATGGTCTCGATGCCGGCCTTCTCGAACGCCAGCTTGTTGTACACGACGGCCTCGGCGTTCACGCCGTAGACGAAACCGTAGACGTTGCCGTCGACCGTGTAGCGGTCCACGAACTGGTGGTGCTCGGCCATGTCCATGCCGTTCATCGGCAGGTAGAACTTCTCGTAGTCGCCGGGCGGCAGGTTGTCGAGCACGTTGAGCACATCGCCGTAGTCGCCCGAGGCGATGCGGGTCGGCATGTCCTTGCGATAGCCGCTGACCGGTACCACCTCGACCTCGGCGCCGGGGTAGGCCTCGCTGAACGCCTTGCTCCAGACGTCCCAGCGACCGTCGTCGACGAACTGGTTGAAGTGCGTGTAGAAGGTGATCGATCCCTCGACCTTGTCCGGATCGAAGCCCTCGGCGTGAAGCGGTGCGCTGGAGAGCGCCATGGCCGCGACGAGGGTGGTGAGCGCACGATTTCGCATGGGGGCAGGTTCCTGTTGATCGTCGGGCACGACAATGGTGCCGACACGGTATAACGTTGTACCTGAAGAAATCAAGCATCCCAGATCAAATTATCTGCGTCAGAGAAGTGCTATTCCTGTTTACAGGCCGAGCGGGTGACAACGTGATACCTGCCAGGGACGGCATGCGGGCGGCCGCACGGGCGCCCCGGCGCGGCGCCCGGACCGTGAAACCGCCTGCCCTTTTCCCCGACCTTTCAGTCCCGCAGCACCCCCGCACAGTCCGCGTGCCCCGAACCCGCCGCCCACGCATCACCCCGCGTGCACGCACCCCGATACGCCCGGTGCACCCGGAACCGCCCGCCCAGCGGCCGGCCGTCGTCCAGACGGCGGTCCAGATCCGCCAGCACGCCCACCGGAATCCCGCCACCGGTGAACAGCTCGTGGGCCGCGCCCGATGCACCGGCGGCCTGGGCCCCGAACCCGATCTTGTAGAACCCGTTGAACGGGTTCTTCGGGCAGGTACCGGCCGCGCACGCCACATCGTCCGCCGACCCCGCCGATGCCGGTCGCCCATCGTAGGCACCGGCGATGAACCCCGCCAGCGCGAGCTGCTGCCACACCCCGGCCCGCTCGCGGGCAGCGTCGATGCGGCCGTTGCCGTTGCCCGGGGTGGTCGCGCTGTCGATCTGCGAGGGGGCGGCCGCGAAGTCGCCCGGGATCGAGCGGTAGCGGTCCTGGAAGCCTGACCAGGCGGCGCGGATGCCGCTCATCTCGCCGGCCATGGCGCGCACCCGGGCACCGTCCACCAGCGACTGGCCCTTGAACACCCCGCCCAGGATCAGCCCGACCACCGCCAGCACCACGGCCAGCTCGACCAGCGTGAAGCCACGTGCGCTCCGAGCGCCGCGGGGGCTGCCGGGGCCGGGGCCGGGGGGCGGAACGGAACGGGGGATTGCGTATCGGATCATGGTGGCCTCCCTGGCCGGTGAGCGCGACGTCCTGCCGCGCGCTCCAGTCTGCCGCCGTCCGGCGCCCGGGGCAAGCGTGCGTACCCGTACCGGCAGGAACCGCGACGTGCCCACGCGAGCCCTCAGAACGGTGCGCTGCGCGGCACCCGCGGAAACGGGATGGCATCGCGGACGTTCTCCATGCCGGTCACGTAGTTCACCAGCCGCTCGAACCCCAGGCCGAACCCTGCGTGCGGCACGCTGCCGTAGCGGCGCAGGTCGCGGTACCAGTCCAGCTCCTCCATCAGGCCCAGCTCGGAGAGCTTGACGTCCAGGTGCCCGAGCCGCTCCTCGCGCTGGCTGCCGCCGATGATCTCGCCGATGCCGGGCGCTAGCACGTCCATCGCCGCCACGGTGCGCCCGTCATCGTTCAGGCGCATGTAGAACGCCTTAATCTCCTTCGGGTAGTTCATCACCACCACCGGCCCGCCGACGTGCTCCTCTGCCAGCCAGCGCTCGTGCTCGGACTGCAGGTCGGTCCCCCACTCGACCGGGAACTCGAACGCCTTGCCGGAGCGCAGCAGCCGCTCCACCGCCTCGGTGTAGTCCATGCGCTCGAACGCGGCATCGCCGAGCGATCGCAGGCGGGTGATCGCCTCCTTGTCGATGCGCTGGGCGAAGAAGGCCATGTCGTCCTCGCGCTGATCCAGCACGGTGCGGAACACGTGCTTGAGCAGGTCCTCGGCAAGACGTGCGTTGTCGGACAGGTCGGCGAACGCCATCTCCGGCTCGATCATCCAGAACTCGGCCAGGTGGCGGCTGGTGTTGGAGTTCTCGGCCCGGAAGGTCGGCCCGAACGTGTAGCAGCGCGACAGCGCCAGCGCGTAGGCCTCCACGTTCAGCTGCCCGCTGACGGTCAGGTAGGCCTCGCGGGCGAAGAAATCCTTCTCGGGCTCGGAGGCGCCCTTCAGCGTGGTGACCCGGAACAGCTCGCCCGCCCCTTCCGCATCCGAGGTGGTGATGACGGGGGTGGCCACCCACAGGAAGCCGTTGGCGGCGAACCAGCCGTGCACCGCCTGGGCAAGCGTTGCCCGCACCCGCGCGATCGCCCCGAACGCGTTGGTGCGCGGGCGCAGGTGGGCCACGGTCCTGAGGTACTGGAA
>Ga0209831_1002426_pt1 | contig 16222 bp, 14 predicted proteins | sample Maine_Asex4_meta_FD_187451 | JGI IMG/M metagenome (GOLD analysis project Ga0209831, IMG submission 187451) | Marine algal microbial communities from Maine, USA - Maine_Asex4_metaG (SPAdes) (version 2) | ecosystem: Host-associated > Algae > Red algae > Unclassified | place: Maine, USA | collected...
AATAATTACATAATGAACTAAAATATTATCTTAGCTTAGCATTTTAATTTAGAGAGTATAGCTCAGTTGGTTTAGAGCATTACCTTGACAGGGTAGGGGTCGGGGGTTCGAATCCCTCTACTCTCACGAAGAGAAAGCCTGATACGTAAAAGTATCGGGTTTTTTTATGCCTGTTAAATAAAGTTGGCTACCCATCCGCTTGCGCGGTTCACTCCTTTGTCGACTATTGTCGCCACTCTCCGAGATCAGTCGCTCATTCCCGTATCAAACCCATCAATACTCTCCATATTCCTCGTTTTCCAGTAAGCCCTAATCTCTTCATCAGATTTTTTATCTGTCCATTGGGTAAGTATAGATCTGTCTTCTTGGAACTCCATAAGCGGTACAGCATATCCGCAAGAAGTCTGTACTCTGTCGATGGCCACAGAAACCAACTGGCGGGCGCCTCTTATCGGTGGAAACTTTTCTATATGCTGTTGGAAGAAGGTATCTTTGTCATGATAGATTGTAGCCTTACCATAAATTCTAAGGATCAATGGTTTGCCTTCGAATGCACAGAACATCAGTGTGATTCTATTGTTTTCTAGAAGGTGAGCTGCAGTCTCATTACCACTGCCAGTTAGATTGACCCAAAGTATTTGATTTGCATCTAAGACTCTGAGTGTATCCATTCCTTTCGGTGAGACATTTACAGTCCCCTCGGCTCTGGCAGATCCGACAAAGAACAGTGGTTGCTTCTCAATAAAATCTTGTAATTTTTGGCTGAGAGATTCGAATATTTTGGCCATGCTAATTTTTGTTTATGCGCCTTTGTAAACAGGTTTTCTTTTTTCTATAAAAGCACTTGCCCCTTCCTTAAAATCTGCAGTATCTGCTAGCTTACCAAAAGCTTTTACTTCTTCCAGAAACCCATCTTTCGTTTCGTCATAAGCGGCATTGGTTACGGCAATTATTTCCTTTATAGGTAGTGGTGCTTTTTTGGCAATCTTTTCTATTATAGAAGTAGCTTTTACAATACCCTCGCCACTAGCTGTCATGTGATTAGCAACACCAAGTCTTAGCGCATCCTCTGCATTCATCATACTACCGGTAAGCATCATTTCTATCGCTCTGCCTTTTCCGATCAGATGTGTAATACGTTGCGTACCACCGTAGCCAGGAAGAATACCTAGGTTTATTTCTGGGAAACCAAATTTTGCTTGTTCCTCAGCAACTCTCATATGACATGCAAGTGCTAGTTCACAACCACCACCTAGCGCAAATCCATTGACAACTGCAATGACTGGTTTAGCGAAATACTCAATGCTTTTAAATATATCTTGCCCTCTCTGAGATAGCACCATCATCTCCTCAGAATCTGCACTCGTAAATTCTGAAATATCTGCTCCTGCAACAAAAGCTTTTTCTCCGGATCCTGTGATGATGACACCTTTGATCTTAGCGGGATCTATATCGTGTTCAAATACTTGTTTGAGTTCTGTAAATACCTGTCTGTTAAGAGCGTTTAAGGCTTTAGGTCTATTTATGGTAACCACTATTATTCCTTCTACATCTTCTAGGACTAAACATTCGTATGTATTCATCTTTTTTATTTTATTTTTTTACAGATACACAAAATTAATATTATCTGACTATATCTGTCAAATAGTGGGTAATGCTTTTGTCAGCCTTAATTCAATGTCAAGTAAATTGACGTGTTAGGCAGTAGTTGATTGAATCGATTCAGTTCCTCTTTGTTTATTATTCCGATCCGTGGATAGCCTCCTGTTGTCTGCCCATCTTGAAGTAGAATAATGGGTTCGCCAGATGGCGGTAACTGAATGATCCCAGGGAAAACCGGAACAGAACTCATTTGATTATATTGGTTTGCTTCTATTTTGTTGTCTAGGAGTCTTGCTCCCATCCGGTTACTTACGGCAGATAATTTAAAGGTTTGAGATTGCATTTTTTTCTTTCCTTCATCGGATACCAAGTTCCATTCAGGACCTCGTTCAAATGATATAGATTTTAGCTGTAAATAACTTTCTGGTATAGACATCTCTATCATAGTTCTTTGTGATGTTCCTCTTTTGATTGCAAGAAAATCTCCCTTAGATAACCTGTTGCCGCTATTGCCTCCAAGTGAAGCATAGGTGTAACTTGAGTAAGATCCATAATGATTTTGCGTATCGATCAGGCCAGCAATAGCTATATAAGCTCTTGCTCCATCTCTACTTGGTTTGCCAGAGAGAATATCTCCTTTATTAACATATATCGTTTTGTACCGTTGAATCAGTATACCGTTGATCATCCATTTCATATCCGCACCAGTCAGAGCAATATGTCTTTCCTGATGAAATAATATTTCCGGTGGCATTATTGTACATTCTACAACAGGATAATCGATAGGATTATTTACAATTAAGTTTGATTTTTCATAAGCGTCCGTGTCCATAGCTCCTCCTGAAGGTATGGCATAATAGGCAACTGATTTTCTGCCATGATCCTGAATCGTGGTAAATAATCCTGGTTTTAGTATCTCAATATCCTGCATTGTAGCCTGCGATATCTAAGTGAAGAGATTTGATGCTTTTATATTTGTCGAGATCTATAGCTTCTAACTGAAGCTTGTCTAGTACATTCATTTTTGTAGGAGGATAGTGGTCAATATCTAATAATGTCAAAGGAGTTTTTCCTATAATATTCCATCCTCCTGGACTTGCAAGGCTATAGATACCGAGGTAGTCTGCGGCGACTGCTATTGATCCTGGTTCTACCTGAGTGGAAGGAATACTTTTTCTGGGAACTTGTAATTTTTTATCCAATTTTTTACAGTAATAGAATCCTACTACAAAGCCAAGCATGTCTATCTGATAAGAGGTACTCAGAAGGGCTTCTATATACTGAATTTTACTTAAGCCTGTATGCTCAGTAATGATTTTCCAGTCGGGATGTTCAGAAAAATTAATAGGTAATCTGTAAGTCTTAGTTGCAATCTGTGTTTCATCATATACTAGGGTTTCTATTTTTTCTAATACCTGATCAATATGATCAGTCTGTATACTTATTTCAGAAGCAGTCGAGATGATGTTTGTAAGGCCTTCGATTCTAGAACTATAAATAGTTTGTCCTATGGCGGTTAGATTTACTTTGTTGTCTTTAGGTCTTATGATCCGAAACCAATGATCGCCATAGGGGAAGCACTGGTATGTTTCTCCTTTAAGGTTTAGTGATTTCAATGTTGTTCTCTTTTATGAAATGGTTTACTTTTTCTGCCGTTCTTATTGCACTAGGACTGTCACTATGTATGCATATACTTTCTACATGTATGTCTTCCACAGTCTTTGAGAATGTCTCTACTTTATTATTTATAAAATACTGTAACTGAGCAGTCACTTCTTCTGTTTTATGTAAAACGGACTTCTCTAATTTTCTACTCCTTAGTCTTAGGTCAGCTTCATATTTCCTATCTGCAAAAACTTCAGCTACGAAGTTCATATTGAGTGATTTGCAAATTTGCTGAAGGGGAGACATCGACAATCCATATATTTTCCACGATGGGTTTATTGATTTTACGGTTCGAACAAAAAGACTTGCTTTCTCTTCATTGTAAGCGATATCATTATACAACGCACCATGCGCTTTGACATGATAGATATTACCACCTAAAGACCTCACTAATCCATCAAGACCAAAAAGCTGATGTTCTAGGTGAGCCTGTAGATCAGATACTGAGATATCGATAGACTTCCTTCCTGCATTTTCTCTATCTGGATATGAAGGATGTGCACCTATGCTAACAGAATGTTCCAGTGCTGCAATAATCGTATTTTTAATAATAACAGGATCTCCACTGTGCGCACCACAGGAAATATTACATGACGAAATAAAAGGCATAAATGCTTCGTCTATATTCTCTTTGACATGAGGCATCAGTTCGCCCATATCACAATTTATGTCTACTTTTTTTATCATAGAAAAAAGAGGGTATACATCGTTCTGAAAGACAAGGCTAAGGTGATAAGAATTACAATAGCTCCGAGGACATTCTGATAACTAGAATTTTTATACACGCCTAGTAGTGATTTTTTATTGACTAGATATAGGATGTAGGCTGCTATGATCGGCAGTAAAATTCCATTGGTAACTTGAGCGAATTTTATGATCGAAATAGGCTTGATCCCTAAGGAAGAGAAAACAACACCAATTGATAAAATACTCATCCACACCATTCTGAATTTTACATTCTTCGTATTTTCATCCCAGTTGAACAAACCTCTCGCCGCATATGCTGCTGCAAGGGGAGCCGTAATTGCAGATGTAATGCCTGCTGCAAATAATCCCATAGCCATGAAGAACTTAGCGTAGCTTCCCAGTAAAGGTTCGAGCTGTATCGCCATATCCGCAGCTGAACTTATTTCGATATTCCTTTCTTGCATTCCCGCTGCAACGATGATGATCAGTATTGAAATAAGACCTCCTAGGAGAATAGCAACTCTATTTTCCATTCTAAGCTTAGAAAGATCAGCTTCAGATTTCCACTTTTCGGAAACGATAGAAGCATGCAAGAATAAATTATACGGAACTACAGTAGTGCCGATCAGTCCGATTATGATTAGAATTTCGCTTGTATCTATAGAGCGTGGTACGAACCCACTAAATATCTCTATGAGATTAGGCTGTATAAGTATGGCCGTGATAATAAAACAAACACTTATAAGTAATACTAGACCTATGAGTAATTTTTCGATCAGCTTATACTTCCCCCAGAATAACAATGCGAAACAAAAACTACCTAAAATAATAGGCCAATATCTAAAGGAAAAGAATAATTCTAAACCTAATATTCCTCCCGATATATTCCCTGCTTCGTAAGCTGCGTTTCCGATCAAGATTCCAGAAACTACTAGTAGAATAAGTAGATATTTTTTTATTCCACCGCCAGCTTCAGTCCTTATAGCATGACCTAATCCTTTCTGCGTGATAAGACCTATTCTAGCTGCCATCTCTTGTAATACGATGGTGGCGAATATAGAAAACAACATTGCCCATAGTAAGGTGTAACCATGATTAGCGCCAGCAAGCGTACATACGGTGACCGTTCCAGGGCCAATGAATGCTGCCGTCACTAAGGTCGAAGGTCCTAGATAATCTTTCCACCTCATTGTGCATACTCTTTTTTAGTCTTAAGTGCATATAGTGCAAAGGAGGCTAACCAGTGTTCTCCGCTATAATCTCCATCGACTATATTAGCAATAGAAAATGCTAGATGTTTGTTTGCAATGCGCTCAAAGCTTTTGTCGAAACTCGCTATAGGATACAAGCACCAGGCTCTAGAAAAATTAAGCCCATCTAGGTGCACTAATTTGCCATCAGTCCTATCTTTTATTTCAGCAGGTACAATTCTCATATTTGTGTAGTTTTTTCCGAGGAATTGCTCTATCCACTTTGGAAATTCTGTAGGAGACAGAATCCTTCTCATAATATTGATTTCTTCTAGACAAGGAGATAGAAAGTCATATCCAGATGGCTCCCAAGAAAGGGGACAATCAGCATCCGTCAGGTAGAAATCTCTAGCTCGTTGTTCTATAATAGTCTGTAGTGCTTTGTCTTTTTCAGTTAGAGCATAATCGTAAGCAAAGCCTAATCCGAAAGCTGTATTAGAGTGTTCCCCTACACGGATAGGATAGACTAGTTTAGGAAGGTATTCTTGATATTGTTCTGAGATATGCTGGGCTAGAGGTTGTAGATTCTGATGCCACTTTCTACCATCAGGATCATCCCAGGTATAGAGTTCCTCACTTAGCTTAAGTAGCCAAGCCCATCCATAAGTTCGTTCAAAAGACTTCGTATATTTATTTAGAGAAAAATATGCTAACTCCTTTTTTATATTTTTCTCGGTAAGATTTTCATTCAGCATTTTCCTTATACTGGCTTGGTCTTTTAGATCGGGAAATGTCTTGATAAGATAGACCAGTGACCAATGCCCATGCACAGAAGAATGCCAGTCAAAGCAGCCATAAAAAGCAGGATGGTGTACCTGTGGCATTGCGAGATCTTCTTCTTTGGCGATGGTATGACCTGCCTTGTAGGGTAGCGGATGCTGGATACACTTCAAAGGAAGTTTTGCTAAGTTCTCGGCCTGAGATCTGTTGAGTACAATATCTGATCCTACATGGTCCGTTGTTTTCTTACTATTATCTGGTGATGTATCATTACAGGAAAGAAAACAGCAAAAAAGAGCTATTACTAGAATATAGTTTATGTAAATATTCATTTTCATGCCTAAAAGTTATAAATTATACTTTACATTATCACTATGAGATTATATCACTTATTTATATTTCTTATTTCTGGCCTGTTAATGGGAGCTTGTAAGGCTTCTAAGAACATGGTAGCTCAGGATGTTAAACCAGTTTCTGTAATTTACCAAAAACAACTAGATAAGTGGCGAGCCAATAGATATGATAATCTCACAAGTGCTGATGGTTGGTTAACACTGGTGGGTTTGTATTGGCTTGTGGAAGGGGAAAATACCTTAGGCTCTGAAAAACCTGATATAAGTTTTCCTGAATCTGTACCAGTAAGTCTAGGCGTTATTACCAAAACAGGTATGAATCTTAAATATACTAACAACAGTAACAAGTCTGTGAGTGTCAATGATGAAATGGTAGATGAAGCAGTTCTTATGACAGATGCAACGACCTCTCCTACTAAAATGACTTACAAAGACTATAGCTGGTATATAATCCAACGCGGAGAAAGACAAGGACTACGCTTACGTGATACGAATCATATAGCGCGTAGGCAGTTTACTGAAATACCATATTTTCCTATAAGATCAGAATGGAAAAAAGTAGCTGCCTTTTCTGATCCTCTAGAAAATGAGACTATTAAAATAGCAGATATCACAGGAAAACAAACCGATACAAAAGTAGAAGGTTATCTTACCTTTATCCACCTAGAAAAGGAACATAAATTATTGGCGCTTGATGGAGGACCTAAAGATCTTTTCTTAGTCTTTGCTGACGAGACTACCGATGCAGAAACCTATGGTGGGGGAAGATTTTTATACGCTAAGCGGCCAGATATAAACGGACGAACTTACTTAGATTTTAATAAAGCTATCAATCCACCCTGCATGTTTTCGGATTTTGCAACATGTCCATTGCCGCCTCGGAAAAACGTTCTACCCTTTAGAGTAGAAGCCGGAGAGTTAAAGATGCCTGGACATTAGACCATGAATTTTTATATTAGAAAATTAGTAATGATGGCTCTAGAATTATCCTCAGAGGTAGATGTATATTGGACGACAGTTAGTAATTTAATCGAAGCTTTTTCCAGTATTTCATCTTATCGAGCTTAATAAATTATTTTTACTGAACTTTTTTTATTCTTTTTCTATTCACATGATGTTCTCAACGTACTAAACAATTAACCATAACCCCAATTAAGCTCCCACATCTATGCGGTACTACCAGTTATTATCTGTTCTCGGCCTATCATTATTTTCTTTATTCATTTCTATACCATCATTTGCGCAGCATGCGACTTGTGGCTTCGATCATTTGTATGAGAAGAGGTATCAGGAGGATGCTGATTTTAGAGCTGAGGTAAAGAAATTTAATAAGCTAGTGGTGGAGAAGAAAACAAGTCAGCTTATCGCTTCAGGTGTCGTATACTCAATACCTGTCGTTGTACATGTGTTGCATACAGGACAAGAAATTGGTACGGGTGCAAATATTAGCGATGATCAGATCACGAGCGCTTTAGATAATATGAATGATGCTTTCAGAGCTGTTAATTATCCTAATACTTCAGACGCTGAGATAGAGTTCTGTCTCGCCTCCCTTGCTCCTGATTGTTCAGCAACTACTGGAATTATAAGAATAGATGCAACAGGTACTGGGAATTATGAAAACATAGGGATCACTGGAGGATCTGATCCTAATCTAGCAGTAAATGAAGTAGATGTAAAAAATCTAAGTAGATGGCCTTCAGATCAGTATTATAATATCTGGATAGTAACGGAGATAGATGCTAATGATGGAGGAAATGGTGTACAGGGATATTCTTATGTTCCTATATTAGAGAATAATGATAAGGATGGAACAGTGATGCTTTACAATGCATTTGGTTATGATCCTGATGGTTCTCTAGGCTACGAGTTAAAATTTTACACAGGAGAAAATGAAACCATTAAGCATGAGACGGGACATTACCTGAATCTACAGCATACTTTTATAGGAGATAGCAACGGGACCAATTGTCCTCCGGCGTCCACAGATATGAATGGAGATTTCTGTGAAGATACGGAAGCACACAAAAGAACAGGGCATGATTGCCCAGTTGGACCTCTTTCCTTAAATGATCCTTGTCTTTGTCCAGTTGGTCAGATCAATGAGTGCACAGGAGAGGTATTTGGTCCAGTAATTCACAATTTTATGGATTATTCTGTATTTACTTGTATGGATAGATTTAGTGATGATCAGATAGCGAGAATGAGAACAGTTCTTGAAGGTAATAGATCTTCTTTAATCACTTCTCTCGGTTGTTCAGATCCTGCAAGTTTGATAGGAGCTCCAGTAGCAGCAAGTTGTACGCCTAGCTCTACGGAGCCCACAGAAAATACGAATATGGGCATCTGGAATGTTAGCCTCAATACTATAGATTATAGCTCGGGAGCAACTTATTCTGATAGTATTAGTTACACTGCGTCGCCGGATGGAAACGGTGGAGGAGGAGATGGATATGTCAACACATGTGCGGGGACAGAACTAAATATTGGTGGAACCTATACCATCAATGTTACAACCGGAGCAGCCAATCCTGAAATTGTAACCTATTATATCGACTATAATAATGACGGAGATTTTGAAGATGCAGATGAGTATCTAGGTTTCGTTGCAGATGCTTCTAATGGGAATCCAGATTATCCTGAACACTTATTAGATTTTACAATACCTGGAACGGCAGTGGCAGATACACCATTAAGGTTAAGAGTGATTTCTGATTTTTTGAATAATTTTAATGATCATTTAGGAAATCCTTGCTATAGTCCTCAGTACGGTCAGGTGGAAGATTATACTGTAAAATTAGCTCGGTGTGATCTTACTTTATCTAATATATCTATCTTGCCTTCTATTGCTCAGGGAGAGACTGAGATGGCATGGACGATTAAGATCCAAGAGCTCAAAAATGTAGCAACCAATGGTACTATAACTGTAGTGCTGCCTAAGGACCCTAAATATAGCTTTGTGTGGGACGAAACGGCTACGAGCATAGGTCCTACTACGGTCAATAATAGTATATGGTCCCTGGATACATCTAATGATTCTTTTTATATATGGACGACAGAGGAATCTATATTAGGTAATACTTCTGCGACTTTAGGTTTTGTCGTAAACTATAACCCTGGAAGTACAACTGGTGTGGCTAATTATACGGCTTCCATCGTATCTGGAAGTGGAGGAGAAAATAATTCCTTAAATAATATAGATGCTGAATCGGTATCTTTTTTCAGTAATTAGATAGATAAATTTACATCATTGAAAAACAGTAAGCTTACCATAGACTTATATCCAACGTATGTACTTCTATTTTTATGGAATGATATTTTCTAATGCGTAGAATAATCTATAATTTACACCATGACAATAGGTGAAGCATTATTAAAAGAACTACTCTTAGAATCAGAAGTAATACCAATTCTAGTTTAGAATGACGGTAATTATTTATTTTATTCTTCATGTTCCTTCGTTAAAAAGCCTCGCCGAACCTATGGGTTCGCCTACGTTTTTTGCCTTGATCCATTTTGAACAATTCTAAATCCTTTTCCGTCATCTAAAAATAGAAATGGTATAACAAGAAGGTATTTAGCTTTAGTGCCCTTCGAGAAGAAAGATTTCCGACTTGCAGAAAAATCTGAAGCACTCGGACGTCTTGCGATACATCTAGCAGAAATTACTGCGTGGTGGACCTCATGTATAGAAGATGACAAATTGGATTTTAAAGATTTTGAACCACGGGAGATAAACTCTTCTGCAGCATTACTAGCATACTTTGATCAGCTCCTAGAAAGCGCTAAGCGTTCTCTAAAAGAAGCGAAGGATGAGGTATTTGATACGGACTGGTCGATGACCCATGGTGACGAAATATTATTTACCTTACCTAAGAAACAGGTTGTGAGAATATTTTGTATGAATCATCTTGTTCATCATCGCGCTCAGCTAGGTGTATATCTTAGAATATTAGATATTCCTATCCCCGCAGTATACGGACCATCCGCAGACGATGATGAAGTATCCCTAATTCGAGCTTTTGAAAATGTAAAATTGACATAGATCTAAAAGCCATAATCTCATAATATATCTCGCTAAAAAATAGTTCGTTCTCGATGTATCACAAGCTAATTAACCCCACTTACTAGCTAGGTCTATCTCCATTCTAATTACCTAGCTTAATTACCGCATTGTTTTCATAGATTCACCGCATATAATATTGCTAAAGTAATTCAATGCGAAAATTTACATTGATTTTATTATAATTTATTAATTTAACTCAGGGTTCAAATTGGGTTTACCTTATTTTATTTGGAAATAATAGATGTCGCTCCCTGTCCTCGTATTCAACTAATGCTTAAACGAAAAACTAATAACATGAAAAGATTATTTTTACTAGCTAGCTTTTTTACACTATTGATAGCCTGTTCTAAGGAATCCGAAATAGTAGAAGATCCCACTTCTTCACTTATGAGTCCTCAGGAAATAGATAAGATTATTATCTCCAGTATGCAAGGTGGTTCTATATGGAACTGGGAATCTGCATCCGATGATATGTTATATAGTGCCTTGATGCATAGCGATTCTATCATATCGATCGGTTATGAAGTGTCGGGAATGGATGTAGAACATTCGGTAGGAACGGAGCTCTGGAGTAAAGATAAGATGATAGAAAAAAGAGATCGTTTACTACAGGAGATATTGGATAACGAGAGAAGTGTGCGAAAAAATTCTGGATTGCAAATAGAAGATATTCTACCTTTTGGAACAGAAGAAGATCTACCTACTATTTCTGTTCAATTGACAGATAAGAATATATTAGAAGATCTCAGAAAGCGGGAGGATATAAGGTACGTAGAACCACTAGGATATTATCTACAGACAGTTGCAGAGAGTAGGTCATCTTCAGGTTGCACTGGTAGTCCAGATTACGGTATAAACAATGATGACTACGAGACAGTAGACCCAGGGACTAAGGTGCCTTGGAATTTTTATACGAATAGCATAGATGACGCATGGGGATGTTCTCAGGGTGATAATATAGGAATCTGTATTATAGATACTGGTGTTTCTGATGATCAAGATAACCTAGGCAGTCAGTTTTCATCTGGTTATTCTGGCGGAAGATATATACAGAAATATAGTACGCTTTACTCGGGTGCCTGGTGGTGGAAAACTTTAGATACTCCGCATGACCAGTGTGGTCACGGTACGAGTATGGCAGGTCTAGCAGCCGCTCCGAGAGGTACAGATGGTAATGCTATGGGAGCTGCCTACAAGTCTAATATCATATCAGTAAGAGCAGTTGCTGATGTTCTTATCAGCAGCTCTAATGAAAAGAATGGTGTCAAGAATGCGCTCAAACTAGCAGGAGATAGATCTGATGTTCAGATAATAAGTATGTCCATAGGGTCTCCTTTTTCTATAGGTAAGGTTAAGGACGGAGTATATTATGCATACAATAGAGGTAAGCTAATAATGGCTGCAGCAGGTACTTCTACATCCGTGACAAACTGGTACGGTGTAATTTTCCCTGCTAGTATGAGTCAGTGTACCGCCATTACAGGTGTCAAAGAACAGGCAGAATTAGATCGTTGTAATACCTGCCATTCTGGGAGTCAAGTAGAGTTTGTTATGACGATGCAGAGAAGTTATGATAATGATAGAAATTCATTAGCCCTAGCATCTTTTAGTAACCAGCCAAAGTATATAAGTGGATCGTCTGCGGCTACAGCTACCGCAGCAGGTGTAGCGGCTATGGTGTGGTCTACTAATCCTTCTATGAATAGATCGGCTGTGCTGAATCAATTAAAAGTAACTGCTCAGTTATACCCCGATAAAGATAGTCAATATGGATATGGTAATATAAATGCCTTGTCGGCGGTTAATTGTAATTAAGAAAAAAGAGATAAACTTATAAAAGACTAGAAGAGCCAATTTGTGCAAACGCACTTTGGCTCTTTTTTTGTTAAATCATAGTTATAATACGTATCAAATATTTACTTTTAGAGCATGAAAACTTACGGATTACGCTTAGTATGGCTGTTTTTATTTGCCTACTCAGCGCCATTATCATCTCAGTTTACCGCTAACTATTGGTCGCACCAGTATGGTTCTAAAGGCTTATTGCTGAATGGTGCCGTTATCGCTTCCAGTGATGAGGAAACATCTATTTTTTATAATCCTGCAGGAATGAATATCAAGGATGAATTAGGAATTTCAGTTTCTCTTATTACGCCTACTATATCCCTGCTTCAGTCAGAAAATGTATTTGGAACTGGGACATCGCTTTCAGATTCTAATCTAGGGTTTTCTCCGGGGCTTGTGGCATTTATGTTTTCTCCTAAGAACTCAAAAAAACTGACTATTGGTATTACCGCTTTTAGCCGCTTCAAATCTGATTTCAGACTGAAAGATAGAGAGGTAACTGCACTAGAAGCCAATACAGATTTCTTACTCCTTGGGGACGTAGATTTTGGGACTAAGATTTCGGAATCTTGGTATGGAATAGGTTTTTCTTACAAGGTGTCAAACATACTTTCCCTAGGAGTGACTCAGTTTGTAACTTGGAGATCAGAAACCTTTACGTCTAATCTAAAAAAAGAGGTTTTTAGAGCAGATGATCCCAGTGAATTCGTCCTTAGTTGGCGATCTGATTTTGAATATAAAATAAGTGCAAGAGGGGGCTTACTTACAAAAATTGGTTTGCAAGGTTCTTTGGGTCCGCTTAAGTATGGATTGACATTTACCTCTAGCACCTATGCTATTATAAATGATAAGGCAGAATATGAATTTGAGGAACAGCGTATCGGAGAAATAACGAGAAGTTCTTTATCTAATGCTAAGACGGTGGAACTACTGGAGTATAAGTCACCGATATCTGTAGGTTTCGGTTTAGAGCTAAAACTTAAGAGTAGAACCATATCTATTTCCACGGAGTATTTTGAGGAAATAGAACCTTATGTCTTGTTATCTGATTCTGATTTTGCAGTAGGAGGTATTCCTAGTGATGCAGAGTTAGTAACGAAGTCTTACGGGAAGTCTAGTGATAGAGTTATTAACGTAGCACTAGGACTACAGTCTTACCGATCAGAAAAGATAACCTACTTCTATGGGTTTAGAACGGATTATAGCCCTTCTACTTTAGTAGATCTAGGGGAGGACATTATCTTTCTTTCTAAAACGCCCGATGTTTATCATGTCTCAGCAGGTGTTTCTTATAATTACAGTAAGAGTAAATTTTCGCTAGGACTAGATTATGGCTATGGGAAGAATGAAGGAGGAAAACAACTGATTGATCTAGCAGATATTGCCATAGATAATATCTTTAACATAAGTGGTCCTAATAATGTAAGTACGAGTTCACATCAGATTACCTTATTCATTACCTATGATTTATAATTAGAATAAGCATATCTCTTACCATATAGCTTGAGTATGTCAAGTTAATTTATGTTTTATATCAGAACAGTATTAAAAGACTTAGTGATTATGACCGTCATGATTGTGACCGTCATCGGCTGAATGATGATGGGAGGAGGTCCCACTATTTTTACTATTGGGGTTTTCTATATAATCCAGATTGCAGTCTGGGCATTTTCCTGGTTTATGGCTTCCACTTCCTGCGCAGTTTCTAATGCAAACAAAAGGTGATGTGTATTCCTTTGTATTTGGTGTTTTTGATTTTTTTTCGATCCTGACTTTTTTATCTTGCTCTGTACAAGAAGATGTTAAGGCTACACAGCATGTAATAAGCACTAGAAAAGAAAGTAGAGTCATCTTGTTTTTCATTGAGTAAACATATTATTAATAAATGGCTTGTTCTTTATTTTATAAGGTAAATTTTAAATTAGGTGTCCTCATCCGTTATACTAGAGTTGTTACAATTTTATACCTTTGCCGCCTAACCAACAAATTTTAATTTTTATGAAAAACTTAATATTCATTTTAGGAGCCTTATTAGCATTAACGTTTGCTTCATGTGGAGATGACGAGGAGGAAATGATGATGATGGAGGAGGAAGAAGAGCAAATATGTGTAACCTGTACGATGGCAGGAGCAGATGATGTAGAAATATGCCAAGGTACTGGTACATTGGCAGAAACAGCTTATTCAACAGAAATTGCAGCACAAGAAGTTCTAGGATTCGATTGTATCTAATGGTTCAAGTTCTAAAGTAAGATATAGAGAGGAGTAATCTTAGGATACTCCTCTCTTGTTTTTTTAGTCAGTTTAAAATATTAGTTGGTAGAAGTTAATAATATCAATACTAATATCTTCATATTCATGTAAAAAAGACCTATAGTATCGTATTTAGGAAAAAATAACATATTTAATTTTTAAAAGATATTATTTTTCATATATTTATAATGTTGAGTGAAAATGATTCATAATGGGAAGTAAAGCGAAAGCATGAATTCTCAAGTAGTGTTAGATCCTACAAATCATTCATTAAGTTGCACTCATCATTGCTTTCGAAAGTTCTTAGAGGAACCTAGAGAGTAGGTATCTGGTAATGATACTGATTTACAGAGCTTCATCGACCTGAACATTAAAAATTTTGGTCATCCTAGATCTTAATTATTAATGATCATGAAAAAAGTAAAAGTAAATCTTGGAGATCGTGAAAACGATCTCCTTTTTTTTTTGTGAAACAACGAAGAAATATATGTTTCACGGAAAATAAACTGTCATGTATTACTCGAACTATCAACTAGTTTGTCGGGATAGCAGGATACCCTGGGTAATCCTGAAGAAGGGGGTTGGGGGACAAATGATTAAAAGCCTATCGCCTAGCGTCTATTAGGCTTTTGCATTTCTATACATCCTTAGGCGTAAACTCCACGTCTGTCTAGAAACACAAAAGCCTACTGACTAGGTCAGTAAGCTTTTAATTTGTCGGGATAGCAGGATTACCTAGGGGTGATCCTGAAGATGGGGGTTGGAGACAAATGAATAAAAAGCTTTTAGCCAAGGGGCTATTTAGGCTTATGGATTTCTATACATCCTTAGGCGTAAACTCCACGTCTGCCTAGAAATACAAAAGCCTACTGACTATGTCAGTAAGCTTTTTAGTTTGTCGGGATAGCAGGATTCGAACCTGCGACCCCACGACCCCCAGCCGTGTGCGCTACCGGACTGCGCTACATCCCGATGCTACAAATATATAATCCTATTTTTATTCCGCAGCTTATGTTCCTTTTAATTTTAATTTAATACCATTCATAATGGGAAATGATGCTATAGATTTATATTGAATCTGATTACTGTCAAGGCGCGAGCGAGTGATATTGTTGCAAATAAATCTAGAAAAAAGTTCTAGAAACGAGGTAAAAGCGAAAGCGGGTGGGATACTTACTGTCGTAGCTTAGTCGAGTATTTCCAATGATGAGATTGGATAGAAATACTTAAATGTATGCGACATATTCCACTCAAATGGAGGAAAACCCCTAGTGTAAATATTTAGTTTTAGTTAACTTTAGGAATAAATACCTTAGTATGAAAAAATTGATTTTTCTTTTACTCATGTTACCATTACTTCTTACCGGCCAGAATATTTCCTTAGAATTATTTGCCAATGGCTTTTCCGCACCTGTAGATCTTGTACATGCGGGGGATGATAGGCTTTTTGTAGTAGAAAAATCTGGTATAATAAAAATACTCAATGCAGATGGTTCGGTAAATCCAGAGCCGTTTATAGACCTTGACCCTATTGTAAATTCTGGAGCTAATGAAAGAGGTTTGTTAGGTCTAGCATTTCATCCTAATTATGCTGAGAATGGATATTTTTATGTAAACTACACAGCTAATTCAGGAGGAGCAACAGTGATTTCTAGGTTTTCTGTGACCGATGATCCTAATATTGGAGACCCTAGTTCTGAAAGTCTTGTGATTACAATCAGTCAGCCTTATAACAACCATAATGGAGGGGGTGTAAAATTTGGTCCAGATGGATATCTTTA
>Ga0209831_1002430_pt1 | contig 16210 bp, 23 predicted proteins | sample Maine_Asex4_meta_FD_187451 | JGI IMG/M metagenome (GOLD analysis project Ga0209831, IMG submission 187451) | Marine algal microbial communities from Maine, USA - Maine_Asex4_metaG (SPAdes) (version 2) | ecosystem: Host-associated > Algae > Red algae > Unclassified | place: Maine, USA | collected...
GAATGCAGATCTCTCATTGGTCGAGCAGTCCGACAGCAGTGCATGTCCGGCCCGATCTTTACAGAATGTGCCCGTACGGCCCCCAATCGCACAATCGACGCCTTCGTTTTTCTGCACTATTGTGCGTATCTCCCAGAAAATCTCGATATCCCAACGATTGCGGGCCGGTTGCTCCCTTGACACGGAAGGGATCGGAAGAAAATCTCAAGAAAAAGAAGGATCTCGGTTCTGCACGGAAGTTGCGGTGGGAGAGCCAATAGGACGTCTCAGATTCGTGCTGAGCAGCTGTTTACGGCTGCGTTTAACCAATAGATGGCCAGTTCCACAAGAACCGTATCGCCGGGAACCGTTCCTGGTCGATGAGGACAGAATTGGGGGATCAGCAATACTTCTCTGATCGTGTATGGCTGATCCCAGAAATTTGTCCCGGGGGACAGAAACGGAGACTGACTGTGAATAAAAGCACTCTATTCGTCTAAAACGACAGTCAGAAGGCATCGAAGCCAATAGATAGACCGTATTCGGTGCCAGGACCTTGCATCCAGCAGAACTCCATGTTTCTTGCAGCTTGATTCGCTTTTCTTGGCACGGAGCAAGCTGCCCACGCGAAATCTTGAGATTTTCTACTGTTTCCTCTCCAGAAGTGCAGAAAAAAAGAGGAGCTGATGTTGATTTCTAAGCTGTATGGGCACATGTAAGCAATCAGGAGCACCGAGTTAGTCCCAGGGGCGCATCTGATTGGTGGAGAGAGTCTGTCCGCAAGTCAGTCTCTGTCGACCAGGACAAAATTCGGGGATCAGCAACACATGTAGCGTATCTTCGCCCGCAATCGGCTAATTGCCACCGGTAGCCCCCTTGACTGTCCAAAGCCCACGTACTGTGCGAATTGGCCTGTGGCATGCCATTTGGGGGGTTACTTCCGCTTTGTTCATTTTTCATTCTTTGTTTGCTTGCCTGTCTTATCTGTCTGCCGGCACTCATTATGATCGCTTGTGATCGGACGGTCGATCGATCAGGGCACTCGTTTGTACTAAATCACCATGGGTCCGGCGTCGCCGTCGTGGGCACCACCCAGCTCCCCATCGGATGCCCTTCAACAAAAGGTCTTCTTCCTCGCCGCGACGTCGATAGAACTCGCTTTATTGCTTGGCTATGGTCGGTCTCAATACACAGGTATTTTATCCAACATTATTAATACCACATTTGGTGGAGCAGCAGGGGATATCCTCGCCTTCATCGTGCCTCGCGGCGCGGTGTTCCCGAGAACTTTCTCGCTGCCTCGTGGCATTGGGACGGTGTCGATACGGTCGCTTGGCGCGCGGGGCGTTAGCCATCGACTTGTGGGCGTGGTGCCGGGGGCATCACGGTTGTGATCTTCGACGTTGGCGCGCGGGGAGTTTGCCAAGTCGGAACACTTTGTTCAGGTCCCAGAATGTCTACTGGTGGAACCGGCGGCAATCGACACGTCAGAGACGGCAAGCTGCCAGCTGGCTACCGGCCGCCGAGCGAGGGACGAGGCAATCCTGCCGCCTCCGACGCCCCAACGGACGGTGCTCCTACTCCTCCCATCCCTGCGGATCAAGCCGCCTCCGGGCAGATACAGGTGGTGGAGAACCTGAAGGCGGCCGTTGAAGCACTTCAACGACGCCTGACGGCCCAACAGCAGACTATCGAGTCTCTGGCGCGAGCCAATGAAAAGTTGTTCGACGACGTCGAGGCCCTGCGCAAGGTCGTCTCCCACGAGGAGGAACGCCGGGTGGCTAAGTCTCGCCGTCAGTCGGGCGAGAAGACCACGATCGTCCAGAAGACAAGCAAGGTGACGAGAGGAAAGTCTGTCCGCAAGGACATGGTCTTCCGACTAGCCGGCAATGCCAACATGGCGTTCTCCGGCGCGCTTAACAGCACTCTCGGACGTAAGCGTTATGCCGTCCGTACATACGGAGATGCCGTCAACTGGCTCCTTTTGAAGTACGCGACACACGCTACTATGGCAAACGCCTACCAAGACATCAGTACAATAAAGCAACAAGACAACGAGACGCCCACGGCCTTTGGTCACCGCGTGGAAACGCAATGCGATCTTCTGAACGGCTTGTTCAACATCCAAGACGATAAGGACGTCGTCATCACGGGTCTTTCGGACCTTGTGCAAGCGCATGTTCGGGTCTTGAATGTCCAATTTCCCGGATCGATTTCTATCAGAGACAGTTGCTACCGCCCAGTTGTACTGGGACGGCACCAACAAGCTGCGTTTGCAGCTCAAGATGACCCGCCCAACGGCGATCAAAGTCGCTTACGCGACACAGGACCAGCGGACGACGACGGAACGACCGCTCAAACCGTTTCGCACCCCGCCGCCCCCTCGGGCCGCCGTCCCTCAAGCCAATCGAGCTGATATCTGTTACAGCTGTAACAAGCCGGGTCACTTCGCCGCACAGTGTGCCGAGCCGTATCGCCAGGGATGTGGGTCGATAATTGTCACGCGATAATGATCGTCATAATTATCGCAAAATTATCGAAATCATGCCAGCACGCGCTGATAATGATCGTCGGTGGGCCACGTGTTCGCATTTAATTTGAAGAACATACATGTCATGCCGCAAGTGGAACAAGCGAATCCTGGACTCGCTAACACCGCCTCTGTCGGTCTTTGTTTCTGGAGCTCGCGTGGTCAATGCCCCTACTGCATCACCGGCATGTGCGCACCCGACCGCCGCCATGCAGGTGGGAGGAGTACTGATACATTCCATGCTACACTCCTGCCCGGCCGCACGCCGAGTGGCGGCGGTCGCCGCTATCGCCGTCGTGATGGTGTGTGTCGGTTTGGTGGTCGTCGCCGCCGCGTTCCCGCTCACATGCATGCCATCTCTTCGCAAGCTGGTCGCCGTTTCTCCTCCACCCTGCATTTCCGAGGGCAACGCCTCACACACCCCAACCCTGGTGAGGGTGTCCGTGTGGCGATCGCGGTCGGCCCACAACCATCCCCCCCTCCGACCGCCCCCCCGTCCCCAAGGCGGCGGCGGCCGCCGCGCGAGCTGTCCCCCCCGTCGCCCCAAATGACGGCGAGCATGTGCCGCGCGGTGGAGGCGGCGGCCCACCCCCATAGGCATCGTGTGGAGGGGCGCGTGAGACGTACTGAAGGAGAACTAACAGGCTGTTAGACGAGACATGATTCAGGTCGTCCATCAAGTACTTTCAGAAGAAGTCGGGCTGATGGTTTCTGTTACCATGAACGATAATTATTCATAATTATGAAGAAAAGAAACCATCAATGATGATCTCATCGAAATCCTACAACCCTGCGTATCGCCGTCGCGAACGTCGCCAACCGCCTGTCGGCGTTCATGCCATTGCAGACGGTGACAGCGAGGAAGACGCGATCGAACATCCGGCCGACGCCGTCGAGGACTCGAAAAACGCCTAGGCCGGGTGCCCGACTTAGGGTTGCCCGGCGGGACGCGAAAGCTTACAGTGAAAAGATTGTTGCGTCGTGCCTTACGGCACTACGAGATCGCCGTCACGCTTGGCCCGTGCATGCGTGCGATGCAGAGCTGCCGCCCTGTCCCGGACACGGGCGCCGGGGTGAACATAATGCGAAATAGTGTTCTCCCTACGAACTGGATGGCTTGCGCCGAGAAGTTGACCACGCTTCCGCGTATCCAAGATGCAAACAACAACCGTCTCGTGACGAAGTATGCCATACATCTGTATGTAGACACCGGAGGTGTACGTCACTTTGACCGCTTCCTCGTTTCCGACAACTGGTCAGTCCCGTGCATCCTTGGCACCGAGTTCATTGAACAAAACATCGAGGAGATCTTGCCGTGTTTGCGTGAGATCGTCTGGCAGGAACACGTGCGTTGCACGGAGGAACTGCCTCGGCCATCGACGATCTTGGCTTGTCTAAACGACAGTGCCTGGGACCGCCATTGGCAAGATGAACTCGCGGGGGTGCGAGCTTGCAAGCAGGTACGTGTCAACTGACACCAAGAGGAGTGGATCATGGCGACATGTGACGCCTCAGGTATGGCTATCATCACACCAAACGTGTCACAGCTCGGCACATGGCCCCCACACTCCGGGAACCAGATTCCCGAGAAACATGTCCCACTGCCGCATATTTCAAATTATTCCGTTGGCGACCCACTTGTGATCACCCCGTCGCTCACCAGCCATAACCGCGATCCCAAGACTTCCCTGCGACTAGTAACCCCCCCGGGCGGACCCCTAGTTGAGGGCCTAATTTTGTGTAAACCCGAGTTGGACTATTGACTTACATTACTCCGCGCCCTTGACCCCAGGGCGCCGGGAGGGTGTCACGTGGCACCCTTCCCCCGCCTCTGCTCAAGGCGGTATTAGAAGCTTCGGCCGTCCTCCGCTGAGACTGGCCCCCTCGGCCCTGAGGGGGGGGTTTTCCGAGGGTCCTTTGAGGGTGTCTGAGGAGGGTTTTCTGAGGGTCCTTTGAGGGTGTCTGAGGGGGGTTTTTGGAGGGTCTGAGGGGAACGGACGTCATAAGAGGGCGAGGCGTGAGTGTTGCCTCGAGGCCTTTGACGCGGGCAAGTAAAATTCCGGTCACACGACTCGTGTTTTTCGCTCGGGGCGTCTCCCCCCGGTCGACGCCGTGCGTGTGTGCTCTTCGGGGTTTCCTTCCGGGGCGGGTATTTCCCGACAGGACTACCCGGCGACACGGTCTGGTTCGTCCTCCCCCCAATTGGGTGGGGTGGGCTGATCGTGTTGTCACAGAACCATCGGTCATCCCAACGAAAGTCAGTGGCAGTCGCCCGCGGCCTTGCCATCGTCAAACCTGACGAACCCTTATTAGTCAAGTTATGCAACTTCGGCAAGGACGAAGTCATCGTTCGCAAGAACTCAACCTTGAGGTTCGTGGAACCCTACCAAGGGCCGATGTTCTCCGCCGTCTTGGATGACGAGAGTCCAAAGAATGGAGTCGATACTTCATCAGCCGACACTAGTCGTGACCCACTCGAGGACCTCGACCTCAGTGAGGCTCCCGAGTACCTGCACAAGCAGATTCGCGACATGCTCAAGACGCATTCGTCTGTGTGGGATGGAAACCTTGGCGTCATCCGTTCTACGGAGCACGCCATCGTTACTCCACCAGACGCTCTGTCCATACGGGCTCAACCCTACAGGACAAGGTGGTTCAAACGGCAGATCATCTAGGACCAGATCAACAAAATGTTGAAGCTCAGCGTCATTGCCCCGAGCCACAGTGCTTGGGCGAGCCCCGTAGTAATCGTACCAAAGAAGAACGGCAAAGTCCGATTCTGTGTCGACTATCGTCGGCTGAACAACATCATCAAGAAGGATGCTTATTTCTTGCCTCGAATGGAGGACTGCCATGACTCCTTGAGAGATGCCCAGGTGTTCACGGCTCTCAACTGCACCGCGTGGTACTGGCAAGTGCCCTTGCGCAAGGACGTCCAAGAGAAGATGACGTTCACAACGCACTGTGGTATATACTACTGGTTGTCTATGCCATTCGGCTTAACGAACGCACCTGCAACCTTCCAGCGTGCCTTGGATGTTATCCTCTCAGGCTTAAAGTGGCAGGTATGCCTCGTCTACTTAGACGATGTCATCATCTTCTCCGCGAACGCGGAACAACACGTGAAAGACGTTGACAATATTCTGCACCGCCTGCGCGAAGCCGGGGTTGCCCTGAACTTGGAAAAGTGCGCATGGTTCTCCGATGAAGTCGAGTACCTTGGGCACATTGTCCGCCCAGGGAAACTGCACGTGCATAACAAGAACGTTGATGCTTTGAAGAATGCCAAGTTTCCCACGACGAAGACCTAGCTGAAAATCTTCTTGGGCATGTGCAACGTCTATCGAAGCTTTGTCAAGGACTTCGCCAAACGAGCGAAGCCTCTGAACGCCCGGACTAGGGCCGAGATCCCATCGGATCTACTACCGCCTACGGACGCGGCCGTCGCCGCATTCGAAAACATTCGCAACGCACTATTGTGCCCACCGGTACTTGCCTTGCCAAAGGCTAACCGGACGCTCGTCGTCGACGTTGACGCATGCGCCAACCAAGTCGGGTGTACCCTCCTCCAAGATGAACCGGGTTAATTGCTTCATCCTGTCGGATATTGGAGCCGAGGACTCACTGCTGCAGCGAAAAACTACTCCACCAAGGAGCGCGAATGCCTCGACGTCGTGTGGACTGTCCTCAAGCTGAGGCACTTCCTCGACGAGCAACGGTTCCTCATCCAAACGGATCACCAAGCACTACGCTGGATCTACAGCACGACCGACTCAAGCGGACGCTTGATGAGACGGCAACTTCGCCTTTCCGAATACACATTCGATATGGTTTATAAACCAGGTGCATCGCATCACTTGCCCGACTTCCTGTTGCGTGTTTCTACGGTGGCGCCGAAAGAAGATATCCGTGATGATATATCTTGCCTGGCATTGGCCGAGACGGCCAACGGAATAGGGACGGGGAGGTACAAGGGCACCACACACCCGAACCGGTGGAGTTCGACGACGTTGTCGAAGCACAGCAAACGGACGATTACTGTGTCGAGATGTCTACTGGCGTGGAGCGTGGAACGGCAAAAGCCTTCTTCCGCAACGAGCATCACGCTCTGTATCGACGGATGCCTGACGGCAACCAATTGGTTATACCAAAGTCGTTACGCGATCGCGTCTTGACGCTCGAGCACCATGCAACCGTGGCAGCCCATCCTGGTATGAACCGGATGTATTACAACATGCGAAAGGCATTACTGGTCTTCGCTGGTAACGGACATCCACGCCACCATCACCAAGTGCACAACTCGTGCTCAAAACCGCCTCGTCTTGCGGCCACACACCACGCCCCCGACGCTGTTCCCGGCTACGGAGCCCCTCACGGAACTGTCGGTTGACATCTTTGGGCCCATACTGGCCTCCAAGAAGGGCAATCGCTTCATCTCGGTTATTACCGACCGTTTCGCCAAGCTCAGGAAGTGCGACGCCTTACGACGAACTACGGCCATGTCCGTGGCGTCAGCCATCATCGATGCGTGGGTTTCCGCCTACGGGCCCCCGGACCGGATCCTCTTGGACCAAGGGCCCCAGTTCATGTCGAACTTCTTCATCGCTGTGATGAAAATGTTCGGGATTGAACCGGTTCGCACCACGGCGTATCATCCCCAAACCAATGGGCATATTTAACAGCACAACCGTACTGCTGATCCCCTAGTTCTGTCCTCATCGCCCCGGAACGGTAGTGGAACAGCAAGGAATGGAGACATGCGATTGGTCGATCAGTGGGACAGCAGTGCATATCGGGCCCGATCTTTACAGAAGGTGCCCGTACGGCTCCCGATCGCACATTCCACGCCTTCGTTTTTCTGCGCTTTTCTGCGTATCTCCCACAAACTCTTGATATCGCAACGATTGCGGGCCCGTTGCCCATCTGATACGGACTGGAACGGAAAAAAATCTCAAGAAAAAGAAGAATATTGAATCTGCACGGAACTGGCCGTTAAAGAGCCAATAGAACGTCTCAGCTTCGTGCTTAGCAGCTGTTTTCAAGTCCTTTTGACCAATGCCTGGCCATTTCTACAAGAACCGTACGTCCAGGAACCGTTCCTCATCGATGAGGACTGAATTGGGGGATCAGCAATACCATGGCTACTCAGCTGCGACACTACGTCGCTGATGACCCATCACGATGGGACGAGCTACTCCCGGTAATCACCATGGCGTATAATAGCCAACAGCACCGGTCTACGGGTATCGCTCCATTTGAGCTTGTTATGCCACGACGGATCCCCAACCTCACGGTTCGCAACTTACCCACGGGAACTCCGCTGGCCAATAAGGGGACGCTCAATGATGGGTCTCCCCTAGGTGACGAATGCGAATTTATGGCCCGCCTTCGCAGGCAGATCCCCGTCGTAGTTGAGGCCTTGCGTAAGACGCAACAAAGTTACACATGTGACTTCGGCCACCGGGTCGCAACCCGCAATGCGGAAGTCAAAATTGGCGACTACGTCTAGACGACCAACGACGATCGGCAAAGAAAGCTGCAAAGCGAGGCCATTGGACCCTTCGTGGTCGTCGACTCGGATGCGGATGCCTCCACGTTCGTCATTGACAGTGACGTGGAGGAAAAACGCGTCAGCACCTATTGTCAAGCTCCATCACATCCGATCGGCGCACGTCCTCTTCAAGAAACTTCAGGATGTCATCTCGGCTGACAGCGTACGGCTTGTTAAATGCATTCGGGCACGGAAACGCGGAAAGCCGCATCGTCCGCCGCAGGCTGCACACAAGCGTAAACGCGTCCTCAACAGTTGAGGTAGAGCTCTGGAACGCAATGCAGGCCTCGTACGCTGGTTGGAGTACGCCGATCAAGTGGCGCAAATGTCTCCAATCGTCTCGCCCGAGCCGTTGACGCCACTGGACCACCGTTCGGTCGTGGAGGTCTCCGATCCCGATCATTCGCGGCATGAGGGTGAAAAGTCGGACGAGTGCCAAATACGTTGAGCCCCAACGTCCTGGTGACTCAGTGATCAGCTTCCGTGGCTCCGCATCACCGGGGAATGGGACAGAGTTCAACATCTCGAAGCTATCCGAAGACTTGTGGAAGCTGTTTGGAATCTTGTGCACACGCCCAAGGAGGTCGGCGGCCGCTGGATTCCCGCTGCTTGATCTCGTCGCTTTTGATCGAGGAAGCTCGTTCTTCAAGTAGACGAAAAGATGCAGCAGCACACCTCGGACGAAGGACGCCGCCGGCGGATCGTACGGAGCGCCAAGGCCCCGCAATAATTTCAGCAAGTATTGATTGCCAGCCAGCGCTAAGGGCGAAAGTGACATAATCATCAGTAGAACAAAACGTAAGTGATGTGGCCGAGCTTCAGCTGGCGTCATTACACGGGAACGCGCAGTCCGCAGGAAGCTGTCAATTGGCCCCACCGCTACACCGCCCGCTGCCTTGCGCGGATGAGTCTTGAAGGCGCGTTACGCCACAACCGCCGCAGGCCAGCGCCGCTGCAGGTCACCGACGTGTGCGGACGCCGCGAAGTGGCGCCATGCGTTGCTTCACTTGCCGCCTCGGAGGACGTAGGTGGCGGTGTGGCCGTCGATCGCACACACGCGGAAACGCACAACGAAGTCGCCCCACGTGTCGCCGCCGTCCCGCTTGAAAGTGTCGAAAAAGTCCGACGAGTCATCTTGAGGTGTCCAGCTCTGCTCGTCGACCTTGATAGCGTGCCATTTTTCCCCGCCGTGGGTCACTGTAAGAGGGCAACACAAAGCCTCAGTCGACAGGTGCGAGCCCACTATCCTCTCAAAAGAGGTCGTAGTGCGCCCTGATGACGACGACGCTGGTTCAGCAGCCTCCTGGGAGCTTGCAGGGGTCAGCTGCTGCTGCGGCAGCGCACCAGTGTGGCGAACAGGTGAAATCTCGTCCTCAATCGTGTGCAGGCTTCTGCTTCCGGCAGTGCCGGTGCCCGTCGACATGATGAGAGCGGCTAGAGCGCGGTGTGGACGGGCGTCCCCGGAACGCCCGGGTGATGATGGAAAAGAAAGGATGGCACAAGAGGGAATTGGGTTGAGCCGGACTCGTGGAGCACACCTTCGTCCCCGAACGTCGGCCGCCCTGGCCAGCATGTCGCTTCTCGGCGTGCTTCCTGGCGTGGGAGGGGTCGGAAAAGCAGACGGTACCTTTATCAGACGTTCCATGCCGGCACAGAAGATTATAATGTGCTCTCCACAGCTGCCTCTTGCGCCACCGTGGCCAGCAGCTGGCGCGCAGCCGGATACACATGCGACTCTAATTCCATTTTCATTTGAATATACTCTGCGTCTTCAACTCCGATACAGATTCTCATCGGGTCGTGGCAGGAGTAGGATAAGGGATTCAGGCTATGGGGCTGATTCCGGAAGAAGAAGAGTACTCTGCGCGAAAATATCCATCTCAACGTTATTCACGTAAGCCCCTGGTGCAAATTTGGGTGGTGCGCGAGAAGATGGGCGTCAGGGTGTGTGTTGCCGATGCAGGGCGGCCTGCTTGCTTCGGCCGCTGATGAGGCTTGGTCTGGATACGACTCAACGGGAGGGACGCGGACCTCTGTCTTATACCCTGCATGGCACTTTGTGCGCTTGCACAGCGCGGTGCGCGCCGGCCACACGCGCACCATCGCCACCGACGGCAGCCTCCCAGACCCCTTCTTCAGCATTGCGGATCCCCCCGTCGTGTGGTGGTTACAAATCCATCGCACCTAAGCACGGAAAGGTCTCAAATTCTTCGTGCCCCATCAGCGGCACCCTTCTCTGCATGCCGAAGTGGTGTCTCTGGCGCTCTGTCTGCACATACCAACAGCGCAGGCATTCCACCTCGCTCGCGCACGCCTGTACTCTGCTGGAAAGCCACACGGTAGCCGACGGCCTAAACTCGAACCTACACTTGATCAGCCGGGGGCTAAAACAGCGAGCTTACAGAGATGGGATTTGTGTTTCCTGGTGGCTCTGTGAAAGCCACACGCTCAGCGGTTGCCGCACGCAATATTGCATGCCTTGTTTCATTCCAGCCGCGAACGCCTCAGGCCCTCATTGCGAAACTCGGGGACACAACCCCTCGCGTCCCCCTGGCTTGTGGACTTCTCCACACGTCACCGTTGGCCACCACACCAGGAGCAGCCGAAGGAAGCTGTAGAAAAGGCCAGCATCACAAAGCCAGTCGTTTATTACTATCGGCCGAGGAGCGAGCGCATGGTGCAATGGCACGGAAACTTACAGCGGGCGAGCCTCCTACCCCGTTTTTCAAGCCACGCGCGCCACAAAAACCAAAGGACAACGCACGAATACCTTATCCACAGCAGTGCGCCCTCTACATCGGTAAAAAATGCGACTAACCCCACGTCTACTTCTCATAACAAGTCTACAGACAGCACACTGGTGCCGCAGCAAGCCATCGATCGCGCTCTCGGGGGATGGGCTTGTGCCTGGCCCAAGAGGTGGCTTTCCACCTGCGAGGGGGCCTGAGCAGAGCACTCTCCAGTCAGCAGAGTGTGCACGTTCCCCGAGGAGCTTCGCAGGGAACTGGTGGTTTTTCTCCGAGGTGCCCACGCTGCCCTGCGTCCTTCAACACCCTCGGATACAGGATGCTCGTACGTCTCGCGACAACCCCAAGACGACCAAGCGCTCGACAACAGCGCGGGAAAAGCCCCTCCCGCCGCTACCAATGTCGCATCCTCCGCACTTGCTCCCGCGCGGCCTCTGGCCGTGGTTTGGCACAACACCCTCTGACATCAGCAACAGCCAGCGGCCGACCTTACCCGAGAGCCTTTTTTCTTGTGAGAGCGACTGGATCCTGCACTCGGTGCTAAAGCCATGTGACCAACTTCTCGCGCCGCGTCGGCGCTGTCACTCGGAAGAGACGGGAGCCCGGTCGCCTTCCCTCTCAGTCTGCCACTCCAACCCCACGCCCATCCTTTTTGGGATCGGTAGCCTTACGTCTCTGATCCCGATCCGCACTTCTCTCCGAGCACGCTGCGGAAGCGCAGGCCGAGGGGCTCCCCGCCCCAGCCGCAGCTTAATGCCGTCAGCCACCGAAAACAGCAGCCGTTGGCCGCCCCCTCGCCGACTTCTCATTCGCAGTTTGTGGCAGGCCACAGGCTGTCGCTCCCTCTCGCCAGCGCGAGCGCCGACTATTGTCTTAGGCACGATTTGTCTCAGTAGAAGCCTCGGAAGGCGCAGCCACGGGTAGCTGAAGGCCGCTCGTGACGACACGTTTTGCATCACTGTCTGACGGCACGGTGGTGTGAAAACGGCATGCCTGACCCCTGTGCCGTCAGAAGCCTCCTTTTGCCCCCACCATACTTCAGTGTGTGCAACAGGCCGTCGGTCACCGTTTGGAAGCGTCCCACTACACCTACCACCCGCCACATCTTTGCTGTGCTTGCTTCCCCTACCCAGCATCCTTTCCAGCAATATGTCCAGCTCCCCAACCGGCCGCGCCCCCACGCAAGCTATAACAGCTCTCTCCGCGGCGGTTAACTCCAGCCGCACCAGGGTGTTCACCGTTACCTTCAACCGAACAAAATTCAATCAAGTACTTACGTTGAAGGTTCCGACTGGGGATGGCGGCATGTTGAATTCAAGGCACACGTGTGCTCCACGTGTCTACAGGGGGTGGACTTGCAAGAATGAATTGCGCAGAAACAATGTTGCTGGTGAAGTGCGGAGAAACATTAGCACCGTCCGGTGCAACAATGCCACCGTGCGTGGGTGCACAAGAACCGACTCCCCACGTCAGTAACCCTCAAGCTAGTCGTCACCACCAAGCACCGACACCTGCGTCGTTCCCGCCCCCCAGCATCGCCCCCGCCCTGGAGTCCACTTGCCCCCGCGCTCTTGCACCTCCAGTCATCCAACCCTGCATCAAGTGTCGCCCGCGCCACTGTGTATACGCTATTTCGTTTTTTTTTGCTTGTCTGCTTGACAGACGCTCTCTGCGAACAGGCGCCTGCTTAGTCCTCCCTTTTGGCGCTTCTGCACCGCCCCCCCCCGCCTCAGATGAAACTGCATCTTCCTCCTTTTCCTTCTGCTCTTGCGCGCGGCGCGCTGCATGGTACTTGTGATTTTGGTGTTGACCATCGCGGCGGGCGCGCTGTTGTTGGAGATGTCCACCTCCTCGACCATGACGCTGACGACCTTCGCGGCTGTCTCCATTTTCTTCGACCAATCGCCAAAACACATAAGGATTTTGAAGCACACCAACGAGCGGGACGTCATCGAGGGGGGCAGATGCGTGGACGAGGTGAGGCGGGATGGCAAACGCATGCATGGGGATGAGGCTTGTGTGCAGCACGAGCGCGACGATGCGTCCTATGGGACTTGTACACTGGATGGCTGTACGTCTGTCAGACCTTTGCGATTGAGTGCCTAGAAAGGGTGGGGGCGAGCCCACCGAGGCTTATGGCCATTTGAGCATAGCCTGCGGCACACGCATCAAAGTCGTTTGTCCCGCTTTCATAGTCCCTTGTACCTCTTTCTGAGGAAGAGGCTGCTTGTGTGCCCACAAAGGTGGGGGTTGTAGGACAAGACGCCCGCCTGACCACCACTCGGTGTGAAGCAAAAAACAGACAAATTTGGTGACAAACTTTAAGCCCCTTGGACGCTGCATGGTACTCCATTTATTCCATCCCCTCCATGACAATTGTTTCCATCGCTGCCGCTGCAGCGAGTAAGTCCAGCCCGTCCTCACCATCAGATCCGACCGCGTCGGTGTCCTCGGCCGCCTCCCCACCGACGACCAACACTGGCGCATCCACTGCGTGGTTGCCGAGGCCAACGGGGAGATGAGCTGGGGAGCGAGAGTTGTAGTACACGTACAAGAGCTGGTGGAGGCGCACGTGGGCCAGCCGGGTGCGCAGCTTGCCCTGGATATGGGTGGCGTTGGAAAACGAGCGCTCACCAGCGGCGAATGAAAGGGGTAGCTTCATCACCTTCTGGGCGATGGAGAGCAGCGCCGGCATGTGAGATGCCCACGCCTGCCACCAGCTCAGCGGTTTGCGAGTAGTCCCCTCCTCCCATGTGGTGTCCATGAGGAACGCCCCGCCCGTGCGCGAGCGGAAGTCGGTGTCAGCCAGCACCTAGAGCAGGGCAACCGCCTCACCGACCTCGACTCCGTCCGGCTGGTCTTGGGCGCGGGAGAAGCGAGGGTCGAGCAGATAGGTGAGTGTGTGCACCGGGCGAAGCAAGTACGTCCGCCTGGTCGCCACACATGACAAGCAGTAGTGTTTCAGCTGCCTCCCCGCCGCCGTCACTGGGAAGCTGAACGAGTTGACATGCCTGTCCAGCAGAAAGAAGGAGTGCATGACCAGCCCGAGACCCCCCGTGTCCCGCTGCCCGACGTCGAGGGCCTTGGCCACCGGCTTGAGCAGCTTCACAACGAGGGCGACGGCGTCCCAGTTGGCCTCGTCCTTGATCTGCTTTACGGACTCCGCCGCCGCCTCCCGCTGCGCCGCCGTCTGGGACCGCAGGCACAGGGAGCGGAAGCTGGCGTCGACGGCCGCCTTCTCCATCGCCGCCTGCGTCTTGATGAGGCACTCGCTGGCGGTGACCTGCGACTCCAGCCAGGGGTTGTCAGGATATGCGTTTCGAGGCGAAATAGGATACGGATACACGCCGATGCCGTGTATCTGATTACGGAAAAAACGCTTAACTAAGATCCGGATGCGGATATCTGCCTCCGAAACCAGATTATTACGTAGACTATATCCTTATCTGAATACGATCATCGTATCCGAGTATATTCCTACAAGTTTGCCAGACCGCACAATTAGGGCCAGAGAAAGATGCCATTCGGAAACTTGTTGATCGCTAAATGGACGTCAAGTACGACATGGCATTCACATTTGATGTGTGCGCCCCAACGGGTGCGGTCCAGGCGGTTACCCGCCGTTTTTGTAAACGTTCGTCAGAAGAACCATTCTGAAACTCGTGTCACACTTTGTTGATATCGCAAGCGGGCCGAGTCGCGTGCTTGAACGGTTTCTTCCGGGTCGGGCGGGATTGCCGCTTGTCGCTGCAACATGCTTGCACATGAATCTTCCGATGGTCGGATTGTGAAGAGAGAGGTGGACTGCATTTTACCCGGGTTCTGTCTGCCCGAAACTTTTTATAATCTTGTATATCCCTGTATCCTGACTCTCTTATCTGGGATACGGATTTGATATAATCTTGCAATTTTTGTCGGACAGGATAGATATAACCTCTCTTCTCTTTCTCATAATGCATTTAGAATATGCGTCCCCGGCGCGTATCCGAAGTGGATACGGATATAATGCATGGATATAATCCTCAGGGATATATCCATGACAAACCCTGCTTCCAGCGCGTCGCGCCAGGCCGCTCCAGCTGGCGCACAGCCCCGTACACTGCTGCGCCACGAACGCGTTCTTAAGGAGGCGGTTGGCCATTGAGTGCTTGGAGGGAAGCTTGTTAGAATATGCGTCCCCGGCGCGTATCCGAAGTGGATACGGATATAATGCATGGACATAATCCTCAGGGATATATCCATGACAAACCCTGCTTCCAGCGCGTCGCGACAGGCCGCTCCAGCTGGCGCACAGCCCCGTACACTGCTGCGCCACGAACGCGTTCTTAAGGAGGCGGTTGGCCATTGAGTTTTTGGAGGGAAGCTTGTACGCCGGGTTGAGATTGGTCAAGAACGTCTGTAAGTTGGCGCTCTCGGCCAGCCGGAACGGGAGCGCCTCCCTGTAGACCCATCGCGAAAACAGCTCGTCCGCCGTGTCGCGCTCCTGCTCCGACATGCGCGTCACGTAGCTGTCCACCGTTGACTGGTCAGTCGCGACGCCAGTAGCCAACTGCTTGCCCCCTGCCGGCTCCCCGTCGCCCGCCGCCTCGTCCAGCTTTCGCTTCAGGCGCTGCATGCGGTTGGTGTCGACAGAAGCCTTGTGCTGTCCAGCCAACAGGCGATCTTCGATCTTCCGCTTAACGTCATGGGGGGCGGTGCAGACGCTTGAGGCAATGTGCCGCTTGAGGTAGGTGACGTTGGAGGGCAACTGCTTCTTGCAACAGTTGCAGACAGTAAGCTTGGGGTCGGAGCACACTGAGGTGTAGGCACGCACGGGGTCAGACATTGTACAGGAAAGAAAGAATGGTAAGGGGACGGGGGAAGGAAGGAAAGTGGAAACGGGGTGGGGCTCTTGCTGGCCGTCGCGTCCACGGTCAATCGCCGACGCGTCAGTGGATGGGGCATGTGCTTGCCAGTTGGCCGTGTCTCAAGGAGTTCACGTGGGCGGCTGTTCCCGCCACCAGCGGTGAGCTGCGTGGGCGCTTGGGGTGCCAGGCGAGTGGCAGCGGCCACTTGGCAGCGCAGGCTGCAGCATGGCTGGCGGGAGTACGTTTCAAGCAGCCGAAGTGACCCCGGATCTCAGTGGTTGTGCTCCGTGTCGCAAGAGTTGGCACTCAGACACGTGGTAAGTATTCAATAGAATTCAACGTTAACGTTTACTTGAATTTACGTTGAAGGCAACGCCTCTGCAGATATTTGGTTAAATCTCGCAACCCGGAGCCGCACGCCTCCGTCCCCTCCGACATCGGGGGCGGCCGCTTCGCCTGCCAACCGAGTTTACATGCCCCGCCCTGCTCCCATTCATGCGGCACGAGGCTCTACGGCCGCGGGCAGCAGCCCCGGCGCGCGGCGCGGCGGCGGAAC
>Ga0209831_1002432_pt1 | contig 16209 bp, 6 predicted proteins | sample Maine_Asex4_meta_FD_187451 | JGI IMG/M metagenome (GOLD analysis project Ga0209831, IMG submission 187451) | Marine algal microbial communities from Maine, USA - Maine_Asex4_metaG (SPAdes) (version 2) | ecosystem: Host-associated > Algae > Red algae > Unclassified | place: Maine, USA | collected...
CAACTACCTTAGTTCCTTTTGGAACAGAAATGGTTTATGGAGGTACTAGCCCTGATGGCTTTTTTCACCTATATAATTTACCAGGCATTCATATTGATTCTATTGGCTATACAGCTGTATTCTCTAATGGTATACAAGAGTTACAAATCAGTAATCTTTGCTACGAAACAGAACTTTGTAGAGGTTTACCAATTGCTTCTCTTGGGGGCTGTGTTAGAGAAGATCTGAATAGAGATGCTTTAGCAAATGATGGTGTTACACCAATGGAAAATATTGTTGTCAACCTTTATGTAACAGAAGATACGAATAATCCAGTAGCAAGTATGCTAACTGGTAATGATGGTAAGTATTTATTTGAAGATTTACTAGATGGAAAATACTTCGTTGAGTTTGAACCAGCTACTGACTATTTATTTCCATTAACAGATTTACCTGTTGGAAATTTAACTGATGGAACAGGTTTCACAGATACTATCTGTTTAAATATAGGCGAAGACAAATTAGATGTAGATGCACTCTTAGGAAAATGTCACGAATTCAATTTGTCTATTGAGTCAGTAGAAACATTAGCGGGCGAAACCGTAAGCGTAACAGTTGATCAACCAGGCGACTATACTTGGTCTCCAAATACAGGTATTGATTGCACAAACTGTCAAACGGTCAATTTAAGCCCAGCTGTAACCACCACCTATAATGTAACTTGGGCAAATCAAAATAGTTATGCTTGTCTACACGAACGACAGGTGACTGTAACTGTATTAGAATGTTCAATGGAAAATTTAGGTGTAAGTATTAATACAGAGAATATAGAAAATCCAATTCTTACAGCAAATGTAAGCACTAACGCAGATAGAACAATTAACTATCAATGGCAAGTGAGTACGACTAGTTGTGAAGAAGGATTTACAGATATTCCAGATGCGACTGCTGCTACTTATAGACCACTAGATTTGACGGAAGCAGTTTTTTTCCGTGTAATTGCAAGTGAACATAGTTCTAGCAAAAACATCTGTGTGCAAACCTCTACCTGTATCGGTTTGGGCGTTATTAGTGGCTGTATTAGTGAAGATAAAAATAGAGATGGCACCAAGAATATTGACGATGTAGGAATGGGTAATGTAGCCGTTAGTTTATTTTATTGTAAGCAAGAAAAAGAGGCCTTAGCAATCACTACTACAGATAAAGAAGGAAACTATATATTCACAGGATTAGCTAGTGGGGATTATTTTGTACAAATAAGTACACCAGCTGACTATCTATTTCCAGAAAGAGGTTCTATTTCAAAAGAAGGTCTTTCTGATTGTATTCCATTAGGAGAAGGATTAACAGTAACAGATTGTAGCACGTTATTAGGTGCTTGCCACGATTTTGAATTATCCACTTTAGAAAGGACCATACTTGCGGGAGAGGAAGTTTGTGTCTCTATAAATGAGACAGGAGATTATATATGGACACCTAGTGCCAATATAGACTGTATTGATTGCGAAGCGGTTTGTTTTAACCCTACGGAATCCACAGAATATACTGCTGCTTGGGCAAATCAATCAATTTATAGCTGTAATTTCTCTAGAAGTGTTAATATTGAAATAATAGAATGTTCTTTAAGTAATTTGGAAGTAACTATTGAACAATCAACTTATCCAACTACGACCTTTACGGCTGCTGCGGATGTACTTACAGGTAGAAATGTTACCTATCAATGGCAAGTCAGTACGACTAGTTGTGAGGAAGGATTTACAGATATTGCAGGTGCTACATCTGCCACTTATACATCTAGTCCATTAAACGCGCCTGCTTTCTTTAGAGTACTAATGACAGAGTATGCAGGTGATTTAGAATTGTGTAGTAATTCTTCTTCTTGTGTTGGACTAGGAAAAATAGCTGGTTGCATCACAGAAGACACTAATAGAGATGGAATAGAGAATGATGGGAATATTCCAATGAGTAATGTAAATGTGAGCCTATATGCTTGCTCGGATTTAAGCAATCCAATCAACACTATCGCTACAGATGAAGCAGGAAAATATTGTTTTGCTAATGTAGTGGCTGGGGAATATGCAATCCACATTACACCACCTACAGGATACAATGCGCAAAGTTCAATCTTATTATCACAACCCTACCCTATTGATCCAATTGTCACTAATTGTATTAATTTGTTAGATGGCGCAATAGACGAAACTTGTACAACCTTGTCACCATGTCAACCAACAGAACTTTCGCTCTCTACAGCAACGATAATAGAAGGAGAGGAAGTATGTGTTACGGTAACAGGTGCAGGTAATTATACTTGGTCTCCCGCAGAAGGGGTAAGTCCGGGTGATACGCCTAATACGTTTAAACTAAACCCTGCTACTAGCACGGTTTATACCGTACAATCTTTAGGAGCAACAGGCTGTGAAGCAGCAGCAGAAATAACGATTAATGTTTATAATCCTCAATCTTATATCAAAGACCCTTGTACTTGTTTGGGCAATGGTGTATTCAGAGATGAAATTAGAGTACTAGCAACCACTCCAAATGAAACTTGGACACTTGCCACTGCTAATGGTTTAAATGTGCCAATTGGTACAGCAATGACTTATGTTGGTCCACATTACAGCGGTTTATATATTTATACACGAACTGTTCAACATCAGTCTGGTATTGGATACACAGCTACCTTTACCAATGGTAGTGAAAATTTGGATGTACAAAATATTTGTCATGAAGACCAATCTTGTGTTACTAAACCTGTTATTAATGACGATTTTGATTCAACACCTGGTGCACCAGACTTAGCTTGTACACATGTCATGAATGTCAGTCAATTGAATCCTGCATTAGATAGTATCCAGAACTGTGTAGAAGGTTGCACGTTCCGTACGGATGCAGCAGACGATCATGGTTTATATTCAGATGATGAAGCTCGAAATAATGTTCATACTATCTGCCCTAGTGATAGATGGCATACCGTCAAAATCGTTTTTAGTGACTTCGACTTGGCTCCAGGTGATCGGTTAGTTGTTTACGATGGTCCAGATACTATTTCTGCACCACGAATTGCTACTTGGACAGGTACTGGCGTTAGTCAAACGGGTGGCTGGATTGCTGCCAATTGTGACCCTGCCATTAATCCTTCTGGTTGTTTAACGTTCAACTTTATCACCAACGGAGATAGAAATAAAGGAACAGGTTGGAATTCGACTGCTACTTGTGAAGATAGAGATATTACCCTTTCTGCGACTATCGAAAATGGTAAATTGGGTTGTGATAATCCTGTTGATTGGATTGAATTCCCTAAGCCAACTCTTGAAGCGATTTGTACCATTGAGAATCCAATGATTAGTTTTGTCCTAAAAGACCAAGCTGGAAACTTCTGTGGAACAGCAGAGACGGATACCATTACCATGCCTTTGAATGACTTTGAAGATGCAGACGGAGAACCAACTGTTATCAGAGATTTAGCTGCCGGTATTTATGTAGCTGAATACTTCTTAACGGCAGATCCAGTTAAAACAACTGGACCACTTATATTCTCTGTTTCTGCTCCTGCTTTGATTTGTAATGATGAATTAAATATTTCGTTAAATAGTGCCTGTGGAATAGAATTAAGCCCAGATGATTTATTGGAAAATCCTTGTCCTACGATTCACCAAGGATGGCAAACCTATAGCATTTCTCTTGAATTTGGCACAGGTAAGCAAGCAAAAACAGTTACGGGTACTTCTACTCTGACAGGTAGTGGATCTACCATTACCAGTACACCTGTCCTCTGGCTTAGTAAAGAAGATATGATAGAGGCTGGTTTAGATGGCTGCAACGGCGTGGCTAAAGCCACTATTACTCGTACGATTTATCCAGATGGCTTAAGCCCTGGTAGAGCTGATTGTGTAGCAAATCCAATTGTAGATCAATGTGTAACAACTATCAATTTCCAAGATGTTACGCCTCCTGCGATTGCGCTTAATGCGCTTGCTGATACGCTTGTCTCTTGCGATACAGTGGGGCTACGTAGCTTATTCAATCCTTCAGCTATAGACAACTGTTCCGCTGATGTCGATATTAGCTTCTCTGTACAATTAGAAGAAACAGACCCTTGTTTCTCTTCAGCAGGAAGTGCGGATACAACCAGTGCTTTTGTTTCTATCACTGCTACGGATAATTGCGGAAATAAAACTACATTAGATAAAACGATTATTATCCTTCGACCACAATTAGCGCATATTTTTATTCCTACTGATACTGCTTTTGCTTGCGAACTAGAACAAGATGGCGATGCAGGTACACCAGGTGTTCAAATTGGCTACAAAACGACCGATGGGTTTACACCTACGGATACCGTTTACTTAAATACAGATGACTATGTATGTGGCTATCTTTTACAGCAAGAAAATCTTCCTGTAACGGAGAACGATTGTGGTAGAAAGAATTACATTAACTGGTCAATTTTAGATTGGTGTGATTCAGCTAATGGACCTCAATTCATTGGTCGACAGTTTATTAATTACACCGATACATTAGCGCCTACTTTTGCGCTAGATACTTTATTACCGACAACTTTACAATTGGCTCCGTTTAATTGTACGTTTAATATTAACACGGTTGCCGCTCCAATGGCATCGGATAATTGTTCTACTCCTACTGTTTTCCTAGCAGATGTTTTCCGTTTAGAAAATGGAGAAAGATGGGCAGTAGAAACAGCAGAACGGGTTGCGCTTGATGCTGATTCTTTTGAATTAAGATGGGTTGCCGAAGATGTTTGCCATGAGCAATTAATTAATGATACTTTACACCAAATTGTAATTATTGAAGATGTTACCAAGCCGAGTGCTATTTGTATTGATAAGTTGAATATCAGTATAGGTAGAGAACAAGCTAGAATCCATGCAAGTGATATTGATGGTGGTAGTAACGATGCTTGTGGCATTGCCAGCTATGAAGTGAGTCTAGATAAAGAAAACTGGGGCGAGCATGTAGACATTGACTGTGAAACTGTTCATACAAGTGTGGATGTACATTTAAGAGTAACCGACAATAAGGGCAATCAAGCAACTTGTTGGATGACCGTAACTCCAGAAGATAAATTAGCACCTATTTGTACAGAATTACCAACATTCAGAGGTAGTTGCCAAGAAGGACACATAAGTGACTATGGCTTCTCTACCGATGCAGATGGAGATAAGCAAATGGAAGATAGCGAATGGAAGGATTTACATGCAGAACAGCTAGATTTATATAACACGACTTTTGGCAATCCAGTTTGTTCAGATAATTTAAGTTGCCAAGAATTAAATATTCAGCAGCAATACCAATTATTGATTAAAGATTGTGGAGAGTTTGATATACTTCGTAGATACCGAGCGATTGATTGGGACGGCGAAGGCAATACGTCTCCGTGGTATACGCAGTCTATTGAATTTGAATATGAAGCTAATTGGAAAATCACTTTACCAGCCGATTGGACAGGTACTTGTGGCGGAACGATTCCAGCAGCAAATATTCAATTAGAAAATGGAGTCTGTGATGCGCTTTCTTATGAAACTAGTGAGCAAACATTCACAGTAGCAGAAGGTGCTTGTATGAAGGTCTTTAGAACTTATACTATCACGAATTTATGTAAATACAGTGTAAACCAAGCACCTGTAATTATTACTAGAAATGAAGTAGATGGACAAATAACAGAAGGGTTTATGTTACAATCTACAGATGAAGTAGATGGCGTACTATTAGCAGAAGCTGGCGTGATTCAATATATCCAAGTCTTAAAATTAGAGGATAATGAACCACCTGTTGTCGCAACAGGAAATGTTGTTACCTGCTTAAGCGAATGTACGGAAGAGCGTTTATTCTCTGCCTTTGGCATTGATTGTAACTTAGCTTCTACACAAGCCTTGAGATACAGTTGGGAGCTATTTGAAAATGGTAACTCACAAGAAACCGGTCATGGCAGTAGTTTTGTATGGAATGTTCAACCAAGAATAACTTCAAACATTAGTTATAGAGTTATTTGGACGGTCATAGATGCTTGTGGCAATGTCACGAAAGAAGAAGCAACTTATGATTTTGAAGATTGTAAACAACCAACTGCTTATTGTTTAAGTGGCATCGCTATTTCTCTAATGCCAACTGGCATGGTAGAAGTTTGGGCGAATGACTTAAATGTAAACAGCTTCGATAACTGTACCGCTAATGATAACTTACAGTTAAGAATACGAAAAGCACAAGGAGATGCAAGTCCAACAACTACCGCAGAAGTAGTAGCATTAAGCGACAACTTAGTATTAACTTGTGAAGACCTCGGCAATCTGGAAGTGGAATTATACATTATTGATGAAGCAGGCAATTATGATTTCTGCTCTACTTACATTAATGTACAAGACCATAATAATGCTTGTCAAGGACTAGTTGAAGGAGGAGCAGCAGAAATGGCTACTGTTACTGGAATCATCCAAGACTGGAAAGGTCAAACAGTAGAGAAAGTATTGATGCAAACAAGGACAGCAACTACGGAAATGAACAGTAGTCAAACATCGGTAGAAGGTATTTATCAAGTTAACCTACCAATGTATGAGAACTATACGATACAACCATCTAAGGATATTAATCCACTGAATGGGGTAAGTACATTCGACTTAGTCTTAATTTCTAAGCATATCTTAGGGATACAAGCATTTGAAAGTCCTTATCAATTCATAGCAGCAGATGTCAATCAATCAAGTAGTATTACTGCTTTTGACATGGTACAGTTAAGACGATTAATACTAGGTATTGATGAAACGTTCTCTAATAATACAAGCTGGCGTTTTGTGGATGCTGCCTACGAATTTACAAGCAGCAATCCATTAGCTACAACATTCCCTGAGCAGGCTACGATAATCGATTTACATAGAGATATGCAACTAAACTTTGTAGCGGTTAAAATTGGAGATGTGAATGGCAATGCGCAACCAAATAGCTTCCAGCAAGTTAGTAGCCGAACGAGTCCAGATATTTTTGAAATCAAGGTAGCAGATAAACTCGTTAAAGCGGGAGAAACTTATCAAGTAAGCTTTACAACGGAGCAATTAGCTACCGTACAAGGCTATCAATTCACTTTAAATTATAAAGATTTACAAGTTGATAAATTGGTAGGTGCATTGATGGGCTTAGAGCATTTTGGTTTACATAAAATGGACGAAGGCTTTATTACTGCTAGTTGGAATAAGCAAGGTCTTGCTACTAGTCAATCAGACAATAGCACCAACTTATTTACAATTAATTTTAAAGCAGAAAAAGATGGTCAATTAAGTGAATTATTGAATTTGCAAAGTCGTCCAACTGCTGTGGAAGCTTATGATGCGAATGGAGCTACTATGGAAGTTAAATTTAACTTCTCAGAAGTAGGCACTGAAAAGGTATTTGAACTATACCAAAATGAGCCGAATCCATTCCAAGGTCAAACAACTATCGGATTCTATCTTCCAGGAGATAGTGAGGTAGAATTGATTTTAAGAAATGAAACAGGAAAGATTGTGAAGCAAATTAAATCTTACGAAACGGCTGGCTTTAACCAAATACAGTTAACAGATAGCGGAATCCCTACTGGATTTATTTACTATCAGTTAAATACTGCTTTTGGTACAAAAGCAAAGAAAATGATTAAATTAAAATAGAGATGCGAGAAGTGAGAGCAGAGAAGTGAGAGTGGATACGACGAATCTAATCTCACTTCTCTACGCTCTATTCTCACTTCTAAAAAAATAGTAAACCGAATAAATATAATTTTACTTTTCATGGAATGAATCAGGCAGCTCCTTTACAGGAGCTGCTTTTTTTTTGATACTTTTCAAAAAAAGGTATAATTTAGTTCTATGAGAAGTATATTTATTATTAGTCTTTTATTTGCCTGCTTTACGGTAGCTGCTCAGAAAATTAAATATTCCGACGATATGTTGGAAAAATTAGCGGCAACAGAGATAGATCTTTTTGAGCCACTAGAAGGAAAATATAAAAGCAGGTATTCGTTAAAAAATGATTATCAAAAAATAGATCATACGATCTATTCCAAAAAAGAAAAATTAGAGATTCGTTACACGATTATTCCCTATTCGGAGAATAACCCTGCTACTCAAATTCCACATGTGGCGTTTATGAACGTGATTTCTTCTATCGCACCGAATGAAGAGGATGTTACGGTTACAGTGCATACTATCCCAGAGGTAGAACTCCACAATCAATTTAATGCAGATTGGGGCAGCGTTGCTTATTTCCAACCCAAACCCAAATTTTCAAAAGCTAAACATTGTAGATTGTTAACCTTATACGGGGATAAACGAGGCACTATCCATATTTTTTATTTATTTGATGAACCAGATACGGCTTTGGATAATCGGTTTTATGGGATGCGGTTTAAGACGGGTTTGTAGTGAATTTCTCCTATACGACCGCTGGCGCAAAGGCTATTGCCTTGTGCCGACTATCCTTAAGGCTATTGCCTTTCGGCATTCAAGACTCGAATAAGTTAAGGCAATAGCCTTAAGGATAATCGGCACAAGGCAATAGCCTTTGCGCCAGCAGTTTTAAAAAATTAGGTCCTTTTGCTAGTGGTGAATTTCTCCTATACGACCGCTGGCGCAAAGGCTATTGCCTTGTGCCGATTATCCTTAAGGCTATTGCCTTTCGGCATTCAAGACTCGAATAAGTTAAGGCAATAGCCTTAAGGATAGTCGGCACAAGGCAATAGCCTTTGCGCCAGCGGTTTTAAAAAATCAGGTCTTTTCGCTGTTGGGCATCGAATCTTTGCGCTAGCAGGAACTGCTCAGGCAAGATGCCTAACAGGCTGACCGAGAATAGGAAAAAATAGTTTTTACGATTTTGCAAGTAACTGATTTCATGGAGCTTAGATGTGCCAGATGTAAGTACTCAATGATGAATGAGAAATAAGAAATAATGAATACCTAATAAGACGTAAATACGTGTAAGATAGCGTCTAATAAATTCATCATTTCTCATTTCTCATTCATCATTGAGTACTTACTACCAGGTTTTTAAAATCTGGTATATCTTGGCTATTCTCGGTCAACCTGCTAAGCTACTCTAAACTAATCCACCAATAAAACAGAATCGCTTGGTAATTCCGCCACATTAACTCGTCGCATTTTCTTAGATAAGACATCCATTTCTAGATATTGTATAGCATCGCCTTTAGAAATTTTAATATATACAAACCCATTTCTCTCTCTCAGGCGATCGTTTTGAATAATGCGGGCATCCCACAAGCCTCGTTCATCTGCGTATACTTTTACAAGCCGACCAGAACCATCATCCACCTCTACAATAGAATCAGGCGAAGCCTCTCCAAATATCTTGGTGGCAGACTCCACATCTCCTGATACTGACTGAAAATTTAAAATATTGCGAGTCAATTTCAAAGGAACTACCTCTTTTTCAGAGACATCGGTAATTACTTTTTGTATGCGGTCCAATTTATCTAAGTCTGAAATTTCGCTAGGATGAATCGCAAAACCGAAGCCATCATAAAAACCACTGACCTCTGCGGCTTCCATCTTACTTAATTTTCGAATTGCTTTCGGATTGATTAATACCCTATTCTGAATTTCTAACATAATTCGCTCCCCTAATTCAGGATAAATATCTTGAATGACATAAAAAGTTTCTACCTTCCAGGTACTAATGGTTTCTGCTTTAGGAGGAGAAGAGGTCGTAGCCGTTGAATAAGAAGTATCCACTTGTCTTTTTGCTAATAATTTAGTCAATTTCTTGCAACTGCCAAGTAAGAATGGGAGTAACAACAAAAAGAAAAAATACTTTTTTTTACCTATCATTACGTTTGCGTTTGTTAGCTTTGTTTTTCTAAACAAGTAGGTTTAATAAGTTTACTTGTTTAGACTGTTTATTTGGTATAAACAAATAAACAGTCTAAACAAATAAACAACCTCACTTATAACTGTAAAAATAATTATATGAAATCTAATATTACAACTATTGTCTGGGATTTAGGGAATGTATTAATCACATGGGACCCCAAACAACTCTACCGAAAAATTTTTGATACAGAGGAAAAAGTTGAATGGTTTTTAAAGGAAATTTGTACACTAGATTGGAATGAGCAACAAGATGCAGGAAGAACTTGGGCGGAAGGAACCCATATACTAGGGCAACAATTTCCGGAATATCAGGCAGAAATCAATGCATACGCAGAAAGATGGGAAGAGACGCTAGTTGGACCTATTGATGGAAGTGTACGTATTCTAAAAGCTTTAAAACAAGCAAATACACATAAAATATATGGCCTCACCAATTGGTCTGCCGAAACTTTCCCTATCGCTTTGGAACGCTATGATTTTTTACAATTATTTGAAGGCATTGTCGTCTCAGGTGTTGAAAAATTAAAAAAACCAGACCCGAAAATTTATCAATTACTATTAAGTAGGTACCAAATAGAACCTAAAGAAGCCTTATTTATTGATGATTCTGCTAGGAATGTTGCTGGTGCAAAGGCGGTAGGGATGCAAGCGATTCATTTTAAATCTCCCATACAATTAGCCGAAGACTTAAAAGCACATCAAGTAATACTATAAATAAACAGCAGGGGTTGTGTAATAAGTATTTTTGTATTATAAATTTTTCAACTTTATAATACAAAAGAAAGTAAAAGGGGAGTCTCTTACAAAAGTAAAAGGAGCCCCCAATTTGGAGAACTCCTTTTAACAACTAAACAGAGAGAACTGATGTGTTAAGAAAACACACACTTTAAATATCTATCCCAAAGTTAATATCTTTTTTCAAGAAAAAAAAGAAAATAAGTTATATCTGCTCATTAATTTTTGAGAATTACGTCATCAAAAATTTGGAAATCGTAATTGCCTGTATTTATTGGATTGTTTTTTGAGGTAAAAAAGAAGATATTGCATTGAAAATTTCAGCTATACAAACTTCTGTATTTCAACTACAACCTTTTATTATTATGAATGTTACATTTAATAAATTGTAGTACTAAGGATAAATAAATCGTATTTCGTCTTATTTTAGGGACAAAAAATAAAATTGCTAGACAATGAGCCTACTCCATAAAGCAAACTTAATTATCTATAGAGTCAGAGAAAAAGGATTAGAAGTTTTCTTAGTAAATCCAACCACTGAGGAAGAACAAGATCAATGGACCATTCCACAAGGAGCGATTCAGGATAAAGCCAAAGCAGTCGCTTTAGTTCAGAATCAACAAGCGATAGAATTGGACCCTGTAGCTAATCTAAAAGGAGAGGAAGAAGAGGCGCTCGCTATCGAAGGAGACTGGCATGATATACCTTCTTTAAAAGGATTGATAAAGGAAGATGCTCGTTTTATGAAGGATACACTTCAGCAAATGATCCCTGATTTAGAGCAAGAAGGTGGCTATTTCGCTATTAAAGAAGCGTTTAAAAAAGTCTTGCCCAATCAATATGAATTTCTAAAAGAACTAAAAGATATTATAAAAGAACGTAATTCTACTACGTTTTTGTAAGGGGTTGATTGTGAGTTGTTTTGAAATTAGAAATTTTCAAAATCAACCTGTTTTAGTATACCTACAAAAGAAAAGGCTCAATCATTGCTGATTGAGCCTTTTCTTTTGTAGGTACGGTATTAGCGGATTGCGAATCCGCTAAACGTGGACGGATTACGAATCCGTCTTACGCACTTGCCATTTCTAGAGAAAAAGCTTCTCTAACAGCATCTACTCTATCTAGTTTTTCCCAAAGGAAAGTTTCATAAGTTTTACCATTAATGGTTTTCGTACCGCAAGGTCTACCCATGTGGCCATACGCTGCTGTTTCAGAAAAGATAGGGTTTTTCAAACCAAATCTTTTAACAATAGCAGCTGGACGCATGTCGAATAATTTGGCAACTTTCTCCGCAATCTCACCATCTTTCATGTCCACTTTACCAGTACCATAAGTATCTACAAAAATACCAACCGGTTGTGCCACGCCAATCGCATAAGCCACTTGTACCAAACATTGGTCAGCTACTCCAGCAGCTACTAAGTTTTTAGCAATATGTCTAGTTGCATAAGCAGCAGAACGATCTACTTTAGAAGAATCCTTACCAGAAAAAGCACCACCACCGTGCGCACCTTTACCACCATAAGTATCAACGATAATCTTTCTACCTGTTAAACCAGTATCTCCGTGTGGTCCACCGATAACAAATTTCCCAGTAGGATTAACGTGAAAAGTAATTTCTCCACTGAATAAACGCTGTACTCTTGCTGGTAATTTAGAGATAACACGAGGTAATAAAATATTAATTACATCATGCTTAATCTGAGATAACATAGTTGCTTCTTCCGCAAAGTCATCATGTTGAGTAGAAACAACAATTGTGTCTATTCTATTCGGTGTATTATCGTCATTATACTCCATAGTCACCTGTGACTTAGAGTCTGGACGTAAGTAAGTCATTACTTTACCCTCTCTTCTGATAGCTGCTAATTCTTCCAATAATTTATGCGATAAATCTAAAGCTAATGGCATATAATTATCAGATTCATTGGTTGCATAACCAAACATCATTCCTTGGTCACCTGCCCCTTGATCCGCTTCGTTTTTACCAACATCTACGCCTTGTGCAATATCTGCTGATTGCTCATGAATTGCAGAAATCACTCCACAAGAAGCCGAATCAAATTGGTATTCTGACTTGGTATATCCAATTTTAGCGATAGTTTCTCTAACCACTTTCTGTATATCAATAACGGCAGTTGAACGTACTTCTCCAGCAACAACAACCAAACCTGTTGTACAAAGTGTCTCACATGCCACTTTGGAGTTAGCATCTTGTGCTAAATACGCATCAATAATTGCATCTGATACCTGATCAGACACTTTATCTGGATGTCCTTCTGAAACGGACTCCGATGTGAATAAGTAAGGCATATTCCTCTTGTTTTAATCTGTTACAAAAATAGGACTATATAGAAGTTTCTTCTTCCTATTATTTTCTAATAGCAAAAAATGACTCCTTATAGGCTATAAAAAAGTATTGTTAATTAATTTTTACCGGCTTCAATTAGTACGCAGAGTTTTACATTTTGTTATCCTTTAATACCTTACAAAATTAGGGAAAGAAAGGAAATTTTATTGGTTTCTCTTAAATAACAGGTATATTTTCCTAATATCTAATTTTTAAAAGCAAAAAAAACTTTACATGGAATCTTTTTAGTAGGAGAAAAGGAAATTTTCCTATAAAAAAATACCTAACAATTCAAAAAAAAAGGATAAATTTTTACAATACTCCAAAAAAAAGCCACTACAAGTATTCTTGCAGTGGCTTATACAAAGTGCCCGGAGCGGGACTCGAACCCGCACGTCCATAGGACACATGTCCCTCAAACATGCCTGTCTACCAATTTCAGCACCCGGGCTATTGGTTGATTGTTTATTTGTTTAAAATGTTTATTTGTTTAATCAATACGTATTAAACAAATAAACATTTTAAACAAATAAACAACTCTACTTAATTTCTTGAAAAATCTTTTTTCTGTGGTCTATCCATGATAGACTTTCTAGATAATCGGAATTTTCCAGAACGCTTATCTATACCAATTAACTGCACTTTTACCGCATCTCCTTCTTTGAAAACATCCTCTACTCTATCAATTCTAGAGTGAGATATTTCGGATACGTGTAATAAACCACTTTTGCCTTGGAAATCTACAAAGACGCCATAAGGCATCACTGTTTTAACAATAGCATCATAAATATCGCCCTCTTGAGGAACATGCGTGATTTCTTTAATTCTATTCACAGCGGCCTCAATAGACGCTTTATTACTACTAGATACATTCACGATACCCTTACCATCTACCTCTTCTATATTAATATTCGTTTTCGTTACTTCTTGTAATTCTTGAATTACTTTACCTCCAGGGCCGATAACCGCACCGATGAAACTCTTATCAATAATGAGTTCTACAATTCTTGGCGCATGGTCTTTATAATCTTCCGCAGGTGCAGCAATGGTTTTAGCCATTTCATCAAGAATATGTATTCGACCTTCTTTTGCTTGCTCTAAGGCTTGTTCTAACAGCGCATAAGGTAAACCATTTATCTTAATATCCATCTGACAAGCACAAATACCATTTCTAGTACCTGTTAATTTAAAGTCCATATCTCCCAGCGCATCTTCATCTCCTAATATATCCGTTAGGATAGCATTTCTTTCTCCATCAGAAATCATTCCCATTGCAATACCTGATACAGGCGCCTTGATATTTACACCTCCATCCATTAAAGAAAGAGAACCCGCACAAACTGTTGCCATAGAAGAAGAACCATTCGATTCCAAAATATCAGAGACTAAACGAACAGTATATGGAAAACCTTCTGGCATTACTTGCTTCAAAGAACGAGCTGCTAAGTTAGCATGACCTACTTCTCTTCTACCCGGCCCTCTCATTGGCTTGGTTTCCCCTACAGAGAAAGCGGGGAAATTATAATGCAAAATAAATCTTTCAAAAGAATGGTCTAAAGCGGTATCCACCATTAGTTGGTCCAACTTCGTACCGAGTGTAAGTGAAGTCAATGCCTGTGTTTCTCCTCTTGTAAAGATAGCAGAACCATGAGCAGAAGGCAAATAGTTCACTTCTGTCCAAATAGATCTTACTTCATCTAGCTTTCGACCATCTAAACGAACAGACTCCGCCATCACCATTTCTCGAATCACTTCCTTCTTTAGTTTATTATAATATTCACTAACCAATTCCCCTTTCTCTTCCATATATTCCTCCCCCTCTTGATCTATTAAGGCTTCTTTAAGAGATTCCTTTAGGTCCTTGAATTGTGTTTTTCTATCGTGCTTATTTAAAAAGCCTTTTGCAATAGCATATATTTTATCTTTAGCTAGTGCTTTTACTTTCTCTTTTACCTCTTCATCTTCTACAGCTGCCTCAATTTCTCTTTTTATTAGCGCCTTATCGCCCACTTTTTGAGCAAGGTCTAATTGTGCTTGACATTGAACTTTAATGGCTTCATGCCCTACTTTAATCGCCTCTACTAACTCTGCCTCTGAACACTCCTTTGCTTCTCCCTCCACCATCATAATATCTGCAATAGATGCAGCTACAATAACCTCTAAAGTTGCATTTTTTCTAGCCGACCGAGTTGGGTTTACGATATACTCGCCATCAATTTTAGCTACTCTAACCTCAGATATAGGGCTTTCAAAAGGAATATCAGATACCGCAATAGCTGCGGAAGCTGCCAATGCAGCATAAGCATCTGGCAATTCTTCTAATTCTCCAGAAATTAAGTTAATAATTACTTGTGTATCATACATATACCCTTTTGGAAACAAAGGTCGAATGGCTCTATCTACTAATCTAGACGTTAAAATTTCATAGTCAGACAACCTAGATTCTCTACGAAAAAAGTTGCCAGGAATACGTCCGGCAGCGGCAAATTTTTCTTGATAATCGACAGATAAAGGGAAGAAACTTTGTCCTTCTCTAACTTTATGTGCAGAAACTACAGAACAAAATAGCATTGTATTTCCAACCTTTACTACAACTGAACCGTCTGCTTGCGTTGCTAATTTACCTGTTTCAATGGTAACTTCTCTTCCATCGGGTAAGTTAAAAGACGTACTAATAGGAGTTTGTGAACCCATTATTATTTTTTTTTCATTCTTAAGCAATACGATTGCTACTCAAGAATCTGGTGAAAAGTGGCTGAAAATCCTTTTGGATAAAATGTAACTTTCAGGTAAGCCATTCTACTTACAAAAAGATGGGCGACCAATTAGAAATTTTAATAGAATTAGTTGGGAAAGCTTTAGGTAGTTTAAAAAGATTGGGTGTTTTTGTCGGCAGCCAAATGAGTTACCCTGTTTTTACGACTTTTGAGCCAACGCACTTCCTTGAGGTTAGAATACGGAAGATTTTACGCCAATTTTTCTTGAACTACTTTCTAGATTTCTTTATTAGCAGTTTGTTTATTTATTTTGACCCTTACTATTCTAGATCAAATTTTCCTTTCTATCTAACTTAGACCTATAACGCTGAAAAATAAGAAAGTGTTTCTTTTCTGTTAGGAATGCTGTAATAATAAATGTTTATTCTTGGGTAGATTATTTTGTTCTTAGTTTTCTCTTTGAAAACAGGAGTTATCTCCATATAATGACTGTTTTCAAAGAGGAAAATAAGGACAAAAGAATCAGCCAAGAATGAATATTTATTATTACAGCATTCCT
>Ga0209831_1002435_pt1 | contig 16197 bp, 6 predicted proteins | sample Maine_Asex4_meta_FD_187451 | JGI IMG/M metagenome (GOLD analysis project Ga0209831, IMG submission 187451) | Marine algal microbial communities from Maine, USA - Maine_Asex4_metaG (SPAdes) (version 2) | ecosystem: Host-associated > Algae > Red algae > Unclassified | place: Maine, USA | collected...
TTAGATTCATTGGATGCACTTAATCACCCGCTTCCATTATAACAAGGATTGAAACTATAACTCGAAGCTGGTTAACTGATCTTCAAAGTTCTTAATCACCCGCTTCCATTATAACAAGGATTGAAACCAAAGTCTTTGCTTTTGATCCAACGCTCTAAAATACTTAATCACCCGCTTCCATTATAACAAGGATTGAAACGTGAAATTACCTATGCATTAGATTCATTGGATGCACTTAATCACCCGCTTCCATTATAACAAGGATTGAAACTATAACTCGAAGCTGGTTAACTGATCTTCAAAGTTCTTAATCACCCGCTTCCATTATAACAAGGATTGAAACTATACAACAGCCGTGGTGACTTAGTTAATGTTAATCTTAATCACCCGCTTCCATTATAACAAGGATTGAAACTTTAAAATAACGCCAATATCCACTTTTAAGCCAGCCTTAATCACCCGCTTCCATTATAACAAGGATTGAAACTGCATCTTATGTACTCCAAACCTATACTTTCTTGACTTAATCACCCGCTTCCATTATAACAAGGATTGAAACACAACAAAACAAACTGGCACCTCCGAAATAATTTTCTTAATCACCCGCTTCCATTATAACAAGGATTGAAACTGCAGTCATATTTTTGTTCATATAGCACTTTTTTACTTAATCACCCGCTTCCATTATAACAAGGATTGAAACAATTATCAAACTCTTGTTGGGTATTAGCAATAGCATCTTAATCACCCGCTTCCATTATAACAAGGATTGAAACTCATTCAATACGGTTGCGGCTGGTTTCCAAGTCATTCTTAATCACCCGCTTCCATTATAACAAGGATTGAAACATCTATTGTCCTCAATTTGCTGTTGTAATTGCGCTATCTTAATCACCCGCTTCCATTATAACAAGGATTGAAACAGCATCCACAAAGAGGTTTAATTACCGTGAATACTGACTTAATCACCCGCTTCCATTATAACAAGGATTGAAACGTCATTCCCATAGTTTTTAATTAAAAACTCCTCATCTTAATCACCCGCTTCCATTATAACAAGGATTGAAACATATTTGATTTCCCTACCAGCTTATCAATTGACAATTCTTAATCACCCGCTTCCATTATAACAAGGATTGAAACTCCATAATTACGCTACTCTCATTTTAGGCTTATTAAACTTAATCACCCGCTTCCATTATAACAAGGATTGAAACTTAACCTTAACTAAAGTATCATCATAACCACCGCCTGCTTAATCACCCGCTTCCATTATAACAAGGATTGAAACTTATATATGTTGCAAACCAGTTAGCACCATCAAAACTTAATCACCCGCTTCCATTATAACAAGGATTGAAACAATATTTTTTGGTTGATTTTCTTCTACCTGTACGCCCTTAATCACCCGCTTCCATTATAACAAGGATTGAAACGGCATCGTCATTGGTTGTTTGCTCCGGCTTGCTTTGCTTAATCACCCGCTTCCATTATAACAAGGATTGAAACTGCGAAACTGAAACCTGTCTTTACGAAATTGAAGTGCTTAATCACCCGCTTCCATTATAACAAGGATTGAAACACGGAAGAAATATTTACAGGCATTTTAGATATTAACTTAATCACCCGCTTCCATTATAACAAGGATTGAAACAATTTGGAGCTTATGAGTGTTCAATCCACGGGTAATCTTAATCACCCGCTTCCATTATAACAAGGATTGAAACCGAAACTTGGTTAAAAGATTGCCAAATTGCAGAGGTACTTAATCACCCGCTTCCATTATAACAAGGATTGAAACTTACACAACCGCCAACGGATTTGTTGAACAAGATACTTAATCACCCGCTTCCATTATAACAAGGATTGAAACAAATATTTTGATGGCGAAGATAAAACAGATAGTGATCTTAATCACCCGCTTCCATTATAACAAGGATTGAAACTCAATTAAATTTTCTGGGATATCTTTTCTCATATTTCTTAATCACCCGCTTCCATTATAACAAGGATTGAAACTGCACCAGTTCAATCGGGTTCGAATGTTGTGCCTACCCTTAATCACCCGCTTCCATTATAACAAGGATTGAAACTGAGCGATAATAATATAGGAGTCGAAGAGGCAAGAAAAGCTTAATCACCCGCTTCCATTATAACAAGGATTGAAACTTTATATTAGAGAGGTCGTACAAAGACCTTAAAAACACTTAATCACCCGCTTCCATTATAACAAGGATTGAAACGAAAAGAGACAATTGAGGCAACTCGAAAAAATACCCTTAATCACCCGCTTCCATTATAACAAGGATTGAAACAATAGTATGTTGACAAATCATTTACACCGATTGGCCTTAATCACCCGCTTCCATTATAACAAGGATTGAAACAAGTTCTTAATGAAAGAATTACGCAAACAAAACATCTTAATCACCCGCTTCCATTATAACAAGGATTGAAACTTCGGGTTACCTTGTTAAGGTGTACGGAATCGGCAGCCTTAATCACCCGCTTCCATTATAACAAGGATTGAAACGGTGAAACTAAATTAGGTGAAGGAGGATTAATTCCTCTTAATCACCCGCTTCCATTATAACAAGGATTGAAACCCGTTGGGAATACTACCCCATCAAAAGATAGATGAACTTAATCACCCGCTTCCATTATAACAAGGATTGAAACTAAAAAAGGGCTATCTTAACGGTAGCCTTTTTTAACTTAATCACCCGCTTCCATTATAACAAGGATTGAAACTGTGAACATCATATTGCCCCATTTTTTGGTACAGCAACTTAATCACCCGCTTCCATTATAACAAGGATTGAAACCCAAATATTGTTCGTCTGTTGAATCTTCTTTGTGCCTTAATCACCCGCTTCCATTATAACAAGGATTGAAACAACGTATCTTCTCCATCTAAATTTTCAAAGCAAGTGCTTAATCACCCGCTTCCATTATAACAAGGATTGAAACTACCCTTTTGTGTTTTTCCCTGCTTGGTGCTTTTCAACTTAATCACCCGCTTCCATTATAACAAGGATTGAAACCAATTTAATTTAGACTTATGATAAGAGATAACACATCTTAATCACCCGCTTCCATTATAACAAGGATTGAAACCTAATTGTATAGCAAGCACTAAACCTATCGCCAAATCTCTTAATCACCCGCTTCCATTATAACAAGGATTGAAACAATAATCGGCATCATTTGTATCGAAATTAAAAGTAACTTAATCACCCGCTTCCATTATAACAAGGATTGAAACATTTCAGTTGTTTCGCAGGTTATTTCACCACTTGTCTTAATCACCCGCTTCCATTATAACAAGGATTGAAACTTTCTATTATTTCACCTTCGGCATTTTCAAAAACACTTAATCACCCGCTTCCATTATAACAAGGATTGAAACAGTTTTCAGAGATAATCAAAAAAGAAATAGAATCACTTAATCACCCGCTTCCATTATAACAAGGATTGAAACTTAGTCTTAAATACAAATTCTGCCGAAAGCAATTCAGCTTAATCACCCGCTTCCATTATAACAAGGATTGAAACATATCCTTGCACTCGAGTTGGTAAATGCGCTATCTTCTTAATCACCCGCTTCCATTATAACAAGGATTGAAACTTCAAACGCCTTAATTCTTTGTTAGTTTCTTTTTGTCTTAATCACCCGCTTCCATTATAACAAGGATTGAAACTGCAAACTTATTCCTTACCTTCGCCTGCAGATTACAACTTAATCACCCGCTTCCATTATAACAAGGATTGAAACAATTTAGAGGGTAATTATGCAGATGAAGTTTTAAAAGCTTAATCACCCGCTTCCATTATAACAAGGATTGAAACCAGCACAACATTAAACAAACTACCTTGCATACATTGCTTAATCACCCGCTTCCATTATAACAAGGATTGAAACAGTTTTTCATAGTAGGAAGCCGTTAGCATTAAGTTCTTAATCACCCGCTTCCATTATAACAAGGATTGAAACAATACATCTACCAATATAAATAATATGGGTGGTTTTCTTAATCACCCGCTTCCATTATAACAAGGATTGAAACTGGGATATAAGGCAAGGTATCGGCAAAAGGAAAGCACTTAATCACCCGCTTCCATTATAACAAGGATTGAAACTCCAACCTGTATTTTAAATGCGCCAGTTTGTGCGACTTAATCACCCGCTTCCATTATAACAAGGATTGAAACTTAGCAATTATCGTTATTCTATGTTCTTTAGGTAAGTCTTAATCACCCGCTTCCATTATAACAAGGATTGAAACATTTCTAACGTCCAATGACCCTTAAATCCAATATCGCCTTAATCACCCGCTTCCATTATAACAAGGATTGAAACATTAATTTTGTTTTAATCCGATAGTTCGTACCTGTCTTAATCACCCGCTTCCATTATAACAAGGATTGAAACTTTGAAAGTCGCAATAGTTCACTTCTGTAATTATCTTAATCACCCGCTTCCATTATAACAAGGATTGAAACAAATTGATAATGCTTTAAGTGAATTGAAAGCACTTAACTTAATCACCCGCTTCCATTATAACAAGGATTGAAACTTGTAAACAATCAAACAGATCTTGATAACTTTATACTTAATCACCCGCTTCCATTATAACAAGGATTGAAACACGGAAGAAATATTTACAGGCATTTTAGATATTAAGCTTAATCACCCGCTTCCATTATAACAAGGATTGAAACTGAACCAATTAGTTTTGAATGATCCTAATTTTAGTTCTTAATCACCCGCTTCCATTATAACAAGGATTGAAACGCGGTTGTTTTTGTTTCAGTTTCTTCTTTGGTAGGCTTAATCACCCGCTTCCATTATAACAAGGATTGAAACAAAAATCAGTATATCCAATATAACCTAAAGCTTCCGCTTAATCACCCGCTTCCATTATAACAAGGATTGAAACTGGTAAATTTTATGATTTTGATAGAGAGATTAATCACTTAATCACCCGCTTCCATTATAACAAGGATTGAAACTGAAGATGCAGCAAAAAAGATATTAGCAGAATCAGCCCTTAATCACCCGCTTCCATTATAACAAGGATTGAAACTATAAATACAGGACATATAATAGTTGAAAGAGACAATCTTAATCACCCGCTTCCATTATAACAAGGATTGAAACTAAACTTAAAAAAAGAAGTAGAAGAGTTGAAAAAAGCTTAATCACCCGCTTCCATTATAACAAGGATTGAAACATTTTAATTCTAATCTCATTTTTATTCTGTTTTAACTTAATCACCCGCTTCCATTATAACAAGGATTGAAACAACCTTATAGATTATTGGAATAAGTATGTAAGACTTCTTAATCACCCGCTTCCATTATAATAAGGATTGAAACTGAAGATGCAGCAAGAAAGATATTAGCAGAATCAGCTTAATCACCCGCTTCCATTATAACAAGGATTGAAACATATTGAAGCTGATGGGGTTAATCATGCAATTGATAACTTAATCACCCGCTTCCATTATAACAAGGATTGAAACGATACAGAATTTCACGAATATGAAAAACAACCCAAAGCTTAATCACCCGCTTCCATTATAACAAGGATTGAAACTAAGTTAAAATTTCTTTTATCTCATTTGCTGGACACTTAATCACCCGCTTCCATTATAACAAGGATTGAAACAAGATGCGGAGTTCATAACCTGCATAGACTTCAACTTAATCACCCGCTTCCATTATAACAAGGATTGAAACCCATTTCCACATCTTCTAATATATGTGAAAAATCATCTTAATCACCCGCTTCCATTATAACAAGGATTGAAACTGGTATATTTAAGTTTTAATTACAAAGACAAATGAACTTAATCACCCGCTTCCATTATAACAAGGATTGAAACACTGAAGTTGAGATCGTTGGCAATGAAGATTGGATACTTAATCACCCGCTTCCATTATAACAAGGATTGAAACCCCCAAAAGTTTTTTTCGTTTTGTGCCATTTCAACAACTTAATCACCCGCTTCCATTATAACAAGGATTGAAACAAAATGTATGATGCACCTACAACGTGGGGCGCAACCGCTTAATCACCCGCTTCCATTATAACAAGGATTGAAACTTAAAAGATGGTATTGAACCAAACTCATCTTCTTTGCTTAATCACCCGCTTCCATTATAACAAGGATTGAAACTAATAGGTCTGCATTTTGAATCGAACAAAACAAACCCTTAATCACCCGCTTCCATTATAACAAGGATTGAAACTTTGAAAGTCGCAATAGTTCACTTCTGTAATTATGCTTAATCACCCGCTTCCATTATAACAAGGATTGAAACCTTGGTTAAAATTCATTTCCATTTCTCAAAGATACTACTTAATCACCCGCTTCCATTATAACAAGGATTGAAACGAACGCACGGCTTAATATACGAAGCTACTGCAAGTCTTAATCACCCGCTTCCATTATAACAAGGATTGAAACAACTTAATATATGTCTGTAATCTGTTCCGTACTGACCTTAATCACCCGCTTCCATTATAACAAGGATTGAAACTCACAACGTTAACGCTTCCAGTTAACGGAAAATCATCTTAATCACCCGCTTCCATTATAACAAGGATTGAAACTGGGATATAAGGCAAGGTATCGGCAAAAGGAAAGCACTTAATCACCCGCTTCCATTATAACAAGGATTGAAACTGCTAATTGCATTAAAAGTAAAATAATATGAGAAACTTAATCACCCGCTTCCATTATAACAAGGATTGAAACAAAACAGGTTTCCTATACCTGTAAATAAGACACATACTTAATCACCCGCTTCCATTATAACAAGGATTGAAACATTAACATAACACTATATACTTTTTAATTATCTTTACTTAATCACCCGCTTCCATTATAACAAGGATTGAAACGCATCAATAGTTAATAATGCCGCTGCCACGTCGTACTTAATCACCCGCTTCCATTATAACAAGGATTGAAACATGTTGCTGTGTAAATTTGAATATTATTTTGTATTGACTTAATCACCCGCTTCCATTATAACAAGGATTGAAACTCTAAAAGACATTCTAATAAATCTTGTATGTTTATCTTAATCACCCGCTTCCATTATAACAAGGATTGAAACGTGGAACGGTTAAGGTTATGTTGCCTTGGGCATAACTCTTAATCACCCGCTTCCATTATAACAAGGATTGAAACTTGCGAATTTTCGAGATTGCGCACGGTCGGTTTTCACTTAATCACCCGCTTCCATTATAACAAGGATTGAAACTCTTTTTGTAATAAACCGTTTGTAATTGTAAGCACATCTTAATCACCCGCTTCCATTATAACAAGGATTGAAACATGACTCAAAAGCTTGGGTCGTCTTGAAAGCAATTACTTAATCACCCGCTTCCATTATAACAAGGATTGAAACAAAACAGGTTTCCTATACCTGTAAATAAGACACATATCTTAATCACCCGCTTCCATTATAACAAGGATTGAAACTGCAAAGTTTTAATATTTCTCTTTTCTTGTTATATTCTTAATCACCCGCTTCCATTATAACAAGGATTGAAACAAACTACGTTATCTCCAAATATGAAATCTAATTGATCTTAATCACCCGCTTCCATTATAACAAGGATTGAAACACCATTTGCCGTAACGTTTTTCTTTGATGTTGATGGCCTTAATCACCCGCTTCCATTATAACAAGGATTGAAACAATATATATCAACATAGTAATCAACACCGTCTTTACTTAATCACCCGCTTCCATTATAACAAGGATTGAAACATCTTACTGCCATAACAAACCTCGTCAAGTATTCGGTCTTAATCACCCGCTTCCATTATAACAAGGATTGAAACAAAATTAGGGAAGCTGACAACTTCCCTAATTCTACAACTTAATCACCCGCTTCCATTATAACAAGGATTGAAACATATAGCTTCATCGCTTGCTTTGTCTCTTATTAAAGACTTAATCACCCGCTTCCATTATAACAAGGATTGAAACGACAACAAAGAGTTAGAACCAGTTCAAGTAACAGCACTTAATCACCCGCTTCCATTATAACAAGGATTGAAACCTACGATATTTACTTTCTGGACCGAACTTTAATTACCTTAATCACCCGCTTCCATTATAACAAGGATTGAAACCCTTTAATTGCGGACAGTCGTGGGGCTTAGGTTGGCTTAATCACCCGCTTCCATTATAACAAGGATTGAAACCACTCACAATCTGACATTGATCTCGGTACGTAGAACTTAATCACCCGCTTCCATTATAACAAGGATTGAAACTCTGTAATCATATCTATTGCTTTTATAGTGTTCAAGCTTAATCACCCGCTTCCATTATAACAAGGATTGAAACTTTATTAGAGTGTCGTTTTCGACTTGTTCTGTTGATTCTTAATCACCCGCTTCCATTATAACAAGGATTGAAACACAAATTAAAATAAATAGTATGAAATTAACAGAAACTTAATCACCCGCTTCCATTATAACAAGGATTGAAACTGACGGAATAGAAGATAAAGAAAATGTCCAATTCTTTCTTAATCACCCGCTTCCATTATAACAAGGATTGAAACACGCAAAAAATGTTCCAGAAGGAGCAAATGCCGCTTACTTAATCACCCGCTTCCATTATAACAAGGATTGAAACAACAATGGAATGGAACAAAACCGAGCATTACTTATGCTTAATCACCCGCTTCCATTATAACAAGGATTGAAACAGACCAGTTAAAGATACAGCAAGAAGCTGATGAAGCCTTAATCACCCGCTTCCATTATAACAAGGATTGAAACGGCAGATTGGCTAATAAAGAGCTTAGGGAAGCTAAACTTAATCACCCGCTTCCATTATAACAAGGATTGAAACTCAAAAAATTTTATTGTTTCATTATCATTAAAATATCTTAATCACCCGCTTCCATTATAACAAGGATTGAAACAGCTTCTTTTTGTTCTCAGCAGTATTTCCAATAAACCCTTAATCACCCGCTTCCATTATAACAAGGATTGAAACAAGCCCAGCGAGGATTTAACTAAAAAGATACAAGGCTTAATCACCCGCTTCCATTATAACAAGGATTGAAACTCCATTTTTTCCCACCTTTGCCAGAAACGCAATGTCTCTTAATCACCCGCTTCCATTATAACAAGGATTGAAACATCATCGTTTTGATTTTATGTGATGTGAAAAAAAAACTTAATCACCCGCTTCCATTATAACAAGGATTGAAACATAAAACTCAAACAAGTGGGAACAAAAGCACCACTAACTTAATCACCCGCTTCCATTATAACAAGGATTGAAACTTGAAGCGGTTAAATTGCTGCTAACACCTATATATCTTAATCACCCGCTTCCATTATAACAAGGATTGAAACCACAACTCTAAAGGGCAGCAAGGTTCAGTACATTCACTTAATCACCCGCTTCCATTATAACAAGGATTGAAACATGGCAAGCAAAATCTGCTAATAACAGGTTTTGATTCTTAATCACCCGCTTCCATTATAACAAGGATTGAAACTTGTTATAAAGTGCTTATCAATTCGAGTTGTATCACCTTAATCACCCGCTTCCATTATAACAAGGATTGAAACTTTGTTGTGGTGCTTTGAGCATTTGCCAAAAAAAACTTAATCACCCGCTTCCATTATAACAAGGATTGAAACTTTCACCTGCTAATTTGTTAAACCTTTTTGTAAATTTCTTAATCACCCGCTTCCATTATAACAAGGATTGAAACTCTTTCATAGGTATTAATGGGTTTGCCATTATATTATACTTAATCACCCGCTTCCATTATAACAAGGATTGAAACACACCACCAACTATACAGCAACTTGAAAGCTTAATCCTTAATCACCCGCTTCCATTATAACAAGGATTGAAACTTATTTTTCTGTTTGGCAACTTGGTATGCAAGTCGCCTTAATCACCCGCTTCCATTATAACAAGGATTGAAACACGCAGGTGCGCTGCTTGGGCAAACACCATCATCTCTTAATCACCCGCTTCCATTATAACAAGGATTGAAACTCACTAATGGGTTGCCTGTGCTATCGCATAATGTCTTAATCACCCGCTTCCATTATAACAAGGATTGAAACTCTTTTTTAATTCCGGTTTTAAAAATACCTTTTCAAACTTAATCACCCGCTTCCATTATAACAAGGATTGAAACAGTTTTCAGAGATAATCAAAAAAGACATAGAATCATACCTTAATCACCCGCTTCCATTATAACAAGGATTGAAACTTTGCATCCATAAATGGCTTAACAAACTCTTCTGGCTTAATCACCCGCTTCCATTATAACAAGGATTGAAACGACGCAATTCGCTGTTAATCCATTTTAAAAAGTAGGCTTAATCACCCGCTTCCATTATAACAAGGATTGAAACCATGTAAACACGAAGGCTTTAGCCCAGGAGAAAACACTTAATCACCCGCTTCCATTATAACAAGGATTGAAACTTACAGCCTGTTAACTTTCTACTTACACAACCACCACTTAATCACCCGCTTCCATTATAACAAGGATTGAAACCCAAAGAGCCATACTGCACCAAAAAATGTGAGTGTGCTTAATCACCCGCTTCCATTATAACAAGGATTGAAACAAAAAGAAATACTTGAAGCGTTAAACAAAAGGTTTGCTTAATCACCCGCTTCCATTATAACAAGGATTGAAACTTTTCACAAACAGTTGATTGCAGTATAAGAACTATATCTTAATCACCCGCTTCCATTATAACAAGGATTGAAACACAATGGCTTTCCGTCAGCATCAACTTGGTATATGCCTTAATCACCCGCTTCCATTATAACAAGGATTGAAACTCAATTCGATAGTCACTATTCAATTCAGTTCTTACTTAATCACCCGCTTCCATTATAACAAGGATTGAAACTCTTTGTATTCATCATTAGTGGTGTAGGGTGTATTTCTTAATCACCCGCTTCCATTATAACAAGGATTGAAACCCGATCCACTTATCCAAATATGGTCGTTATCATCAAGGCTTAATCACCCGCTTCCATTATAACAAGGATTGAAACTTAGCTGTAATTGATTTATTAAGGTCGTCAATTGTCTTAATCACCCGCTTCCATTATAACAAGGATTGAAACAAGCGTGTTGTTTGTTAGGTGGTTCGGGTACAACTGGCTTAATCACCCGCTTCCATTATAACAAGGATTGAAACTTCTAAGAACCACAATAGACGACAATGGCGGTGCAGCTTAATCACCCGCTTCCATTATAACAAGGATTGAAACCGACACTTTTGGGGAGCTGAATTAAGCGCATGTCAACTTAATCACCCGCTTCCATTATAACAAGGATTGAAACGTATTTTCAATTCTACGTAAACCTAAATGATAAAAAACTTAATCACCCGCTTCCATTATAACAAGGATTGAAACAATTAAATCTCGAATTGCAAACTCAATCTGTAATCTTAATCACCCGCTTCCATTATAACAAGGATTGAAACTCAAATAATCTAAGCTCTACACGCTCTCCACCTATCCTTAATCACCCGCTTCCATTATAACAAGGATTGAAACTCAGCAAGTTAAAAATAAAACCTTTCGGCGTATAGGCTTAATCACCCGCTTCCATTATAACAAGGATTGAAACGCCGAAAAGGTGGATTTGCTGCAACAAGCTATTGATTCTTAATCACCCGCTTCCATTATAACAAGGATTGAAACTTGAACTATATACAACTGATGGCCTTAATTTTTTACTTAATCACCCGCTTCCATTATAACAAGGATTGAAACTTACCGTTAAACAATTACCATCTATTGTATAATTATCTTAATCACCCGCTTCCATTATAACAAGGATTGAAACCCTTTTATATCTCCTTGTACAAAAATTATATCTAAGCTTAATCACCCGCTTCCATTATAACAAGGATTGAAACTTAAGGTCGTCAATTGTATGTTCCCTTTTTTGAATCTTAATCACCCGCTTCCATTATAACAAGGATTGAAACACCTTGGTTGCATTTGCAATGCTTTAGCTTCCGTAACTTAATCACCCGCTTCCATTATAACAAGGATTGAAACTCTCTACTTCACCAGTTTTTGGGTTTGCCCCTTGGGCTTAATCACCCGCTTCCATTATAACAAGGATTGAAACGAAGGAAGTTTAGGTGATACTAAATTACGTGAAGCTTAATCACCCGCTTCCATTATAACAAGGATTGAAACCCTATTGAACGGGTTAATCCTGTTATTGTTAGCTGACTTAATCACCCGCTTCCATTATAACAAGGATTGAAACAATCAAATTAAAGGAAACTTCGCAGGAATAAATGACTTAATCACCCGCTTCCATTATAACAAGGATTGAAACTAATTAGCCAGTACCTCCTAAGTACTGGCTTTTTTTCTTAATCACCCGCTTCCATTATAACAAGGATTGAAACTTAAATATATTGTTGGTTGCCGTATTTCTTAATTTCTTAATCACCCGCTTCCATTATAACAAGGATTGAAACTTAACAAACAAATTAGTAAGTTTGGTTGACTTGGGAGCTTAATCACCCGCTTCCATTATAACAAGGATTGAAACTCATATTTTACCTTAATTCTATTCATTCTAAAAATAACTTAATCACCCGCTTCCATTATAACAAGGATTGAAACATTGGGTATCTGTGAGTGTGTAGTTGGACTTCATAACTTAATCACCCGCTTCCATTATAACAAGGATTGAAACAGCCTAATTAATATTCGTTTTCATTTTGTAAATTTCCTTAATCACCCGCTTCCATTATAACAAGGATTGAAACTTTTCAGCATCGGAAGTGTAAGCTACGATAGTGCTAACTTAATCACCCGCTTCCATTATAACAAGGATTGAAACTTTCACCTGCTAATTTTTTAAACCTTTTTGTAAACTTAATCACCCGCTTCCATTATAACAAGGATTGAAACTCGGCTGCATCTTTCTCATCTTGTAGCTCCTTTGCCTTAATCACCCGCTTCCATTATAACAAGGATTGAAACTTATCTGTATTCATATCTTAATTTTTACTGGTTAATCTTAATCACCCGCTTCCATTATAACAAGGATTGAAACATGTTTTGTGAATTAGTTGTGTTGCTTTAATTAGTCTTAATCACCCGCTTCCATTATAACAAGGATTGAAACTCAAACCTCTTTCTTCTATTTGGCATAATAGGCAGCTTAATCACCCGCTTCCATTATAACAAGGATTGAAACATACACCGTCTTCTCTTAATTTTTCAGTTACAGTCCTTAATCACCCGCTTCCATTATAACAAGGATTGAAACGCCATTCATTGTAAAATAAAAAAAGCCAGTACTTAGGCTTAATCACCCGCTTCCATTATAACAAGGATTGAAACTGAACCACCTTTGTTTTTTCAAATAAAGCGTTGTTGCTTAATCACCCGCTTCCATTATAACAAGGATTGAAACACAAATCAAATACAATTATTTGCCTATAAAAATATCTTAATCACCCGCTTCCATTATAACAAGGATTGAAACAAGCATCTAAAATGTTATTTAAGGCAGTTATTGTGCTTAATCACCCGCTTCCATTATAACAAGGATTGAAACACTAAAAATGAAGTTAAGGCTTTGGCTGCTTGGATACTTAATCACCCGCTTCCATTATAACAAGGATTGAAACGGGTGCGGGGGTCTGCTAATACTCTAATGAAATTAGTCTTAATCACCCGCTTCCATTATAACAAGGATTGAAACGTATAACATCTTTTTCGACTGGTAGTTCATCAAATACTTAATCACCCGCTTCCATTATAACAAGGATTGAAACCCCAAAGCCAAATTTCACCAGAGAAAACAATCATTGTCTTAATCACCCGCTTCCATTATAACAAGGATTGAAACTGACAGGGCCTTGTTTAATTGAAACTGGTGTTTGCTACTTAATCACCCGCTTCCATTATAACAAGGATTGAAACGTTAGAACTTTTGGTTTGAAAAGCGTTTCGATAGTTCTTAATCACCCGCTTCCATTATAACAAGGATTGAAACTAAACTGATTATTAAAAACAGTTGTGGAATTGAAGCTTAATCACCCGCTTCCATTATAACAAGGATTGAAACGATACGACAAGTGGGGAACAATTGAACAAGCAGAGCTTAATCACCCGCTTCCATTATAACAAGGATTGAAACTTATACTATCAACAGATTTGGCAGCGCAAACAGTTGACTTAATCACCCGCTTCCATTATAACAAGGATTGAAACTTGCGATAGTCCTTATTTAGACACTAGAGACAACTACTTAATCACCCGCTTCCATTATAACAAGGATTGAAACAGTCAAAGAGCAGCGTAAAATAAAACAGATGAACAACTTAATCACCCGCTTCCATTATAACAAGGATTGAAACTTAAAATCTTTGTAAGATTCATCTAAGTTGGCTTTTCTTAATCACCCGCTTCCATTATAACAAGGATTGAAACAACAATCTTCTTCTGTTAAAACATCATAACCCTTTACCTTAATCACCCGCTTCCATTATAACAAGGATTGAAACTAAAAAAGCCTTACCTTTACCCGGTAAGGCTTTTTTTCTTAATCACCCGCTTCCATTATAACAAGGATTGAAACATGGTGTGTTGTGTATATAATTCATTCATATCTATCTTAATCACCCGCTTCCATTATAACAAGGATTGAAACATTATGCCTATATCAAAAAAGCAACCAATAAAGACTTAATCACCCGCTTCCATTATAACAAGGATTGAAACTGAAAGTATTAATAACACACGAAGAAAGCCAAACGGCTTAATCACCCGCTTCCATTATAACAAGGATTGAAACATAAGATTTGATTAGGCATTAGTTCCTGTGTGGAACCTTAATCACCCGCTTCCATTATAACAAGGATTGAAACAGTTATCAACTCTTTTATGTAAATTTTTTTCAGTTCTTAATCACCCGCTTCCATTATAACAAGGATTGAAACTGGCTTGCCGGATTGCCAAAGTTAGAACCAACCAATACTTAATCACCCGCTTCCATTATAACAAGGATTGAAACATGAACAAACAACAAAGATAGAAAGCGAACCATGCCTTAATCACCCGCTTCCATTATAACAAGGATTGAAACCGGAAAAGCCTATCACAAATTAGCCGTGATTTTGAACTTAATCACCCGCTTCCATTATAACAAGGATTGAAACTATTTTCGGGATTTAGTTTCATTGGTCGGGTTTTGAACTTAATCACCCGCTTCCATTATAACAAGGATTGAAACTCCAATATCAAATATGCATACCTTATCCAAGCCAAGCTTAATCACCCGCTTCCATTATAACAAGGATTGAAACACAGCCTCGTTCTTTAAGGTATCGCCAGTAATTATTACTTAATCACCCGCTTCCATTATAACAAGGATTGAAACAAACAAACATCGTGTCTCAAAAATAAGACAAATGACTTAATCACCCGCTTCCATTATAACAAGGATTGAAACACAATCCCTTTTTAAACGGTGCTAATTCTTCAGTAACTTAATCACCCGCTTCCATTATAACAAGGATTGAAACATTACATTGTTGTTTACATTTTTTGGCTGCTTGCTCTTAATCACCCGCTTCCATTATAACAAGGATTGAAACACTGTGGTCAGTCGTGGGGCTTAGGTTGGTATTTTTCTTAATCACCCGCTTCCATTATAACAAGGATTGAAACATTTTAATGGTATATCTATATTAGATTATGTATATCTTAATCACCCGCTTCCATTATAACAAGGATTGAAACACGCTTAGCATTGTCCCTGGGAGTTCCTTAAATTCCTCTTAATCACCCGCTTCCATTATAACAAGGATTGAAACACTCTGGGTAAACACGACCTTTTAAACGTCCTAATTCTTAATCACCCGCTTCCATTATAACAAGGATTGAAACACTGAAAAATCATCTGTCAACTTCCAATGGTGCGACTCTTAATCACCCGCTTCCATTATAACAAGGATTGAAACGATACAGAATTTCACGAATATGAAAAACAACCCAAACTTAATCACCCGCTTCCATTATAACAAGGATTGAAACGTGGAACGGTTAAGGTTATGTTGCCTTGGGCATAACTCTTAATCACCCGCTTCCATTATAACAAGGATTGAAACTTGCGAATTTTCGAGA
>Ga0209831_1002441_pt1 | contig 16170 bp, 7 predicted proteins | sample Maine_Asex4_meta_FD_187451 | JGI IMG/M metagenome (GOLD analysis project Ga0209831, IMG submission 187451) | Marine algal microbial communities from Maine, USA - Maine_Asex4_metaG (SPAdes) (version 2) | ecosystem: Host-associated > Algae > Red algae > Unclassified | place: Maine, USA | collected...
AATCATCGCTTGCCGCTGCGCCGCCGTTGTTGACTAGCCATGCGTTCAAGTCTGCAACATTGCCAGCACCATCACATTGTACAGTCATATCTATCGCTTCGGTGTCGATCATTGGATCGGTGGTATCTTCGATAGTAAAGGTAGCGGTCGTTGCTGAGGTTCTACCACAATCATCGGTAACGGTAAAAGTTACCATTGCATTTCCAGTTGCTCCGCAATCATCCGATAGCATCGTGAAGTCATTAGAGAAAATTACGCCTCCGCAATCATCACTAGCCGTTGCTCCTCCGTTATTGGCAAGCCACGCGTTGAGCATTGTGGTGTTACCTGCGCCATCACATTCTACAGTCATGTCCATCGCTTCATTGTCGATCATCGGATCGGTGGTATCTTCGATGGTAAATGAGGCAGTAGTAGCGATTGTTCTACCACAATCATCAGTAGCGGTGAAGGTGACCGTTGCTGATCCGGTTGCGCCACAATCATCTGATAGCGTAGTAAAATCATTGGAGAAAATTACGCCTCCACAATTGTCACTGGCTGTGGCGGCGGCGTGGTTGGCGAGCCAAGCGTTGAGCATTGCGGCATTACCTGCGCCATCACATTCGACGGTCATATCCATGGCTTCCGTGTCGATCATCGGATCGGTGGTATCTTGGATGGTAAAGGTAGCGGTTGTTGCGGCAGTTCTCCCACAATCATCGGTAGCGGTAAAAGTGACCGTTGCTGAACCGGTTGCGCCACAATCATCTGATAAAGTAGTAAAATCATTGGAGAAAATTACGCCTCCACAATCATCGCTGGCTGTTGCTCCGCCGTGATTGACGAGCCAAGCATTGAGCATTGCGGAATTACCCCCGCCGTCGCATTCGACCGTCATATCCATGGCCTCGGTATCGATGGTTGGATCGTTGGTATCTGCTTCAATGGTGATGGTAAACAGGCAAGCAACGGTTGGTTCACCTGCGTCTAACATCCCGTTAGCATTCAAGTCATCTAAAATGGTAACCGTTCTGGTAATAGTCTGATTGCCAACTACGCAATTATCTGCGAGTTCATCATCTGTACATAGAACAACGATATCACCACAAGGCATATCATCAATTGTCATTCCATAAGGAGCAGCTTCTGCACTCGCTTCATCGGTCGGGCAAGCAGGAATATTGCCAATGGTATTACAATTATAAGTTCCTAAATCATTCGTCGGAGGACAAACCACATCGAGTACAGGAATGGTACAGGTATTTCCAACACTCAACATCATTAGCGAAGTAACTTCTGTATAATCTGCTGAGAAACCAACACCGCTGGTATGCCAGAAATTATATAAATAAATGCCACTTCCTGCTGGAGTTTCTGTTCCAGTAAATGGTAATGGTAATATATTTCCTGAACCATCATAAGTTTGTCCACTTGAGGTATTCGTCATATCCCATTGCTCGCCAGTTCCAGATTTAATCTCTACTACCTCATGGAAAAAGTACTGCCCGTTTAATAAATAATTCATTCCATCTGAACAGGAGCATGGATCATCTATCGTTGCAATGCAAGCATCCATCGAGATCAGTTGATCACAGCTGTAAGGTGTGCCACAAGCATCGGTCATGGACCAGGTACGGGTGATGGTTCCTCCTGCTGATAAGGTTCCACTATCTACATAAGCTGGCGTATTACTTCCTCCACAAACATCGGCCGCTGGGTTTCCGGTATCGGCTGGAGCGATGCTGCCATCGCAAAGGACGGTGATATTAGCAGGGCAAGTGAAGGTTCCTGCGGCAGGTTCTACGGTGATGGTCTGTTCATCTGTGGTTGTATTGTTACAATCATCCGTTACTGACCAGGTTCGAGTAATAGTTCCTGTTCCGCCGCAACCGCCAAGGTTGGTATCGTCTGTGTAGGTCGGTATTAAATTGGTTGAGCAGTTATCATCAACTGATTGATAGTCTCCTGTGACTGATAAATCAGTGAAACTTACACCACAGGATATCGTGATGTTGTTTGGTCCAACTAGAGTAGGCGGTTGGTTGTCTGTGATGGTGATGATTTGGGTTTGATTAAAGGTGTTACCGCATTCATCTGTGTAAGTCCATTCACGGGTGACGGTTCCGGTGTTGTTGCAATCATCCGTATTTTCGACAAAGGTGGAAGTTGGGACGGCGCAGGTGGTACAGGTGGTGGAGGCTTGCCCGGTGATGGTTAGGTCTAGGGGGGTTTGGGTGCAGTCGAGGGTGATGTTGCTTGGGATGGTGTAGGAGGCTGGTGAGCAGAAGGGGAGGCAGTCTGAAAATAATGCTCGACCAATCTCTAACTCGTAACAACAGGATACATTGTTTGCCTCACAAATTGTGATATTTGGAGCGGGCCCATCCACATCATAGATTTCGTCACCATTGAAATTGCTTGGATAAGAAGTAAGCCCATTACGAAGAACTGTAAAATTATTTAAATTATCACTAATTATATACCCTCCTGTCGATGCACCAGAGGGTAGATCGATTCGAACAATAAAGCCTCCATCAACACCACAAACAACAGTTCCTTGTATTACTGGTATTCCGCAAGATGGAAGACAATTGCCGGTAGAAAATGATCCTGTGACAAAATCACTTTCCTCTGCCCCACATAGTCTTTGAACGGTATAGTTGTAGCTACTACAATCTTCTATGTCAAACAGCTCTCCTTGTTCATAAAAAAGGGTAGTTTCACAGATTTGATTTTCTGTAGCAACATTTGTTAAACAAACTATATGTCTATCTCCTTCCGAGTTATCCCAGCTGATATGTACTTGATCATCTTCGAAAAGTTCATCTTGAACATTTGTAGGAGGGGCACAGGTGTTGGTATTATCACAAGGTAATAATCCAGTTGTTCCACCAACACAGTTATTACAATCGTCAAAATAGGCTGTACCGTTTGGCACACCAGCACAATCCAAGCAAATAACATAGTTACAAGGTGCTGAAGCTCCAAAGTTACAAGCTGCCGGGTCGTTACAAGTGGAAGGGGTAATACAATCAGGACAATCTGGTCCTTCGCCGAATTCACAGACTCCATTGTTATTACATGTAGGAGTACTTCCGCAGTCTTCTAAGAAAAAAGAGTTAGAAATCGCAAATTCACTATTATCATTTACTTCATAAAATTTTACAAAATAGCAACCAGGATCAACAAAGCTACCATCTGCAAGTTGACCAAATGTCCAGGTAAAGGGGGTGCCAGCGGGGATTGGATTTGCGATAACTTGACAGTTGTCATTCGTGCAGGAGCATATTTCGAAGACGATGTCGTCATTGTTGTAGGTGATCGTGTTAGCAATGTCTCCTTGGCAGTAGGCAAATTGATCACCGATTGATATTCCGTTAACATCATCTGATGAACAATTTGGCAAGAAAGCAATCTGTGAGCCGCAGTCTTTATTAGAGGTATTTACTGGATCATAAATCTTAACGTTGTATATACCACTGAGCGAATTTATTGGACTACTATTGCTATCTATTGGAAACGAGCCATTATCGGTTATTTGTGCAGCAATGACAACACAATCAACCGATAAGTCACAACTTGGACATAACTCAATAGTAACTGTATTATTTGTAGTTGTTCCTTGTCTCCATGTTATTTCAAAATCGTTATTGTTATTATATTCTATACAGCCTGATGGACCATAAATTTCTATTTTTTCAACAAGTCCACATTCTTCGCTAATAGAAGGAATAATAATTTCTTGTGAACAGGAACTACCATCTTTGAAAAGTTCTATACAAAGCGGATCGCCAAGTAATTGACTAAGTGTATATTCAAAATTTTCTAGTAATGGTATAAAAGTAGTACCATTACATCTTCTGATTGTATATGATCCATTATCATTTACATCATTAAATATAAATTCGGTTCTGTATAAACCATCTGTTGAAGAACAATATTGATTTAATAATTGAACTTCAAATATTCCGCCAGTTAATTCAGTGATTTTACAATTACTTGCAACATCATTCATTTTTTTGAGTTGACAGAGGCTAAAAGTTTCTGTGCAATCAAAATAACTCATATAATTTTGCGTCATCTGAGTCCAAGTATCAAGGTCTAATCCTTGGTAAATTGAAGAATAGCAACCTCCTGGGTCATTGAACACCTCAAAGTCATCATGATAACCATTTCCTCCTGGTGTTGGTACAATATCTACAAAATCACAAGAAGGCTGTGTATTGGGCGGAATTGGACATGGAAAATCAGAATTGTGATTACCTATATAAATTGAAATATCAGTATCTAAAATTCCATCTGAGGTTAAATTATCAAAAACGCCACCTGTACCTACGTAACCCCCGTCTTCAATACAAAAATCTGGAAAATCTGGAAAATCAGTACCAATTGAAGCTGTATGAGTATGAAAAAGACCAAATACATGGCCAAATTCGTGAATTGTAGTAGTATTCCCTGTTCCTATTATATCTCCTCTTAGAATAACACAATTACCACCAATATAATTAACAATTCCATTAAGGACACTAGGACTTACAACGTCTTCATCACAGATATTATTAACAATGTAAACTTGGATTGTTCCAATATTTGGGTCAATTAAATTCCAGTCAGATTGAGTTCCACAGTTTTGAGCAAAATTTGATAATTGTGGGTTGATTGGTAATTCTTGATTAATAAAAAATTCAATGTTCGCTCCATTAAAAGCATTATTTAATTCTACTAATGTAACAGTAGAAAAAGTACTAAAGTCAGTACTGTTAGAAGCATAGACTGTGATAGGAAATCGCAATTTTCCACAAAGAGGATTTGAAGGAAGAGCCGTGCAGGTTTCATCATAACATTTTAGGATTTCGGCAGGACAGTTTAAATATTCAGGTAGGAATGCACACCGTTGCTGAGAAAAAACATCAAAGGTGCAAGTTAGTAAAATAATGAAGAAAAGGAAGTACTTAATTTTTTGCATCATATTCGTTTTGAGTGTTAAAAAAAGTAAGAGGATAGATAATCATATCATCTCCCAAGGCAGATAAAACTAAACCCAGTATCATTCAATCAAGCCAATCTCTCAGCTTAAAAAGAAGTACTAACTCCTACGTTTATTCTATATAAATATTGGTTGTTAGAATCGAATGTTATAGGGCGATTTATCGCCGTTTTAATGATTTCAAAGGCTGTTTGGTTGAGACCCCATCTACCTCACCAAAACATACCTCCCACCATCCTTATAACTCCCTTTGTTGGACTTCCCATCCAAATAAATATCACATACCTTACACCCTTCAGAAAAGGTGATGGTAACAACACCATTTTTGTCCGTATAAACGGCTTTGGTCTGTCCAATACAAGAGATGCCTCCACATACTTCGGCTACCACTCTCACGCCTTTTTGAGCCGTACCGCTTGAACTATTTACGGTAACCTTAAGTGAGTTTTTTGACTTGGAAAGGTTATTAGGAGTTGGGCTTGTGAAGCCCATGAAAAGAAAAAAGGAAAGGGAAAAAAAGATAGAAAGGATGGTTGAATTTTTCATGCTGGATTGAGTGTTGTGGTTATAAAATCTAATTCATATAGCTATTATGGTTTTCTAAGGAGAAATATGGGGCTTTAATCTAAAATCAAACATACAAATTTTGTCTAATGTAAAAACACTAAGTTTTTCGCTAAAACCCAGAGTAAAAACCTTGTTTTCTTGGTAAATCAATGACCAAAATTAAGGTCATATCTTACCATACGACCTTAATATCTCATTTGGTTCCATGGGGTGAATTTTGAAACCTAACATAAAGAAACAATATAATGTGAAATCAAAACAAGCATTCCCCATAACTCCCTACTTTTTACCTACGAAAGCCCTGTTTTTACCCACGAAATTTTTAACAGAATTGCATCAAAACAAAAACCACCTTTAGTCCATTGACCGAAGATGGTTTTACCACAGAAAAATGTTGTAGTATTGTTTCTATTTTTTTACTGTATACACTTCCAATTCTTGTCCGTCTATTGTTTCAATACTATCTATAAAACGGCAATTGAATTCTTTACGGATTAATCCCCAGGTTGAAGAAGAGATATTTATGGCATCTGGAGGTCCAAGTTGCTTAACTGAATGAGCTAAGTTGATGAGCGCGTCATATTTTTTATTTTTCGACTTTTTGTTTTCATTCTTATCAAGGATTACGCCTCCGGAATGGATACCTATCTTTAGTTCAATAACTGGTTGTTTTGTTGGTTTATCCTCCGTTTTATGATCAAGCATCCATTGTTGAATTTCTAAGGCTGCTTTTATTACCTCTTTTGGGTGGTTTATAGGTTCACTACCGGAGATCGCTAGGCAGAGATAAGAATCAGCGGTAATCTTGTATTTCTTTAGGTTATGATTATTGAGAATGAAATCAAAATGGTTAAAGCAATTGGTAATTTCTTTTTTGATGCCAGCAGTAGCATTTGTTGCTTTTTTATTTAATATAGCTTGGATACTTATGGATAAAACAGTTACCGGACTGCATCTATCATTACCTAGTTTATTTAAACTATTTATCTTAACAATTCCCTGTTTTTTTGATTTGTTCGAGCTTATTACTTCTCTTTTTTTTCCTTTTATTAGGGTCACTTTATCTGACTGTTTACTGGTCTGTTTTTTCTTAGAGTCGGCTGGGTCAAACAAATTGGTTTTTGCTTTTTGCTCAGTTGATTTATCGAGTAATTTATCTTTAGCTAGCGGTAGTTTATTGAGTAGATCATTGTAATAATGATCGCTTATTCCCAACTCTTTATTCTTAGGTGCTCTGATAACCATCAAGGTTCTTTCTCCTCGATTGATCGAGAGGACACGTTTCGAATTAACGACGTTTGATCGACTAATCTTATGGAAATTATCCGGTAGAAGATTCATGAACTTAGCTAAGGTCAAATCAACGGTATGCGTTATCTTATCTAACACGACAATAGACTCTCCTTTTCCTGCTGCTTCGAGATAAGCCATCTCTTCAAAATCGAGTCGTAGTAGACTGCCTCTGTTTTGTAAAAAAATATGATCTGGTTCTTTTTTGGGAACCTCCATTTCGATTCCTCCTTTTTCTTGTCCTAGAGAATCGTTCATTGTTGCCGCCATCAGTGCATCAATTGCTTTTCTAAATTTACGCTTATAGTTTTCAACAAATGGTTTCGTTAAATATTGCACTACATACTGCCGATAGTCATTGAGGGCCGTCATCACATATTCTGGATATCCGGTAGCCATAACGATATATGGAATCGGTAAGCCATTGGTTCGAAGTCTGGATAATAAGGTGAAAGCATCACCGCCAATCAGCTGAACATCCATAAATGCCACCTCTGGCTTAGTCGTGGCTATCAGCCGGTAGGCATCATCAATATTAGTTGCTTCACCGACAATGTCTAACTCGGGATATTCATTTAATTTTTCTACCATCCAAAGACGAATATCATCTTCATCTTCTAATACAACACAGCGTAGTCTAAAGGTCTTCATAAGTTGTAGTTAAATGTTCGGGGTAAACGGATAATCATTCTAGTACCATATTTTTCTCCATGTTTATCTGTAAAAATATCGTCTTCAAAGGTTTGGCTGATCGAAAGTTCATTTTGTTTATTAAAAATAGTTTCTAATTCTTTGAGCATCTTAACTCCATTCTGGGTTCCTTTTGAACCTATTTCTTCCGCCACTTTTCTACCAACCCCATCATCCTCAATTTTGATAATGATTATTTTGGGTTCCGCCTCGATGGATATTTTTACAAATCCTCCTTCATTTTTATTCCTAATACCATGTTCCACAGCATTTTCGACGTGTATTTGAATCATCAATAAAGGAATATTAATATCTTCGTATGCTTTTAGATATTCGAAATCAGGTAGCTTGTATTCCAACTTATCTTTAAATCTACGTTTTTGAATAAACAGATAATTCTGTGCCATCATCATTTCGGTGAACAAACTATGGTAGGCTTTATTTTCTCGACTGTTTTTAAATACAGTACTGATATTTTCTGAGAGCTTACCAACGACACTTACGGCTTCTTGATCATCGTTGTCGTCTAATCGAACCTGTAACCATTGCAGGGCATTATTGATAAAATGGGGATTTAGTTGGTTGACAATTGCTTGTACTTGAAGTTTCTCTTTTTCCTTTTTCAGATTAGCCATCTGGACATTTTTTCTTTCGATAAGGATTTCTTGCTCATGTGTTTCTTTTTCTTTTTTTCGATAATATACACCCCCTGCGAGAAACAATCCGAAAATTGTGATCCAAAACAGTGGTTTTCGCCACAAGACCTGTGAAATGTGGAACGTAAGCTTTTGAGGATTAGATTGTAGTCCATTTTTTTCGGCTAATACCTCGAAGGTATAATTACCAGCAGATAGGTTCTGATATTCGATAGCGGTCTGGTCGGTTAGGGTAGACCATTCTTTATCTCCTGTAAGTCGATATCTGAATTTAATATTATCGTAGAACAAAAGATTGGGAGTGTGACTAAAATTTATTTTTACCGTCCGCTCCGTTGCACGGAGTCTAATTTTTTTATCAAATCTGGTATAGTTATTTTTACCGACAACTATACTATCCAAACTGACCTCGGGTGGAAAACTATCTCTCGGTAATAGGTCAGGATCAAATCTCATTACTCCTTTATTTCCAGTTAACCAGATGTCTTTATTGTGATCAATATAAACACCATTCTGGTTGATTTCGCCAATTGTGTTTCCATTTTTAGCGTTGAATTGATAGATCAGGAGTTGTTGTGGCTCCCTATACCATTCATCCAGGTCTATGAGAAAGAATCCTTTTTTATTACCGACAATTAGCCTATGTTCATCATAGATTTTACAAACCTGTACTAAAGATTCTCCTAAGTAGTCGGTAGCAACCATCTCCATATTATGATCATGGATATCAAAGTCTGATGTTATTTTATGCTTGTTTTCATAAAAATATAATCCATTTTCTGTACCAAACCAGAGGTTTCCATTATGGTCTTCGGTCATACTTTGTACTCCGATATTTTCAAGATTCTGTTCTTTTACCCAGTTGAAAACAGTATCCTGATCTGGTAAATAAACTGCTAGCCCCTGACTTCCTCTTCCCATCCAATAGCGGCCCTTTCGATCTTCTAAAGTCGTTACTACGTTTTTTAGTTTCAGACCTTTTTTTGAGTCTATTTTTTTCCAGTCGCCTTGATTAATCCCTTTTTTTCCTTTTGGTAACTTCCATAATCCTTTGTTGTGAGTTCCAAACAATAGATTATCCTTACGGTCCCAACCCAAATAGAAACCTTGTACTCCAGGACATAAAATATCGTAGGCTCCTTTTTGATTGAATTTTAGAATTCCAAAATCAGGGACTTGAGGTATACGGTTGGTTGAGCTTGTAAAATAGTTATACCCTTGATCGTCTCTAACACCTGTATCATTGAATCTATAAAAAGGACGAAAATTAGTTTTAGGGAGATTTAATTTTAAGCCATCAAAGGAACGTAATCCTATGTTAGAAGAAGAAAGAGAGAAACTTGAAAACCATAATTGATCACCGTATCCCCCAGCAATGCCCCAAGTATCCGAAGGCAATCCTTGTCGATCAATAGGTAATATTAATTGGTTCGGAAATAGTCTAATTACTTCTTGTTTATTTGTGTACCAATAAGTGCCTGCTCTATCTTTAACAAAGGAGGTTACTCCCTCTAGTCGACTTGGGATTTCCTTAAAAAGGGTGGTTTGAATTATTTTATGTGAATAGAGATCATGTTCTGCTAAAATGAAGAAGTTCTGAAATTCAGGATCATTAACTTTCCAAACTGTATAAAACATTTCTGTTAAAAAATGACTCTGACCGTGATGGAAGGAGTGGAAATTTAAATCAATATTATCAAGGCTGGTTCCATATCTAGTTAATTTAGGTGGTTCAATTTCTTCCCAATTTCGATTTCTATAAGCTAGGCATTTGCCTTTCGACCTTCTATAGAGAGGATAATCAGATTTGTTTTCTGAAATGAGTTGAGTCGTATAACTGTAAATTTGATTAAATTCAAACCTTTCTGTTTCTCCATTTTTACTTACAAAAACAATTTCACTCTTATTCGCTTCATAAATCCAAATACTCTTTTCTTTTTTCCAATATGTTAATCCCTTTATTTTTTCATTCTTTAACAGGGAAAAGTACTTTTTTAACACCTGTTGGTCCCAAAATGGTTCTCCAATTTTACTAAATGATTTTTTCTTAAAATCAAATGTATATATCGAAATCTGTTGTGTGCTATCAATCCCCCAAACCTTTATTTTTTGCGTTTCTTTATCGATGAAAAGTCGAGGACTCTCAGCATATATAGTTGGAAATATTTTTTGTCCATCTAATAAGGTATCCCGTTCCGAGGCTAAGAAAGCATACTGATGAAATTCACCATTTATGTATCTGGTAGCTCCTTTAGAAGTAGGATGAATTATCCAAATTCCGCCTTCACGATCTTCACAAATAACATTGCTCCAACTAAATAAGAGGCCATCTTCCGTCGTGAAGTTTTTCCAGGATTTTCCCTTAAAATAATTTACGCCTCCACCTCTTGATCCAACCCAAAGTCCTCCTTTTGAATCTAGAAAAGTTCCATAATATGGCAGGGATATGCCATCTTCAGCCCCGTAGGTGACTTTTCCGCAAGCCTGGGCAGAAAGATCAAGGGTGATTAAAATCAACACCATGGAAAATATTAAAAAATAGAGAGGATGTGACATTCATATAAAGGTAGGAAAAAATGTCAAAAAAATACAAAATAGGTTTGGATATTACTATGGAGTTAGAGAATAAAACCAATTTTGAGATAAAAATTCCTATTATAGCTTTTGGCGTCTAGCGAGAAAGTACTATTTTTTGGTAACCGGTATTACGTACCAATCACTTTCTTAAACTTCCAAAAAGTGATTTATATTTCATTACAGAAAACACGGGTTTGGCTATTAGTGTAGAATTAATGTCTTTTAAAACATGTTGAATCTTTTATTTGTGAGTTAATGAAGATGATAGTAAAACCTCTATTTTTATTTAGGATCAAAAGATTGATTCAATAGATTTCAATAATTACGGCCAGCCCCAATCTTATTTAATTTTAGCTTTAAGCTCATCAATTGAATAAACAGGATTTCCTTTATGCAACATCCGATGACAATTGCTACAAACCAATGCTATATCAGAAGCCTTAGTTTCAACAGCGCCCTCTTGTTCACTTAAAGGGTTTTTATGATGAGCTTCTATAAACCCTATTCCTATTTCGCCATAAAATTCTAGAAAGGAAAATCCACAAACTTCACAATTCAACATCTTATTTTTTAGTAACGCTTTCCTTTTTATTTCTTTTATAAATTTATAATCTCTTTCTTTTCTCATATGAGTTGCTAAACTCGATTCCCCTTCAACAGTTATAGGTTCGTTCTCATCCTGAACTATTACGTCTTTTCCTTTTGTTTCATCTTTGTTAATAATATTCCTCAATACAAACAAATGAAAATCTTGTACGATCCAAACCCAATCAATTTTGGTTAATTCTTTTTTCGGTAACACATTCAGTTCTGGATGGTCAATAAAAAATTGATTACATTTTTCTATATATAATTCTTCAAATAGATATTGTTTTAGGATTAGTTCTGTCTCCTGGAAAAATGGTTGACAATAAATAATATATTCCATACCAGATTTCGGAACCTTTTCAATCCCTGTATCAAATAGATGTGAAATAGTTGTATCAAGTCCTATTAATGGAATAGGGTAATATTTTTCTGGATATAAGGTGGCAATCCAGTTTGACAAGCCTGTGTAACTAGAGATTCGGTTCTCCCAATTTAGAGTATCTGCACGTTGATTCTGTATTCGTCTTAGATTAGTTACACTTTCTAAATTAATGATTTCGCCAGGCTTCCTCCTTCCACTTACTAGCATAAACTGAACTCCTTTCCAGGATTGGGTGCCTGAGTATTTTATCTTTTGAGAATTTTCAAGAATTGTTAAAATTTCTTCATCGCTTTGATTTTTCCAGTCAACCTTACTATAAACATAGTTAGCAAATTCAAATTTATAAGATTCGGCAGCTATCCAATCAGAAGTTTCTAATCGTTCTTTATATTTTGAGACTGCTCGTTGAATGTTTTGGGAGAAGGGATGAATGTCTTCTTGAAGAAAAAAAGGAGAAAATAATTTCCATGTTTCATTTTGAAATAATGCAAGGTCTTTTAGAGCTGTTACTGTTTTAAGTTCTTTTACTCCAGCCTGACCAATTTCCGTAAAATCAAAATTACTCCAAGATCTTGTTTTTCTACCAACGGCATTTTCTTTTTTAATAACAGCAATGTTAATTACCCTTCTAACATAAGGATGCTTTTCATTATCTTCTATTTTATTTGCGCTACCTTTTTGAGGAGTAATAAGATGAGTAAAACAGGGTTGATTATCAATGTGCTGGTATAGAATAACTATGTCACCATATGGAATCTTGTCTAAACTTATTGCATATCTATGATGTAAATCAAATTCCCTATTTACATCAAGATAGGCATTCCCATTTTTGTTATCAATATTTTTTATCCATTTTATATCAGTTGGAGAAATGGTTTGGTTTCCAATTTTTAAAACTGCCATGACTAGTAGTTAAAGCGTGAACGAAATTATTTATGGTCAGTTTTCTCTTTAATATTTTCTCTGGTTATTTTATTGATGACTGAATAGCCTCTTTTTACCCATCCCGCAATATCATATCCGTCAAACGCTCCTCGCGCAAAATCTTCATCCGTACCATTCGGTACAAACGAAGGCTCAAAAAGAAGAGTATTTTTTTACGCATAAAAACCCGTATCCCAGATCTCTTCACAAATCCTCTTCACCAGCCCATTTCTACTTTCGATATCGGCCTTGTTAAATTCAGCATGAGGCTTAAAATCTAATTTCTGAATTACTTCTGACTTTAAAAAATTAGGATTTTTTTCGTAGTAAGATTGGTGCAGCGTCTGAGCGAAGGTGTTTTGTTTTAAGTAGTGTTTTAATTTATCTTGATAGTTGTCGCTCCCAAAAGATTGGTTAGTTCCATTGGGGAGAAGGAGTAATGCGCCAATTAAATTTCTCCAATAGTGAAACTCCCCTTCTTGTTCGAATTCATCTTTATGTTTTGCAAAATTATTTGCCCAAATGTGTTCAATTTCAAACTGCTTTCCATCAGGAAATCTATACTTTACATAAGTAGAATCTATTCCGATATATTTATCTACTGCACTTGATATTCTTGATAGTAAATGCTTAACAAACTTTTTATTTTGTCCATGTAATCTAAAATTCCCAATAGCTTCCCAATCTTGCTCAATACTATTTGTCTCTTCTATCAGGATTTGTCCCAGCTCATCCAATTCTTTATTCCTTATTTTTTTCATCAAATTGAACATGGTGTATTTAATTGAAGTCTGACCGAACTTCTTGTAGTTAACCGCTCTTCGCACCGTAAATGTTTCAATATACCTTGCTACGAAATCCAGTTTTTTGGAAGCAATCTCCTCGCTATCTCCATAATTAATAGGAGCTAGTAGTAATGGGTCTTGAAGCGATTCTGCAATCCCCCAGTTATTTATATAAAACAGATGAGGCATGTTTGCCTTATATTCAACTTGTCCATCCCATAATTTAATATACCATTTTACGAAAAAAGGAAAATTATTTTTAAAGTAAATATAAAAGTCATTTGATGTTTCTAATTCGAATAACTTAATATGATTTTCCTTAAACCAATTATGAAAACGAGAACTTATCTTTTCAAAATCTTTATTCCCTGAACCTGCTTTCCCCGGCCTCATACTTAATGCGTATTTACCTCTAAACCACGATTGAAAAAATCCAATATCAGCATTTTTATCTTTCAAGGATAACTTCTGCATCTCCTTTTTCCACAAGTCATTAATTTCTGTTCTCTGCTTCGAATCAGTTATTTTTGACAATACAAATCCTTTGAGCATTTCTGTAGGTGTCAGATTAAGCCCTCTATCATTCATGGTTTCAAATATGGTGTAAGCATTTTCATCTGAATAGGCTAGAATTTCAACTATGACTACATTATCTTTAAACCAGTCAATAAAATAGGGTAGGGCTTCTCCAAGTAATTCTTCAGGAAAGACTTCATCTATATCATTATATCTCTCGACCATATTTTTTACGGTTTCATCATCTGTTTCTAAAGGGTCATACTCACCTTCCTCGTACAATCCTTTCAAACAAGCTTCTCTAGATTCATCTGTCATGTTAAAAGACTTCTCTCCATATTTCTCAGAGAAAATTAATTCATCAATACTCACATTATTGGGTTTATCTTTTTGAAGATGATTTAGATAAATAAGGAATAAAGTAATAGAAGTGATTCTTTGTTGTCCATCAATAATAGATTTTTTGCTGGATTCGGTATTTACACTAAAAACGACTGGACCTAAATAATAGGTCTGATAGTTTGCAACTGCCTTACGTTCATCTGTCTCTTTGTAAGACTTTAAGAAGGTATTCGTCAAATCCTCTACTAAGGATTTTATATGTTTTTCCTGCCAGCTATATTCTCTTTGAAAATAGTCAATAAAATATTTCTGGCTTTTAAGTAAGGTCTCTATGCTCGTATGAGATGCTTCTATTTTGTTTTTAAGATTCTGACTCACGTTAGTTGCTTCCATTTTTTACAAATAGATTTTAATGGTTAATTAATCGTAGTTTTCTTAGCTTGTAATTATTGTTTTTAATCTTTGTAATTTCATTCAAAATCCAAATATCTTTTCTGAAATTCTTCCATTATTTTTGAAATTTTACTATTCTTACAACTGATTCCTCTTTCTACAATATCTTCTAATCAATAGTGCGGTAATATTTAAGCGGCAATTTTGCCAAAATCTAATATTCTGTTAATCGCTGTTTTATTTTTCTTCAACTCTGTGTCAATTTGAAAGTTGGATAAAAATAAATCGAGCATAAGTTCATTGAAATACGAGGTCTTTATATCAGCCAGAGAAAAAGGTTTATCTTTGTCTTTTTCTAAATAGTGAGCTGCTTTAGCAAGCCCTACGGTTGTTAATGCCATGTTGAAATGGAAGTATAATTTACTTTCACTTCTGGCTTGACAATTAGTCAGTCCAGTAAATTGTTTGGCATCTCTGAATAAAAATTCAATCTGGAATCTTCCTTTGTAAAATTTGTAAATAGAAATTCCATCCAATTCTAAATCGGTAGAGAACAAAAGTGCATACCGTTTAGTGGGTTGTCCCGCATCCAAAAATTCAGCATAAACCACATTGATATTTCTTTTCAAGGAAACGGACCAGACAATTGCTTGAAATAAAATGACCGTTTCATCTCTGAAGATTTCTTTAAATCTTCGTTTGTCAATATTTTTAGTATCCACTTTCCCATCATGCTTTTTAGGACGTCCTCTTCCTTTTCTTTTGGGACCCTTGTAAAGATATTTCAAATTAGCATCCTGGCGAAGCTTACAAATAATTTCCAGATCCGTTGACTTCTTAATTTTGTCAATATATTTTAGCTTGGCGAAATAGCCATCTACTGCTAAATACTTGGAAATCTCCCGAATCTGTTCACTTCGATCTACTATAAGTTGAGCATAATAATCAACCAAACTTAGTCCTTTGGCCTTCAATTCTTTTGGACTCGGTGTTTGTATAGCTTCTAAATTAAATGCCGTATTATGAGTAAGATCCACTACTCCCAAGCCACCAATTTCAATTCCTCTGGTTGCTCTTCCTAAACAGCCACTATAAAACATCCCTCTATGAGGAGTGTGTTTTCCACTTTTAGGAAGGTAAGACGGATCAAATGCTACAATACAATTATTCGACAGCTTTAATTTGTATAATTCTGCATTAAATTTGAAAAAATCGAAATCCTTTTCAAAATGAAGTCGATAACTTTTCTCGCTATAGGAACCATATCGCTCCATTCCTTTAAAATTATACCGACCTCGCATTGACAAAAACAATATCATGGTAGATAGTATAAAATTTTTACGTGGCTTGGATAAGCCTTCCATTTTATTTAGTAACTTTCCAGCGAGAGCCTGGCTCTTATTGGAAGCTTTTTTTGTTCGTAGTTGCATACAACAAAGATATGCTTCCTTTTTTTATTAAAATAATGCTGAAAAAGTTACCGCACTATTG
>Ga0209831_1002443_pt1 | contig 16166 bp, 6 predicted proteins | sample Maine_Asex4_meta_FD_187451 | JGI IMG/M metagenome (GOLD analysis project Ga0209831, IMG submission 187451) | Marine algal microbial communities from Maine, USA - Maine_Asex4_metaG (SPAdes) (version 2) | ecosystem: Host-associated > Algae > Red algae > Unclassified | place: Maine, USA | collected...
CGAATTGATTGACTCTAGCGCACTAGATGCAAACATGCGCGTCATGGAATCACTATCGTGACACGCTTCTTCAATCAGCGCCAAAGGGGCAGCTTCGAGCTTGATAAGCAGATCGACAATCTCAAACCGAGTTGCAGAGCTAGGCGTATTCTCATATGCCCAGATCAACAGGTGCGTTAGCTCGGGATGATCCTGATATTGCTGGCCAAGCATCAAGATATCTGAACACAATGCATAGCACAAATAAACATCATCCGGAGTGGAAAGCGCCTGTTCAATGCACGCGGCATCTTCGGATTTATAGTTCTTAAAAAAGAGGCGCAATGCCCCATTGTGAAGCGCTTTTGGTGAACCTTGGAGTAGTTTAAAGATAAAATTGCGTAGGTTACTGTCCTGTATGTTAGAAAGTGCATTGATGGCGGCAGTCTGGATTTCGGCTGATTCATGCATAGCAAGGCACAGAATTTTGGCGTCTAGCCGCGGGAGAGGGCTCTCTTTAAAGACCCGGAGATAACACAATTGTAGGTCGAGACATTTTTCATCTATCAATCGTAGAAAAACGACGTTTAGATCCTGTTCTGTTGCCTGTTCATCTGCCCAAACAGTATATGGAAGAGGATCGTCGCCTAAGTTGGATTCAGCAAAGGTAAAGAGTTCATTTGGCGTGCTGCTTTCTATAACAGGATGCTCCACCAAAACTTGGGCCACCTCATCGACCGATTCTGTATAATGATGTTCATCCGCCCACATTTCTGGTGATGAAGCGACCCAACTCAGCAGGGGCAAAAGAATATCCTCAAGCGGAATTCTCTCTTTAATGGTTTTTAGCAGGTCGACAGTAGGGAAATTATGTGACCCTGCAATTAAACATTTTGCAACGGCGTCTGCAACATCATTTAGCTCATTGCGCTGTGCAAGGCCAAGCAATAGGGCCAGTACATAGTTATCCCCGTTACCCGATGATGATTGCGCAATATTGTCGCAAAAAGCGTAAAAGGCATCGTCACAGCTGTATGAGAATTCAGCAACTAGTCGTAAAAGCTGACGCCAATCATAATAATTATCTGCACTATACAGTGCTTGAATAATCGCATCTTTATAGGTAAGCGGCGCGCCCGTTTTTTCCAACAGTTGAAATAACCATGGCGCACGATCCTCTTCGCTGTGTGGATCATGAGTCACGTTGTGAGTGCATGTGTATAGCAGTTGCACCCGATATAGCTCATGATTTTCGGGAGTAATGTGCGAGTAGGCCCGTCCAAGCCCTTTTCGTAATGCTGTGGAGAATTCTTCTTTGGATAGTAGCGTTCTATTCACTTGTTGCATGATCTGTCACCTTTGCTTAGTACTGTTCGCGGACCAGAAAATGTTTGCACAGCCATGTATCGACTCACCATAGCCCAAGAAGGATAGATTTTTAGAAGAGAGGCTATAAAGCAATCAAATCTAAGCGACTATGGTTTATTTATTTTAAAATAGAGGAATACACTCAACGGGAGTATGCAACCACTCGAAGATTATGTGCACCTAGTGAGTAAATACAAAATTGCTTGGCAAATTTTTTTGGCTATGCTGCTTGTTAGGAGGTGTTATGCTAAACTAAAAAAATAAGGTTCCAAACTAGAACAATTTTTCTGGTTTAGCTGCGGCCATACTGAGCATCTTATTTTTCGAATGGCCTTAATTATCAGCACATATGCGCATGGGGCGTTACGCGCATATAGATATATAGACGCAACAAGTCTTAAAAATCTTTCATACTAATTTATAAAAACTTAAAAATTGGCTCGTTTGAGGGGTTAAATGTTGTAATCAAAAACGATGATATCCTGGCGAATGGGCCGGAGAATGTTGCCAAGTGCTTTGTGATCGGGGTGAGGCAAATAATAATCTCGAGCCGCATCATCACGGAAGGTCATCATGACAGCGTGGGTAAAGCCTTCGTTTTTTCCTTCGGGACTGTTGTTTGCGCCAAATTCAACAGAAAGCACGCCATCAATTTTTTGTGGCAGATCAAGAAAGGCTTTTTCTAATATGCCGATCTCTGATGATTGCGTCTCGGACTTAAATTTAAGCAGCAGAATGTGGCGGATCATTGTTTTGTCCTTTTGGGTTCCTTTAGAAAAATAAGTATGCGCGGAGAGGCGTTCTCAAATGCCGTGTCTTTAAGCAGAAGGTACATTAGAGAATGCACTCTTCACAGTTTATGTACATCTATTTTTCTGTAACGGACTTAATTCGTTGAATTGGGTTGCACCTATATTTGTTGGATTTAGACTAACTTTGGCTCTTGACCATTGTAACTTGGGCGAGCCGATACTTTTGTTGTTGGCAGCGTATAGCGCGTGGATCGACCTTGCCCAATGCGCGTCAATAAATCTTTGTCGATTAGATCATTCAAGTCGCGGACCGCTTGCTTTTGCGATACACCCGCAATTTCTTGATACTCGCGATTGGTGATCCGCCCCTGCTGCTTGACGTGATCGAGCGCCTGCTGCTGGCGTTCGTTTAGCTCGAATTTTTGTGGGCGTAGTGCCAATCGGGGGTATGCTATTACTACTGCCGCAAACTCGTTCTTGGCCCCTTCATCTCCAAGTTCTGTCGCTAATCGAAGCCCTTCTGAATAGTAGCGATGCATTTCTGTCTCGTACCCTAACTCTGCATAGGTTTCTGCTAAATTGCAGTATGCACGAATCAGAATTGATTGGTTGCCTAACTCGGCAGCAATCTCAGCCGCTTTGCCATAGTACTGAACCGCCTTTTCTTGCTGATGCAAATAGAAATAGCATATGCCCATGCTCATGTCGCAGAATGCTTCCATCTGTCGATTGCTAGTTTCGATGCAGAGAGCTCGGCTTTTGTTTAGATACTCTAGTGCCTGTTCATGTTTGCCACCTGCACTCAAGTGATTCCCAAGATTATGCGACGTGTTTGTCATGCGCTCAATGTCTTGGATCTCGTTTGCAGCTAACCATGCCTGCCAATAATGCTCCTCTGTTTGCACAGGATTATTCTGTTTAAGATGAAAAACGCCAAGGGCATTGTGCAGATCGGACCAAGTTGCTCTATCCCCTTCATCGATTTTTTCGCGTGCTTTATGCAGGCCATTTTCCGCCCGGGCCAAATTAGGTCTTTGTTGTAAAAAAATCCATGATTGATCAATATAGGTACGAACCAAAAGTGGTGTTACTTTTTTTATCTTCCAAACATCTGATCGTCTTACCGCATCACAATTTAGCTCTTCGAGTAGCCGGATTGCATAATCATAATGAGCCAACGATTCATCCATGTTTTTATGTTCAAAAGCTTTCGCACGACGGTAGTAAGCGAGAGCCTTTGTCTCCTTTGTGAATGCCGATAGGGCCTGACGATACTCCTCGACAGCCGCATCAATATCTTTGTTAAATTCAGCAATTTCTCCTGCTACAATTTTGAGTCTGGGCCACAGTTCGCTGGATAGTTCTTGCTGTGTGAAGAGCGAAACGAGTTCGGTCAACTCTTCGATCTGCAAACTATCGACGATATCGCGCTGGTGGTCAATTATCAGCTGCGCCGCGTCTTGATACTCGTTTGCGATGCGTAGGTGACGTGCTGCATCCAAAAACATCTGCTGTTGTAAATAGTGTTCACTGGCTGCACAGTGCAAATGTTTGCGCTCATCTGGCAGCAATAAGGTTAGGACAAAGTGGCGCATCTGAGGCTGTAAGACCAACTCGGTGCCCTGCTCATTACTGAGCAACATATTGCTAGTCACCAAATGATGGATACTGATCTGGATGTTGCCCAGCGTAGGCTTCTCTTTACCTGTTTGGCTGGCGAGCTTGTGCAAAAGCGCGGTAGGGATAGAATGGGGGAATACACAGATCGAACGCAGTAGACGCTGCTCTAATGAATTATGGCGCGCATATCGATCTGCAAGTGCATAGTTGCGTCGCCCATGCTCATCACTAGGCTCTGAAATCTCCGCGCGCAGGAGCCTCGATAGGGTGGAAATAGCCTGGGGACGTGATTGGTAGAGTGTCTGTTCGGCAATTGCCATCTTTTCTGCTAGTTCCGACGCGCGCATCCCTCGTATATAAAAATGGTGCAAAATATTGTAGCTGCGCCAAGCAGAAAGCAACCAGCTATGCTCGCCCGATGGACGGATCCGCTCAACCGCCCAGCGCAATAGAGATTGTGTTAAACGCCCGCGTTCATCCGCGCTAACCTGCTCGCCGCTTAGGTATCCACATTCAAGCAGCGAGCTTTGGGCCAACTGTGATGTGGAGAGTGCTAGCACATCGCCATCGCGATACATTTTCAGCGCATCGCTCACCATGGCGTCTAGCTCTTCTTGCGCTAGGTTGAGCAAAATCGTGTCGCTATAGGCAAGATCTGTCTTTAATCGTGTCATTTATGCCCCATCGAAGCGTATTAGAGTGTGTAAATGGATTATTCTTGTAGAGAATGTCTTATTTACTTAACTTTTATATATGCTATCTTATTTATGTATGGATATCGAACCAACATGACAAGCATAATCTTTTCGGTTCGTAGGATATTACTTACTCGCATTCACGAAATCCTAATCTTACTTGATCCAACTATGTGTGACTTTAGATGCTACCTACACAATACATCATACGTAACCCAAAGATTAATCGTGGATGATGCACTACTGCTGGATGTAAATACCATTAGTATGAGACAAAACATACCTATCCCCCGATAGCATGTTTTGTCGCCATAACTCATTAATATTATTACGAATTTTGAATTCATTTGATACGGTATATTTTTGCTGTGCTACAAGACAAAATTGATTACACTTAAGCTGAACTTTATAGCATTTGGTTCTTGTAGAGTGTGATTCAATTGTGGAGTAATGTTTTATATGACAACTATCAATAAGCTATATCGCCTGCGAAATCTATTTATTCTCATCGGTGTTGCAAGCATTTTTGCCGCTTCAATGTTAATATCGTTTGGAATTTTGTCGAATGACCTCCAAGCGGGCTCGAACTCTGCACCCCAGAAAAGCACTGCGGCCCATTCATTATCTGCCACGGGCATTATAACATCCACGGATCTATTGGCAATCTATGCGCTGGCATTTGACAATGACCCGAATGATCCAACAAGCCTTTCTCTCTACTATACGTCTACCGTTAACAGTATTGCCAAGGCTACCCTAAACGCACCGGATAAGACCGCCATTATTCTTGCGGATTTGGATAGCCTACTTGATACGCATCTCCTGATTGCTCAAAATGGGCACCTTATTCCAGTAGATGGGCTGCCGATGTTGAACCCAGTTGATGGGACGATTTTACTGGATGACTTTACCGACGAATATAATATGGCCGATGGGTTACAGCTTGGCTATTTTTTGCAGTGGTCGCGCCAAGCGTTTAGTGCAAATGTAGTTACATTTTCGTTCTTGGGGCATGGTGCACCAATAGTCCCTGATGTGATTCCTGCATCAGGAGCACCGGCAGCAACCCCAATACCTAATCCGACAGCGACGCCACCATTCGCTGACGGCGGGCTTGCAGAAGGTAAAGTACCTATACCGCCGCTACCCGCACGACTTTTTGCTCATTCTGGTTTTACCGACTACCACTCGGCCAGCTTGATCTCGATCCATGCGCTAGCAACCGCGCTAGAGATGGGCACAAACGACGGCGCGGATCCATTCCAAACAGTGGATCTTGTGCAATGTTTTGCCTCGTCAATCGAAGAGCTGTACGAACTGTATCCCTACGCCGAAACGTTTACCGGCTCGCCCAATTATGCGTATTCCAAGCCCGAGATGATCGGCACTGCGTTGCGCGCGATTTCTAGCGACATGACCGCTGTGCAGATTGCGGACACATTGATCCAAACTTACGACAATGAATTGCCTGCTGCTGAACATCCACGCTTGTTGGTTGCTGTTGAGAGCAGCAAAGTTGCGGCTATTAAAGAAAGCTGGGATATGACTTCGCTGCACCTCAGCGAGCTACTTACGCAAGATCGACAGGCCACGCGCAATAAAATTACCAATGCGTACGATGCCAGCGCCAAGTATGACACAACACTCTGTAGCGATCCCGATTGGTTGCTTGCAGTTCCCGATTCGGTTTCGGATATGTCGGACTTTGCCAGCCAAATTAGCACAATTTTCGGCCCAACTTCGCTCGCAGGTTCGTGGGCATTGACAACCACGCAGCGCATCGATGATGCAATCATATCCCGCTACTCGCGTAACGGTGTCCCATGGTTTGCTCAAAGCGATGAAAACAATATAAACCAAGCCGCTGAATCTACGGAAGAACTGGCTGAATGGATCTTTAACGCCCCGGGAATTTCGATTTATACTGATTTTGGGGCAACGCTAAACGAGAAAGGCAACCCTGTAGAACTTGATTGGTTTTCTGCTTGGTATACGAAAACAGCAAATGTCGCACATCTTAACTACATCAATCCACTGCCCTATTCATTTTTGAGTGCCGGTAACAGCAATATCTCTTGGGCCGATGTCTTTAGCCAGTATTGGGAAGACGTCACATTTGAAAATGTACGCTGTGAGCCCGCATTTTTGGCTGGACGCGGTAATGGCGAGCTAGCGGTTCTTGACTTGATGCCAACCACATCGGCAAATTTAGTCATTGCGCCAGATTCTACCGTAAGGCTCAATATAAACAGCGCTTCGAATGAAGTTGAATTGATTCGCTTCTCGACGCAAATCAGCACATCGATCGAAGCGGTGAATCCACAGGTTCGCTTTAATATCTACAACGGCGCAGACGAACAAATTTTTGCTGAGGCTGTTTCGGCTGGCTATCTAGAGGCTGGTGAGATAAAGCAGATTGAATCTGCCTATCGCTGGCCGGTAACTGCACCGGGTATCTATACGTTTGAGGTAATTCTTGATGCGGATGAGCGTTTTGTTGAAAGCGACGAGGAGGATAATATTGCTCGTTTTAGCGTTCGGATTAAATCTAGCGTCACGACAATTCGTTTACCGTTCATTGCACAGTAAAGAGTAGGCTGGGTCAATCGGATCTTATGTAGTCGATAGCAAGCGATGTACTTGGTATGAGAGTCCATAATGATTGATGACGATATCAACCACATGAAATCTTAAAGAGCCAGTACTCTTTTCGTGGGCCTACTTAATTATTTGCTAACTATTTCCCCTATGTTGACAAGCCATTATTTTGCTGGTGAATCAACACCTATAGTTGTAAAGGAGTTTAAAATGAATCATAATTTAGAAAAGAATCACACACTCAGTTTGCCTCTTCACTGGAAGAAAGCAAGCACCACATGGCATTCGTACCGACCGCTCGTTGTCGGGTTGGCTCTTTGCATGACGTCGCTTTTGTTTGTCAACACGTGGCAACTTTTTGCCCAAAATGACTCATCGATCAATCTTGGCAATCATGGTGTTGTGCAATTTGTCGATCCGGATGGCGTCAATGCCTTCTACTTTACGGACTATTCATCTGCCACCGCGGTAGATTTTGCTGCGTATGAACTTTCTGCTGCGCAATTTTCTGAACTATATTATAGCACGAATGAAAACGCTAAATTAGCGCTGCCCGATGTGAGCGGATTTGCAGAAGCTGCAACGTGGCAGGTGGATCTAAATACGGCTGAACGATTTGGCGAGGTCTATGCAACAACGCTGCCTACCGTTTCTTCGGGCCTTTATTTGGTAACGGCCACAGCGGATAATCAGGAAGCGAACAATCAAGAAACGGCAGCATCGCTTGCGGTAGTAAGTCGACAAGCGCTTCTGTTGAAGCATACACCAACGGGACAGACCACCGTCTGGGCCACGAACTTGCGCGATGGCGCGCCGTCTGAGGGCATGACCATTACGCTCTATGATGCCGATGGCAACACATTGGGGCAGGCTGTGACCGATGCGCAAGGTGTCGCCAAGATTCAAACAGATGTTGCTGCGGATTACCAGAGCGAGCTACTTGCGGTTGGTCAACTTGGTGATGAGATTACGTTGACCGGTGCGGGCAATATGTGGCGCAAATATTCGTACATGCAGTGGTATGGCGATGCAAGTAAGTACAACGCATTCATCAACACAGATCGGCCGATTTATCGCCCGGGTGACACGGTCTCGTTTGCGGCTATTTTACGCGAATCGATTGACGGCGTCTACCAGTCCGTTAGCACCACAACGCCGGTGACGGCAAAGCTTAAAGATTCGCGCGGAAACGAAGTGACGACTGTAACGTTGACGCCAGATGAATATGGCATGGTTCAGGCCGACTATATACTGGGCGACGAACCCTCGCTTGGTTCGTATCAGGTGGAGCTAACCGTCGGCACTATCGATGAGAATAATGCCGGATCGTCCACGATTTTTCGGCAAGAGTTTAAGGTCGAAGAATACGAAAAGCCTGAGTATAAAGTAGAAGTTTCGGCCTCCAAACCGTATGTGATCTCGGGTGATGCGTTCAATATTACTGTGAACTCGGACTACTTCTTCGGGCAGCCGGTGCGTAACGCGACCGTCAATATCAAGGTCTACAAGACGCGTAATTACTACTATTACTGGTGGGATGAATCCGATGTCTACTATCCATCTTATGGCCAACGCGAGCTGCTAAACGAATACAACGGCACGACCGACGCCAATGGCGTTTGGAGCCAAGAGTATACGGCTGATCTGGGAGATCAGTATGGTGCTGCCTATTCGATTGTTGCCACGGTGACGGATGAGCGCGAGCGGCCGATTCAAGGCTCGGCGAATGTGGCTGTCCACTGGAACACCTTTACCTTGCAGACGCGTACAGAGAAGTATGGCTATGAATCCGATGAGCCGGTTCTGCTCAACTTGACGGCTACGGATCATGATAAGCTTCCCGTGGCTGGACAGAGCATCAATGTGAAAGTCGAAGATAGAGTCTACACGGGCTCTTGGCGAGATAGCTACTTTCAAACTGTGGCCGAACAGACTGTTACCACTGGTGCGGATGGTAAGGCGCAGGCCAATTTTGGGGCGTTGGCGCAAGGCTGGTATCGCGTTACATCAACCACGATAGATGCACGTGGCCGTGCGGTGGAAGCGTATACATATATTTGGGTCTATGACCGCACCGCAAACCAATGGTATTACTATAATGGAGAGCAGCTCTCCTTAACGGTTGATCAGGCTGAGTATGGGCCGGGCGACACCGCGCAGTTGCTGATCCAATCGCGCATTACCGACACAATGGCGCTGGTGACCATTGAGCGTGAAGGGGTGCTAGATGAGTTTGTGGTTCAGATTGATGGTCCGGTAACGACGCTAGATATTCCGATTAAGGAAGCGTATAAGCCCAATGCATTTGTTAAGGCGCATATCTTTGCGCCAACGGATCCAGAAAGTCGAGACGATAATATCTACCGCGTACCGCCAGAAGCTGAACTAATTATTGGCAGTGTTGAGTTAAGTGTTCCGGCTGCGGATCGTCGTTTGGATGTTGAGATTTCTTCTGACGCTGCCGAGTATGGCGCTGGGGACGAGGCGACTTTTACCTTTCAAGTGAATAATGCCAGCGGAGAGGGTGAAACCGCACGCATTATGGTTGCGGTGGTGGATGAGGCTATCTTCTCGCTGAGCGAAGACTTGACGGCGGATATTTTTGATACATTCCATGGCAAACAGAGCAGCAATATTTTCACGTACGGCAGCCCCATTTCCCCGTACTTTTATCAGGATTTTTGGCTAACGCCAACCGAAAGTTTAGAGGATGACGGTGTTGGTGCCCCCACTGGTATGCCCGAGGCTGATCGCACGGCTGACGGGGAGGAGGTAAACACCCGCCGCATCTTCGAGGATACCGCATATTGGAACCCAATGGTCACTACCGATGCAGATGGTGTGGCGACTGTTACGGTTCCGCTGCCCGACAATTTGACCACATGGCGCGTCATTGCTCGGGCCGTTACAATGGATACGAAAGCGGGCGAAGAGACTGGATCGATTCTGGTGACGCAGGAGGTGATCGCTCGTTCAGTTCTGCCAAGATTTAGCATTGTGGGCGACCGCTTTGCTGCGAGCGTGGTAGGCCAAAACTATACGGGCCAAGAGGCAACGGGCGAACTTTCGATGGCCGCGGATGGACTGATGCTGCTGGACAATACTGCGCAGAGCATGACCATGGCCGATGGCGCATCGGGATCCGCTAGTTGGACTGCAGTGGCGTCGCAGGTTGGTACGCATCTGGTCACATCGACGGTGTCGCTGCCAACGGGGGGAGATCGCACCGAGCTGCCCTTTATTACCAAACCATTTGCTATCCCCGACCGGCAATTCTCGTCGGGTCAGGTGACAGAGAATGAGCCGCTTGCACGCGAGACATTCGATATTCCGCTCAATGCCGTCGACGCCGCAACCGAGCTAACGGTCAATCTATCGCCGTCGATTGCACTGAGCTTGCTCGACAATCTCGATTCATTGATCCGTTACCCGTACGGCTGTGTGGAGCAGACGATGAGCCGAATGCTGCCAAGCGCGGCTGCATCGAAGGTTTATGCGACGCTGGGTATTTCAAATCCCAAGGCGGATGATCTGCCCGAAATCATGAGCAAAGGTGTACAGAAGCTCTATGGCTATCAACATGGCGACGGCAGTTGGGGTTGGTTTTATGATGATGAGCCCGGCACGTATCTGACTTCGTATGTGCTCTTTGGGCTGCAAACGGTGCAGGATGCTGGTTTTGAAGTAAGCGAAAGTGCGATGGCGAACGGGCTGAACTATTTGCAGAATAATGTTGGCAACACGGCGGATAAAGGCACGCAGGCTTATGCTTATTTGGTGCTGTCGCAAGGCAATCGAGGAGACTTGCCCGCCATGCAGGCGCTGCTGGCCGATGTTGACTTGCTGAACCCATTTGGGCAGGCGATGCTGGCTATGGCGCTGAATAATGAGGGGGATGCGGCGGGCGCAAATCGGGTGATCGATGCGCTGCTGGCCGACGTGCAGGAAACTGGCACGACCGCCTACTGGCCCGAGGATCCATACGAGGAGTGGACGTGGTACCACTGGCGCACCATGGCCTCGGCGGACAAGAACACGGCTGCGGCACTTCAGGCGATTACGCAGATCCGCCCCACGGAAACCCGCTTGCCCAAGATTGTGCGCTGGTTGATGAATGAGCGTGAATCAGTCAGCCGCTACTATCAAGCCGCTGGTTGGAGCAACACGCAAGCAACCTCCTTTGCCATTCTGGGGCTGCTCGATTATATCGAACTCTCGCGCGAGCAGGATAGCAACTACGCCTATACGGTGAAGCTAAACGACTCAACGATTGCCTCGGGTGAGGTAACGCCAGCCAACTTTGCGCAGCCGATTGACCCAATTGTGCTCTCGGGCGTGGATTTATCGCTGGGAGAAAATGAATTGGTGATTGAACGCTCGGACGCGGCCGATGGGGCCAATGGCGGAGCGCTCTACTATATGTCTCTGCTGGGGTTAGAGCTATTTTACAATGAATTTGAGCAGGTCAGCTCGGTGGACCAAGGGATCCGCGTGGCGCGCTCGTACGAGCTTGTCGAAGGGACGTCGCGAGCAGATGGTGCCTACAACGTGGGTGACATTGTGCGGGCTACGGTCCAGGTGACGTCGGACAGCGACAAGGGCTATATTCACGTCTCGTCGCCAATTCCCGCCGGGTTCGAAGGGATTAACAATCGCTTAAATACGGTTCAATATACGGGTGGGAACGAGAATTTCAACTGGTATGATTGGGGCTACAATCGCAAAGACTTCCGCGACGACAGCGTTGATTACTTTATCACCCATTTCTATCAGGGAGAGCGCGAATTCTCGTACTTGATGCGGGCCATTACCGCGGGCGAGTTTAGCGTGTTGCCAGCCGAGGCAACGGCAATGTACCGTGAAGAAATTTGGGGCCGTTCGGGTAGCGAGAAGATGTTGGTCGAGCCAGAACGTTTGGTTGAACGACCAGAATTGTTGGGCGATTTTGACAATGATTGTCGCGTTACTCGCTTTGATCTACAGCAGATTGCTGGCGAGTGGGGCACAACCGATTTGCCCTCGACCCTTGCGGGCAGCGATGGCGTGATCGACTTGACGGATGTAACGTTGATGGGCAAGCGCGAGGGCGCAAGCTGTGTGGCTGATTTCAGTGCGGCGCTCGATACGGCCAATGGCGAGGCGAAGTTCGTGGTCGACATTCCATCCGGTGAGTATAGCTATGGCGACACCCTCCTCGTAAACGTCTATCTTGCGTCAACGACGGGTCTCAATGGCTTTGATGTGAAGCTAGACTTCGAGTCAGGTGCGTTTGATGTGATGGATGTTGAGTGGGGCGTTGCATTGACGGGTGCGCTTCAGCTTGGTCCCGATGTAAATATCTCGGACGGGTATGTTACATTCGGTACGTACGACCTACCTGATAGTGTGCGCAGCGGGGATCTGCTGGCGACGGTGACGTTTGTCAACACTACGGTTGGCAATGCGACAATTCAGGCGGCCAGCGTACATGCGGTAAACGGGGCAGGTGATCTCATTGCTGCGGAAGCTGGCGGCGCAGGTGATTTCGCCATTCAGGGTGAGCAGATCTTTATGCCGGTTACGTTTAGATAAGTAAATTTTAGGCATCAAATAAAAAGAGTCCCGAGCAGATCTGCTCGGGACTCTTTTTATTTGATGCTTTTTTATTTCAACACTATGCTGAAGACAGGCTATATAAATGTGATTTTTGTGCTATTAACAGGGCTTCAGCCTGTTTTCCATACCAGACGCCGAGTTTCAACCGACGCTTGCTGGTCTAAATAGATAGTTACTTGAGAAGATACAATTCAGGCATTAAATAAAAAGTCCCTAGCACATGTGCTAGGGACTTTTTATTTAATACTTTTTTATTTCAACACTACTCGGGCTTTAGCGTCCCGATGATCTGCTCGAAAACTGGATCGGCAGCGGCTCGATTGTCTAGTTGCGTACCCAACGTGATCAGATAGATCTGCTCTTCGTAAATTAATGCGGCAATCTTGACTGCGGCTTGCGCATTCATGCCAACGTTGCTGAGATCGGCTGTAGCGTCGCCAACAACAGACGGCAGGTTATTGGTTGTTGTGGCTTCGAGAGTCTCAATGTCGATATCGCCTAACATGGCCGAATTTAGCTCGATGACCTGCTCGACGTAACTTAGGAGGCCGTCGGCTGTAGCACCTGGCGCACCGATTACCGAGACGTTGAGCAGCGTGGGCAGACCACCAGAGAATGCATTTGTCAGATCGGTAACGGCAACGACGCCAACCGATTGACCCTCAGTTGTGTCCAGAAATGTTTGTAGATCCGCAACGGCAGCGCCTTGACCAAAGGTGTTGGCTAATGTAGCAATTTGTGCGCCACGCAGATCGAGCTCTGTCCAGCCGCTTGGGACGGCAAGTGAATAATCACGCTCATCATCTTCGATAGTTGTCCAGCCGCTTGGAATGGTGATCATCGCTTCTGGCGCAGCTTCGTCCATGGCATCGTCAGCCATGGCATCGTCGTCCATGGCATCGTCGTCCATGGCATCGTCGTCCATGGCATCGTCGTCCATAGCCTCGTCATCCATAGCGTCGTCATCCATGTCTGCATCGTTGTCCATAGCGTCGTCGTCCATAGCATCGTCATCCATGGCGTCGTCGTCCATGTCTGCATCGTCATCCATGTCTGCATCGCTCATTGCCGCGTCGCTAGCCATCGGACTGTCTCCGGTTCGGCTGTTGCTTGCCGTGGATCTAGGTGCTGGTACATCGGGCAGTTGAGGTGGCATGTCTGTGAGTAGGTTCATTGAGACCCACTCTCCACTTTCTACTTGGAACCATGCTCTGTAGGGAGTTTGGCCCACTAATGTAAGGGCGTCGCCTTCGCTGATCTCACCAACTTCATTATAGAGCGGACTTGGTCCTGCGTAGAGGCTACCATCACTGTTTGCAATGGCAGTTGCGCTATCGACGGTTGTAGATTGATGCGGTGTGGCGGCAAAGAGGGAGCCTGCACCGCCGATGCTTAGCAGTAAAGCAAGCACCATCGTCGCAAGTCGGAAAAGTTTCTTTGATCTGAGGTTGATCATTACGGTATTCTCCTTGAACTGTGGATTAAAAAATGGATAGAGTAGAAATGATTGTACTTATTAGAGCAGAGGCATGGAATTGACTATTTTTCCTAATTCTGTCACATTTGGTTCTAAAAAAAGATAATTTACATCTGTAGGGGCATGATATATCGTGCCCAACACGGTTAGCAAGATCATCAATCTTCGGCACGATATATCATGCCTTTGCGAACTCATTAACTATTGGACATCCCCACCAAATCCGATAGAACTAGATTTTTCTTTGGGAAAACGGTAGTGCTTCATTTGGCCGAAAAATATATCAATTTTGCGCATACCAATTATGAGCTAATGAAAAAACTTGTAGATGCTGCGTAGAGGATTTGCTTAGGCCGAAGCAGAAAATAAGTCCCCGCGGAGGAGGCGCCCTCTAATGCTAGAGCCTGTTAAACGCATTCACATTAGAGAATGCTCACTCCGCGATCTGTGGTCTGTCTATATCTTTATTCTAGCCTTATTTGGTTGGTTTGTAGAGTAATCCAGAGCTGTCACGGTACACTATTTCTACCCAATAATATATTATTTACATGTAAATAGACTAGTTCTAGCACCGCTGAAACCCCCTACTTCGAAAGTTCCCTACCTGCTTTTGCGATAGATGCCGTACTCACGGCTAGGTATAAAGCCAAATTTTGCGTAGAGATCAACGTCGGTGGTTGCGCTGATGACACAGCCGTTGACGCCGTTGTTGTGCAGCCGTCGCAGGCTGGCATCGATTAGCGCGGCCCCAAAGCCTTGCCCACGGATTGTTTTGCTAATGCCAAAACAGCCGACCTGCCCCCACGGGCGCGGCAGTTGATAGGGATAGAATCGCTCTATCGGTCGATATGAATCTTCGAAATTGAGAAGACTAATTCCATCAATGCCGCGCTCGGTCCACATGATCATACAGTCCGAGATGCGTTCGGCTCTTTTTGGGTTTTGAAAGTCGTGTACGAATTGTGCAAGCCGCTCAGTATGGTGAGAAAACTCTTGCTGCACAAATGCTTGAATCGCGGCGATGTTGGCTGGCTGCGCGCTGCGCACGGCGGCATCGACTTCGCGCATGGTGGCTGGTGGTTGATAGCCTGCTAAGTTGGCCGCCATGTCTGTGACGGTTGTTTGCAGTGTATAGCCACAGCGGGTGAAGAATGACTCTGTTTCGAGTTCGATTGGTAGGCCGGGCACAAATGAATGGTCGGTTCCCCCCAACTGAATCACTTTGCAATCGGCTTCGTGTAGCTGATCCTCGGCCCACTTGAGGAGCGCTTCTCCAATCCCCTGCCTGCCTGTTTCGGGCAGCACCGCAAGCAATGTGATGTACCCGACATCAAGCTCGTTGTCCAATGGATTGGCCCGAGCGTCGATGATCACAGCGCCGATAGGTTCATCGTTGTGCCAAGCAAACGCGCCTTTATATGTATCCTGATTTTTTGCACCTAATATAGGCCGCAGATTGTAGGCGACGGCGCGGGGCGAGGTGGCGAGCGCGTGACCGCAGGCACCGGTCCACAAACCTGCGACTGCTTCTAAATGTTGGGGATCGGTGGGATCAATTGGGCGTAATGAGAAATTTATCATGGGCGAGCTAATTTTGTTTAATCTTCTCTGCTGTGTTTGGATCTGCTGGATCAATTTCTGGTTGGTCAATTGAAGTAGGCCAGAGCTCATCGTTTAAAAAGCAGAGCAGGCTGTCGACGATGCCCTGCGCGACAACGTCGGAGTTGGTTGTGAGCAGATCTTGATCGCCACGCATAAAGCCCATTTCGAGAATGGCGGCGGGCGTTTGTGGATCGATACGATTGAATACGTGATAGCCGAGCATATCGTGGGTGATGGTGTTTGAGTGGTAGGGCAGATTGGTTGCATTCGCATAGCGATTGTTGATGCAGGCCATGAGCCGCATTTGCCTATCGGGAATAATGCTTTCGGGAGCAAATGCTGCTTTATATCCGTTTAGGTTAATACAGCTATCGCTATGTAGGCTGAGCAGAACGTCTGCCTGTAGATCGCTCAATCGCTCATCTTTTTCGTCGAGCAGCATTATATCGACGGGCGGCTGGATCTGCGCGAGCCGATCTG
>Ga0209831_1002444_pt1 | contig 16164 bp, 21 predicted proteins | sample Maine_Asex4_meta_FD_187451 | JGI IMG/M metagenome (GOLD analysis project Ga0209831, IMG submission 187451) | Marine algal microbial communities from Maine, USA - Maine_Asex4_metaG (SPAdes) (version 2) | ecosystem: Host-associated > Algae > Red algae > Unclassified | place: Maine, USA | collected...
CGATGTCTTGGCGTTTCGATCGGCCCGACTTCCCGGACCTCGAGTCCCATAGCGGGTGTCGCGCGAGCGGCTGAGACGGCCGTTACTTCCCTCCTTCTGAGGTAACCCCCTAGATTGTGGTACTACAATCGAGGTCACAGCCGCAGTGGCGACCTCTCCAGGATCGAGTCCTACTACTGCCATAAAATTGGGCATATTTCTCACGATTGCGCAAAGCTTGGGCAAATCTCTCACGATTGCCCTGTGCTTAAGGCCAAGAACAAGAATACGGACAAGGTGGCGGCGACTGCGGCTGATGACGGTACCGACAGCGCCGACGCCATCTATCTGGTCGGCAATGCGGCTGACAGCGATGACATCACCAAGTCATAGCTTGTCGACTCTGCGGCGTCCGCATACATGTGCTGGATGCGCGCGTGCTTCGGCGACTAGCAGACGACCACGGGACGCAGCGTCACGATGGGTAACAAGGGGTCCGGGGCCACGGCGGGTTTCGGAACTGTCGTCCTCAACGTCATCGTTAAGTGAAAGACGCGCAAGATAAAGTTGCAAAAGGTACTTAATGTTCCTTCAATGGGCTTCAACCTCATGTCGGTCGGTATGATGGAAGAACGCGGTGCGGAAGTGTCGTTCAAGCGCGGTATGTCCATCATCAAGATTGACGAGAAGATTTCTGCGTGCGGCACGCGAAAGAATGGTCTCTACCATCTGCACATGGCCCCTATGTCGGATGTTGCTGCGGTGGCTTCTCTGAAGCTATGGCATGAGCGTCTTGGCCACGTGAACGTGGCCGGCGTCAAGAGGATGATCAAGAACAAGGACGTAGACGGACTGGAGTGCACTTCCATGGTGGTCAAGGACATCTGCGAGCCATGCGTGTACGGCAAGGCGGCAATGACGCCTATACCTAGCGCAGGAGGCGTTTATGTGACGAGACGGCTCCAGCTCGTGCACTCGGAACTCTGGGGACCCATGTCAGAGCCCTCTCGTGGCGGAGCGCTCTACTTCGGCATGTTCACCGACGACTTCTCCCGCTGGACGGACGTGGTCTTCTTGCACAAGAAGAGCGATCTTTTCGCGGAGTACAAGAAGTGGCTAACCAAGGCGCAGCTGCACACCGGCATCAAAATCAAGGTGCTATGGTCCGACAATGGCGGCGAGTACGTGTCGTCCGCATTCAAGGCACTCCAAGATGGGAACGGCACAACGCACCAGACGACGGTTCCTGACACGCCGCAGCAGAACGGAGTTACTGAGCGGCTCAACCGAGTTCTCGTGAAGATGGCTCGAACCATGATGCGACACAAGGATGTCGATCAGGATCTTTGGGCGGATGCCATCAAGACGTCGGTCTACATCAAGAACCGCGTCACCAGCCGGGCGCTACTCGTTGGCAAGACGCCTCATGGGCTGTGGACCGGGAACAAGCCCAACGTAAGCCACATGCGGGTGTTTGGGTCAACATGCTGGGTGGTACTGCACAAGAGCCACATCGACGGCAAGTTCGGAGATAAGGCGGCAAAGGGCATTTTCGTGGGCTATCCAGACGGTAGCAAGGCGTACAAGGTCATCCTCGACGACGGCAAATTCGTCAAGGCGCGAAGCGTCGTTTTCTCCGAGAACACCTCAAGCAAGGTTGCAGATGTTCTAGAGAATTCAACCGTGGAAGATGTCGTCGAAGGCGAGACGGGCTTGGATGCTGGCAGCGACGACTTTGACGTCGACGCTAAAGATGACGGCGGAGACAACCAGCAAAATGATGGCTCGGACACGTCGGCAGACGACAATCAAGGTTCTACCCGCGCGCAAGACACGCTGCGTCGGAGCGGCAGATCGCGACGGCCGCCGGTCGAGTACTGGCGCCCAGTGAACCTCGTTGCTCACCGAGCTCCCATGACGTATGGGCAAGCAGTTCAAGGACAAGAATAGACAAAGTGGCGGGCCGCAATGGACCAGGAGATGGACTCCATCCGCAAGTACAAGACAAGGCGTTTGACGGATCGCCAGGTCGGCCGTCGCGTGCTCAGGGGAAAGTGGTTCTTCATGGTCAAGGACGAGCTGGACAAGGTCGGGAACAACACGACGCGGTACAAGGCGCGTCTGCGCTTCATTGGCAATCGGCAGATCACGGGACTTGACTTCAACGAGACTTGTGCGCCGGTGGCCAAGTTCACTACCTTTCGATGCATCCTGGCGATGACGGCGGCAAACGAGGCGAAGCTGCATCAGATGGACGTCAAGACGGCCTTCCTGAACTGCAACATTGACGAGAAGGTCTACATGGAGCAGCCGGAGCGATACGTCGATCCCACGTACCCGCACAAGGTGTGCCGTCTTCTCCAAGCGCTGTATGGGCTGAAGCAAGCCCCCAAGACGTGGTACCCCAAGCTCGACGCCTTCGTCAAGTCGCAAGGGTTCGACAACATCGACCCAGATGCCTGCCTCCACCTCCAGATGAATGACAGTGAGATCATCATCGTCCTGGTGTACGTCGAGGATTTTCTTCTCGTCGGGTCAAGCATGGAGACGATTAACAAGATCAAGAAGGCGCTTCGCAAGCGCTCCGAGATGAAGGACCTGGGCGATGCCAAGGTCATCCTCGGGATAGAGATTAGCCGTGACAAGACGTTGGGCACCATCAAGCTGTCGCAGGGAAAGTACGCGGCACAAATGCTCTAGAAGTTCGGTATGGCGGATTGCAACCCGATCGCGAGGCCGTCGGAAGCCTGATGTACCTGATGGTCGGGACGCGTCCTGATCTCGCCTTTGCGGTCGGCAAGCTAAGACGCTTCGTGTCAGGCTACGGGAAGGAGCACTGGGCGGATGTAAAGCGCGTCCTCCGATATGTCAAGGGGGATGTTCACAAGGGCCCCGTGTACAACAAGTCCGCGTCGGGCATCCTCAAAGGATTCAGCGATGCCGACTGGGCAGGTGACTTCGAGACGCGGCGGTCCACCACGGGCTTCATGATCATTCTTGGCGCGGCGGCCGTCGGCCGGGCTTCGAAATTGCAGAAAACGATGGCGCTATCTACCATTGAGGCGGAGTACATGGCTGTTTGCGAGGCCAGCAAGGAAGCTGTTTGGCTCGACACGCTCATCAAACGCGTCACCATGCTCGTGACGCAGTCGGACAATTTTGGTTGGGCTGGTTAACATCAAGTTCGACAACAGTGGCTGCATCGACTTCGCCAAGAACCCCGTCGAGCACAAGCGCACCAAGCACATCGACATTCGCTACCACTTTGTGCGGGATGCGATCACGACAAACAAGGTCATCCTCGAGCACTGCCAAACGGACGAGATGGCGGCAGACCCGATGACGAAGGAGCTCGCCAAGGTCAAGCACGACAAGCACGTCAAGACGATCGGGATGTGCAGACTTCAAGTACGCGCCGTGAGTACATCCTGATGTGAATATTTTACTGGTCCGATGGCGCCATGACGGGCGGCACCGGATTCGGTACGTCAAGATTCTATGCGGATTTAATTCTCGACAAGTACTTCAAGGGCGGTCAGCTCTCAGGCGGCGTCAAGCAAGGGAGTGTGTTGGAACGTCGTGCTTAACGCCGCTGTAAGCCCTGCTGCTGTGAAAAGCAAATTTCAAGAAACCATGTATTCACAAGATTCGAACCCCTGACTCCTGGACGGAACCCGCAGGTCACGCCTACTGACAGTGGGAGCTCTACTTCCCACTAGGCTACCCATGCAACTTCCCCGCGGTTTGGTGACCGCTGGTGCATTCGACATTTGTACCCGTGCGATTTGGAGATAAATTTTGCGGTTTCACAATTTTTGTTATTGCGCTTCTGGTGTTTTGTTTTGCGTGGGCTTTGCTTTGATCTCCGATGCTTTCATTTGGTGAGCGCTTTGATTTGGTGTGTGGGCGGGTGCGTGCGCGAGCGAGCTGTTTGGGCTGCGTGGTGTGCATGAGTGCTCCGACTTGGACTGCTTGAGAATTGCCCTTGATGGGAAGAGGAACGCTTTGGAGAAACAACCAACAAAGCTCGTTGAGAATATGAATACTCTGGCATCCGGGCATTCACACCATGGTTGTGTACACAATAGAAGACGCTTCTGAAGACGTTTCTGATGCATCCAAAAAGTCGTTGCAAAATACCCGGATGTGAACGTATGCATATTTGACCAAGTTTTTGACAAGAAAATTGGACCACAGATGTCGTTACCAGGGGTCGTGCAAGAATCGTGCGAGCAATTTGAGTGAAACACAAGCTCGTGGTGGATCCAGCAACGACGTGCACTGCGCTGGGTGTGTCCGTGAACACACCTCAGGCGTGTAGCTCAACCCTACCTCACGGCAGCCATTCGCAAGACAACCCAGAGTAAACTAAATACTGTCAGCAACTGTAAACATGTGGCGCCGCATTTAACCGAATACAGTCTTTATTCGGCTATATCCAACTCCATTTGTTTTTAGTCGCTGACAGTATTGAGGTTTTACTGCCTTGACTTGCGATCGGCTGAAGTAAGGACACTCCAATACTACTGGGAGAATGAGAAGTACGAATGACAGCATGTATGGGGAACTGGGACGAGATGAAATCCAATTTTACTTACCTTAACAGAACCTGATCTCGTAAGAGTGTGCCACGTACCAACCCACCATGATCCATCACTCTTCATCGTCCGCCTCAGCCAAAACCACATCAACCCTCTCATCGACAGCCTCAACTACGGTCTCAGCTACCATCCAGCGACGCATCACCTGCGCATGGTCTTGACCGCTTTCGCTCTTTAACTTGCGCTGCAGCGTCGTGTTGGCCACCATGACTAATGCAGAAGACACGTCCAATGTTTTGTTGCCAGCAACTGGCTGAGCGTCATCAGGCTGACGTCTGAGCTCAGTGCTGGCCCTATCGGGCAGGCAGTCCGCCTTCAGGCAGACGGGCGTGCAATCTGCGCGGGCAACATTGCGTTCCATTCCTCCAGGACGAGCTCGGACTTGTGGAAGCTGATCCTGCCTGAAAAGAAGTTCAACAGGTGACCCATAAATGTGTTTGCTGTCCACGTCCCCCTGCCTCTCGGAGCCTCTGGTGCGTTCTTTGGCCCGGATATATCCACTGTGGATATATCCTTTGACGGTGTCAAACGAAAAATGACCGTAATGGCTGTAGCGCAAGTGGGTGCTGCCTCTCCTCGTCTGATTGCGCAGAAGATGAAGTCGCTGGCCCACATTGCTGTGCACAGGACCAAAAGCGTTATGCTGTGCTATCGAATCACGTAATTTTGGCACAACTATTGCAGTCTTCCCAATTCTGGCCGATCAGAACAAGAACAACCTACAGTCTGCACAACTTCTCATTAGTCGAGAGGTCGTATCCGGCCGAATGGATGGCTGTCGTGCACAGTTGTTCTTGTCGGGATCCGCCAAAATTGGGGAGACAGCAATATGTCGTGAGACCGGTCAAAGACACTTTGTGGCCAGACCGGGACCATCTTGGCTGTTGCCCAATGCGCACGATCAGCCTAAACTTATGCTGTCTTTTTCACGAGTATGCTATTTTTTTTCTAGATAGGGGCTACATCAAAGGTCTTCAAATTTAAGCCAAACTTTGACGGCAGATCTCACCATTTTACCGACGCCATCCGAACCATTTAGAGCGACTCTGTGCCGTGTCACGACCAAGCTGGCTACCTCGACGACCGCAGCAGTCACCACGAGTGTCCCGTTTGATCCCAGGTCTATCCCACCGCGGGATTGTCTGGCACACATGCATGGCTGGACTGTGGTAGTATGCCATCTACCGCGGTCACCTGTCGTGATCCGTCTCAACTAGAGGCTCAGATTGCAAAGGACCACACAGGCCCAGGGTCACTTACCAGGCCATGTCATTGGAATGGTTAGGAAGACGGTCACTAACTGAGTGGCCCAAGTAACGGCTTAACGAGCGACTTGCTTTCGTACCGAAGTTCGGAAAATATGCACCCAAATTGGGTACCCGTTAAATCTTCCCAATCGTCCTGGGTTTTCATCCTGCGCTAATGTTTTGATATATACGCCTTGCTTACTTAATGGGCTTCGTTGGCGCGGGAGCGATGCGTGGTTTACTACCTTCTACTCCCAGTGGGAGTGGGTGGCCCTGGTGGGTCGGGGTGCGTGTCCATGTTGGGACCCCTTTTTGCGTGTTCTGAGCGGGGTCCCCGAGAGTATATAAGAGGGGAGGTCTGCGGTGCTGGCCCCGACCCCCTTTGCCCACCAAGTAAACATTCGGCTCCAACAGTGCTGTGTCGTGCTCGTCGGGGTGTACCTGGCCACGCCAGTTGTGTGTTGGCGGTTCTGGTGTTTTCTCTCGGGGTCCTGGATCGGGATTACCGGGCGTCACGGCACGGTCGCCCCATGCGCTGGGGGTGAGTGTGCTGTGACGCCACATGGACCAGACATCGCCGGCGGCTCGATTCTCGCGCGAAACGAAGCCGCCGCAGTTACGCCCCCGCTGGACATGAGCGTTCCTGTCCTTGCCAAGAACCGTAACGGCCAGAACTTGCAGTGCCCCTTTACTCTCCCCCCCTTGACACCTCGTCGGTCCACACATCAAAAACAACGAGCTGCGGGGGACGCTTGGAGAGCTGCACTTGGTAACTCCTGCCCCCCACCCGCAGGGGCCCTGACTGTCTCGCAAGGACTGTTGAGACAAGCCGGGCCGAGCGCCCGCATGGGCCGGAAGCACCTCGTTGGGGGCCCGGATTCACGCGATTACACTGCTTTGCGGCCACTTGTGGGCCGGTGGGGCCAGCTCGGCACACCGCTTGCATCTCGTGGCGGCACCCCAGCGAATGCCCTCATGTGAGAGGGTACACTGCAGTACGGCCACATGGGAGTCGGTGAAGGCGGATGAGATGATCTGGGTGACCACCTGGGCCAATCAGGCACGCAACGCCCGCGCTGATTTGAGGGCAGGGGCCCGGCGGGTGACCATGGCTGCAGCCAGGCTACTGACGCGGTCGAGGGCAGCACCGGTGATTCTCGCCCCCTTCCAGCCCACGCTCTGCCTCAAAGTCGTGCGCACCACCGTCGCGCGCACCACCGTCGCACGCACCACCGTCGTGCGCCCTACTGCCGCGCGCACCACAGTCGTGCGCACCACAGTGGCGCGCACTATCGCGGCGCGCATCATCGTCGCGCAAAGCACAGTCGTGCGCACCACCCTGGCGTGCAGCATCGTCGCGCGCATCACCGTCGTGTGCATTACCTTCGCGCGCATCACCGTCGTGTGTACTACCCCATTGCGGACACAAACCCGACCGCTTTACTTGCGGACCCTCACGGGACCGCTCCGGCATGGACGCCAGTCCGCGTTCGGTTGCTGTTGTCCAATTTTATAAGGACCTCTCCGTGGCCATGGTGCTCGGGGCCAGGGCTGGCCTCATCGTGCGAAGGGCTCTGCGTGCCGCCCATGGGCGCGTCGAGAAGCGGCCAGTGGGGGGCTCTCGGCCGGGACGTCGACCCAATCGCCACCGTGACTTCGATCTCGGCGCGCACTCGATCATGCGCGACTACTTCGGCGTCGGGGGCGAGCCGCCTGTCTATCGTAAGCGAGATTTCGAGAAGCGGAATCGCATTCCACGGTTGGTCTTTAGGCCACTCTACGTGGTCTTCCGCAACGAGCCGTGGTGGAGGCGGTCCACCAACGCAACCGGGCACCTACAGTCCCATCCGCTCCAGAAGCTGGTTGCGGCGCTACGAGTGCTGGGGTATGGCGAGCCGTACGACCACCCTGATGAGTACTGCCGCGTGTCGCGTTCCACAATCGCCGAGGCCACCAGACGCTTGACCAAATTTATTGTCAACAAGTAGGAGCCGACCTTCGTGTGCCTGCCAACAGAGGAGGAGCTCAAGAACATCCCCACCCGTCACGCGGCCAGTGGCATGCCGGGATGCATTGGCGCCATCGATTGTACACATTCGTAGTGGCTGAAATGCCCCAAGGCTCTCGCGGGCCAGTACAACGACTGCAAGAGTAAGCGTTCTGTGGTGATTGAGAGCGTGTGCGATGAGGACATCTACATCTGGCATTTTTTGATTGGGGCGCCTGAGAGTTGTGACGACACGATCGTGCTGGCGTCCTACCCGCTGATGCTGGATGTCAATGCTGGCGTGTGGCTGCCGCGAAACATTTCCTACACACTGAGCGGCCGGACACGTCGCTTGCTCTTTTACACGGCCGATCGAGGTTCTCCACGATATGCCCTGTTTGCGACACCCCACCCTGTTCCCGACACTCGCAAGTTTGCTGTTCACACCCGATTTCAAGACACTGTCCGCGAAGACGCCGAGAGACTGTACGCGGTGATGCCCTCACGCTTCAACATTGTCCTGCGCTCGGCGCGCTTGACGTCTGTCATCGGCATGTTCAACACCGGCAAGGCGGCAGCCATCCTGCAAAACAGGGCCATTGAGTGTACACGCGAGGACTTTGTGGCGCAGCAGCGGATGCAGGAGCCACGGGGCGCTGCTCACAACGAGGCCATTGGCGGTCAAGGTGCCTTTGGGGGCGACCAACCGGCGTTTGTCGTTGACGACGGGCAACGTGGCGGTGGCGTGTGCGGTCCTCCTGTGTCCATCGAGACACGCGGCCAAAGCAACTCCAACGGCCATAAAGTCGAGCACGACATGGCCGTCGGCTCGCTACGGTACACCGACGGGGCGGAGTGCGTGGCCAATGATACGATCGCGCATTTTGCGCTGCCACATGACATTTCGGAGCACACCTATGCTAACCGTGGCCGCTTATCGCTACCGTATCTGTGAGCTCGACCTCCCTTGTGAGTTCGGAGTAGCGGTTGGGTGGTGGGGTGGCGTGCCTATCGCAAAGCACAAGCCATTAATGTTTCTTTTTCCCGCTTTGCAGGTTTTGTTTTTCCTCGACATCATTGCCTTCCTTTGTGTTTCAGCCGGCTTCTTCTGGGAATGATGCGCACAGCGCAGCACTCAGTAAATACTCAATATGTCGAAGACCCCGTTGCCGCAGGCATGCGGCCTGGAGCAGGCGTTTATCAGGCCGACAATGAGCACCGTGTGTTGCTGCACAAAGTGCAGTAAGTATGTGGGTCTCTTCCTTGATTGGCCTCTAAAAAGAAGATGCTATGTAGTCTGTGCTATGCGTCAGATTATGCGCTTGCGGTGGGCGGGTGCGATCGTGCGCTGGGGCATGCGTTGGGGCCCGGCGACTTCAGCAGGTGTGCGAGTGGATACGTGCACGCGCTGCTCTGCGCTTTCCAGCGGCAGGCGCGCTGAAAAAGAACTGCGAAATGTCTATTTCGTGCATTTGGGAGTATAAAAACCATTTTTCTCCCAGCTGTTCCAGACGTTCTTAGAGCAAGCCCAGCGGTTCGCACCAACACCAGAATATGGTGATTTCTTTCGAAATCGTGGCGTGATGTGAGTGGCTCCCCCATAATATGGTGCGCGCGATGATCGTCGTGCTCCACCGGTGCGCGCACCATATCGCGGAATGCTGTGCTGACTTTTTCGTATCAATGTGCACTTTCCATCCAATTGTGGCATGCTTGTATACAATACGGGAGGCCTTGATGGCGTCCTACCGCACTTCGCAGGCCCGAGCAGGCCGTCCCCCCCCAGCCACGCGGGTCGAGGATGCCCCCGGACTCCGGCTTGGAGTCCGCTGCAGGTGGTGCACACGCCGCGAAAAGGCCGTGATTGCGCCGCTGTAACGCGGCCTTCAGTTGACCGCTCCCAATTGCCGCATCTGAGAGACTGAAGGGGACCGTCTTAGCGAGGGCGAGCAACTCAGGTGGAGATAACGTCAAGCCACTCCTCGGACCGACCACCTTTCTCACAACTGGTTCCATGACGGACGATGACGGGAGAGCCGCAGGTTGACGGGGCAGCGCGGTGGCAATCAGTGGGGCTGAGGCGGGGTCGTCTGCATCCATCTGGGAGGGCACGACCTGTGAAGGCCTGCTGGACTGTCAAAGTGGGGGTCAAAGATGATGTGGCAGGGAGGAATTTGGACAGTTGGCAAGCTGAGACCGTTTAGGGCCGGATTGCGAGCGTCGTGGCTCGCAATCATGCACAATATTTCATCAAATTCTAATTGTTTAACTCTTATCGAACGGGGGTTTCCCCCATACGCTTCACCAAACGTTAAGATGGTGCAGATCTGACACCATACCACCGGTTTATGGTGTCGGATCAACACCATCCCAACAGTTGGTGCGGATCATGCACTATAAATCTGACCGCTGGGCACCCTTCCGCACCATAAATTGGTGTTGCACCATAATTTGGTGCAGGATTCGTACCGCTGGGCTTGCTCTTAGACCATTAGAGGGCACAGAACTGGATTCTGTGGCATGTGTACACAAGGAAAAATAAAAAGTGCCAAATGGGTCGTAAAGAGCTCGGATACACGGAGGTGTGTTTCCGTCAGTCGAAAACCGCCCCTAGTCTTCGTCTCAGACGACCCGAAACGGGTCCAGACCGGCTTCTGAAAGAGGCGCCGAATCAGTTTGATTCCGCATACTAGGCTGAGGCATGCTACTTGAGTCGCTGTCCAGATCTTGTGCCTGGACCTCACCCGTTTTGCCGGGGACGTGAGTCTATTCGCACTGTCAGGCGTGTAGCCCCCCCCAACCAAGTTTGCGATTGCCCCGGCCTGGAATCTGGCATCGCATGGAAAAGCACTTTTCTCACACGTCCACGAGCATCACCCGGCACCCACATCGCGTACGTGCGCCACTAATGCGGTCCAGACCTTTCTGAAGCAGGCCCCAGAACTCGCGCATGGTGAGCGTACACGCCTGAGTCATTGCTGAGCTTTCGGGGCACCAGTATGGGTCACGTCGAAGCCGTGCGCCTTAGTGCGCGGCAGTGGACGTTGTGGTAACTCTGAGAGGCAGAAAAATAATACCGTACAGATTGCAGGCGCTCGCAAGGAAAACCGAATGGGAAAAAAGCACAGAAATATTCTCAGAGACACCAAGACCTAGTACCAGATGAGAAAGAACACAGACGCGATGTACTCAACTGCTACCAAGGTTGTCACACTGGTTTATTCATTCAATTGGCGTGGATGGCATGGACGGTGGCCATCTTGTCAATCTCGGCCACGATGGTGGTGGTCGTCCTGCAAAGTCACGCAACCGTCGTCTCCTCTTCTTCATCGGCTGTCGACGCGGCGGCGCGCGCCGCAATCAGCGCGGAAGTCCGCACGCGCAACCCACTGCGCACATGGTGCGGCGTTAATGGTGAGCGACGAGCTCTGGTAGTGACGCGGCCTCTTCGAGTGCGGCCGCCCGAGTCCTTCTCATGCGCTTCAGATTCCGCGACACAGTCGGCGTGCACCTCGGCTCCGTACGCGTCGGTGCCTTCAGAGTGTAGGGCCGCAGATGCAGAAGCTCCGCGGCTCCGGTGGCCAACGGCGCGCTCGCCTCTAGCGCGGCCAGAACTGCCGTCGTCCTCCTCCGTCAGGTCCTTGTCCGTCCGTGCACGTTGTGGCGGTCGGGGGTCCCACAGTTGGAAGCGGCGTGGCCCCTCAGCTGTGGACAGCACACCCCCGGGGGCCGTCCCAAAATATCCCGATCCGGGCCAGCAAGGGAATGACCTGTCCAGATCCCGGGGAGATTAAATTCGGTCGGGGGCGGGGCTTTTCCCCTGTGCTTTTCCCAGCCCCCCGACTACTTGTTTGAACTTTTTGTGTTGGAGGGATTTATCTGTTTGGCGCATTTGGGGCGGCTACTCTAGCCGTCGGCGTTCAGGTTTGGGAGGGGTTATTGACCGTGGGGACGCCGTCCCCATCGCTGTATGATAAAACCAACTGTGCTTTGGACTACGATTCCGCCCTGAGCTTTACCGTGATCCTCTTCTCCCGATGGGGGAAGGCTGGGCTGTGGGTCGATTTCTGCGACAGTTCTTTCGACGGACCGAGCTGATCAAGAGGTCACTTCGGCAAGACGAAGAACCAACGTAGTGGTTCCTAGAACCGCTACACACGTGCGTCAATACCCAAGCCCCCGTTGCAACCGTCAGATTGCCAAGTGGCCGCTGCGGCCGCGATCATGGCGGCCGCGATCGTCGCGGCCTCCTCAACGGTTGTGCTCGGCGGCGGGTGGCGGGGCATGGGGACTTGAGAGGGGGCAGCAGGCGTTGGCGGCGGCACCTGCAGATGGTCATCAGCCATCGAGATGCCGTCCTCGTTGTCGACGTCGTCGTAGGGCGACGTCTGTGGCCACATCTTGTCCGACGCTTGGTCGTGAGAGATAGGCGGCTGGGAGGTTGCAGAGGAAGCAGACGATAAATAACTTCCACCCGCCGCAGGGGCAGTCCGCGTACGCTTGCAGAGCACGACTTCTACGGGAACAGCACTACAACCACGACCACGCCCACGGCCTCGACCGCGCCCGCCCCTCCTGCTGCGAGCACCATGGCGGCGCTCGCCACGCGCCCAGGATGGGGGCTCGTCCCAGCTCTCGTCTTCGTCCATAGCAGGCCCCAACTTGTCTTGTCCGCGGCAACCCGTGCCCTCGCCGCCGCGGCTCAGGCCACAAGATGCGGCCTCGGCGTTGTCGTCGTCCCCTCTCCCTTCTTCCCCGCCACGCCTTGTTCGCTTACCCGCCTCGTTCCCCTCTGCCTCCTCTAGGCGCCTACGCATCTGCAGGGCCCACCACTTGCGGCCCTCCTGGGAGTTGGCGATCTCTCGTGCCAACCAGCACGCCAACGCATTGAGCTGCTCAAAAGACTTGGCCAGCGACTCAAGCGCGGCCGTGGTGGCGGCCTCCTCGCGGTGTAGAAGAAGCTCCGAGCGCGATGCGGCCTTAAAGGCTTTGCAGCCGGGCGCCGCTCTTGAAACAAGCTCTTGCTGAAAGCATTTCTGCCCCGTGCGCAAGTAGAAGAAAGTGGGGCGCTCCCATTGCCGTCGTCTTGGAACTCGTCGTCATCAACTTGGTCGTCGACAATGCCGAGCAGCGCAAGCGGATCGGCGTCAGGACTCTAAGAGCCAGGCACAGACTGTGCGAGCGGACCGTCGTGCTCCCCCGACGCCGTCCCTCTGAGCGCCGCAACCGTCGCGCCCCCCCCAAACTTTTCCAAGTCTCTCAGAATTCGCCAGTTTCTAAAAGGCGGGCACAAAAGCTTGACGGCCAAAGAAGGGTTGAGGCCGTCGTACGGGCTGAGGCCATTGTACTTGGCCTTGGCCGAATTGATGAGCTGCTCTGGCGATGAGTGGCCAGTCATCTTGAGCTTGAGCACGTCCAAAGAGCCCTCCTTGAAGCGATGAACGGCAGGGAAAATGCCGCACGGGAGCTCCTTCATGCTGGCCGGCGTCGACCGGGCCCGCCGGCGCGCCACTTTGGACATGTCGCCGGGTAGGCGACGGCGGAAGCGGTCGGCCACGTCCTCATGGAAATTCCGCAGAGTCTGGTCCACCCTCACCTCGGCGTTGAGCGTCAACTTCTTGTAGACAGCAGAAAACGCGTTCCGCTCCGCGTCGGTCCACGACATACCACGTGTTCCCCAGCCCCCGGTGGCGTGCCCGCTAGCCCGGGCAATGGCCTGTGACCGGCTCTGCTCGTGGCGGCCACGCGCCGCCGCGACCGCGGCACGGAGCTCCAAGATATCTTCTCGCAGCCACTCCTCCTCCATCGGCAGCATCGGGCGCTCCATCTGCTGCGCCCGCTTCCGCACGAGCACACCGGCGTCCGCCCCTGTCTACTGCCTCGCACCGTCAACGGCAGCGGCCGTTGTCGCTGGCGCTGCGTCGTCAGCCTCCGACACTGCCACCACGGATTGGGGGACAGCCTTCGAGTAGGGGCCGCGGCGCGGTGCTTCCATCGCTAAAATGTGGCCACGCCTCGCAGGGCCGATCGTGCCTCGGGGAGTGCGCCGGCCATTCGACAGAGACTGACGCTCCGTCATCAACGATGCGCGCATCACCACGCAGCGCCTTAAGATCTTTGAGATCTCTTGTTGTTAGCCAATCATAATCCACCATTCGGTGATCCGGGCCACGCTGCCTCTGCTGTCGATCTCGTGGTGTGCAAGCGGAACATCCGGTCACCGCTTTGCGCTGTCCCATTGCTTATTCTGAGCCAATCAGAAGCCGCCATTGCATGATCCGGGCCATGCGCCCTTCGCTGCCGGTCTCGTGCTTTTGAAGAGTGAGAGTCATTCAATACGTGGCGCCGTGCCATCTCTTCTTCTGAACCATTCAGAACACGCCATTGCATGATCCCGGCCACGCGACTTTTATTGCCGCTCTCGCTGCTGTGAAGCGTGAGGGGGGGGCTTCCACGGGAACGCCTGCTGACACCTGTGGCCCCGCTTCTCGGCTCTCACTGCGGACAGCGCACCCCGCCGCGCCCATTCAGTACTCGGACAACGTGGTGATCGGCGTCACAGAAACGGATCGATAACAAGGTGGGCCTCGCCGGTTTTCGGACGCGTCCAAAATACAATGGGACATGACAAAGAATACTTTTGGATTAATCCACAAGTCGGACATGTACATAAGAACAGACAGGAAGCGTGCAGCACTGGTAGCCCTGGCGAGAGAAAAGGCCGGAAGGGTGCTGAAACAATGTGATGCACATGAAAAGGCACGTACAAAGCTCTGGCCTCTGCATGGCGAGACGGGCTCTTCGTGCTGCTCACTATCTGTAGAACCACAGAAGAACATGAAGCAATGAAAGTACAGCAAAAGAGTGGGGAATCAACAGATGATGGGCAAGCGCTGAATTGACCAGTGTCTTCTGCCAGGAAAAAAACGAAAACCCAGACAATACAAAGAATGACTCCCGTAAATGAAGACGTGGACAATGACAACGTCATCGTCGTCAGTCTCGACTGCCGCGGCCGCTGCGGCCTTGTCCGTCGCCGCTGACTCTTTTGCAGCCGAGGCCGCGGCGGCCTTGCTCATCCACATCTATGCCGCGGCGGCAGTTCGCTGGACCGTCCGGTGCGTGCCCGCCCGGGCCGCGATGGCCTTTCCTTTTCCCGGATCTGTCCCAGGTTCCACCGCTGCCGCCGAAGCCGCCCTGGCCTTGGCAGCTGATGCGGCCATGGCCGCAATCGTATCAGCCTTGAATGGACCCGGATACCCGTCGTTGATGGCCGGGCTGTTGACGTAGGCCATTTCATGCGGCCTGAAAGCCTCCGCTGCCTTGAGGTCCAAGTGCGACTGGCGCGCCACGTTCCAGTTGAGTGTTGCTGCGGCCACTTTTCGCAACTTGGCCGAGTAGATACGCTCGGCCAACAGAAATGCAATGGCGAGCTGCTCCATTGTAGCGCCGCGGAGGACCGCTCGCTGCGCGCGCGCCGACCACTTTAGGCCGAGTGCGTCTATGGCCTTGAGCGCAAGAGAAAACTCGTCGACAGGAAACTTGTAGCTCGTGGCGGCCGCGTCAACCACGTCGGCCTTGTACGAGGCCGACATGCCGGCCACCGTTTTCTGAGCCGCCTGAACTGCGCTGTCAGAGCCGTTGCGGGCAGCCCCGCTCTTGCTGTCCGGGGCGTCTCCGTCCACCTCAACCTTCTTCTAGAAAAATTCATCGACCACGTCGTAGCCGTCAGCTTTTCGCTTCCCGCTCCCGCTGCCACCGGCCTTTGCCGAGACAGGATGTCGCGTGGCGGCCAACGCGCTGGCCACACCCTTGCCCATAGTCGAGGAATAAAGCTCGCTCTTGATCACAGTAACCATCTTCTTGGCCCCTTCATGGCCAGTCTTGGTAGCTTCAGCCATAACACACTCGAACATGGCCTCGGACTCCAGACGCAAAGTGCAGCAGGGAGAAGAGGGCAAAAGAGGCAGCCGTGAAGAGTGTAGCCTTGTAGCAGGCCAGCCCTTGGCGGCGCAGAGGTAACGTCACGGGAGGGAAGCGGGCGCGGTAGAGGGGATTGTAGCATATCTCTGCTCCCAATTGGCAATTGGCCGCCAGTAGCCCCCTTCACTGGCCGAATCCACGGATTTGTGTGACTCGGCTTGTGGCACGCTCTTTGGGGGGTTACTTTCGCATTGTTTATTTTTTATTGTTTGTTTGCTTGCCTGTCTTATCTGTCTGCCGACACTCATTACGATCGCTTGTGATCGGACGGTCGATCGACCGGTGCCCTCGTTTGTATTAAATCACCGTGGGTCCGGGGTCGCCGTCGTGGGCGCCACCCGGCTCCCCATCGGATGCCCTTCAACAA
>Ga0209831_1002447_pt1 | contig 16154 bp, 24 predicted proteins | sample Maine_Asex4_meta_FD_187451 | JGI IMG/M metagenome (GOLD analysis project Ga0209831, IMG submission 187451) | Marine algal microbial communities from Maine, USA - Maine_Asex4_metaG (SPAdes) (version 2) | ecosystem: Host-associated > Algae > Red algae > Unclassified | place: Maine, USA | collected...
TGATTCGAGGCCCGATCTGGGTCTCGGCAGGGACGATGCACGACGTCCCAGCACGGTGCGCCACAAGAATGCATCGCTGGAGCAGGGGCTACAATGTGCGCAAGGGTGATATATATCCGGATATTGACTGCACCATGTACAGCCTTCTGCATTGCTCTGAACTAAAGGTCGATTTCAAGCATTAAGGCGAATGAGCGCGACTCGTATTGGCGAGCACAGAACTCGGCAATAGAACGAGCGTTGACGCTCCGCATGGACGCATCCTAGAGCTTACTTCATCAGCTTTTTTATGACACACGTTCAGGCAGCGAAAACGATAGGCTTGAGAGATATACGTTTTTCCTTGCATCCCACAGTCGTCTTGAACGTCTTTTTTTGGAATAAATAGCCCACTGATGACGCTGCAGGCGGTTACTAGACGTGGCTAGGCAAAAACATGCGTGTCATCGGTGCTGCGGGGAAGTCTGGACGACAGTAGAGGCCATTGGTCAACATGGGCGGTGGTGGTGGGGGGCAGGTGATGCTCGTAGCCGGCCGAGAGAAAGTGCACTTCCATGGGATGCCAGATCGGATCAATACGTGTCTTGCATCAGGAATTGGTCAGAGCCAGTTCCGGATCGGCAGAAATGAAGAAAACGGCGCGATTCTGGAGGGACAGAGAAACACCGAGGTGTGTCTCAGCGATACAGGATCTTTTGAGCGCCTGGTTTTTTTTTTTCCTGAAGTGCCCATGCCATGGAGATCAGTTCTGTTCACTTCTCATGGTTAAAAAAAGTCTAGAACAGCAGGGAAAACCTTTTCCTGATTTGCCTAAATGCGTGGAATAGACCTCTAGTTGGGGTGTGGCACCCTTCAAATGTATAAATCACATTTGAAAGCCCGTGGGTGGAATTCGCAGGGAGAAACGCCATTGGCTGGGGTCGACTCGACATCCGTCGAGTAGGCGTGGTCAGTGGCCAGCTCTCCATGCCTTGGGGTCGTTATCTAAGATAAGATCGTCTCGGATTGGTCGAGGGGAGCTTCATCTTTCGTTATCTCAAGGTCTTTCGTTAATCAGAATGAAGCTTTGATTGGGACCGTTTGATTATTGCGGCCAAGGAAGACCCACGTGGCGACGCTCCTGCCGATTTAATGCAGAACTACGGAATTGTAAAACACTGCCAAGTCGATTGTAGGCTTGACAGCGTCGCTTTCTGCAAGTGCTGCTATGGCCCCAGGGGGCCAGAAAATGGGCGTCATACTGCTGCCCCACCGCGTGGTGCCATCCGCCGACGGGGCGGTGACGGCAGGGACTGCGTCCATGGCTTGCGACGCCGGCCGTCACGAGCGATGCTGCCGCCGGTCTGCTGCCCATTTGTAGTCGACGTGGGTGTGACCGAGGAGCGCGCCCGCGGCGCGCCTGCCGGTCTGCCAACGACATTGGGAGGATGGGGAATGGGGGTGCCCTTCATGCCTGACGCTGGCACGACGCTCACCCACGACCGGCACCGGCGACCCCTCCGCAGCCCCATACGCTGCCAGTGCCATGGCCGAGGCTTGGCCGCCGCGCAGCCCTATGGCGGGTGCCGTCTTGTTCTTGTAGCATCTGTGAGAGCGCGTGAGAGCAAGCATGCCAGCACAAGAACGGTGAGTGCGGGTGCAGGGGAAAAAGTCCCTTTGTGTCTACTCTCTCGTTTTTCGCCACGGGGCCAGTCCCCATGCACGTCCGAACTCATTTTCTCACAGGGCAGCGCACGCACTCACTCGATGACCCACCCACTCAGGCACCCCAATCGGTCGGTCCGGTCGACCGACCGCCCCCATGCAGCCGTGCACTCCACTCCTACTGGCGCCTATTGTGCCCGCCACTCCCGACCGCACATACACATTGCCGCCGGCGGGGCGGGTTTGCAACATGGTACCCTCACTCCACCCCGCCCCGCGACCTCCGTAGCTCCGCTGCTTTAGCGCCAGGGTGAGTTAAGCCGCATGGCTTGAGCTAAGCTTGAGCTCGCCCCCTCCCGGCGCGCCACCGACGGGTGGGGCGCCGGGGCGATGGGGGAGGTAGTGCATCGGCAGTACAGCCGACTACTACCCGCCGCCCCAACTGCCGGGATGCGAAAGGACATAATTGGGCAGTTGCTCCCCCTGATCGGGCCCTAACAGCAACGCCAACAACGTCCGCAGCAAGCCGCTTCCGAACTATTGAAGACCGCCACGTAAGCAAACGTGTAGTTGTTTGATTGGGTGTCTAACTGGCGTCGAGTCTTTCCGAACTGATGCTGACAGAGGCCATGTACTTGTCAAAAAAGGGTACGCTACATTATATCTATATGCGGAAATGAGAGCGCGCGTTGACGGTTGTGGCCTTCCGAGCTCAACCGTCCCAGAAGCCCCAGTTGACTCTGCCGCGGACGGCGCGCGTCGACGGGCAATCGCAGCTGGGTGCATGGGTGATCGTAGACGGATCGTTGCGAAAAACTGTGACACGAAGCCTATTGGGAACAGAATCTGGCCTAAATTTGCGGTCATGGAGGCGATCGTCACGCGAAAAGGTGCCAGTTTCATGATCACCACGTGTCTCAGGGCATATCTTGTGCAGGGCGGTGCTCAGAACGGTGACACGTTCGACCTGGTTTGATCTCGGCAGCGCAGGCACGGACTACGTTACCGGGGGGAGCGCAAAGCTCGGCCGGAGCGACGTACCACGGCTTGGAAAGCCACTCAGGGCAGGGCACGTGCAGCGCCGATGACGGTGTCGGCGGCCCGACAGCCGGCTGGTTGAAGTTGGAAACGGGTCCGCGGCCGTGACGTCCTTCCCCGCCCAACGCGAATGTGGGGGCCTGTGGCGTTCACTCGCACTGGGGTGGCGGCCACTGCGGTCCCTCCGGCGCTTAGAACTCACAGACCTTGACCTCAGGGATGCTGAAGGAGCCTCGGAGCTCGAGACGAGCGACACTGGGGGTGTCTGTCACTGCCGCCGTTTCAGGACCGAGCATCGCTGCATGCAATCGCATGTACATCTAGCCCTGTTCAGAGCGGTCTGGCGGTGCACACGCGCACCGAAGCACGACGCGCTAGCGTACCATGCGAGTCGTCTTCCTAGTCAAGGATCCCTCGCACCCACGCTGCTGCTCCTCTGTGATTGTCATGGACGAAGCGGCCTCCGCTGCCCGCGCGGCCGCGCTTGAGCGCGCTCGAGATGCGGCACGAGAGGGGGCCCGTCGTCTCCCTGCTATTCTGTCACAGCAGACCGAGACGGCTCAGCACCGTCGCCGATTGGCAGAGGCGGTTCGTATGGGCATGGCGGCGGCCTCGGACGAGGCCGACTATGGCGCGCGGAACAAGGCGTCAGGCGGGAGCTGCACGATGGACCCGCCGGCCTCCGACGAGGCCGAGAGCCTTTCTGGTATCAAGGGCAAGCACGGCTTTCCGACTATGTAGGAGGTGTTCATGTACACGCCAGGTACGCCCGCAGTGGGCAGCACCGGCGCGGCCGACGACTAGGCAGGACCATAGATCAAGTGCGAAGATTTTGACTGCCTTTCGAGTGCCGACCTGTCTTTTTGGGACGGCGCATCGATGGGGAGTCCTGGCGGAGGCGGTGGCATGGCCTCGAACCAGGCCAACAGCGCCATCAAGCGCGGTGCCGACGGTGACGCCGCCGCTCCCAACTGTAAACCTCACAAGGAGGTCAAGGTCGAGAAGAACGTGGCCTAGGACAAGGCCGAAAGCGACTCCCAAGCTGCTATGCGCCAAGTCGTAGGCCTTTTCCAGGCCTGTGGAGGGGGTCAATGCCGGGCCGCCTGCCTCAAAATTGTGTTGCTTTTCTTTGTACTTGATTGGCGCGGAAGAGGTGGTGGGTGGGTGAGAGCCGAACGGTCGGGCAAGTGACGTGCCTGCAGTGAATGCGTTCTTCCTTTCTGTAGTTCTTCTCTGTTCCAAAGGGGTTGCAATATGAGACGTTCAGTGCACACGCATGAGGTAGGCAAACGAGTTTCTTGTAGGCGCTCTCTCGTATCTTCTGGTATGAAGAGAAGGGAGACCGAGAGCCCCGTATGAGGGGGGGCGCACATGTCATTTGATGAGGCGATAGCTGTGCCAGACGAAGCACGGAGAGACGAAAGGCACGACGTTGACCAGAGTTCAGGGCAGCGCTTCAGAGCTCGGGACCAGTTGTGAGCAGCCAATCAGACTCGAACATCACGAAACCTATTTTTAATATCTGTATAAATTTTTTTGATCCGTGTCATGAAACAGTTTTTTAAATTAAGTCGTGGGCGTTTGGGGAGTGCCATCGTGTCGACTGGATTCCAACGAACCAGCCGCCCGACTCGATTAATGAGGTGCCAGCACCGAGTACGATGCTGGGCGTCCCTGCAGCGTTGCGTGAGCCGCAGCGCACGGCCACCAATGATACGTTTCGGGGGGATTGGAGAGATACCTCACGAGCCTCGCCATATAGAGAAGAGAATCTACTGAAGGCTCCGCACGTGTAACGCTGTTGACGGTGGCAAAGGCCCACTGGGCAGACGGTTTACACTCGCCAGACGGTTTGAATGTTGGAGACCTTGAGGGCCCTGGATTGCAGGAGGGTCCCCGCGCGGAGCGAAAGCAGTCAAAGGGCCTGCGTTTGCGGATCAAAAGCCGTCAAAGGGCCTACGTTGGACGCACGTGGCCCAGAAACAGGCTCCAGAGAATGGCCCTATGCAAGGCCCCGGGGCCCACTGTATTCATTGCGCGTGCAGCGTGGCTGTGTTCCAGCGCGCCACAGCGCGCTCAATGGGGAGCAGATCCTGTGCGAAGGGAATTCGGCGTGTGGTCGCTGACGCGGGGGGCGGTCGGCCGGCGATTGCTTTCAGCTCGGCCGACGCCCGCCGTCTGCGAAGGCTCTCGAGCCGCGTTGTAACCCTGCACTCTGAACGCTCGTTCCGTCGCGTGTTTGCACAAGCTGCGCGAGCGCACGTGACCTCACGGTCAGTGATGGATTCACCCTCTGAGCCTGGTGCTGCTCCCCACGATGCTCCCCGCGCTACCATTTTGGCCGCGCACAAGGCCATGCTGAGGCGCGCCCGCATAGATGGCGGCGACGACGCTGGGCCAGCCGGCGGCGACGACGCTGGGCCAGCCGGCGGCGACGACGAGGCGACTGAGCGGCCTCATGTCATGGCCGAGGCCGACACTGAGCGAGTGCTAGCAGAAAACGGTGGGGGCGACCTCGAGGCTGTGGAGTCCGTTTCTGTAGCAGCCGCCGTAGCAGCCGCCCACCAGGTCCTCGTTCAAGAGGACGCTGGTGCTGTGAGAGTGGCCTCTGACAAGGCCAGCTACAACGACGGTCGCGAACCGGGCGCGCTGTCGAGAGCTTGGCCTTCAACGAGGCCAGTACGGTCAAGGGCGTCGCCTCCGCGGGTGGCCGCCTTGTCAGCGGCTCGAACTTCAAGGAGCGAGGCGCGGCGGCCTCGGACAAGGCCGGCACCGGAATCAAGGCCAAGGCCGCGGCTGAAATGTCGAGCTCCTTCTTCGAAGGTGGCAAGATGAAGGTAGGGAGCGCGGCGGCCTCGGACGAGGCCGGCACCGAGACCAAGCGCAAGGCCGCCGACGGCCTGTTCCACGGCGAAGACATGCACGGCAAGAACGTCAAGGTGAAGCGCGAAGCGGCCTCGGGTGCGGCCGTCGGCGCCTCTGTCGCTGGCAACGATGACGATGCAGTTGATCTGACGGCCATGCAGCTTGAGGCGGCCGAGCTCACATTGGACAAGGTGTACACGGCCGCCCAGTTTGTGGCGGCCATGAAGGCCGTGAACGACATTGGCACCGTCGCGGCGCCGCTTGAGGTTCAGTTGGCCAACCTCCAGGCCATCACCTTTGACGACCGCACGCGCGCCATCCTGATGTCCAGCAATATGCACTACGCGTAGAAGCACCTGTGGCGGGCGGCCAAGACCTACCGGGCCGCGCTCCGCTAGGCCGCGGCGTGCAACACGGCTTTAGACACCATCAGTGGCCAGGCAGAGGGTGTTATACCATCTACGGCGGTGGCCTCGACGCGCAAGGCCACACCTTGTTTGTGCAATCTATGCTCGGTTTCACGCACGACTGAGTGGCAGGCCGCCTCCGTCCCGGTCGGCCATGCGCACAAGGCCGGCACGGCATCACGCGCAGCGGCCGTAGCGGCCGCTGACGGTGATGTTGACGATGCGTTGTCGTTGTCGGCGTGAATCTGGCTGGCAACTGTGCCGTGTTCAATCCGGCCCTGAGCAAGGCCGAGAGTGCGGGCAAGCCAGAAGAGGACAAGGTGCGTGACGAGGGGGAGGGTGTGTAGGGCTGAGGGACTCGCGGCACCGGAGGATGTCTTCATGGATGTGTCAGTCTGACACAGGAGAGAAGGTGGACCTCGCCGGGTCCGGCCACAAGGGCCCATGCCAGGCCGCCTTCTTTCTCGCTTTGTTTCTTTGCATTGACGTTCTGACGATGAGCAGGTTGGTGGGGTATGAGGGGGAGGGCCCGTACAGGCTCCACGCGCTCTGTCGTGTATGTTTTTCTTAGATTGAATGCTTGTGTGGGATGTGTCGTTGTGGTGTTGTGGCAACGCCGCTGCTCCGAGGAGTAGTCTGCGCCTCTCGATGTTATTCTGTCCCACTGTGTCCCGTATGCACCATATTCAAGGAATGTTTTTCAGTCCCACTGTGTCCCGTATGAACTATACACAGGGGTTGAAAGGGGGACGCAGATAGCAAGCACGACGACAAGGTACACAGAGGGGAGAGGGCTCTGTATTTTCATTTCCTTAACTAGCGGCGCACGGCTTCCTCCCTCGCGCTGCGTTTGTAGTGTGAAAGCAGGTATGACGCACCTGAGGGGGGCGGGCCGGCGCCTGTCACCGCCTTTTTCCAACTGTATCCCTGCTGTCAGGCCCAAGGCTCTCTATCAGCCCTAATCGCCTACCAGGGTCTTCACCGGGCAACCATCGAAGGCGGCCCCGATAATGCAGAAGCATTCCTGAGTACGTAGGTAGGAGTGCATGACGACACTGACGCCTCGCTCTAGCACGCCCCTACAGCAGCTTTCGGCGCGGCCGTGACGCTCTGAGTGCCTCGCGGAGAAAGACAGCGGAACACCAAGTAGCAAAGTCGACGGATGGCTCTGAGCGCGTGTTGCTCGTCACGTCAACCAAGATTGCAAGAGACCGGATTACAGTGGGAAGTAGTCCCCAGATGCAATCTTATATTTAACCAATCAATACACAACGTCATGTGATCTGCATCACCTATCTCCCTGTGGAGTCGCGAAGCGCATCTATTAGAGAACAGGTCTCGTGCAAGGCCTGATGACGCATCGCACAAGATTCCACTGCGGTGCGCCGCCATGGCGACACATGGAAATGGTGCGCAGTGCTGTGGGCACGCCCGAGAGCGGGAATTTTGTTACGAGCAGCGCCTGGCACGGACACGTATACTTGTCCATGCCCATTGGACGACAATGCAGTGGACAACGTGATTTTCGTATCTTGGCTGTCGTCCCACCGCCGGAGCGACAGCCACGTCACTACGATGCGTCATGAGAGCACCTCGGCCAGGCCAGGTGGTGTTTCAAACTGTAAGACTCCACGAATCGTCCGTCGTTTCTCTGGGGCGAAGCCTCATGTCGTGGCCCAGCTCGGGTTCAGAATATGTCGTCGAGAACGAGGCGCGGCGAGAGGCGTGGCGCTCCTCTTCCAACACCACGGCTGATTGGCCATGATCACTTCAGCCCGGTAGTGGTGTGCGTGAGCCAAAGACAGGAGTGCCTCTCTGTTGGGCGTCCTCGCACGCAATACGTTGGAACACGCGGGAGGAGCTGGGTGGGGTAGAAGCGGAAGCATGTGGAGATTGTGGCTTCACTTTCGGGCCTGCAATCGTCCGACAGGTGGCGCATGCGCAGGGCTGCACCCCGGGACACTCCTGGCGCGCCAGCGAGCGTCTCATTCCATCTTTTTTCGATATACGATTGGTTGGACGACGGGTCTCCAGACGGCTGACACTCGACAACGCCGTCACAACCCCCAGGAGGAGCTTCGCCAGTGTCTTCACAATATGAGTTTATGCCCCTCATGGGCCTTGTGTTGGCCCGACCTTGAGTTCCTGCTTCTGGGCCACCTGTAAAATCTCGTCATCGAGAGCGCTCCTGGCCAGTATTTCAACGGTAACGTGGGAGGGGGGGCGGTGCCAGCCAGGCTAGGCTCTGTGTGCGCCCCTGGGCCATCCGCGCCCCGTTAGCCATCCGCGCCCCGTTGGCCATGCGCGCCCTGTTAGCCAGGCGCGCCCCTTCCGCTTGCCGACGCAAAGAGCGTGGGAGAGATCGCGCATCCCTGTTGACTCGTTCAGCTTGCGTTGTGGCCGCCGCACGCACCGTCCCGTCCCTGCAAACACGCGCACACACCCTGTGCTCACGTTGACCACTGCACGGCGTGCCCACATCTGACGCCTTGACTCTTTTTGCGTTTGCGAGGAGGCACTGTCAACGGCGGCTCTCCACCGACGTGTTTGCGCACGGCCTCTCCACCACCGAATTTTTTTGCCTCTGGTGTCGGACAGCACGCGATCTCTGCGCCCGTCGGTGCACTACACTTTGTGTTGCTTTTCCTCATGGTACCACGTTGTGCTGCGCTACGGCACCACCATGCCGGACTCGCCTTCTGGGTCGGCTGCGACAGCAGACTCGTCTTCCACCCCCCGAGCCGCCTTGGCACCCCTCTCCGGCCCCTCACCCAGCGACAACTTCCCGCCTGCGGCCCCCGCCTTCTCTGTGCCCTCCGTGTCGGAGCCATTGGGCTCGGGCTCGGGCTCTCGTGCAGGGCCGACTAAGCCTGCTGACAAGGACGCTCTCGCCTACAAGCCGCGGCCAGGCCATGGGCGCCCGGCTCGTGGCATCACCAAGGCCAAGCTGCAGCGCGGCCTGAGGAGTATTTGCACTGAGTGCAAGCGCGCGCAGAGCGTCAGCTCAAACGTCTCCATCTGCCCTGAGGGGTGCCCGTGCCCGTGGGCGCGTCGGCTTTCGTCTCATCCAGGCTGGGGGTGTCGCTGGGTTTGCAGCTCGGGCGGCTAATTAAGTCGCACGGCGGAGCGGCGTACTCATCGCCGCTTTTGCTACTTGTGCCGCCTCGCCTTCACGGTCGGGCCGGACCTCCCTCACTGTCCTCCGTGGTTTCTGCGCCCTTGGGCGGCACCGCCCATTGTCAAGACGCCCCCGGACGACATTGGGTGGGTTCATCACGTCAAGTGGGAGGCGTACGTGCGCGTCAAGTCCGCCAAGCGCGCGGCCGCAGAGGCAAAGGTGCCACCGCGCTGGGTGCGAGTATCGACGTGGCCAGACGCTGACGGTGTTCGCGGCCTGCGCTGGATCGACGCGAACAAGCCGCAGCCGCCCGAGTGGTAGGGGCCGCAGCAGTTGGGACCGCTTCCCCCGCGCCGCCGACTCCAGCGCTTTTCCGGCCGTCTCGTGCTCGGCCGTGGCAGTGAAAACATCGCCCCTGTGCGACATAAAGGTCAAGCGCAAGGAAAAGACCGCGTTCGGGACCTCCGCCAAGTGCAAGACCCAGACCAAGAGCGACTGCAAGGAGGCCAACGCAAGAGATAACCGCTGTGGGCGTGGCCGAGGGCGCGGGGGCTTTGTTGGTGGTGAGCGCGGAGCTGGACGCGGCAGCGGCCGGTGCGCTGCGGTAGACGCTCGTGGTGGCCGAGGTGGCCGTCATCGCGACCGCGGTCGCGGCCGTGGAGATCGTTTTGGGCATGGAGGACGCAACAGCGGACGAGCCTCATCGGATGACGAGGAGGAGGGGATGGTCCCAGACAGTGATAAAGACTTGGCGGACGCGCTCCCCCCTCCTCGCCTAGAGCGTACGCGCGCTGCGAGCCGCACCACATCCCCGCCGCCTTCACCGACGGCGCCAGCCCCGGCGACAACTATTGAGGCCGCACGCGCGGCCGCGGAGCTGATTTCCTCGCAACCTTTGAGCACCGGCGACGCTAACGACACTGGGGACGGGGACGCCACCCATGGCAATGGCTGTGACGAGGAAAAGGACCAAGGCGGGGAGGTATCTGTCGGCCAAGACCCGCGGCGTGTGAGCGACATCGCCAACGTCTCGGCTGCCCGCCCCCCGCTACCGCCTTAGCGTCGTGTGAAACTCACCCGCGGCCGTGCCGCGCAGGCAACCAAGCGGCGCCGCTTTGAGGAGATGGCCGGCGCCGCCGGCTTCGACGTGGACTCGCGCATCCTGGACAATATGGACTGGGACGACTGGAACGACGGCGGTGCATCGAGCAGCGAAGAGGCCGACGAGGAGGAGCCCTAGCCGGACGGCCGTTCGTACCTCGGCCGAGGACACGGACCTACAACTTGCATCATGGACCGTTTGAGTATGTGCGCAAAAAAACCAAGCGTTCCTGTTGTGGGAGCAAGTCTCGCATCTTTGGCGGCGCGGTGCACAGTCGCCAGTGAAGTAGTGAGCTAGACGCGTGCCACGTTCGTTCCACACGTGCTCCGCCAAGCCAGTGATCAAGGAGAAGTGCTCGTGCGTGTCCTTGGTCTCGGTCTCAGCCATACGCATGTACCTCGCCGTCTCAACAGGCGCGCCGTCACAGCCACGTCCGCCATTGACTTGCCCATCAGATAGAGGCGCAGACGCGCCCCATACGCCGCCATAGGTTGGCCCATCGTCCTTGACAAAGACCGTCCCATCTCCACTGGGGCCTTGGTCGTCACCGTCGTGACGTCCGCTCCCCGCGCCGCATACCGCCGCCGGCGCCGCCACTCGCGTCGATGCAATATAGCCGTGACGCTGGTGCTCCACGGCCACGTTGTGGAGGATAGCCACGGCTTTGGCCGTGTTGATGAGGCGCGGCAGCGTCATGCAGCGCGCCGGGTACTTGGTGATGAACTATCGCGACCACCGCACCGCTTACAGGCGCTCCTCATTCTTGCGCACCGCCTCCTGCAGGTGGTTGTACACCAGTTGACGACGCGTGTCGGGCTTAGAGTAGGGCTGAGCAAAGATAGCGTATCGGGGGTAGCCTTGGTCGGTCGCGTAGAAAAGCAATCGACGAGAGCGGCCGTTCAGTGTGTACTTGTAGATCATCGGTGGCCACGTTCCATCGTTGACGTCTAGCATCAGTGGCGACGCGGCTAGCACGTTCTTGTCGCTGTAGGCGCCCGGACACCCCACAAACAAGTGCCAGATGTACAGGTCCTCGTCACACACGGTCTCAATCACTACGGAGATCTTACCGTTGCGGTCCTTGTACTGCCCGGCGAGGGCCTTTGGGCACTTGGCCCACGTCCAGTGGGTACAGTCGATAGAGCCCCATGCAGCCCGGCAGGCCGCGGGCCGCGTTGCGCGTGAGGATGTGCTCGAGCTCCTCGGCATTGGGACGCCGCAGGTACGTCAATGACCACTTGTCAATGATGAAGTGCGTCAGGCGGCGGGTGTACAGATCAGTGGTGCAGCGGGAAAGGCGACAGTACTCGTCAGCGCGGTCAAAGGGCTCTCCATACCCAAAAACCCTCAGTGCGGCAGCCACCTTCTGGATGGCATGGGCCTGCGGGCGACCGGTCGCGTTGATGGTTTGCCTCCACGCGGGCTCGTTGCAAATAGATCGGAACAGCCGGTTGAACACCGGCCGTGGCAGGCGGAAACGCTCCTCAAACGGGTCTTCTCCGTGGACCGGCGGCTCCCCGTCCACACCGAACAAATCTCTCAAAATGGCGTGCGCACCTAGGTCAAAATCGCGAGGCCGGTTGGGGCGATGGCCTGGACGGGAGCCTCCAACACGCTTGCGCACGCGTCCTTCACGTACAGATAGAAGCGTACGGCGCGTGGAGAGGTTGGATCGGGCCCCAAGAACGACGGCCACCTGCAGATCATCATCAGCTACATCGTCGTCCATGATCCCCGGGCCTAGCACACGCCGGAAAAAGCAGAGCGGGAATACGACGGAGAAAATAGAGCAGGAAGATGATGGCGCCCACGACGGCAGCGTGTCGTCGACCACGCGACGCCGGCGTGCGTCGAGCCGTGCGCGCTGCGCTGGCCGCGCGAGCCGGTGGTGTATATACCGGGACCAGGCGACCCGCACCACTGGCGCCCCTAATGTAACCCCTGTGGCGCCCCTGCTGTCACCTTCGCGATTTGGACTCTCTGATCGGGGGGCCGCCAGCGCCTCCCGCCCTCCACCTGGAAAAACAGGCCTTTTTAGAGGGGTAGAGCGAGGGGCACCCCCTCGTGCGCCCCCTCACGCCGAAATGGTGTCCGGTGGCCAGGTATCGAGGCTCTCGGCCCGATCGGCCATCCAGAGGCCGGCCGTCACTACACGGAGAAACAGGTCCGCCAGCCGCACGGCATCACGTGGCGACTCTTTGGGAGCAACCGGCCTCCGCGGGGCCGTCATGCACTGCATGCAAATCTCGTCAGTTGACAGCATGCGGGGCGCTTGCAGAAGTGGTCCTGCTGGTGTTTCTCTGGCTCATTCTGTGGCCTCGAGCGAGGCTGTGTCAGATGGTGGTCTGAAGTGAGAGCTCCTGTTCCGGCCCCTACGTCCCACAAATTGGTCGCAGAGATTGATGCTCGGCAGCGAAACGTACGCCGCTCGCCTGCGATGTCACACGATGACTAGTTTTAGGTTGGCTAATGTTTGACCGGGGCCGGTCGCGTGATGGGGCACAAATCACCCGGGGCCGCCGACGGCCCAGCGCCAAACACAGACGGTGCGATCAACAACGCCACACGTGGTGACCTTCACGATCGTCTCTGCGCCCTCCTGAGCCACTGACAGCGCTCCATTTCGTCTAAAACAGGCCGGCCCAGTTCGGAACAGTCGGTAATCGGCCTCTGGCTTCCACATATCTGGCTTCTATGCGGAAGCCCACCCGTGATTCCCGACTGCTTCCGAACTCAACCGCGGGTTCGCCGGTTGGACTGATATGTCCGCTGTAAATCGTTTCTGGCGCGTTTGCGGAAAATTCTGCATACGGAACCTTGTCGGTGGGGCTGGTTTCCGCATATGGTGCCACGTTAGACACGTGGGGACACGTGGTCCATATTTTTACGATAATCCACGTTGTTAGGACTGCTCTAACAGCGAGGATACCGCGACGTGCATGTTTTGGACACGGCGGCGGCAGGCGGCGCGCGCGACACACCGACCACCCTGCACGCCTGGCTGCCGGCAGCGGCACCAACACCATATGGGTTGTTGTCCTGAGGGCGGCGGGGGGGGGGGCGCCACCGCCGCGGCGGCTGTCGGGGGCCAGCGCCGCCCGTCGGGGCGGCTGTCGAACCCTTTACGACCACCAATCGGCAGCCTGTGCCTCACGGGCGGGCAGGTGGGCTGACTATTGCGCTCCTTTCTGCCCCCGGCGAGCGGCCTGGAGCACAGTCAAAAAGTGAAGGAGGTTGCCTCGTGAATCCCGAAGTATGACGTCACTACAGTTACACAGTCCTCTTGCATATTGAGTGTTCCACACGTGGCAACTTCATAAATACGGACAAAATGCGTCGTAATCAAACTGAGGCCTGCCTCAGATATTCAAAAAAGCATCAAGGCATGGGGAGGTACGCTGGTCAGTTGCACCCTCGGTCGGGCGACGGCTGGCTACGACCAATCTGTTCTGGTGGGAGCCGACCAGCGCGACCCAAGCAGGCGGCGGGCGGCGGGCTGTGGTCGGCCCGTATCGTGCTCTGCATGAGCATGCTCTCCAACCCAGTGCCTGCGGGAGCGGCTGGCGATGTCCCTGTCTGAGGTGACGCGGACGGCCTCCCAGCGACTGATTTTTCAGGCCAACCAACGCCACCTCGTGATGAAGTGGATTCGCACAGACAAGAAGCGGGTGGCCGGGAGTCCTGTGCTGCCACTACCGCTGCCACTGTTGAGTTGGGTGTGACGCGTGTTCTCTCCCTTTCTTATGGCATCATGCTGTGTGGGGGGTGAGTCTGGCGATGTTCATCAGTCGACTCCTCGGTGCCCCTATCGCGACTGTCCGGCCTCGGGCTTTGTGCTATCCTCTTGCTTCTTTATCTCGTACGTGTGCCGCCTTCCGTACCGCTTCGCCCTGAGCGCGCCGCCAACGGCGGTGCCGTCGTGTGCCGTGCCGTCCCCAAAACCAACGTCTGTCAGGAGCGCTTCTTGGCAGAGAGCCAGAAAACCGTTCATGTGTAAATACTCCACGCCGAGTGACTACACTGTGAATCGAAGCATAGAGCAAATAAGACCATTCATTGGGTAAGAAACAAATTCTCCTCATCTATTGGCTCCTGTTCATGCTGCCAGAATTTTCATGAATACCTGCGCAGCTGGGCTAGGATTGCCGCCGAAAACCACGTGAGGCGCTTTCACAAACTGCCAAACTTGAGCGAAACTGTCATCTTGCAGAACCCCACTCAGATGCATCGCCAGGGGGGGTGATCCGCACTCACAGGGCCATAGAGGCCGATTCTTAGGACGCTCCGATACGGTCCTACAACAGCGAGATATGCATGTAGAAATAGAAAACAAAGCCAGACCCTGTGAGAAGAGGTCACAAGGATGTTTCTCAGGGAGTGGGTGTCTCTGAGGGCGCTTTCTTCATATTAATTGACGGCATTAAAAAAGCGCTCGATTTGACTCGCCTCAGAGCTGCGTTCAGGGGGGTGGAGCCGCGAAGTTGTCGCTACCCCTCTGGGATGGCCTGCGAGTGCGATACAAAAATGTATCGCGATACAATTTCCGTCTCCTACACCCAGCTTTCTCCGAGTTTCCACCAGGGCTTCCCAAACGTATGCGTTTTCACTTAGTGATGCGTAACGCCGCCTGGCCAATCTGACTGCCTTGGCGTTCCGAGCCCCGGAGACCCAATAGCGACGCGAAAAATATACATTTCTATTGTTGTGTGTTTCAGTAAGCGTTATAAGCGATGTCTCGTGATCGTGATGCGTAAGCGTCAGCAGAGCGTCACAACCAAAGTGAACCCCCCGAAGTATGTGAAGAAGCCCCTTTTTTCGTTGATATTCACTGCTTTGCAGTGGGGGTCACTTTTTCTACCCATCAGTTCCTGTGTTCTTTCCGCGCATGCAAGGACTGCGTTGAACCGCCGCGATGCCTTCTTTGTGCTGTGCCCACGCCCAGTTAAGCCGTCGCATACGGCTTTCGGCATTACAGCCGTCTACGAGATAAAAAACTGCGACGTGGCGAAATGTGAATGGGGCGTGGGGTCGCGGAGCGACCCCACACTCTGGCACACTATGAGAGGGGGTGCGACCCCCCGCGATTGGGAAGGCCTCTGTGTCCACGGCGGACGACGGCGTCGCAATTGCTTTCGACACTGTCTGTCTATGATCCTCGGATCAAGGTCGATCAACTTCCTGCCGCGCTTCCCGGCTCGGTTCTCTTCACCAGACTCCAATCGATGGAATCTGGCAACATCCACTTTTACAGAGCGGTACGTCAACATACTGATCGCATTATTTCAATACGACTGGCGTGCCTATCGGCTGCACGCACGAGAGGCACAAGTCTGGCCGCCCCCTTCCGTATCATATTTTTCCCAGAGATTCTTCTCACTCGTACTCCAGGTCGGGGTCACGGCGCGGCACCCCTTGGTAGGACCGCCGTGGCCATCTCCGCAGCAGGGGAGGGGGAGATGCGAGCAAATGCCCCGTACATCAGAGGCGGCAGGGACGCACAAGACAGGGATGGGAGGCACGTCCAGGAATGTAAACGCGCCCGCGCCCACGAGGGGTTGAGGGGCACGTCGGGCGAGGGGTGTGCGACGGGAAGGCGGGGGACGGTGGGGCCGCCGGCGGCGACGGAGGCGGCCGCGCAATGGTGCTTGATATTGTTGCAGGCGAGTGTACGTGTCGCATGTGCAGGGGGGTAGTTGGGAAGATGCCGGGGGGGGGTGTGCCTGCGGGTACCATAGAAACGAGGAGAAGGAGAAAAATACGAGAGGAGCGGCGACCTGGCTACGACACGGCTGTGCCGTAGTGTCCAAGACTCGTCTGTTTGGGCGGCGAGCCATCCGATCCCATGTCTGAGGACAGGTATTGCTGTCTTCCCAATTTTGGCCGATGCCGTCGATGTCAAGAGGGGTGATCAACTGTGCGAAACAGTTTCTCAGCCATCCATTCAGCCGGATAAAGTCGTTCGACCAATGGGCAGTTGACC